>Ga0265327_10000861_pt1 | contig 45203 bp, 44 predicted proteins | sample 41621metaG_FD_202089 | JGI IMG/M metagenome (GOLD analysis project Ga0265327, IMG submission 202089) | Rhizosphere microbial communities from Carex aquatilis grown in University of Washington, Seatle, WA, United States - 4-16-21 metaG | ecosystem: Host-associated > Plants > Roots > Rhizosphere... | reverse complement strand
TGTGCCGAGTTTCTTCCGTCGCTCCATGCCTACGGACTTTCCGCAACACAAGAAGAAGGCGGCTCGCCTTTTTGGGAGGGCGTCGAGGAATCGTTCCTAACCGCAGAGGCGCTTGAAGCTAGAATTACACTCCTCCAAAATGGCGGGCCCCAGGGCAACGGCCTGAAAGCGCCTGTCACCGACTGAAACGCGATCCATTCCCGCTGACCGGCCGGTTTCCTCGATCCTGCCGCCATGCTGGAACCAACATCCTAAGATGGCGCATTTTATCGAAAACACCACCACGTGCCCCCTCTGCGGACGGGTTATCCAGAAAGGAGAGAGCTACCGCTCTTTTCCTGCAATGGTTTGGAATCAGGCTGACAATCTGGCTTCCGTTTCCGATGCCACCGCCCATGTGAAGTGCCTGGAGACGTCCGGGCTAGCAGAAGCCGCCGAGGCTCGTGCGAAAATGGTTCTGGAGGCGACAGGGCCAGGGAAGCGGCAATGCCGAATCTGCGGCCAGCAAGTCACGTCTCTCGATGAACACATCCAATTTGGATACCTCACGGACGATGCGGAATCTCCGCTCTTCAATCTAAACCTCGCACACTTCCATCGCTCATGTCTCAGGCGATCGGAAGCCCTTCCGGGGATCATCAGTGCATTGACCGACTATCAAGCGACGGGGAAATGGGAAGGGCCTTGGCTTTCGTCCTTCGTGGGAGATCTAGAAGCCCTAGTAGACATTTCCCAATGATTGCTGGCTTCAGCAGGAGGAAGCCATCGATGCTGTTGAGGACTCTTTCAGTGGCGTTCCGAAGTCGAGAATCCGGGCCTGAAACCAGACGTGAGAACGTGCCCAGCCCACATTCCAGAGCGTCTTGCAAGATGTGATCCCTGATCGTCGGGATTTTTATGAAATGATACAGTCCGCGCTCCCGCTGCCGTTTCTGGATCCAGGACGCGAAGGTCTGGTAATTCACGCCGTGGTCGCGGGCGAACGCTTTGCCGCTGGTGCCGCCCTGCTCGAAGGCACCCAGCAAGGCTTCGCGATGATCCCTCCCGATCTTCCCCCGCCCGAGCACATCGGTCTTCAAAATCGTGGTCGTTTCCGGCTTAGCCTTGCAGGTTACGACAACCAGGGGGCCGTTGCATAGAGGTGGAGGAATTTCCGCTTACGCATTAACGGCTGGTCGGTTTGAATTTTGTAGGCGGTTGAACACCGGAGGAACTGCCTGGAACACGGGCAGCCCTTTTCTTTTAGAGGATTTTCATTAGAGTCTCTGGAGTTCAAATGCTTCACTTCTGTAGCCTCGGCTCCATACTTGAGGCGTGACTAAGGACCCGGTACTGAAAAAGACGCTGGAGGGTCAGGCACGATACCGGGTTGGTCTTCCGACTCATTGCCACGTGCTGGCCTCATGCAGAAGAGTCGCTAAGCGGGCTCTTCGCCAAGCCTCCGGTCCCACTAGTGCTCAATGCGCTTACGGAAAAGGAAATTGTCAGTGTTGCCCAGGCGGTTGGTGTATACGGGCCAGACGGGCTACTACATGAAATCATCCACCAGTCTCTTGGAAAACCCGGCCTGACAGTCACCATCTGCCAAGCCCTCCTCTCCCAGCCCAAGGAAAATCTGCCTTTGGTCACGACGCTTCCCAGAGAAGCCCGAAGAGCCATCAAAGAGGTAGGCTTTGAGCAAGGAATTGAAGCCCTCGCGCTTTTCGCGCTTGGGGGAGAAAAGGGAATGGAAATCTCGGTGGTCGCCGACGCGCTCCACATGAGTTCATTCACCCTGCAAGAGCGAATGCAGGAACTGGCGTTCGGCGGTCTGGTTGAAACCCGTGCGAACGACGTGATTGTCGTCACACCTTCGAGACTCGGACAGACTTTGCTCAAGGAACACTTCTTTGCAAAGCCGCCGTCGATGGCTAGGTTCGCGTCACTTATCGATAGGGCGCGCTCCAGGGGCAGTGTGCTGACCACATTGATGGCTGTTAAAATGTTGGGAGGTGCGGTTGATACGGCATGGCTGAGAGAATCCATTGAAGAGTTCCCCCAGAAGCTATGGGTGGCGACCGAAAAGCAATATGGAGGCGAGATTCCCTCATGGCGTCAGCCTGGATTACGCTCAGAATTGCTAGACGTCCTTAAAGTTTTTGCTCATCTCGGCCGTGAGGAAAGCGAATGGGTAATCGCAAGGTTCCGGGATTTCTTGCCGGATTTAGCGGGGCAGCTCCTAATACACAGTCCGAAAATCTTCCTAGAGACCCTCTTTTCGGATGTCGGTCGCGAGCCCGAAAATCTCTCCAAGTCGCTGGAGAGTATTAAAGGTTGGGTGAAAAGAGCGACGCTCAGCACGGAGGAATTCATGGAGAGACGGATTATTATTTTCGCTACAGTTGTCGGCGAGAGAGCCATCAAAGACGTCGATCTGCCAATTGCTGCTGAACTGCTCGCAATCTGCCTCGATGTCCAACACGATTCTACCTATCAGAAGGCTGGGGAGCCCGATCAAATTATCCTCCATCGCGGGGTGGCTGGGATCTCCGAAGTCTCCAAGTTGGCGCAATTGTGGAGCGACGCCCGACCTCTCATTCGGCGACTCGACGCCCACGGTTTGGCAAAGCTCTACAAAATCCTACACGTTTGGGTATTCCCTAGCAGCATCGCTTCGCCGATTCCTGATGATCTGGCGAAGGAATACGAGACCATCGCCCGAAAGGTCCTTCTTGACCACCTCGAAGATACTGTCGATTGGTGCACGGGCAGGGTTCTGAGGCGCTACTTGAGGCATCTCGGTGTCGAAGATTCCGCGTTGAAAGATGATTTCGCTGACACAATTTTTCCATCGCAGGACTATGATGGCGACTACCATGCCGCCGAGAAGTGCAGAACAGATCGGGCTAGGCAGCTCGGTGTCGAAAATGCCGAAGGAGATCCCGCAGAAATCTGCTGGAAGATCGCTAACTTGCTGAAGCGTCTTCAATCACTTTTCCCCAGCTTCAGTTCTGATCAGTCGTTATCTTTTTTTGATGGAGTGTTTTCCAAAACCTCAAAACAGGATGAATGGCTTCATTATTTGCTCCAAAACTCTCTAAATTTCCGCAGCCCTGAACCCTACTTGCAGAAATTGGCTGACACCGACTCGGGCCGATTCGAGTATGCGATGGAAGATGTTCTTCGGTCCGGGAAATACCCAGAGATGGTGGTTCGCTTTGGCTTGAAGCACTTTCACTCCAGCGCCCGCCTCTGGCGGGAGGTTCTCCCAGTAATTGCCTCCAATCCCGCCTTGGCCGAAGGCCCACTGCTCCGAAAGGAAGTCAACGAGAGCCTATATCGTGATCTTCTCTCTCCCCAGCTTGGTTTGCCTCCTATTGTAATCTCCTGCGTAGATCCAGACCTCCTCGAAGGAGAGTCCGATCTAATGGAGGTTTGGAAAAGCGCGGTCGTGGAACAAGGAAACCACTATCCGATCGAGAAAATTGGTTCCCGGTTTCCTGATGTGACGATGCGGTGGTTGGAGAGGGAGTTAAAATACGGTTACTTCGGAAACTTTGAGAACTATGCTAATATCATTAGCAATCTGCCGGAAGATCAGCAGCGCGAGATCCGAGATAAATATTCACCTGCATCGGCGGACGAAGAAGAATGAAATCGAACAAAATAGCCGGCCCTGTCTGTCTTCGGTTTTGGAGGCGGATTTTTTCAACGAGCTTGAGTAGGGCAGCGAGGAGCACAATCCTAATGATGTATCGCTCGTGCAACCAAAATGTAAGGCTTGAAAAGTCTTGCTTCGACCGATGGTTTCGCGAAAATCCGAAACATGGCAGCGAAGAAAAAAGGAACTAAAGGCAAGCGTTATACGGCTGAGGAGAAAAGCGAAATCCTCCAGTTCGTGGAGTCCCAAGGCAGAGGGGGCGCATCAGCGGCATCGAAAAAATTCGGCGTCAGCCAACTTACAATTTCCAGTTGGAAAAAATCAGCCTCCGGAGGCTCCGCGAGGATTTCCAGGCAGTCGGGTGCCGTCAATGGCGACGATGTATTACGTGCGCTGGCTCAAAAGGGTTTCAAGGTCGTTCGTCTGGTAAACTCTCTCACAGGAGAAATACTGGAAGACAAAATTGACCCCAAGATCGAGAAGCTGAACCTCGATTTCGGCGGCCTCAAACGAAAGGCAGATGACGGAGCCACGTACGTCACGCAGACGGAAGGGCAGATTTTGGTGACGATGACGTTGGATCGCCTTCTGGCTCTAACGAATACCAAGCCTTAATTAGAAGAGGTCCTGTCTCCATTTTGAGCAGGTATGGTTGCGGACGAGTCCATGGGAATACGCTGACCTGATCGGCTGGCTTTCTCGACATGGCTCCAGATTGTTTGAGCCATGATATTTGCCTCTCGATCGAGACCGGATCTCACCATCAGGTTGAGGCAAATAGACCTGCTGAGGCCAACAACTTCGGTAGCTTCGCTCCTGAGTTTCTCAGCTTTGCTGGTTTGGAGATTTTCTAATTGAAGAACTTTTCCCAGCATCTCTTCGAGCGATTCCTCGTCCTGCAAAGCATCAGGAAAGCTCAACCACGCTGTCTCGCCCTCCGTCTCAACCCGAGAAATGGTTTGAGGAATTTTGATCAAAAGGGGCTGCGCATAGGAATTGAATATACCAAGCAATGGGCGCTCGGTCTGGCTTCGGCAGAGGTTCCCATATTTCGTCCAATACCAGTCGCTAAAAATCGGAACAATGGCTGTGCGAAATATCTCGCTGCCTATGAGCTCGTCTTTGGGAGGGTTCTACGCCTCTACGGCGAGGTCTATGAAGAGGATGGCGGATTTGATAATTCGTTCGCTGACTGGGACTTGCTCGGTTTCAAGAATTTGGTCCAAGCCGGGCAAATGTCGGTAGATTTCGTCTCTGAGATCGCCTGCATCCATGATTTTTGATAAATATTTTCGAGGATCAGACGGCAAGCGGAGCCACACCCAGGTTCCGTTGGCCAACCTCAACTAGGAGCTGCATGGCCTTCACCACGGCGTGGCCGTAGACTAGAAGCAAGTCAGCGCTAAATTGATGGATCGCCCCATGTGCCACTGCGTCACGACACTTTGTTGCAAGGCGGAGCACTTCCAAGGCGTTATCCTTGTCGGCACCGCTGAGATGCCCTGTCAGCCACTCCTTGTTGTCCGCGGTCAAAAGCCCTCGTCCGTCGATCATGAAGTACTGGACGCGGTAGTGAGCAGCCCCCTTGAGTGACATGCTGTCTTGAAGCACCGGGCGGCCACCGAGATGAAGAGTGAGGCGTAATAGTGGCTCGAAGAGTAGTGTCAAAAAGAAGAAGCCGGGTAAATTATCGAGATTCGAGCGGTCTTTGAACCAGCAAATTATTCCAATCCGGAGCGGGGAGGACAGGCAGGGGGTCGCTTGGTTAAGGTAATCGCTGATTTGCCGAATCCAGACCTCCGCATCCTCAGGTTCGATGAAATCGCAGCTGATCTTCGAAGCAAAGTGGTCCTCAGTTTCCGTTAGCAAATAGTGCCTCGTCCAAGAAGCGTCGGCCGGTAGTGCGGCAGCTTCAATTTCCTCAGCGAGCGATTGAAGGGTATTTAGCACCAAAGCCGACAGGGATGCAGGCAGGCTGCCGTCAGCAGCAATATCGGTCGTTGGCACCCCGAACGCTTCCAATATTCCTGAACTCCGAATTGCATCCTCCCTTCGTCCTTCGATCTCCAGGAGAGCCCCGTGGACGCAGCGATTTCGTAGATTTAGGCGATTGGCCGAAAAGATTTCGTGGATCCGATGTCGGAGTTCTTCTGAGAGGCTTGTATAAGACTTGAGAACCGCCTCGAGAGGTTCATCGGGAGGGTGAGCCGCGAGACAATGTGTGCGGAGCAGGAATTCGATTGCAGTCAGCGACATGAACGTCATCGCTGTATGTTCAAAGAGCGGGTAGATCAGCTTACGCCCCGCCTCTACGAATTCTGGAGCGCGATACGCTGCCCCTGACAAAAGTGCAGGAGAAACAGGGTTATTTGTCGGCATGAGGCGGTGGAAAAACCCATTCTCTCGCTCTATTTCCCTCGATTCGGTCTGTATCGCTTCAAGCAAATTCGATTCGCATCGAATTGCATCTGGTAGATGCGATGCTTGGAAAAGGGAAGGGGGAGGTTGAAACAGGTCGTAGGCCGTCCTTTGAGGATGATGGCTTTGGATCGAAATCAGTTTGCCTCGAATTCCTTGGACGCCTGTTTCCAAGCTGGCAATGAGTCCATTCAAATGGCCAAGCGGAATCCTCCAGCGGTGTAGATGGTAGACCAGGAGAGCGTAATTCAGAATTAGACGCTCATCCTGGCGCGTGGACGAGAGCGTGAATAATTCGTCGCTCAGAAGCCTTGCAAGAGCCGGATACAGATCGGCTTCGCTGACCGATGTCAAAATGGCGGCACCTGCAGGGGAATTGATGGAATCCTCAACGGCTCCTTGGATAAGCCGATCCAACGCGGACCCGCTGGGTGGGCGAAGTGTTCCGCCCGTGAATTTCTCTTCTAGCTTCGACCTAAAAGCAGAACAGGAGCGAATAGACGCTGCAATTTGGCCTACGACGGTCGCAGATGAATCGACGGAGGACCGAGACAGCGGTTCCAGCACCGTCCATATTCTCGGATCGACGGAGAGGGGGAAGATGCTGGTAATGAAGCCCCTAGCTTTTCGAGCGAGATCTTCGGCGGCTGTCTTCTTCCAAAGGCCCTTCCAAATGGACGGGTCCGATTGGTAGACGTCGATAACCAGCTGTTCTGAAAGGCGCATCGTCAGAGAGAGGGGATTTCAAGGGTGAATTGGGGCGTTTAGGCTAGCCCGACGGTGGTTCGGTAAGCAATGCGCTAATTCCAGGTGGTCACTACTCAAGGAGCCCCATGCCTGCGATCGATCCAACCGATTGGGTCACCTAGTGGGTAGTTCGATGCGGTCCGGAAAGCCCTCCAAGGGCGCTAATTGGAGTTCCTGATTTGTAACACGTTTGGGCTTCATTCTGGCGCATTTCGTGACGCTTTGGTGCAGCAATGATGCACAGCCGAGAATCACCTAAGGCATTTAAAATCTGAAATTTACCTTGGTTTTAAAGAAGTGCTCCCGCCGGGAATCGAACCCAGATCTAGAGTTTAGGAAACCCTTGTTCTATCCGTTGAACTACGGGAGCGCGGGCGGACCTTAGCGAGGCTCGAGGGCGGAGGGCAAGCCTGAGGACTTGCCCGTCGCGCATCTGGCGCTCAGCATTCCGGCCCCATGACCGAAGCCGAGCCCGAACCGCGCCCTTCCCTCACCCACCGGGCGGAGTATGTGCTGTACCGCGCTTTGGAGTGGTTCCTCAACCAGATGCCGCTGGAGGTCATCACCACGCTAGGCAGCGTTCTGGGAACCGCCGCCTGGTGGTTTTTCCCGAAATACCGCCGGCTGGCCACGCGCAACCTCCGGATCGCCACAGCCGCCGAGGCTCCGGATCACTGTGAACTGCAGCGATTGGTGAGGGAAACGTTCACCCGTGCGGGTGGCAACATGCTCGCCAGCATGCGCACCTCCACCCTCAGGTATCCGGCGCTCGACCCTTACCTGAAACTGCACGGCATGGAGCACCTGCTCGCCGCCCATGCCGCCGGCTTCGGCACCGTGGTGGTCTGGGCTCACATGGGAAACTGGGAGATGCTGGCCCAGATCTTCCCTTACCTCGGCAGGCACGTCCAGGGCGGGCCGATCTATCGCCCGCTGGCCAATCCGCTGGTAAATCAACTGGTCAACGACCGCCGCATTCGCGAAGGCGCCCACCTCTTTAACAAGCACGACGGCTTCCTGAAGCCCGCCGCCGCCCTGCGTGCCGGGGAAACCGTGACCATCATGAGCGATCAGCGCGCTGGCGGCCATGGCGAACTCTGCCCCTTCTTCGGACGCCTTTCCTCCTGTACCCCGCTGCCGAGCCTGCTCGCCCGCCGGGCCAAGGCGAAGATGGTCGCCCTCTCGATCCGCCTCGCTGAGGATGGTGCCTGGCACATCAATGTCCGCCCCATCCCATCCAAGGCCAAGACTCCGGAAATCATGGAGTGGCTGGAACTCGCCATGCGGGATCAGTTGACCGACGTTTTCTGGTTCCATGACCGCTGGCGCGTCGATCGAACCCACCCGCTGAGCTTCTACACCAAGGAAAGCCCCACCGAACCGGCGAAACTGGCGACCGTGCCAACCCGCCTGGTAGCCACCCTGCCGCCTGACTGCCCCGAATCCGTGGAAACCCTGCGCCAGATCCTGCATATTCGGCCCGATGCCCGCATCGTCGTCCTGGATGGCGGCCAGCTTCCGGTTCTCCCGGAAGACGATCGGATCACCACCTTTCTCTGGGATCCGGAAGGACCACCGGAACATTTCCCGGGAGTCCTCCAGCAATGCGATGAGAGTCATCCTGCCCCGCTGGACTTTGCCCTGCTTTTGGACGGTCACCGGGACCTGGCTGTCGCTGCGAAAAAGCTCGGCCTCCGCAGCATCATCGGCTGCGGATCCGCTGGCAAACCGTGGACCCGTTCGTTCCCCCGGCCGACCAACGAAGACGGGTGGAGAGAGCTTGCCGACGAGTTGGCCGCCACACCATCCTCCGGGAAAGCGTGAAAACTCCGCTCGTCATCTGGATCGTGACCGACGGCAAGCCCGGCCACGAAAACCAATCACTAGGCCTCGCCGATGCCCTCGGGCGGCGGGCGGCTGTCGCATTGCACCGGATCGAGTTGCCTGGAAAATCCCGTCTTTTCGGCAGGCTCCGCCAGGCTTTCCAACTGGCGCGAGCCCTGCCGCCACCGGATTTGATCCTAGGTGCCGGCCACGCCACTCACCTCGCCCTCATCGGTCTCGCCCGCCACACGGGCGCGCCATGCGTGGTGATGATGAAACCCAGCCTCCCCTGCGGGCTGTTCGATCTCTGCCTGGTCCCGGCCCACGATCTGCAAGGCGGGCCGCCTTCGGACAATATCGTGCCAACGGTCGGTGCCTTGAACCGCGTCATACCGGGAGCGTCCTACGATAAAACCGGCCACCTGATTCTCCTCGGAGGTCCTTCCTCCTCCCACGGTTGGGACGCGGATGGGATGCTTGCCGCGCTCAAAGGCGTACTCTTCACCTCCTCTTCCCAGTCCTGGGAATTGACCGATTCCCGGCGCACCCCGGCCGGCATGCGGGAATCGATCCAGGAAAGGTTGCCCGGACTGGTGCTCTTTCCCCATGAGGAAACCGGCCCCGGCTGGGTGCCTGGCCGTCTTGCCGCGGCGAGTGAAGTGTGGGTCACCGAGGACAGCGTTTCGATGATTTACGAAGCCCTTAGTAGCGGAGCCGCCGTCGGCCTGCTGCCGGTGCCCCGCCGGAAATCGAAAGCACGCAGCCGGGTCGCCCGAGGCATCGACCGGCTGGTGGACGAGGGACTGGTCACCCGCTATGGCAGCGGCACGCCAACGGCTCCGGTTCGCCCGCTTCGTGAGGCCGACCGTTGCGCCGATCTCATTCTGGGACGATGGTTCCCGCAGTCCAAATGAAAGTCGTCCAACTGCTACCCGAACTCGATAGTGGCGGCGTTGAACGCGGCACGCTGGAACTGGCCCGCTACCTGGTCGAACAGGGCCACGAATCCACCGTCATCTCCGGCGGCGGCCGCATGGTCCAGACGCTGGAATTCGAGGGCTCCCGCCACCTTTCGTGGCCCATCGGACGCAAGCGCCTGACTACCCTGATGATGGTGCCGAAGCTCCGCCGCTGGCTCGAGGCGGAAAAGCCCGACATCCTCCATCTGCGTTCGCGCGTGCCCGCCTGGGTGGCCTGGCTGGCCTGGCGGAAGATGGATCCGAAAACCCGTCCGCGGCTGGTCACCACCGTCCATGGGTTCAACTCGGTGAACCGTTGGTCAGAAATCATGACCAGCGGGGAACGGGTGATCTGCGTGTCCGACAGCGTGCGCCAGTTCGTGATCGAGCACTATCCGAAGGTCTCTCCCGACCGGCTGAAAGTGATCCACCGAGGGGTGGATCCAATCGACTACCCGCACGGATGGAAGCCCTCCACCGAGTGGCGGGAAAAATTCGAGACCGATTTCCCGAATACCCGCGGCAAGCTACTCATCACCTTGCCCGGCCGCATCACCCGCCTCAAGGGTCACGATCATTTTCTCCGCATTCTTGCCAGCCTGAAGGATCTGCCGATGCATGGCGTGATCGCCGGTGGTGCTCACCCGAAAAAGCAGGCCTATCTCGCGGAAATCCGAGCCCTTGCCGATGCCGGCGGACTCCACAACCAGGTCACCTTCACCGGCAACCGCTCCGACCTGAAAAACATCCTCGCGATTTCGGACGTCGTGCTTTCCCTCACCAGTCAACCGGAGTCTTTCGGCCGCACCACACTCGAGGCCCTCTCGCTCGGCGTGCCGGTGGTCGGCTACGCCCACGGTGGTGTCGGAGAGCAACTCGACCTGCTGTTCCCTGCCGGCAAGGTCCCTCCCGGCGACCACGTCAGTGCCGCGAGCATCATCCGTTCATTCCTGACGACGCGGCCAGACGTGCCCGCAACTCATCCGTTCACCCTTCAGCGGATGTTGGAACAGACAGTCGCGGTGTATCGCGAATTGTTAGGCACTCCGGTTGCCTAAGCGCGTTTCGCCGCGCACCGCTCCTCGAGCTCGCCGATGCAGGTTTCCAGCAGCGCCTCGTCCATTTCGTGGACATCGGTGCCAGTGCCGGGTGCGGTGAGCAACAGCACCGTCAAGCGACCGCCGAGGTGCTCGCGGAATTCTTCAAGCCCGTCGAACACCCGGCGCTTTCCACCCGGTCCGCGCAGGTCCATGGCCTCATGGCAAAGTGGCAGCCGCAGGATTTCCACGACTTGTAGAATCCTCTCCGCATCCGCCACCGCCAGCCGTCCGGATTTCGCCGAATACAGGGTGTCCAGCGCCATGCCCACGGAAACCGCCCGCGCGTGGTCGAGCTTGTAACCGCTCAGTGCCTCCAGTTTGTGCGCCGCCCAGTGGCCGAAATCCAGAGGGCGGCTGCTGCCCGCCTCGAACGGATCCCCGCCTTCCGCGATGTGACGCGCGTGCAGCAGGGCCGAACGCTCCACACACGCTTCCAGAACCTCCGGCTCCAGAGCTGCGAGAGCCTCCACGTTCGACTCGATCCAATCGAAAAATCCGCGGTCCTTCACCAAGGCCACCTTTACCGCCTCGATCAGGCCGGCACGGCGAACCTCCTCATCCTGGGTGTGGAGAAACGCGAAGTCGTTCACCACCGCAAAGGGCACCGAGAATGCCCCCACCCAGTTCTTTTTACCAAAATGATTGATCGCGCACTTCACGCCCACTCCGCTGTCATCCTGAGAAAGCGTCGTCGTCGGGAAACGCACCAACCGCACACCGCGGTGGGCCGTCGCGGCCGCATAGCCAATGACATCGAGAAACGCCCCGCCGCCGATCACGATCAAATACGAGTGACGGTCAATGTGGCCGGAATCGACCATTTCCCAAACCCGGCGTACCAGCGAATCGTCCGCCTTCACCGCCTCACCGCCCGGTAGCACATCCACGCCGCGGACATCCAGGCCAGTCGCCTCAAGGTAGCGCTGAATTCTCAGCGAGAGGTCCGGCCAAGCCTGCGCCACGTTCGCCTCGACCAAGGCGAGCACCCGCCGACCACCGCCCTCCTGGAGAATCTCCGACAGCGCTGGATTCGTGGCGGCGAACGCATCGCGCGTGAACACGATGCGGTGCTTGAAAACAAGTGGGATTTGGAAATCGTGACGGGACATCGTCTGCGGAAAATCTAGGCTCCCATACACGCCGCTGCCACTGTTTCTTGCCCCATGAATACCCCGGAATCGTTATTTAGCACCCGCTGGCTCGGAATTTATCGAATCGGTACGTGGGATTACGTGCGCCGTCCGCAAACGAACTCCTGCGTGGGCATCCTGGCCGAGACCGATGACCAGGAAATCGTGCTCATCGAGCAATTCCGTATTCCCGTCCAAAGCCGCGTCATCGAGATCCCCGCCGGCCTTGTCGGAGACGAAGAGGAGGAGCACCTCGCCTCGCCTCCGTGCAGCCTGCCGGACATCGAGAATGGCGAGGATTTTTCCGAGGACTACCTCCGTGAAACCGCCCGCCGCGAGCTTCTGGAAGAAACCGGCTACGATGCCGCCTCGGTGGTCAAGCTGATCCGCACGCCCACTTCCGCCGGCATGACCTCCGAATTCACCCACCTTTTCCACGCCACCGGCCTCACCAAGCGCCACGATGGCGGCGGCATCGGTGGGGAAAAGATCACCGTCCATCTCGTGCCTCGGGCCAATCTCCGCACTTGGCTGAAACAGAAGGAGAACGAAGGCCTGGTGCTCGATTTCAAAATCCATGCCGCCCTCTGGCTGGCCGGTCTCTGACGCCTGTGGACGACGATTTCCAGCAACGCTTCGGCGGCATCGCCCGGCTCTACGGCACGGCGGCCCTCGAACGCTTCCGCGCCGCCCGGGTCGCCGTGATCGGCATCGGCGGCGTGGGCTCATGGACGGTGGAAGCCCTCGCCCGTTCCGGCATCGGCCATTTGACATTGGTCGACCTCGATGAGATCTGCGTGACCAATGTGAATCGCCAGCTCCACGCCATGGATGGCCAGGTGGGACGCCAGAAAACCGAGGCGATGGCCGAGCGCGTGCGAGCAATCTCCCCCTCCTGTGACGTGGAGATTCTCCCCACCTTCTTCGGCGACAAGAATGCCGACGAGATCCTCGGACGCGGCTTCGATGCCGTGATCGATGCCATCGACAGCCTCCGTCAAAAGGCGCTGCTGCTGGCCCGGTGCAAGCAGCTCGGCATTCCGGTGGTCACCTGCGGGGCAGCCGGCGGCCGTCGTGATCCCTCGCGCATCCGCATCGCCGATCTGGCGCACAGCGCCCACGACGCCCTTTTGATGCAGGTCCGCCGCGAGTTGCGAACCCATCACGGCTTCCCCAAAGCCGCCACCGGCAAGAAGGCGAAGAAGTTCAAAATCGAAGCCATCTTCTCCGAGGAATCACCCGTCTTTCCCCAGTGCGATGGCAGCGTTTCCGGCGAAAAGCCGGTCGGCAGCAACCTCCGCCTGAGCTGCGAAAGCGGCTACGGCACCGCCGCTCCCGTCACCGCCACCTTCGGCCTCATCGCCGCGAGCCGGGTGCTGGAGATGCTGGCCAAGTATCATCCAGACTCCCGATCATAAAGCACCTCCGAATTCGTGGCGAAGGCCGGAAAGGCGACCCGGGACCACCAGTCTTCTCGAATCGAAGGAAAGGCCCGCCTGATCACATCACACAATCGGGCGAAGCCATTCATGTCATCGTGCGCCGTGCAGGTCGCCTTTGCAGGTCCCAGATCGAATTCAAGGCAGACCATGTCCACGGAGAAGAGATCCACCTTGTAAGTGCGAATGCGGCTTACTTCGCTCCACTGGAAGCTCCATTCCAGACCCTCTCCGGAGCGGAGTTCCAGCCCCTGTTCCGTTGGCAACAAAAGGCACGCTTGTTTGGCTTGGGCACCATCTCCCGCCTGCATGCTCAAATTTAACAGCACGCCCCCACATTGGGAGCGACAAATCGAAGTCCTCACCAGGACGACGCAAAAAAGACGACCCGCAGGTCGTCTTCTTCGAAAAATTTGATTCAGGCCTGGGTGGCCCGAATGCTCACTTCACACCCTGCTTGGAGAGGCGCGTGCCCTTGGTGGCACCCTGGCGGGCCTTGAACTTCGGGTTGCTCTTGCAGATGACATAGAGCGTGCCCTTGCGGCGGACGACCTGGCAGTCGGCGTGGCGGCGCTTGGCGGAGGCGAGCGAGGAGAGGACTTTCATGACAGGAAAAGGTTGATCCGGATTGGGCCGGGGCGCGGAGACTACCGGCGCGGCATCCCTTGTAAAGCCGTTTCTTTTCAAAAAAAATCCAGCCGCCCCCTCCCCCCGGAAAGCCCGCATTGGTGGAAATGTCGTGTGCTTTCCGCCAATTCGTGGTTCCAACTCGTGTCGCCGATGCCGGAAACCTTCTACCAGAAAACCACCACCGCCCCCGCGACGCCCTTCGATGTCTCGCTGCGGCCGCCTGCGTTTTCCGAATTCATCGGCCAGGAAAAGGTCAAGGACCGCCTGCTGCTCATGATCGAGGCCGCCCGCCAGCGCGGCGACGTGCTCGACCACGTCCTCCTTTCCGGCCCGCCCGGCTTGGGCAAGACCACGCTGGCCAACCTGGTGGCCCGTGCCGCCGGCACCCAGCTCCACACCACCTCCGGTCCCCAGATCGAAAAGGCCGGTGACCTCGCCGGGGTGCTGACGAACCTCCAGAAGGGCGACGTTCTCTTCATCGACGAAATCCACCGCCTGCACCCCGCCATCGAGGAATACCTGTATCCCGCCATGGAGGACTTCCGGCTCGATATCATCATCGACTCCGGTCCGTCGGCGCGCTCGATCCAGCTCAACCTGCCAAAGTTCACTCTCGTCGGGGCCACTACCCGCTCCGGAATGCTCACCGCCCCGCTGCGCTCGCGCTTCGGGCTGGTGAACCGGCTCGACTACTACTCACTGGCCGATCTCACCCTGATCATCGAGCGCTCCGCCGGGCTGCTCGACATTCCCATCGAACCGAACGGTGCCCGCGAAATCGGTGCCCGCGCCCGCGGCACCCCGCGCGTGGCCAATGCCCTGCTGCGCTGGGTCCGCGACTACGCCCAGGTGAAAGGGGACGGCATCATCACCGGGCCGATCGCCGATGCGGCCCTCGCCATGATCGAGATCGACTCCGACGGGCTGGATGAAATGGACAAACGGCTTTTGGAGGCGATGATCTACAAGTTCGGGGGCAATCCGGTCGGTCTCAACTCCCTCGCCGTCGCCGTCGGCGAGGATGCCGCCACCATCGAGGAAGTCCACGAACCCTTCCTGATCATGCAAGGTTTCCTGCAACGCACGCCCCGTGGCCGCATGGCGCTTCCCGCCGCCTATGCCAAGATCGGCGCGCCGCCGCCCACCGCCCGACCGGAAGAACCGCAAGGCTCCCTATTTTAAAACCAATGGCCAAGCACCTCCACTCCCACCCCGCTCCGGCGGTGGTTACCGTCCAGGATTTCATCGACCGCTGTCGTGAAGCCGGCCTGCGCCGCACCAAGGCCCTGGAGGAACTCATCGCCACCATGCTCGAAAGCGGCACGCCGATGACGCTTTCCGAACTCGCCGCCTCCGAACGACTCTCCAGCCAGTGCGACAAGGCCACCGTCTTCCGCCTGCTCCAGCGCCTGACGGAAAAGGGCTTCGTGCGCCGCCTCGGCCTGCACGAACGCGCCGCCTATTTCACCCTGCTCGTTCCCGGCCGGCATCAGGATTACCTCATCTGCGTCGAATGCGGCAGCATCGAGCCGATCAAGGCCCCTTGCCCCGTCCACGACCTCGAGGACGAAATCCGCGCCAAGACCGGCTTCAAGAACCTCTACCACGAGCTGGAGTTCTTCGGTGTCTGCCCGAAGTGCGCGTGATGCGTAGCGTAAGCACTACGCCTGTGGCGCTGCGTGAAGGCGTCGTGAAAAATCGGAGAAGGGCCATTCACATCTTCTAAATCATCTCCGGCTCGTCTATCGTCTCCAACCCATGGAAACGGAGACGCAGCCCCAGCCGGAACGCGGCATTCCCGCGCCGCAAACCAGAATGGCGGCTCAACGGGCGCGACGTTCGACGTGGAGGGCCTTGATGCTCGGGATCGTTTTGATTGTGGCTTCGGGATTTTTCTATGACTTCTGGAGGTCCCAGCAAAGGCCGCGAATTTACACGAATTATCAGTACGCCATCAACCATGCCCGCCAGCTCGGCATGGCCCTTTTTGAGTTCGAGAGTGAATACGGGGGGTTCCCAAGCGAGTCGACCGCCGCCACTGTCAAAACCCACACCGGCAGCACCTGGAAACTCGGCGACGCCACCTCGAACGATCTCTTCCGGCAATTGTTCGCCGCGGGTATCGTCACGAATGAAGAGATGTTCTATGTTCCGGCAGCGGGCACGCATCGTCCGGACAATCACTTTGCCACGGAAGCGGATGCCTTGTCCCAAGGGGAGTGCGGTTTCGCCTACATCTCCAATCAATCCGTGGCGGGCAACAGCTCTCGCCCGATCGTTTTGGCTCCCGTCATCCCTGGCACGACAAAGTTCGATCCCAGAGTTTTCAATGGAACCGCGATCATACTTCGTCTCGATAACTCCGTTCAAGCCGGCCGGATCGACGCCGACGGCCACATCGTGGGGGAAGGCGGAAAGGATTTCCTCGATCCCTCCCAGCCGATATGGGGCGGCGTGGCACCAGTGGTGAAATGGCCGGACCTCGATCCGACAGCGCGTTCGACCAGATCATCCTCGCCTGGATTCCTGACGACTCTAACAAACGAACATCCGGGTGCCCTCTCGACCGTGCTGGCCGCTCTTGTGATGTGGTGGATCGGCCGCAGCCGTCTCAAGGTCCGGGAATCGTAAATCGATCTCGCGGTTCCCGCAACGCCACCCCAACTTCCGCTGTCATCATGACGCAAGCGGAAGTCATCATCGTCGGAGGCGGCATCGGCGGGTTGGCCGCAGCGATCGCCTTGCGGCAGCGGGGCGTGGAAGCGGTGGTCCTCGAACAATCCGCCGAGCTGAGGGAAATCGGCGCGGGCCTGTTGCTTGCTCCGAATGCCTGCGCGGTGCTTGACCGGCTGGGAGCGCTGGATTCGTTGACGGCTCATTCCGTGCCGGTCAATCGTTGGGAATTGCGAAACTGGCGTGGCGGTTTGCTTTCCGCTCTGACCATTCCCCGTCCGGGTGAATCCAGTCTCAGCACCCGTCGCAGCGACCTCCAATCAGCCCTCATGCGATGCCTTCCGGCAGATACCGTGGCACTCGGGTGTGCCGTTAGGTCGGCGACGTTGCTCCCTGATGGCGTGCGGCTTGATCTCGCCGATGGCCGACAGATGGCGGCGAAGCGTGTCATCGCAGCGGATGGCGCCCACTCACAGGTGCGGGCCTCGCTTTGGCCGGACCGCGAGCCTCGCTACTGTGGCTATATCGGCTGGCGGGGCTTGGTTGATCACGTGCCGAGAGGTTGGGAAAGCGGACGAGTCAGCGAAAGCTGGGGGCATGGTCGCCGCTTCGGGATCGCGCCTGTTGGCGATGGCCGGACCTACTGGTATGCGAGTGCGAACGTTTCCGAGGTCCACTGTCATCAGCGGGTGAGTGTCTCCCAACTTCGCCGCGACTTCGCGGATTGGCACGAACCCGTGACCGGGATTCTCAATGCCATGCCCGAAAACTCCCTGCTCCAGCATCCGATCTCGGATCGGCGCCCGGCGTGGCATTGGCAGATCGACGAAAAAATCGCACTGATCGGCGATGCAGCGCATCCACTGACCCCGAACCTCGGACAAGGCGCGTCAATGGCGCTGGAAGATGCCTGGGAATTGGCAGCGCGCTGGAACCGCGCTACCGGCATGGCCCGCTACGAAAAGAGCCGTCGTCGGCGGGTCATGCGGCTGTGGGCGATCTCCCGTGGCTTCGGGAAGATGATTCAATGGCGTAACCCGCTGCTTTGCGGATTGCGGGAACTCCAGATGAAGGCTATGCCCGATGCGTTCGCCACCTTCATGATGCGCCGCCTGCTGCACTATGTTCCCGGAGAGGGGGAGGAATGAAAAAGCCCACGCTGGATTCGCTGGGGCTGGATCTGCTTCAGACCACCGTCGGGGAACGCATCCGCTGCCTGGCACTGCCCTTTGCCACCTGCGCGGGCTTCTTTCTCGCTGGCAGCCGAGGCTGGTGGCCGGCCGGCCTGGCGTGCGCGGTGCTGCAAAGCTATTTCACCTATGCGTCCGTTTCCCACGATCTGGTGCACCGCACCTTGCGCCTGCCGGTCTGGCTGAATGAGGCGCTGCTCTGCATCATCGAGCTGCTGTCCTTCCGGTCCGGCCATGCCTTCCGGGCCACCCATCTGCATCATCACCAACGGTTTCCACACAACGACGACCTGGAAGGCGCGGCTGCGGGCATGTCCTGGCCCGCGGCCCTGCTCGATGGTTTGACGGCCCAGCCGCGGCTGTGGCTCTGGGCCATGCGCCATACCTCCGGAACCACGCGCCGCTGGATCGGGGGTGAAGGGATCGCCATCGTCATATTGGCAGGGGGCTGTCTGCTCTCTCCCGTGGGCACCGCCTATCTTTTGATCATGCTGGCTGGCAGTTGGATCTATCCGTTCATGACGAGTTTCCTCCCACACCAGACGGGCACTGACGATCCCCTCCGGCAAACCCGCTTGTTCCGCGGGCGGGTGGTGGCGCTGCTGAGCTGGGAGCACCTGTATCACCTGGAACACCACCTTTATCCGCAAGTCCCACACCAACGCTGGCCGCAGCTCGCCCGGCGGCTCGATCCGTTCTTTGCAGAACAGGGGCTGAAACCCATCATCCTGTGGCGATGACTGATGGCGATTCCCGGTCTTTTTTCGGCACGCTGATTGGCGATGGCCGGTCGCTGATCTTGTTCACGGCGCTGGCTCTCACCTTTTCGGGAGGAGCCGCCATTTTCCTCTCCCTAACCGGCCGCTTCCTGCCGCACGATGTCGAATTTCTCGGAATGGAGCCGATCGCGCTCTGCGAGTTGAACCAATGCCGGATCGTGCACTTCATGATCCACGACCGGATCTCCTTCGGAGGGGTATTGATCGCGATCGCCGCCCTCTACGCGTGGCTGGCCTTGTTTCCACTGAAGGAAGGCGAAAGCTGGGCCTGGTGGACGCTGCTGCTGACCAACGTGGTGGGCTTCGGCAGTTTTCTCGCCTATCTGGGCTACGGCTACCTGGATAGCTGGCACGCCTGGGCCACGGTGCTGCTGCTGCCCTTCACCGTGGGAGGACTGTGGCTCACGCGGAGGCTGTGTAGCCGCCCTGCGAACCCCTCTCCGGGCAGGCATCCCGGATCTCTTGGCAAACGCGGGACGGCTGCCTGGCTGCTATGGATGATGTGGGGAATGGGCATGATGGGCGCGGGCGCGACGATCCTGACCGTGGGCATGACGCAGGTATTCGTGCCGAGCGATCTGACGTTTCTCGGGTATACGCGTGACCAACTGACGGCGATCAATCCGCATTTGATTCCGCTGATCGCTCACGACCGGGCAGGCTTCGGCGGCGGCCTGTTCACCACTGGATTGCTGGTGCTGTGCATCGTCTGGAAAGCCCCGCCATCCCGGCATGTGTGGCAGGCACTTTGCGTGGCGGGTACCGTCGGCTTTGGCTGTGCCATCGGCGTTCACTATCCCATCGGCTATCTGGATGCCATGCATCTGGTGCCCGCGTGGACAGGAGCGATCGTCTTCCTGGCGGGTGCGGTATTGGGCCGACCCGAATCCGTCAGATGATTCCCACGGCACCCACGCCTACTCGAAAAATCCCCGGAAACGCTCGATCTCCCGCCGGTCCCGTTTGGTGGGGCGGCCTTGGTCGCCCTCGCGGTGTTCGCGGTCGCGCTTTTCCTGCATGGCCACCCGGTTCGCCTCCAGCACCTCAGGTGTCGTCAGATCCACGTAGCAGGCCTGGGCCTGAGGGGCGCCCACCCTCTTGTCGATCACGGAACTCACCCGGATCAGGCGGGTGCCGGGTCCTTCATAAAACGGTACTTCCAACAGGTCACCCGGATGCAGGCTCGTCGCTGGCTTCACCGGATGACCGCCGCGCTTGATCCGCCCGGCTTCGCACGCGTCGGCCGCAAGGGTGCGCGTTTTGAAAAACCGCGTGGCCCACAGCCACTTGTCGGCGCGGACGAGGGCGCTCATCGGCTCAGGCTTTCGGCGCGAGACGGATGCTGTCCGTATCCACCTCGAAGGTGTAGTCCGGCCGGTGCTTCGCCACGAACTCGCGGACGCTTTCCAGCGCCGGATAGACCTGCTCGGTCTGGCCCATGAAGCAGCGGGCGTCATCGATCAGGATCACCGACTTCAACTCCGGCCGGGAGAAAATGTGCGCCAGTTCCTCCATGATCGGCGTGTCCTCGTCGCCGCGGGCGGTGTCGCCCTTGGAGTAGTGGCCATCCAGCCAGAACAGGGTCGGGGCCTCCAGCTTCGGCACGAGGGTTTCCAGCACCTTGCCGCTGTCGCCCTTAAGAATTGTCACGTGATGGTCGCTCACGAAGCGCTGCATCGCCCGCTCGTGGAAATGGGGCGCCAGTTCGATCGAGTAGAGCTGGCGGAAATCCTTTTTCATCGCCTCGATCATGTCGCCCTTGAAGGTGCCTGTCTCCACCAGAATCTCCAAGCCGTAGCGAGTCGCGAATTCACGCAGCACGCGTTGTTTGATGGCGTGGGGAGGCGGAGAAGGCCGGCCTTTGGATTCCCAACGGCGGACTTCTTTCCAATCCTTGAAGCGGCGGAGCAGACTCATCGGCGCACAGGCTGGAATGGACCGGCGCGCGGATCAAGTTCCAACGGCCCATTTGAAACCCGTGGCGGCGGTTTCCAACCGCCAGGCCTCCCAACAAAAAGAGGAAAGGCACCGCGAATCATACGAATCCAACGAATCAGAAAGATTTACATCGTGGATGCTCGATTCGCAGAAGGGATATGGGCCTCCGTGCCGATTTTGAATTTCAAGAGGCTTGGCGGTTAGAAACCGCCGCCACGGTTTACGGGAAGGCTTGGCATTTCGGACCCGGCCCCTAGCCTTTCCCTCGTGATCCGCGTGTGTCATGTGCTCGCCAGCGTCGGCGAAAAGGGAGGCCTGGAAAAAAACGTCATCGAACTGGCGAACCGCCAGGCTGCCCTCGGGCATGAGGTGGCCGTGGTGGCCGATGAGACGATGCGGCCCCACTTTTCTCCAAAGGTGAAATTCGTGCCCCACCGCATGGGCCGCGGCCGCATCAATCCCTTCAACCTGTTGGAGCTGCGCGGAAAAATCGCCGCCCAGGCTCCGCAGATCGTCCACGCCCATGCCAACAAGGCCGGGGCGCTTGTCCGCTCGATCCGGCGGTTCCTGCCCGGCATCAGGCGGGTCGCCACGATCCAGAACACGAAATCGTCGAACAAGCCGTTCCGCGATTACGACGCCCGCATCACGGCCAGCGCCCAGGTCCGCGAATCGCTGAAGGGCCTGCCCGCCACCGTCATCTGGAACTCGATCGCCCCGCCACCACCCGGCACCCGCGAGGCCGCCATGGCCACCCGACCGCCGTTCCCCGAAAGTGGCCAGCCGGTCTTCTGCACCGTGGGCCGCCTGGTCCCGGCCAAGGGGATGGACCTGCTTCTCGAAGCCATGGCCCAGGTCCCCGGCTTCTATCTCTGGCTGGTGGGAGAGGGCCTCCAGCGACCGGAACTCGAAGCGATCATCGCCAAACAGGGTCTCAAAGACCGCGTCTGGATGGCTGGCCATCGCGATGACGCCGTCGGCCTCATGGGCTGCGCCGACCTGTTCGTGGTCGCCTCGCGAAATGAAGGCGGCCCCTACACCTTGGCCGAAGCCCTCCACATGCAGGTGCCCTGCATCTCCACCCGCGTCGGTTTTGCCGCCGAATTCCTGCCCGATGAGGCCCTCATGCAGCCCTCTTCAATCGATGAACTCGTTCGCGGCCTCAAGCACGCCCTAGCGGACCTCCCCGGGCTGAAACTGCGCCTGCAACCGTCATTCGACCTCGTCGCCCGCGAAGTCACTCTCGAGGCCATGACCGACAAGGTGCTCGCGCTCTACGCCCGGCTCCTCGACGCATAGGAACATTCTATGGCTCGCCGAAGCGCTCCACATTCTCCTCCGCCCACTTGAAGTCGGCGGGATGCTCCTGCTTGTAGCGTTCGAAGCCTTCGGCGACCTGCTTCACGCGGGCATCCACATTGGAAACATCCAGCTTCATGCCGTAATCGGCGCCGCGCCCGTCCACCAGTGGCCAATCAAGCATACGCGAAAGCATGATCTTGCCGAGGGTGGGGAGAGCGTGGGTGCCATCGGCCCAGTCATGGCCCATCACGGCCTCCCCGGGAGGAAGGCTCTCACAGTTCAAGGGATGGAAATCGGCGAAATCCCACAAGACGACCGGGGATGCCTCGGGATGGGCGGCGGTTTCTTCCGCGATGACCTTTGCAAAGGCGGTGCGGTCCACGCGGAAGTCGGGATCGGGGTCGTTGCGGATGTGAAACGAGGAAAGAAATACCGCGTGATCGGGCGGGATGCACAGGATGAGCCGGATGTTCTTCTCACGGCACAGGGAGATGATCCGGTGCAAATCATCGAGCTTCGGCTGCACCAGCGCCATGGACTGGTGGCGGGCTTTCGTGTAGACGTCCGCGAAGTGGTAGGACTCCTTGCGGATCACCACGCGCATGGGCCGCTCCTCGATGATCCGAACCCACTGGCCCTGGGCGGAGTACTGGCCGGCGGAATCCTGATCCTCGTCAGACTCGGGTGCTTTCTTCTTTTTCTTCGGGATGATCTTGTAGCGGTAGTTGATGCACTTCAGGGTGTCGAAGAACGTCGAGACACCGGCCACGTAGCGCAACTCGCGCTCGATACCGTCGCCTCCCCTGGCCAGCGGTGAATCTTCGAAGCCGGACTTTTCGGAAATGAGCACCGGATTGGTGAGGTCGGCGAGGTCCAGGCCCACGATCGCCAGCTCCAGCTTCTGGTGCTCCGAGGCATACTCCAGCATGGCAGCGTGTTCGCTGAGGGTGCCGCCGCGGAGCGCCAGATTGGCCACGCGTTTGCCCTGCCACTGCGGCAACAGCGGATCGAAGGCAATGTCCACGCGCGAGGATCCCAGCAGCACGGCATCCCATTTTCCGGAGCGGACGATGCCGGCCTTCCCGGAACGCGGATACTTGTGGATCGGCTTGTAGTCCGCATAGCCCGGATCGCTCCACGGCATCGGAGTCAGCCACAGCGGATTGACCAGTGTGTTGAGGAACGACATCAGCAGCACCGACACGACCAGCGGAACCGCCAGCCACAGGAAGTAGCGGCGGCAGGTGCGCTGGAAGGATCGTCGGGGAGCGGCCACGTCAGAATTGGAAATAGATGAATTCGCTGATTTTGTCGAACTCGCGGGCGGTGAGGTAGAGCAGCACCAGCGTCAGCATCGCATGACCGGGGGTCGGCCGCCATTCCCACCAGCGGCGCTTGCCCAGCTTGGCCTGAAAAGCCTCCATCCCCAGCGCGGGACGGTAGCGCCGCAGGAACTGCTGGGTATTCGGCAGCAGGAACACCATCAGCAGCGCCGGCGGGATCACCCGCCAGATGTAGGCCGGTTTCACCACCTGATGCGCCAGGTCAGGCAAGCCCTTGAACCCGTGCAGTCCGATCATCGAAGCGAAAACTTCCTTTGTCGCCGTGACGGCCTTCACCGTTGATCCGGTATCGCCATGCTCGAAGGTGCCCGCCTTGAACGGCACCCAGGCAGCCAGCACGGCGAAGAACGTGAGAGCCACCGCCAGCCCTTTCGGCAACGGGCCGAGATTCCGCTTCTTGCGGAAGGCGAACCACGCGTGGTTCACACACAGGTAAAGCCCGTGCAGCAGCCCCCACAGCAGGAACGCGAAGCCCGCCCCGTGCCAGATCCCGCCGAGCACCATTGTCAGCAGCAGGTTTACGTAGCGACGGGCCTTGCCCTTCCGGTTGCCGCCCAGCGGGATGTAGAGGTAGTCCCTGAGGAACCGCGACAGCGTCATGTGCCAGCGCCGCCAGAACTCGACCACCGAGTCCGCCTTGTAGGGCGAGTGGAAGTTCAGCGGGAAGCGGATCCCGAACAGCCGCGCCGAGCCGATGGCCATGTCCGAGTAACCGGAGAAATCGAAATAGAGCTGCAGCGTGTAGGCCAGTGCCGCCGCCCATGCTTCCACGAAACTCGGGGGCCGCGTGCCCGAGCCCGCGAGGTTGAAAATGCCCGTCGCCGTGATCGCCAGGTTGTCCGCCAGCACGACCTTCTTGAACAAGCCCATCGCCAGCATCGTCATCCCCACCGACAGATCCAGCGTGCGGCCCGAGGCCCGCCGCCGCGAAAACTGCGGCATCATCTCCTTGTGATGCACCAGCGGCCCCGCGATCAGGTGCGGGAAAAACGTCACGAACAGCAGGTAGTCGGTGAAATGATACTCTTCCGTCTCACCCCGGTAAGCATCCACCAGGTACGCGATCTGGAGGAAGGTGAAGAACGAGATCGCCAGCGGCAGCACGATGTGTGGCAGCTCGTGGGTCGATCCGGTGACCGTCTTGAATAGGCCGGCGAGGAATCCCGCATACTTGTAGTAGCCCAGCAGCCCGAGGTTCGCGACCACACCCACGGTGAGCATCGCTTTCCCTCCCGGAGTGTGCTTGTGACCGGACAGGTAGCGGCCGAAGAAGTAGTTCCCGATGCATGAGCCCAGGATCAGCAGCACGTAGAACGGCGTCCACGGGCCGGGCGCGTTCGGATTCCACCAGCCATAGAACGCCAGGCTCATCAGCACCAGCCAGCCGAAGGCCACGCGGATCGGCGCACGCTGCAGGAGCAGGAAGCCGATCAGCGCGATCGGCAGGAACAGCAGCAGGTAGATGTACGAATTGAAAAGCATCCGCGGCGGTTCAATCGCATTCGAGATCGTTCGGCACCGGGGTCCAGCCGGCGGCAGGCTTCACCGGCCAGCCGGGTTCCGCCGGTGTCCACACCCGCTGCCCGGCATGATGGCCGAGCCAGGCGCCCCACCAGGAAAACGTGCTGTTCGCCACGATCGCATGCCGGCAGCAGGTCATCAGGTGCAGGTCCTCGATTTCATCGGCGCCCACCCGGTCCAGATAGCGCACCGGCGAGCCTTCGAACACGATGTGCTCGCGCGCCCACTCGAAATCATCGCCGAAGACGAAGAACGCCGCGTTCGGAAACTCCGCCAGGCAGGCGGAAATACTGTCGTTGTAGTAATTGGAACCCAGCCGGCGCGGATACTTCTCGCGCCGGATGTGCACCATCACCGGCACCGGGGCGGACAGGATCATGCGGCGGGCCTCCAGGCCTGCCTCGGACGTCGGGACCGGCGGTGCCAGCTCCTTGCGGAGGCCCTCGGAATGTTCTCCGAAGTAACCTTCCTCCTGCCAGTAGCCGTTCAGATACAGCGGCTTTCCGGCGGGCGGTGAAAGCCGGTCCATATCGGCAGGACTGCTGCTTTTCCGCTCCGCCACATAGAGGCGGTTCTCGGGCTTGCTGAATTTCGAAAGGGCGCGGGCCAGCTTGTGGGGGAGGGCGTCGATCCGACCGCCCAGGCAGAGCTTCGGATCGGCCTCTGCCGCTATGATCGGAAACCGGTTGAGCCGGTAGCTGCGGCCGTAGACCTCGCCCACGAACGCGGTGTGCGTATCGAGCTGGAACTCACGCCCGAGCCGCTGCGCCAGAGCGCGACCGGCCGCGTAACAGAACATCTGGTTGCCTAGTCCGCCCTTGATCAGGGTCACGACCGGTGCCTGGGAAGCTTTCAAACTCATGGTGGCGGCATCTCCTCCTCATCGGCAGCCGGGCCATCGGCTCCGGCACTGGCATAATGGTGCATGGTTTCCTCCACCCATTTGATTTCCTCGGGATACTGGGCGCGGTAGGCCTCGTAGCCTGCCCGTACTTCCTTAATCCGGTCGGCCACGTTGTGAATGTCGATCTCGCGTCCGTAGTCGGCTTCCTTCGGGTCCTTGATCGGCCAGCCATTCATGCGCTTGAGCATCACGTGGCCGAGCGTTTCGAGCGAATGGGTGCCGTCCGCCCAGTAGTGGAGCATGCCGGTGGTCGGATCGGCAGAGGCCAGTGGCTCGGCATTGAGCGGATGGAAGTCGAAGAAATCCCACACGGTCACCGGCTTCGCACCTGGATGGGCCGCATTGGCCTTCGCCACCAGATCGACGATCAGCTCCCGCACGCCTGAGAACGATGGGTCGGGATCCTTGTCGATGTAGAACACCGACAGGTAGGCCGCGTAGTTCGGCGGCAGCAGGATCTTCAGCTCGATGTTATTGGCCAGGCACTGTTCGAGAATGTCGGCGAGGGCCTTCCGCTTGCGTTCGGCGATTTCCAGCTTGGCCTTGCGCTGCCGGATCATGCGTACCGCGTGGGGAATCGAGTCGGTGAAAAGGATCGTGCGGGCCGGCCGCACCGAGCGGTCGCGCAGCCAATGGCCGAGGCCGGTATAGGGCGGGAGGTGCTTGTTCTCCATCGTGTCCCGCGTGCGGATCGCCTCCTTCACGTGCGCCAGGAACGACGGCGGCTTTTTGCCCTTGTCGGCGTCGCCGGGCATCTCCACCCAGTAGCGGGACTTGAGCGTCCGGCAGGAAGCGATGAACGAAGACACGCCGGTCACGTAACGCATCTCGCGCTCCACCACATCGCCGGCCGGATTCATCGGAGACTCATAGAAGCCAGCGTTCCGCATCATATCGGTGGCATCGGTCAGGTCGGTGGGATCGACTCCCAGGTAGATCGTCTTGAGGCCCTTCTGCTTCTTGAAGAGGTAGTCCACCATCCACACCTGCTCGGTCAGCGAGCCGCCGCTGAGCCCGAGATTGACCACCTTGTGATCGCCCCACTGCGGCATCGCCGGGTCCAGCGCAATCGCCACGCGGGACGAACCGAGAAAGGCGGTGTCCCACTGCTTGGAGCGCACCAAGCCGGCCTTGGCCGTGCGCAGGTCGCGGTAGATCTGTCGGCTTTCGGCGAACTTCGCGTCACTGGTCCACGGCGTGGGCGTCACCCAAAGAGGGTTCACCCACGTGTTGATGAAGCTGAAAAAGCCCATCACCAGCGCAAACGCCCCGATCATCCGGACGAAGAAACGCCGGTGGGCGTTGGAAGAACCGCCGAGGCTGGAGCGGACAGGGTTGGAGGAGGTGGCCACGGCGTCAGAACTGGAAGTAGATGAATTCGCTCACCTTATCGAATTGCGAGATGGTCCCGAGCAGCACCACGAGGGTGAACAGGAACCACCAGCCTGTCGGCCGCCACTGCCACCAGCGGCGGGGACCCATCCTGTTGCCATCGAAGCCCCCGACATCCAGCGCCGGCGAATAGCGGCGGAGGAACTGCTGGGTGTTCGGCAGAAGCCAGCACAGCAGCAGGCAGCAGCAAGCGCGGTAGGCGTGGCTGTCCTTCACCACGTAGGCGCTCTTGTCCGGCCAGCCGGTGAAACCGTTGAGCCCCACCATCGAACCGAGCACCTTTTTGGTCACGGATACCGCCACATGCGCGGAGCCGCTGGTGCCATGCTCGAACGAGCCCGCCTTGAACGGCACCCATGCGATCATCACGACCAGGAACGTCAGTGCCACCGCCAGCGGCTTCGGCAGCGGACCGATACCCTGCTTTTTGCGGAATGCGAACCACGCGTGATTCACGCACAGGAAAAGACCGTGCAGCAGTCCCCACAGCAGGAACGCGAAGCCCGCCCCGTGCCAGATGCCGCCAATCACCATGGTCAGCAGCAGGTTGATGTAACGCCGGGCCTTGCCCTTCCGGTTGCCGCCCAGTGGGATGTAAAGGTAGTCCCTGAGGAATCGCGACAGCGTCATGTGCCAGCGCCGCCAGAACTCCACGATCGAATCCGCCTTGTATGGCGAATGGAAATTCAGCGGGAAGCGGATGCCAAACAGCCGCGCCGAGCCGATCGCCATGTCCGAATAGCCGGAGAAATCGAAATAGAGCTGAATCGCGAAGGTGATCGCCGCCACCCAACCCTCGCCAATCGTGAGGGCCCGGTCATCCCGCGCCGCGAGGCCGAAGATCGAGTTCGAGATCGAGGCCACGTTGTCCGCGATGACGACTTTCTTGAACAATCCGAGAATCAGGTAGGTCAGGCCCACCGAAAGGTTCGTCCATCCGCGGTTGCGGCAGGTTCCTTTCGTGAACTGCGGCAGCATCTCCTTGTGGTGCACCAGCGGCCCCGCGATCAGGTGCGGGAAGAACGTCACGAACAGCAGGTAGTCCGTGAAATGGTACTCCTCCGTCTCACCCCGGAACGCGTCCACCAGGTAGGCGATCTGCAGGAAGGTGAAGAAGGAAATCGCCAGCGGCAACACGATCTGCGGCAGTTCGTGTGGCCAGCCGGTGGCCATCTTCGCAATGCCCGCGAGAAAGCCGGCATACTTGTAATAGCCCAACAGCCCGAGGTTCGCCGTCACCCCCACGGTCAGCATCGCCTTGCCCATCTTGCTTTGCTTGTGGCCCGAGAGGAAGCGCCCGAAGAAATAATTCCCGACGCACGACCCGAGGATCAGCAGCACGTAAAACGGCGTCCACGGCTTGCTCGGATCCGGGTTCCACCAGCCGTAAAAGGCCAGGCTCATCAGCACCAGCCAGCCGAACGCCACCCGCAGCGGGGCCTTCTGCAGCAGCAGGTAGCCGATCAGCGTGATCGGCAGAAACAGAAGCAGATAGACGTAGGAATTGAAAATCATCGAATCGGGTGCCGGCCGGCCGTTGCGTATCGCATGGAAAAGTCCATGCGGTCAAGGCGGGTGCCCGGGATTGACCAGACCCGCCCTTGGCAGGTTTAGTCGCTGACGTCTTCATGAATCCACCACGCGTCGCCATTCTCGGGAAATCCCGCAGCCTCCTCACGTGGTTCGATGACACCCTCGACGGCTTCCGCGAGCACGGCTGCGAGGTGGCCGCCATCTCGTTCCAAGCCGCCAATCCCGCCGAACGCTTGTCCCAGAAGCGCGGTGACGGCAAGGAACTCCATAATCCTGAGGTGGTTAGCCGCAGCACGGCTGAGCTGGCCGCCTTTTCGCCGGACCTGGTTCTGGTGCTGAACAAGGCCGGGCTGCCGGCGCCCGCCGCCGCGGCGTGGCGGGCCGCCCTACGGCCGGGCGTGCCGATCGCCGGCTGGCTGTGCGACTGCATCAACCGCGTGCCGGTGGAGCAGGTCCCCGCGTTCGACGGGGTTTATTACTTCGACAGCCACTGCGTGGCGGTGCTGGAGCAGTTTCTCGGACCATCCGGATGGCTGAAGTACCTGCCGCTGGCGGTGAACCCGGAGCGCTATCCCTTCAAGAGCGCCGAAGACCATCAACGGGCCATGGTTTTTGCCGGAAAATGCAGCCCTCACCGCCACCGGATCTTCCGTGAAATGCGCGCCGCCGGGATCCCGCTCGACCTTTACGGTCCAGGTGCCCGGAACTGGCTGCGGCCGTGGCGGAACCTGCGCCTGACCTCCGCCACCTTGGCCGAGCTCTATCGTTCCCACACCGCCGTCCTCAACCTGCCCCAGCCGGGCAATACCGAACGCGGCCTGAACCTGCGCGCCTTTGAAATTCCCGCCGCCGGGGGAATCGGCACCTATCCGGACGTGCCGGACCTGCCTCGCTGCTTCGAGCCCAGCTCCGAAATCCTCGTCTACCAGGATCCGGCCGATCTGGCAGAGCAATTCGGGGGCCTCCAACGCGAGCCGGAACGGGCCGTGGCCATGATCGAGGCGGGGCATGCCCGGGTGCTGCGCGACCACACTTTTGCCAAGCGGGCCGAAACCGTCCTCCACGACTGGTTGCCGGGATTCCTTGGTTGAATTCAGGCCACCGCCCCGCGAACCTCCGCCGTCCCCGCATGATCATCTCGCACAAGTACCGCTTCATTTTCGTCAAGACCGCCAAGACCGCCGGCACCAGCCTGGAGGTCTTCCTCGGGAAGCATTGTGGCGAGGAAGACATCATCACCCCCACCTATCCGGAGGTGGAGGGCCACCGGCCGCGGAACTACGAAAAGTCCTTCTGGCCCTTTTCGGAGCTGTTCAGCTTCAACTACCCGCGGGACAACACCATCTTCTGCGAGCGCCGCTTCTTCACGCCGGTCCGCACCTTCAAGGACTGCTACAAGCGCCGCCGCTACCATGAGCACATCCCCGCGCGCGTGCTGAAACAGCGCGTCGATCCCGAGATCTGGAACTCCTACCACAAGTTCTCCTTCGAGCGGAACCCCTGGGAAAAGACGCTCTCGCACTACCACATGCAGCGCCAAACCCGCGGCGGCACGATGACCCTCGACGAGTATCTCGACCGCGGCGACTACTGTCTCAACTACCCCTTCTACACCGACCAGCGCGGTGAGGTGATGGTTGACCAGATCATCAAGTACGAGACCATGAAGGAGGAATTCGGCGCGCTCTGCGAGCGCTTCGGCATCCCCTACACCGGCTCACTCGGCGTCCGGGCCAAGGGCGAATACCGAGAGGACCGCCGCCCTTACACCGAAGTGCTGACCCCGGAGCAGGCCGACCGCATCACCGGGATCTTCCACCGCGAGATCGCCATGCACGGCTACCGCTACGGGGGGTGAAAATAATGCACCAAAGCCGCCATTCGCCTCGCAAGCTGCTTCTCCGTTTACTGGGTTCCGTAGGGACAAAGAAGTACAACCGCTTGGCGCGAGCCACCTCACAGATGGTCCTCCGCAAGGACAACACGGGAGGGCGGAAGAACGATGGCTGGGAAATATCGGCCATGATGGAAATAATTTCCGGCGTCATCGGATTCCATGGCATGGGTTCATGCGCCCTCATCTCAAAGCCAAGCTTACTTTTTCTCCTTTTCCGGCAGCTTGACGATAAGCGAGACCTTCCCCTGCCACAGACCGTATTTTTTCGCCAAAGGCTCGGGAGAGAGATAGCTCACTTCCGTATCTCCATCGGTGCTCAAGTTGCCCTTTTGAGCAAACCGAATGAATGCCGATTCGCCGTGCTTCAGGGTTTTGATTGATCGGGCGATTACCTCCTCCGAAGGCGCATTGCTCTTCGAGTCCCCCGCAATCAAGGCGATTCTCCCTCCGCCCTTCCAAATGCTAACCCACGGCTGGGTAATGGTGCAAATTTTAATGGGGTTGGGGCCGATATTTGTGATGACTAAATTCGAATCATCTGGAATATTCGCCAATTCGCTAGCTTCGATTTTTGCAGAAACGACTTTTGCCGACGACGGTTCCTCCGCCCAAAGCCGGACACCTACACAAAAAAACAGCATCGAAAATTTCAAAATCGCCTTCATGATTATGGATGGTATACCATCTCGACCCCAGCGTTAAGAGGCCGTCTGAAAAATAACTCCAAACACTTGTTGGGCTGTACATTTTTGATTGGATCCGAGAGAAGCTCGGAATGCCCGACTACCCCAGCAGCTTGATCGATTCGGAATGGGAGGTCATCCGTCCTCTTTTGCCTGACAGTCCCCTGACCATGCGGGGGCGTCCACGCGAACACTCGCGGCGCAGCATTCTCAACGGCATCTTCTACATCCTGCGGACCGGAGGGGCCTGGCGGATGATGCCCAACGATTTGCCCAACTGGAAAACGTGCTACCACTACTGCCGGCTCTGGGCCAAGCAGGGGCATTGGGAACGGATTCATCATGCGATCCGTGACCGTGCCCGCCTCAAGCACGGTAAAAAAAAGCCCCGACTGCTGCGATCCTCGATAGCCAAAGCGTTCGCACAGCTAGCCAACCCGGACTTCGTGGCTTTGATGCGGGTAAGAAAATTACAGGAAGAAAGAGACATGTCCTGGTAGACACTCTCGGCTTCATCCTCGTGCTTAAAGTCTCTCCCGCCGATGTGCAGGGCCGTGATGGAGCCAGGCTCCTGCTGCCTGCATTGAGCAAATCCTACGGCTGGCTCAAACGCATCTGGGCAGACGGAGGCTATGCCGGCCAGCTTGAAAAGGAGGTCGCCAACCTGCCGCGCCACCGCCAGATCAATCTCGAAATCGTCAAGCGCGGTGACGATGTGAAAGGCTTCAAGACCCTGCCGAAGCGCTGGCTGGTGGAGCGCACCTTTGGCTGGCTCATTCAATCGCGCCGGTTGATCCGTGACCACGAAGTCAGGATCGACCACTCCGAAGCATTGATTTATCTCTCGATGACCAAGCGCATGCTCACCCGAATCGCGGCCTGAGCATTTTTCAGACAGCCTCTTACAATGCCACCACCATGGGTCTCTGGTATGCCGGGGCCAAAGCGATCACCGACAATGATCCATACGCGCAGCCTCTCGGTGCCCACCTGCAATCCATCGGCAAAGGCTTCAACCATCCCTCGGATTCCAGTTGGGCCGGCAAACCCTATTGGCGTGCTCCCCGGAAATTGAACCAACGCCGGAGGCGTCTTCGAAGCCTCGTTCGTCGTTGGCTCCGCTCGCTACGGCATGCCGGTTGATACGACCAACCAGCCAAATGATAGCTGGCAGGAATTTACTCTCGTGAAGAAGGTGGCCAACAGCGGCAAGCTCAGCCTCGAATTCAGCACCGTCAGTGGCGACCCATGGCTCGATAGCGTGGGCGACATAACGATTACGCCCGCATCCCGGCCGGACCAGTAGATCCTGCTGCAGCTTTGGGCGCGGCGTGGTTCATGCGAACAGATTCCGATCGAGGGTCCGATACTGGATCGCTTCCAACACGTCATTCGGGCGAATTCGCTCGCTGCCTGCCAGATCGGCGAGGGTGCGCGAAACTTTCAGAATGCGATCATGGGCTCGGGCAGAGAAGTTCATTTGCTCCATCGAATGCTCCAAGTAGCCGGCACTTTCGCTGTCCAGCTTGCAGTGTTCCCTGACAAGGCGGGAATTCATGGCCGAATTGGTGGAGGTGGATGCTCTCTTGAACCGACTTTGCTGGATTTCACGCGCCACGCGCACGCGTTCGCGAATGACCGAGGAAGCCTCTCCACTCGTCGAGTTCGTGGAAAGCTCGCGATAATCGACGATGGGCACCTCGACGTGCAGGTCGATGCGGTCCAACAGCGGGCCACTTATCCGCTGGCGGTAGGTCTCAATCTGCCGATTGCTGCATCGGCACTGGCGCTTCACATCGCCAAAATAGCCGCAAGGGCAGGGGTTCATCGCCGCGACCAGAAGGAATCTGGCCGGAAAGGTCAGCGATCCGGCGGCGCGTGAGATGGTTACATCTCCATCCTCCAGCGGCTGGCGCATCACTTCCAGCGTCTGGCGGCGGAATTCCGGCAGCTCATCCAGAAACAGGACTCCATGGTGGGCGAGTGAAACCTCTCCCGGCCCGGGATTGGCTCCGCCGCCAAGGAGGCCGGCATCGGAAATCGTGTGGTGAGGCGAACGGAACGGGCGCGTGGTGAGAAAGGCACGCTTGGGATCCAACAGGCCGGTAATGGAGTGGATCTTTGTTGTCTCAATCGCCTCGTCCTCGGTCATGTCGGGCATGATGGTGGCCATACGCTTGGCCAGCATCGATTTGCCGGTGCCAGGTGGGCCGACCATCAGTAGGTTGTGGCCACCCGCAGCGGCAACCTCAAGGGCCCGTTTCACGTGGTGCTGGCCTTTCACCTCGTCGAAGTCGACCTCATAGCGGCGGTGGGATTCGAAGAAGGCGCGGCGATCGAGCACGAAGGGGATGATCGGCTCCTCGCCCCGCAGGAATTTCCACGCCTGGTGCAGCGAGCGGATCGGAAACACCTGCACGCCATCGATGATCGCGGCTTCCGCCGCATTCGCTTCCGGGACCAGAAGGCGGGTTCTGCCACGGCGCTTAGCTTCCAAGGCGATCGAGAGCACGCCTTTCACCGCCCTCAATCCCCCGTCCAGAGCCAGCTCGCCGACAATACAGCAGTTGTCCGCATCCAAAGGAGCGTTCTCGCTCGCCGAGGCCATCGCCAGCGCGATCGGCAGGTCGAACGATGGACCCTCCTTCTTCAAATCGGCTGGCGCGAGGTTCACCGTCTTGGTTCCATCCGCCAGATAAAGGGCCGACGCGCTGATCGCCGAAATCACCCGTTGCGAAGACTCGCGCACGGCCGCGTCGGGCAGTCCCACCACGATGACCAGCGGCTTCTCCGAATTGCGGACGTTGACCTCGACTTCGACTTCCTGGGCGTCAACGCCCCGGAGAGCTGCGGAATAGACACGAGTGATCATGTGAACACCATTAATTTTGAGGAATCATGCGTGAATGACAAGAGGAAACGTCCAGCCCACCTGGACTGACACCCTCATCTCTCCCTCGTCTCCGGCTGTAATTCGTCCCAGCCGGACCACCATCAGGCAGCAGATGAGATCAATGGCCCGCGACCCAATGCACGGCATTGGTCAAAATTTCCTTATACGCCGCATTGTCATGGGCCTTGTCGTCATGGCCGAGAGTCATGCAAACGATGCGCGCCTTGGGGTCCTTCACCACCCAAATGCTCGGCAGCGGATTCTTCCCGCCGTCAGGGGCGTTCTCCGCCAGAAGATCCACTTTGGCCCTGCCATCGAAGGCGAAGCGGTAGTTCTCATCGTAGATCTTGAAGGTCGCGGGCACGCTTTTCATCACAGCATGGCTGGCGTCCTTGACGGTCACCTCAAAGTCCCCCTTGCCGTGGCTGTTGGTCTTTCCTCCCACGAACCGGTCGTTGTAGCCCTTCCAATCGGCATGATCCCACGTCGCCGCATGAAGAAGGACCACGCCCTTGCCCGCGTCGGCGAAGTCATTGAGCGCTTTCTGAAACTCCGGCTTGCCGTATTGGTCGTGGTTGCCACTAAACACCAGAACATCCGCCTGCTTGATCAGCACGAACGCCTCCTCGAGATTCGGCGTGGCGGCCACGTCCATGCCTCCCGCGGCCCGCAGCGTCTTCTCGTCCGTACCCAGGAAGTATTTCGGGAAATCATGGGAACTCCCGGATCCCACCAAAAGCACACGGAGTGACTTCTCCGCCTTCGGCTCCGCGAACCTCTGCCCCATGGGGTCCGTGCCCTCGGGAGATTGCGCCGCGAGTGAATGGGTGAGCATGGGCATCAAGACCAGAAGCCGAAGCATTGCCTTGGCGTTATTAAGTAGGGGAAATTTCACGGTGTGGCAGCAAGTGGACCGATTGCGGTAAAGGTCGCTGGCCCGAAATGGGGCCATCAAGTCGTGAACAAAAGCCAGTTCCATGGCGAGGCTATAGTCGGAAGCCTACCATTGCCGGCACCCATGCTCGATTCGAAACCAATCGTTCTTCATCTGATAGACCGGGTTCTAGATCGACGTTGCACGGTGATGCCGACCCTGCTCCGGAGCTTGCTCACCATCGCGCTCATCGGCGACACCAGCCTTGCGTCCGACCTGCCCGCATGGGCGCTGGGTCCGTTCGAGCGGCCGCAGCAGGCCGCTCCGGTGATCAAGCCGGAACCGCTTCCGGAATTCCCCTGCCCCATGCGCCACGCCCCAGTGCATTGGGAATTTTACCATACGTTCAACCCCGCGGCGGTGCTCAAGGACGGACACATCCAACTCCTCTACCGAGCCGAGGATAACAGCGGACCGATGCACATCGGCGGACATACCTCGCGCATCGGCCTTGCCAGCAGTGACGACGGAATTTCATTCAAATGCGAAGCCACGCCCATCCTCTTTCCGGCCGAGGACTCGCAGAAGGACTTCGAGTGGGACGGCGGCTGCGAAGATCCCCGCATCGCCACCTCTCCGGATGGCACCTGGGTCCTGACCTACACGCAGTACAACAAAAAGTCCGTTCGGCTCGGCATGGCGACATCCAAGGACCTGAAGACTTGGGAAAAGCTCGGCTCCGCTTTCGCCGGAACGAAGTACGAAAACCTTGGTACCAAGTCCGCCTCCGTCCTGCATGAGATCAGGAACGGCCACCTCGTCGCGGCAAAGGTGCGGGGTACCTACTGGATGTACTTCGGCGAGCAGGAGGTGAACGCGGCGACGTCTCCCGACCTGGTCCACTGGACGCCCGTCGAATCCGAACCGGGCAAGCTCCTCGCCGTCATGAAACCGCGGGATGGACGCTTCGACAGCTCGCTCACCGAGGTCGGACCACCCATGATCCTCACGCCAAAGGGCATCATCCTCATTTACAACGGCAAGAACTCGACCGACGACAAGCGCGACCCCGCCCTATCCGGCGGCGTCTATACCTGCGGCCAGGCTCTATTTGACAAGGACGAACCCACCCGGCTGATTGAACGCCTCGATACCCCCTTTTTCAAACCGGAACTGCCGTGGGAAAAGAGTGGCCAGTATGTGGCCGGCACCACCTTCGCCGAGGGCCTGCTGTTCAGGAATGGCCGGTGGTTCCTCTACTACGGCTGCGCCGACACCTTCGTAGGCGTCGCGGAAGCCAAGGCCCAGTAGGGCAACCACGACCGTTGGCGTACCCGGCTTCGTCGAATGTCACCGCCATCTTGTAATTGCCGTCACCCACCGCTGCGAGGTAGCACTAGCCAAATGGCTGGCATGAACATCCCGCGCACGTCGATCACCGACATTTACAATGCCGCACGCATCAACTCCGTCGCGGATGACGTCAATGACTTCGGAGCCCGCATCCAGGCACTGGAAACCCAGGTCGTCCACCTCCGCACGCTCAACCGCGCGCTGGTCGAATACCTCGCCGCCCAATCTGGACTCACCCCGCAGGCCCTCCTCGATCACCTCTCCCACCAGCACCCTGACCAGCCCGCAGCAGAAACCCTCCACTGCAAATCCTGCGGCACCGTCATCTCCCGGGACTCCAAAGCCTGCTATTCCTGCGGCAGAAAGATCGACGCGGATGTGTATATTCTCGGATAAGGCCCATGGATTCCTCACTCCATCAAGCCTCTCGGATGGGCGACACCGCGCGATTGGGGCATCTGCTGGCTTCCGGCGCTGATATCGAAGCTTACGACGACCAAGGCCTGACTCCCCTCATGGTTGCCTGCACAAGCTCCAAGGCCGGACTCGGGACAGTGGAATTCCTCATCGACCATGGAGCTGACGTGAACGGCACGGCAAAACCCTTCGAAATTCCGGAGTTCAAGCCGATGGAATCTCGCGCAGGGCTGGCCTTCACATCCGCATTGCAGGATATTCAGACGGTGTGGGACAAAGCCTCGGAAGCCCTCGCTGCCTTCCGATTGGAACCGCCCGAGATCCTTCCGGTGCTCTTGCAGGTGGCGAGCCAGACTTCCCTCGAAAAAATCCGCCTGTTGGTCGCCCGCGGCGCGGACCTCCACTACCGCACTGCGGCCGGCCGTACGGCGCTCGCATGCGCGATCTGCCCGGCGGTCCCGATCGAGGTCATCGATTTCCTTCTGGACGCCGGCGTGCCCTTGGCTGGCGCGAGCCATCGTGCCAAATCAGCCCTTCTGGAGGCTTCCCAGGCCGCACGTTTTGACATCGTCGGACGATTGCTCGGCCGCGGCATGGATCCCTCCGAACTGAAGTGGACGCCGTTGATGCGGGCGGCCGCCATGGGCTCCATTGAAGACGTGCGCGACGTGATCGCCACCCGACCGGATCTGGAAGCGAAGGATGTCTGGGAACGCACCGCGTTGCTTATCAGCATTGAAGCGGCTGACATGAACAAAATCGATCTGCTCATCGGTGCCGGTTGCAACCGCTCGGCGGGAGGACGCTGCGGCAAGACTCCGCTCCAGATTGCCGTCGAAAAGGACGACGTTGTGCTACTGGCCAGGTTGCTGGCACACGGCTTCGATCTCGAGCGGACAGACGACTTCGGAAAAACAGCTCTGCTTGATGCCTCCGAAACGGGTACCGTCCCTTGCTTTCGCCTGCTTGTGTCCGCAGGAGCCAACCTCTTGCATGCCAGCGAAGGAAACACCGTTGTGAACGTGGCCGCCAATATGGCCATCCTCAAAGCGCTGCGGGAAATCGGCATGGATATCAGCATGGCGCAGCCGGAAGTCCTCCGCGATTTCATCGGCCTTGGCAACTGCGACGAACTCCCGGTCAGCGCGGTCGAATACCAGGCGGGCCGCTCGCGCCTATTCGGAACCGCCAACCCCGAACGGATGGAAATACCATTCTGGAATGCAATGGTCCGCTGCGGCTGGAACGGCTACCGGGCAACCAGTCAGTTCGACGACAGTTCATTCGGACGCCGGGATCCCGTCTGGTGCCACCAGCGCTTCGGCATGTCGCTCACCATTTTACCCGACGGCCGCTTTGTGCAGATCGCCGGTGAGCACGAAGATTATTACGATCCGGACTTCTGCATCTACAACGATGTCATCGTGCATGACGGGAATGGCAACTTCGAAATCTACGGCTACCCCGAGGAACTATTCCCGCCAACCGACTTCCACTCGGCCACGCTGGTTGGCGAGTGGATCTACATCATCGGCCGACTCGGCTACCATGCACCGGGAGGAATCAACACTCCCGTTTTCCGGCTTCACACGGGGACGTGGAAGATAGAACGCATCGCCACAACCGGTGAATCGCCAGGCTGGATCTGGGACCACAAAGCCACGCTCCAGGATGATCGAATCTTCATCGCCGGAGGAAAAAACGTTCATAGAACCGAAGCCGGAAAATCCGAAACCCAACCGAATCCGCAGTCCTACACCCTGGATTTGAAAAACCATGCGTGGCAACGGTTCGGAGCATGATCACCGCAGGTTCCATTACTCGAGAAGAAGCGGCCGGGAGATTCGAATTCCTGGCTGAGCACGTGCGCGGACGCCGCAAGGCCCTTCACGAATTCACCCACACGGATCCAGATTTCGTCTTCTGGATTTTCCCGGACGGCCGACTTTTCGATGCACGGGACGCTCACATCCGAAACTTTCCAAAGGGGTACGACCATATCCTGAAGGACAAACCCGAGTATGGAGGCTTTCTCCGTGGCAGAATCGCCACCCACCTCGATCATCAGCTCATCGTCGTGTATTGCAGGGAAGATGCGCTGCTAAGCGATCGGGGCAGAATGGTGCAGTTTCTGAAAGGAATCTCCAAGGTCCCCGTCTTCCTCGATCCTGACGCATTGGTGGTAAGCGACAACGCTGACATCTACGGGACGCTCGCCGACATTGAAGACAGGATAGCGACCAGCGCTCTGCCCTGATCGGGACTCGGCCACCTCCTCATCGTCACTTCATTCTAACGAAACCTCCTAGCCAAAATGCCCGCCCGGGTGTAGCAAAAGAACATGTCGGATCCCGCACCACCGCCGTCTCATCCGCACCATCACGATTACCCGCAGGCCGTAACCCCGGTCGTGCCGCCGCGCCGGCATTTGGAGGGCCAGGTGGCCCTCGTCACCGGGGCCAGTTCGGGGATTGGTCGCGCTGTTGCCATTTCGCTCGGCCAGGCCGGCGCAAACGTGGCAGTCAACTACATCTCCGGCGAGGACAGCGCCCAGGAGGTCGTCGCCGAGATTGAAGCCGCCGGAGCCCACGCCTTCATCGTGAAGGCGGACGTATCCAAGGAAGCGGACGTACTCGCGATGTATGACGCGATCCGCGCCGAATTCGGCACTCTCGACATCCTGGTCAACAATGCCGGCCTGCAGGTCGATTCGCCATTCGTGGACATGACCCTCGCCCAGTGGCAGAAGGTCATCGACGTGAACCTCACCGGCCAGTTCCTCTGTGCCCGCGAAGCCGTGCGCGAGTTCAAGCGCCGCGGCGTCCGTCCGGAAATCTCCTGCGCCGCCGGAAAAATCATCTGCATGAGTTCCGTGCACGAGGTGATCCCATGGGCCGGTCACGTCAACTACGCCACCTCCAAGGGCGGCGTGATGCTGATGATGAAGAGCATCGCCCAGGAAGTCGCCCCCTGGCGCATCCGCGTCAATTCAATCGCCCCCGGTGCCATCCGCACCCCCATCAACACCGCCGCCTGGGACACCCCCGAGCATTACGCCGCCCTGCTGAAACTCATCCCCTACAAGCGCATCGGAGAGCCCGAGGAAATCGGCCGCGCCGCCGTCTGGCTCGCCAGTGACGACTCCGACTACGTTCACGGCATCACCCTCTTCGTCGATGGCGGTATGACGCTTTATCCCGGCTTTGAAACCGGGGGTTGAGACCACGCTTTTCTCCCATGAATCCCAAGCTCGAAGCCATCCGCCGCCGCATCGAGAACGAGCATTCTCTGATCAACCAGCGCCTGTCCTGGCTCGTCAGCTCACAGGCCTTTCTGGTCAGCGGCTTCGCCATTTCACTGAACGCGCCGCAGGATTTCGCCGGTGCTGGTTACCAGGAGGCCAACCGCCTGCTGGTCCGCTGCATCCCCTACGGTGCCATCGCCTGCATCGTGGTGCTTTGGCTCACCCTGTGGGGCGCGATCTGGTCACTGAACATCCTGCGCCGCGAGGCGAACAAGGCCTGCGGCGATGACGATCTCCCCGTGCTCAACCACTGGCCCATCCGCCTTCTCGGCCTGTCCGCCCCGCTCCTCATCCCCGGGATCTTTGTCGCTCTGTGGATCATCCTGCTCGTCTATCCCCGCTGACCCATCCATGTCCTCCGCTGAACAGACCCGCCTCGACGAATCGCGCGACCGCGCCGCCAATTGGAAACGCTGGGGCCCATACCTCAGCGAACGCCAGTGGGCCACCGTCCGCGAGGACTACTCCGCCGATGGCGAGGCCTGGACCTCATTCCCCCACGACCAGGCCCGTAGCCGCTCCTACCGCTGGGGAGAGGATGGCCTGCTAGGCTTCACCGACCGCGAGTGCCGCATCTGCTTCTCCCTCGCCCTCTGGAACGGCCAGGATGCCATCCTCAAGGAGCGCCTCTACGGCCTCACCGGGCTTGAGGGCAACCACGGCGAGGACGTCAAAGAATGCTACTACTACCTGGACTCCACACCCACCCACTCCTACTCGAAGGCCCTCTACAAGTACCCCCACGCGGCGTTTCCCTACGCCAATCTGATCGCCGAGAACCGCCGCCGCGCCGCCGATCTCTCGCTCCCGGAGTATGACATTGCCGATACCGGCATCTTCGACCACGACCGCTACTTCGACGTGCTGGTCGAATACGCCAAGGCCACTCCGGAGGACCTCTGCATCCGCATCAGCATCACCAACCGCGGCCCCGACCCCGCCCCCATCCACCTCCTCCCCACCCTCTGGTTCCGCAATACCTGGAGCTGGGGTCTCAGCGATTCGTGCGCCAAACCGGAGCTCCACCTCTCCCACGCCGGCAGGGTCCACGCCTTTCATCCGGAAATGGGCGATTACGACTTCACCTTCTCCGGCGAGGCTCCCGTCCTCTTCACCGAAAACGAAACCAACTCATCACGGCTCTGGCAGCAGCCTAACAGCTCCCCCTTCGTCAAGGACGCCTTCCACCGCCACGTCATCGGCTGCGAAACCGGAGCGATCAATCCCGCCAACACCGGGACCAAGTGCGCGCCCCATTTCCAACTGCAGCTCGCTTCCGGCGAAACCCGCGTCATCGACCTCCGCCTCACCAAATTGGGCGAGCCGACAGCCGATTTCGAGTCCGTGATCGCCGCCCGCCGCAGCGAGACCGACGCCTTCTATGACAAGACCGGCGCCGAGGCCCGCCAGGCCTACGCCGGTCTGCTCTGGAGCAAGCAGTTCTACCACTACATCGTCAAGGACTGGCTCTCCGGAGATCCCGCCGGCCCGCCACCACCCGAAAGCCGCGCCGCCATCCGCAACGGCGACTGGAAGCACGTCTACTGCCACGATGTCCTCTCCATGCCCGACAAGTGGGAATACCCTTGGTTCGCCGCCTGGGACCTCTCCTTCCACATGGTCACCATGGCCGATATCGACCCCGACTTCGCCAAGCAGCAGCTCGTCCTGCTACTACGCGAATGGTACATGCATCCGAACGGCCAGCTCCCCGCCTACGAATACGACTTCTCCGCTGTCAATCCGCCCGTCCACGCCTGGGCGGCCTGGCGCGTTTACAAGATCACCGGCCAGCGCGGCTCGCGTGACCGCGCCTTCCTAGAAAGCGTCTTCCAGAAGCTCCTCCTAAATTTCACCTGGTGGGTCAACCGCAAGGATGCCCAGGGCAACAACCTCTTCCAGGGCGGCTTCCTCGGCCTCGACAACATCGGCGTCTTCGACCGCTCGAAGCCCCTCCCCACCGGCGGCTACATCGACCAGGCCGATGGCACCGCCTGGATGGCGTTCTACTGCGTCACCATGCTCTCCATCGCCCTCGAGCTTGCGCAGGAAAACGCCGTCTATGAAGACCTCGCCTCCAAGTTCTTCGAGCACTTCGTCAGCATCGCCGAGGCGATGAACAACTTCGGCGACAAGGGCCTGTGGGACGAGCAGGACGGATTCTACTACGATGAACTGAACCTCGGCACCGTCAGCATCCCGCTGCGCGTCCGTTCCCTCGTCGGCCTCATGCCGCTCATCGCCGTCACCGTGCTGGAGGAGGACCAGATCCGCAACCTGCCGAATTTCAAAAAGCGCATGCAGTGGTTCATCGACCACCACCCGGAACTCGCGCGGGACAGCACCCTCTGCTCCATCTGCTCCCACGAGAAGAACCGCCTCCTCGCCATCCCCTCCCGCGACCGCCTCGAACGCTCCCTGCAATACCTCCTCGATGAGGCCGAGTTCCTCTCCCCTCACGGCATCCGCTCCCTCTCCGCCTTCCATCGGGAAAAACCCTACGTGTTTTACCACGGCTCCGAGCCCTACCAGGTGGCCTACACCCCCGGCGAAGGCTCCACCCACCTCTTCGGTGGGAACTCCAACTGGCGCGGCCCGGTCTGGTTCCCCATCAACTACCTCATCATCGAATCCCTGGAGCGCTACCACCACTTCTACGGCGAAGATCTCAAGGTCGAATGTCCGAGCGGGTCAGGCATCCAGCTCACCCTCCAGCAGGTGGCCGATGAACTCTCCCGCCGCCACGCCTCCCTTTTCCTGCCGGATTCCGGCGGCCACCGCCCCTGTCACGGCGGTGACCAACGCTACGCCACCGACCCGCATTGGAAGGACCTCGTCCTCTTTCACGAATACTTCCACGGCGACACCGGCCGCGGCTGCGGGGCCAGCCATCAGACCGGCTGGACCGCCCTCGTCACCCGATTTCTTTCACCTGCCCCCGTTCCCGATGCCCCGCCCTCCGGCAGTTCCTCGGAAGATATCCACGGCGAATCCGACAACGACACCCCGCACACCGAACCGGTCCGCGATACCAAGCCCGTCGCTTGACCTCCATTGCGAAACCAAGCCGAATCATGTAATTGGAGCGCGGACTTCAGTCCGCTTCAAAAACAAACCGCGAAGCGCATGCTTCTGGAGGCGGCATAAAACTCCGCGCACCACCTTCCGGTTCCCCTCCTCCGTCTCCATGCCTTCATGACCTCCGCTCCGCCAGCGCCCTTCCATCCTTTCACCAGCGAGCATTTTTTCGCCGTCCTCACCGGCGCGGCCATCACCACCGCCCTCATCGTCGCCGGTCGCCGCAGCCACCGCGGCCACCTCATTTCCACCGGCATCCTCGCCTTTCTCAATCTCGCGGCCTACCCCATGGTCCAGTTCGCTTGGCGAAACTACGAAAATCCCGGCATTGAGAATCTCCTCCCCTTCCAGCTCTGCGATTTCGCCGCCGTCCTCGCCGGGTTCGCCCTCCTCACCCGCCGCCGGCTGCTCTGCGAGCTCACCTACTTCTGGGGACTCGCCGCCACCATCCAGGGCCTCGTCACCCCCGCCATCCAGGTCGGCTACCCACAGTTGCCCTACTTCGCCTTCTTCATCCAGCACTTCTCCATCGTCGCCGCCGCCCTCTACATGCCCCTCGCCGACGACTGGCGGCCGGATCGCCCCTGGTGGCGCAGCCCCCTGCGGGCCCTGCTCTGGGCGAATGCCTACATCCTCTTCGCCATCACGGTGAATTCCCTCCTCCACGCCAATTTCGGCTTTGCCGCCCACAAGCCCGCCAATCCCAGCCTCCTCGACCACCTCGGCCCCTGGCCCTGGTACCTCTTCGGCATGGAGGCCCTCGCCGGCGTCTTTTTCCTGATCCTCTCCCTCCCGTTCATCCGCCCGCCCCGCCCGCTAAAATGAGTTGGTCGCCGGCCCCGTCGCGATTATATCCCCCTCACAGATGAGCGACGCCACCGAGAAAACCAAGCGCCCCCGGGTCAATGTCCGGCGCCCCGAGGTCATGGAACTCGTTGCTGCCGAGGTCGCGCGGCACTTCCAGTCCAGCGTCGTCGAAAAACTCCGCAATCACGGCGGCGAGCTCACCGTCGGTACCACCACCGTTCGGCTCGCCCAGCAGTTCGGCTTCTGCTACGGCGTCGAACGCGCCATCGACCTCGCCTACGCCGCCCGCCGCGTCTTCCCGGACAGCCGCATTTTCCTCATCGGTGAAATCATCCACAACCCCGAGGTCAACCGCCAGCTCGTCGACATGGGCATCGTCTCCCTCCCCTGGCAGGAAATGAACGACAGCTACGACGCCCTCACCGAGGAAGACGTCGTCATCGTCCCCGCCTTCGGTGCCCCCACCCCATTCATGGAGAAAATCGACGAGCGCGGCTGCTACGTCGTCGACACCACCTGCGGCGATGTCATGAAGGTCTGGCGGCGCGTCCGCGGCTACGCCAAGGAAGGCGTCACCTCCCTCATCCACGGCAAGGCCGGCCACGAGGAAACCCGCGCCACCGCCTCCCGCGCCCAGGGCGAAAACGGCCTCGGCCACTACCTCATCATCCTCACCCTCGCCGACACCGATTTCGTCTGCGACTACATCCGCCACGGCGGTGACAAGGCCGCCTTCCTCGACCGCTTCAAGGACGCCATCTCCCCCGGCTTCGATCCCGAACTCCACCTCAGGCAGATCGGCGTAGCCAACCAGACCACCATGCTCAAGAGCGAGACCGAGGAAATCCAGCGCCGCGTCCGCACCGCCATGGTCGACCGCGATGGCGACGCGAAGCATTTCCAGGTCTTCGACACCATCTGCGGCGCCACCCAGGAGCGCCAGGACGCCCTCTTCCAGATGCTGGAAAAGCCCATGGACCTCCTCCTCGTCGTCGGCGGCTACAACAGCTCGAACACCACCCACCTCGTCGAAATCGGGGAAGAACACCTCCCCTCCTTCTTCATCCGGGACGCCTCCTGCCTCAAGTCACTGGAGGAAATCGTCCACTACGACATCCATCAGAAGGAAGAAATCAACAGCAGCTACTCCCAACTGCTGCTCGGCGACAAGCTCGTCACCATCGGCATCACCGCCGGCGCCTCCTGCCCGAACAACCTCATCGAGGACACCATCGTCAAAGTCTTCGAACTCCGCGGCATCTCCCGCGAGGAACTCGCCCTGGTCTGACCCTGGTTTTGCTAACTGAAAAGTAGTAACGGTGTTACGGAGCGAGAGGAATTTTCACGGAATTTGCCATTAGATTGTTGAGGTGGATGAGTAATTTCCGGCTTACCGCCACGATGGCCACCTTGAAGCATTTGCCAGCCCCGCGCA
>Ga0265327_10000860_pt1 | contig 45217 bp, 46 predicted proteins | sample 41621metaG_FD_202089 | JGI IMG/M metagenome (GOLD analysis project Ga0265327, IMG submission 202089) | Rhizosphere microbial communities from Carex aquatilis grown in University of Washington, Seatle, WA, United States - 4-16-21 metaG | ecosystem: Host-associated > Plants > Roots > Rhizosphere... | reverse complement strand
GGCGACGACTGGGTCCTCACCGGGGCGAAGCACTGGATCACCAACGCCGGCGTGTCGGACACCTACACCGTCTTCGCCGTCACCGACCCCGACGCCGGCCGGCGGGGCATCAGCTGCTTCCTGGTCGAGGCGGACTGGGGCGTGGAGGTGGCGGCCCACGAGGACAAGATGGGCCTGCGGGGCAGCCCGACGGCGGCGGTCAGCTTCGACGGCCTGCGGGTCCCGGGGTCGCACCTCGTCGGCCAGGAGGGCCAGGGCTTCACCATCGCCATGCACACACTCGACCGGAGCCGTCCCACCATCGGGTCGCAGGCCATCGGCATCGCCCAGGGGTCCATCGACGCCGCCGCCGACTACATGCGCCAGCGGTCGGCCTTCGGCAAGCCCATCGCCGACCTCCAGGCCCTCCGCTTCATGCTGGCCGACATGGCCATGAAGACCGAGGTGGCCCGCACCATGACCTACCGGGCCTGCTCGCTGATCGACAACGGCGACCCCGAGGGTGAGCTCACCACCGTCGGGGCCATGGCCAAGTGCTTCGCCTCGGACACCGCCATGGCCGTCGCCACCGACGCCGTGCAGTTGCTCGGCGGCTACGGCTACACGAAGGACTTCCCGGTGGAGCGGTTCATGCGCGACGCCAAGATCACCCAGATCTACGAGGGCACCAACCAGATCCAGCGGGTGGTCATCGCCAAGAACCTGCTCGGCTGACCAGGCGTCCGCCCGACCAGGGAAGGGGACGATGACGAACCCCTCTGCCGCCGATGAATGTCACCCTTCTCCTACTGTGGCGCGACGGCCTCAGTCGGGTGATCGGAGGTTCAGCGACCGGCGCCAGACGGATTCGAGCACCTCCGCAGCTACCTCGACCTGGACGGTGTCCCGCGCCGCGCCGTAGGTGTCGGTGAGATACCGGTCGATGAGGACCACCAATGCCCGAACGGTCTCGGCCGCGTGGGCGACGTCGGCCAACCCGGCGTCGATCAGCAGCTCCACCCGGGCCGCGGCAGGCACGACGAAGGAGTCGATGACCGCTGCCCAGGCCGCCTCCACGTCCTCCCCGCCTCCTGCCGAGTGGGAGAACGCCCTGATGAGGCGACCACTGTCGGCATACACCTGGGCCATCCGCAGCGCGGCGTCGCCGACGAGGGCATTCGGGTCGGACGAGGAGAGCCATCGGTCCGACGGAGCGTGCAATTCGCCCGAGATCCGCTCGATGTGCAGCAGCAGCACCGACTCGAGGTCCGGGAAGTACCGGTAGAAGGCGGTCCGGCCGAGTCCGGTCCTGGCCATCACGTCCTCGACGCCGATCTCCCGGATGGGCCGGTCCTCGAGGAGCTCGACCAGGGCGTCGAGGATCAGCTGCTTGGTCGTCGACCTGCTCCTCGCCACTCGGGAACGTGTCTTCTGGCGTGGGGGATCGGAGCGAACCACGACGACGACCGTACCGAAGATCTCCTCCGCGCCCACTGACCCGAGCCGAGTCGTCCTCCATCGAGATCGGCGGGCGTCAGAGGGGAGTGACGTGGAGTCACACGAGATGTCGACCCTCGTGGTACGTTGCCCACGCCTGATCGACGGGGGTGCCGGACCCCCCACGTACACACGAGAGGACGCCCCTATGGCGACACCCGCCGAAACGGACCTCAGCCCCGAGGAGATCACCTCCATCGCCCTCGACGGGTACATCTACCTGTACCCCCTCGTCACCATGGAACTGACGCGGCGGCAGTTGACGGCGGGTGAGCCTGACGCCCAACCGGGGCGTGGCCCGATGGGGAGGTTCCATCACATCCGGGAGTTCCCGACGGCTGACTTCAAGGTCGTCGTGCGCCCGAATTTCGACACCCTCTACTCAACGGCGTGGCTCGACGTGAGCTCCGAACCGGTGATCGTGACCGCCCCGGATGCCGGTGACAGGTACTACCTCCTGCCGTGTTACGACATGTGGACCGACGCCTTCGTCGTGCCGGGAACGCGCACGACCGGCTCGGGCGCACTCACCTTCGCGCTCTGTCCGCCACAGTGGCGCGGCACCCTGCCCGGAGGGGTCGCCCGGTACGACGTCCCGACCCCTGTCGTGTGGATCATCGGCCGCACCCAGACCAACGGCCCCGACGACTACGAGGCCGTGCACGCCTTCCAGGACCAGCTGACCGTGACCCCCCTGTCGTGCTGGGGCGGTTCGGTGCCCGAGCCGGTGGTCGTCGACCACCCAGGGTGGGACACCACGACCCCGCCGCTCGAACTGGTGAACGGTCTGTCGGCCGAGGACTACTTCGCCCTGGGTGCGTCACTGCTGGCCACCCATCCGCCACACCTGACCGACGGCAGCCTTCTCGCCCGGATGGCCCGTATCGGCTTCGTTCCCGGCCTCCCATTCCACGGCGACGACCTCGATCCTGCCGTCCGCTCGGCGCTCGAGAGCGTGCCGGCCGCCGCCCAGGAGGTCATGGCCTCGGCCTTCCCCTCGCTGGCTCCGGTGTCCGACGGGTGGATGAACATCACCAACACCATGGGCGTCTACGGCAACTTCTACGTCAAGCGAGCCGTGGTGACGATGGTGGGCCTCGGGGCGAACCCGCAGGAGGACGCCGTCTACCCGGTGCTCGAGGCCGACGCCGACGGCCAGCCGCTCGACGGGGGGAACGACTACGTCCTCCACTTCGACGCCGACGCCCTGCCGCCGGTCGACGCCTTCTGGTCCGTGACCATGTACGACGCCTCGGGGTTCCAGGCGGCCAACGAGATCGACCGCTTCGCCATCGGCGACCGCGACCCGCTCGTCACCAACCCGGACGGCTCTGTCGACATCCACATCCGGCACGAGAACCCAGGCCCGGACAAGGTCGCCAACTGGCTGCCCGCCCCGTCGGGTCCACTCGGGGTCACGATGCGGCTCTACTGGCCTCGCAGCGAGGTGCTCAGCGGCGCCTGGACCCCGCCGCCGGTCCGCAAGGTCGGCTGAAGGTTGCGGGTACGGTCCGACATGCCGCTCGAAGCCGGAGTGCTCGCCACCGCGTCCATCCCCACCGGAGGGTGGACGCGTACCGGGAGCGCGACGCGGTGGAGGCCGGTCGCGAGCCGGCCGCGAGGTCCAGCAACTCCGGTGGTGCGTGACGAGGAAGGGGCATCGACGTGCTGGGATTGATCTGGTTCGCCTGGGTGGGGATCGGCGTAGTGGGACTGGTCATCATCATCTCCATCGCCTTCTGGCCCGCACGGGTGGCGCGCCGGAAGGGCCACAGCTGGCTCCTGTTCTTCATCTTCAGTCTGTTCTTCTTCCCGCTGGCCGTGATCTGCGCCTATGCCGTGCGCGACCGTCGAGCCGAGGTCCGTTGACGCGGTCGGGCGTACGCCGTCCGGGGCAGGCCTGACCCGGGGGTCGGCGTGAACGTCCTCGACCTCGTTCTGCTCGGCCTGGCCGTCGCGGTGGACCCCCTGCCCATCACCACCTTCTTCGTGCTGCTCGCCGCGGAGCGCGGCACCGTGAAGGGCGGGGCCTTCCTCGTCGGCTGGTTCGCCTCCCTGGTGATGGTGGTCGTCGTCACGCTGTCGGCCACCGGGAACAAGCCACCGGCTCCGAGCACGGACCCGTCGACGGCCGCCGTCGTCGTGAAGATGCTCCTCGGCATCGTGCTGATCGCCATCGCCGTTCGCCAGCGGCGCCGGATGGGTCGTCCGAAGAAGCCCAGGAAGACCCCGAAGTGGCAGGCCGGCGTCGACTCGATGTCGCCCGTGTACGCAGCGGGGCTCGCCGTGTTCGCCCAGCCCTGGGGCCTGCTGGCCGCCGGGGCGGCAACGGTCGTCGGGGCGAAGGTGTCGGGTCCGGCCAGCGTGATCGCCCTGGTGGTGTTCTGCCTTCTCGCGTCCTCGTCGTACCTCGTCCTGGAGCTGCTGCTGGTCCTGCGCCCCGAACGCGGTACGGCGGTCATCGGCGGGGTGCGGCAGTGGATGGATACGCATTCCGACCAGGTGATCGTCATCGGCTGCCTGGTCCTCGGTGGCTGGCTGGTCGGTCACGGTGCCTACCTGATCGCCACCTGACCCCAGGTCTGACGGGCGCGACCGGGCCCGCCCGCGACTGCCCGTGGAACGGCCGCTGTCGTGGGGTACGTCCGCCAAGCAACGATCTGGGTAACGCGCCGCCGGCTTCGCCGGGTTGGACTGCAGCTCCGACGACGACCCCGATGCCGAGGCGTTGAACGTGGACCTCACCGCGCTGCCGGTCGGGGCGGTCATCGGGTAGGTCGCCGGGGCCGCCCGGGCCTACGACTCGACGGGGTTGCCGCCGACCGAGCGGCGCATGGCCGCGTGCAGCCGGTTCGGCGTCAGCACGCCGAGGTAGCCGTCGCCCGGACCCACCACGGGGACCCACCGCACGTCGTGCTGGAGCATCTCACCCAGCGCGGCGCGCAGCGAGGTGCCGAGCGGGACCTGGGTGGCGAACTTGACGGTGTGCTCGCCCACCGGGCCGTCGGCCCGGTCGTCGGAGCTCACCCAGCCGACCAGGTGCCCGTCGCCGTCGACGACCACAGCCGTCCGTGCCTCCGAGCCCCCGACGGTGCGACGGACCTCGTCCATGTCCGCGGTCGGAGGGACCACGGGGGGCGAGGCCAGGTCGCCCTCCTCGATGACCACCACCGAGAGCCTCCGGACCCCGCGGTCGGCACCGACGAAGTCGGCGACGAAGGGGGTGTCGGGCCGCCCGAGCACCTCCGCCGGGGTGTCGTACTGCTCGACGGTGGCCCCGGCCGACAGCACGGCGATCCGGTCGCCCAGCATGGCGGCCTCGTCGATGTCGTGGGTGACGAACACGATCGTCTTGCCCAGCTCGCCCTGGAGGTCGAGGAACTGCCGCTGGAGCCGTTGACGGGTCACCGGGTCGACGGCGCCGAACGGCTCGTCCATGAGCAGGACGGGCGGGTCCGCCCCCAGGGCTCGTGCGACGCCCACCCGCTGGCGCTCGCCACCCGACAGCTCGTGGGGGAACCGGCGGGCGTAGGCGGCCGGGTCGAGGCCGACGAGCTCGAGCAGCTCGTGCACCCGGGACGTCACCGCGGCCCGGTCCCAGGCGAGCAGTCGGGGCACCACGGCCACATTGTCGAAGACGCGCCGGTGGGGGAAGAGCCCGCCCTGCTGGATGACGTAGCCGATCCCCCGGCGCATCTCGACCGGGTCACGGGCCAGGACGTCCTGTCCGTCGATGAGGATCCGACCGGACGACGGCTCGACCAGCCGGTTGATCATCCGGAGCGTGGTGGTCTTGCCGCAGCCGGAGGGGCCGACCAGCACCACCAGCTCGCCGTCGGCCACCACCAGCGAGAGGTCCTCGACCGCGGCGTGGCCCTTGCCGTACCCCTTGGAGACGTGTTCGAGCGTGATCACGGGAGGCGACCGCCGGGCATCCGGACCGCTCCCGCCCCCGGCGCCGTGTCCCTCCGCCCCGCCGGCCGTCGCTGCTCCACGACGGTGACCTACCCGACGTTTCCGGCCCGAACCACCGGGAAGCGTGGGGGCATGCCTGCCGCGCAGCCCTTCTTCGACTGGGGCTACGTGACCGGCCAGTGGAGCCAGATCGCCGGCGACCTCGTCCAGCACATCGTGCTCAGCCTCGTCGCCGTGGCCATCGGCACGCTGATCGCGGTGCCGATGGCCCTGGTGGCCTGGCGGTACCGCCTGCTGCGGGGGGTGGTCTTCGGAGTGGCCGGGGCCTTATACATCATCCCGTCGCTGGCCCTGTTCGCCATCCTCGGACCCGTGACCGGCTACGTGGCCTCCTACCCCACGGCGGAGATCGCCCTGGTCGGCTACACCCTCCTCATCCTGATCTGGAACACGGTGGCCGGCCTCGACGCCGTGCCGGCCGACGCACGCGAGGCGGCGGTGGCACTCGGCTACTCGCCGTCGGCCGCGCTGGCGAGGGTGGACCTCCCCCTGGCCCTCCCGTACGTCTTCGCCGGGCTCCGGGTGGCGACGTCGACGGTCATCGGCCTCGTCACGGTCACGGCCCTGATCGGCCTCGGCGGCCTCGGCCAGCAGATCACCTACGGCTTCGGGATCGACTACGCCACTCCCATCATCGTGGGGCTCGTCCTCTCGGTGGCGCTGGCCGCCGTGTGCGACCTCCTGCTGGTCGGCGCGCAGCGGCTGGCCGTGCCCTGGAGCCGCACCGGCAGCGGAGGGGCTTCCTGACGTGGACGTGGTCGACCACGTCCGTCACTTCATCGCCAGTGTGGCCGCCTGGCTCACCACGTCGTCCCACTGGACGGGCTCCAGCGGGATCCCCCAGCTGGTCTGGAAGCAGGTGCTGCTGTCCGGGGCGGTGGTCGTGGGCGCCGTCCTGGTCGGCGGCGGCCTCGGGCTTGTGCTCGGGCACACGGGTCGGGGCGGCCTGGTGGCCGTCAACGCGGCCAACGCCGCCCGGGCGGTCCCGAGTCTCGCCCTGCTGACGCTGTTCGCCATCGTGCCGGCCATCGCCCTGACCGCCGACGGATTCCTGGCCGCCTTCCTGGCCCTCGTCATCCTGGCCATCCCGCCGATCCTGACCAACACGTACGTGGGGATGCGTGAGGTGGACGCCGACGTGCGCGACGCCGCCCGGGCCATGGGCCTGACCGGCCGCCAGGTGCTCGGACAGGTCGAGCTGCCGCTGGCCGTCCCGTTCATCATGGCGGGGATCCGGACAGCGGCCGTCGAGGTCGTGGCCACCTCCACCCTGGCCGCCTACGTGAGCTACACCGACCTCGGGACACCGATCATCTCGGGGCTCAACACCAACGACCCGGTCGAAGCCTTCGCCGGGGCGTTGCTCGTGGCCGCCCTGGCCGGGGTGGTCGCCGGGGTGCTGGGGCTCCTGCAACGGGTGCTCACTCCGTCGCCGCTGCGCCGGCGGGCCCGGACCGGGCTGCTGCCGGCCGGACGGGTCGCCACCGCCGCCACCTGAGCGCTTCCTGACGGATCCGATCGGGATCGGAGGTTTCAGGGGCAGGTGGAGAGGAACAGTCCCGTCATGGTGATCCGACGACTGCTCCTGTCCGCCGCCGCCCTGGCCACGGTCTCGCTGGGCCTGTCGGCGTGCGGTAGCAGCTCCACCGCCTCCGGTTCGGCCAAGCCGACGGTCACCATCGGCTCGACCAACTTCGAGGAGCAGGAGATCGTGGCCGCCATGTACGGCGACGTCCTGAAGAAGGCGGGATACCCGGTGAAGGTCGAGCCGCCGCTCGGCACCCGGGCCGTGGTCGTCCCCGCCATCGAGCACGGGCAGATCGACCTCGAGCCCGATTATGCGGCCTCGCTGCTCGGGTACCTCCACGGCGGCACACCCCAGCCGGCGGGCGACCAGATCGCCACCGCCGTCCCGGCTGACCAGCAGGCGCTGGCCAAGTACGGCGTGACCGTCCTGGCGCCGTCCAAGGCGCTCGACACCAACGTCTTTGCCGTCACCCGGCAGACCGCGTCGAAGGACCACCTGACCACGCTCTCGAGCATGGCCCCGGTGGCGTCGCACCTGACCCTGGGCGGGCCGCCCGAGTGCCCCACCTTCGCGGGGTGCGAGCCGGGCCTGCAGAAGGTCTACGGCCTCAACTTCGCCGGCTTCAAGTCGCTCGACGAGGCGGGGCCCCTGTCGGTGGCGGCGCTCAAGAACGGCGAGGTGCAGGTGGTCGAGCTCTTCTCCAGCGACGGCAACGTCGAGAGCAACGACTTCGTGGCCCTGACCGACGACAAGCACCTGGAGGGCGCCGACTACATCGTGCCGGTCATCCGGAACTCGGCCGCCGCCCCGGGCGTGCGGGCGGCGCTGGCCGGACTCGACCGGAAGCTCACCACCGACGCCATCGCGAAGTTGAACCTCGAGGTCACCCAGCAGAAGCAGCAGCCCGCCACCGTGGCTGCGGCCTGGCTCAAGTCCCAGGGCCTCACCTGAGCCCAACCGCTGGACCGCGGGGTCTAGCGGTTTGGCGACGGACGCTGCCCAGCTCGCCGGTCGGTGGTACGGGTCCGCCCTCCGTCCAGCCGTAGCGCCCGCAGTGCCGCGCCCGGCAGGGGATCCGGCGGCACCGGTAGATTGCGGACAGGTTGATCAGTCCGTCGGGAGCGGGACGATCGGCAGTGCCCGCCCCCGGCCGACGACCACCAGGAGCACACGACCTGGGAGGGGGCGCCATGCATGTCCTGACGTGGGCGGCCAACCATCGGCTGCTGGCCATGGGCCTCGGCGTCGGCGTGCTCGTCGTCCTGGCCTTGGTGGGGTTCTGGTTCTTCGTGTTCCGCAGCCCGGCCACCCCCGTCGACCTCACCCAGGCGCTGCGCCTGTACCGCCAGGGCCAGCGCCCCGGTGGCGACGACCCCCGGCTGCCGTCGTCGGGCGTCTACCGGTACCGCACCACGGGCTCGGAGCACCTGAGCGTCGGCGGCATCTCCCGTGCCTTCCCGTCCGAGACCGAGCAGATCGTGACCGACGCACGCTGCGCCACCATGCGGTGGGAGCCGTTCGCCCAGCACGTCGAGGGACTGGTGGTCTGCCCGGCGCCGGGTGGCGCGCTGGTGACCACCTCGGCGCCGACCTACGAGAAGATCGCCGGGACGGAGGACACGACCGACATCCGGTGCCCGGCCGACGCCTACCTGGTGCCTCCCGACCGCACGGCCGGGACGAGCTGGACCACCGCCTGCGCGGCGGCCGGCACGACGGTTGCCTACCGTGGCGAGGTCGTCGGTGCCTCGACGGTCGTGGTCGGCGGGACGGACGTGCCGGCGCTGCACGTCCGGATCGCCATGGACTTCTCGGGGGCGGAGTCCGGCACGAGCCCGGTCGACTACTGGGTCTCGCCGGCGTCCGGCCTGGTACTGCGCCAGCGCGAGACCGTGGACCTGGACCAGCCGGCCGGCCCGCTCGGGACGGTCCGCTACTCCGAGACGATGACCCTGGACCTCGACTCGACGGTGCCGGCCCGCTGAACCGGTCCGCCGGGGCCGTCCTCCAGCTCGGTGCCGGTGGACGGCGGGGCCGGTCGAGGCGCTAGCTTGCGCCCCATGGCCGACATCACCATCTACCACGACCCGAACTGCTCGAGCTCGAGGGCGGCAACCGACGCGGCCGACGACCTCGGCATCGCGGTGGACATCCGCCGCTACAAGCTGAAGGCCCAGCGCCCCACCGTGGACGAGCTGCGGGCGCTGCTCGCCGTGCTGGAGGACGAGCCGACCGCACTGGTCCGGCGCGACGCCAACTTCGAGCGGCTCGGCCTGACCGACGCCGACGTCGCCACCGCCGAGCAGGTGGCAGACGTGCTGGCCGCCCATCCCGAGATGATCCAGCGTCCCGTACTCATCGCCGGGGGCCGCGCCATCATCGGCCGGCCGAAGGACCGGGTGGTCCCGTTCCTGACGGCCCACTCCTGAGCCACCCCCACCGTCCGCCGAGCGCCGACGGACGGGCGTAGGGGAGCCCGTGCCGGAGCTCCCCGAGGTGGAGACGATCCGACGGCAGCTCGGCCCCGTCCTGACCGGCCGGTCGGTGGTCGGTCTCCGGTCGACCTGGCCGAAGAGCCTGACCGGTCGCGGGATCGGACCGGAGTCGCTCACGGGTCGTGTCTTCCGGGAGGCGTGGCGTCGGGGCAAGGTGCTCGGACTCGACCTGGAGGGAGGGGTCACCCTGCTGGTCCACCTCCGGATGACCGGCCAGCTGCTGTTCGATCCCGCCGACCCCGAGGGCCCACCGGTCGAGGAGTCGTCGGCCACCCGGGTGGTCCTCGACCTCGACGACGGGTCCCGCCTGGTGTTCAACGACCAGCGCAAGTTCGGCCGACTGGTCGTGCTGCCCACGGCCGAGGTCGACCGGGAGCCCCTCCTCGCCCGCATGGGCCCCGAGCCTCTGGCGCCCGGATTCGACGCCGCGGTGCTGGCCGCCGGCCTGGCCCGGCACCCCGGACTCCGGCTCAAGTCCGCCCTGTTGGACCAGAGCGTGGTGGCGGGGGTCGGCAACATCTACGCCGACGAGGCGCTGTGGCACGCCGGACTGCATCCGGAGCGCCGTTGTGGCGCGCTGCGTCGCCCGGATGCCTCGGCGCTCCGCGACGGCATCGTGACCGTGCTGTCCGAGGGGGTGGCCCGCAACGGGTCCACCCTGCGTGACTACGTCGACTCCCGCGGCGGCCGGGGCGGCTACCTCGAGGTGGCCGCCGTCTACGGCCGCACCGGCCTGCCCTGTCGGCGCTGCGGGACGCCGGTGGTGAAGACCACGGTCGGCGGCCGGGGCACCCACCTCTGTCCGGTCTGCCAGCGGGCGCCGAGGACGCGTCGTCCGGCGGCGGGTCGGGGAGGTCCTGCGGCCGGCCGGGGACGGTCCGGCCGGTCGGCGCGGGCGACCGGCTAGGTCGGGACCTCGACGGCCTCGAGGGCGGACGTGAGCTCGCGTGCGGTGTACCGCAGGAACGGCGGGGCCACGATCACGGGGAGGTGGGAGATCCGGACCACGCGTTCGCGGAGCCGGGTGCCGGACAGGCGGCGGAGGCCACGCGTCCGCCGTGAGCCGAGGATGATGGCGTCGCACCGCTCGTCCGTGGCGATCTGGACGATCCGCTCGGCGACGGTGTCCTCGCGGGCCGTGGTCACGAGGCCCGAGCCGTGGACCCCGGCGTCCCGCATCTGCAGCAGGGCCGCCGTCACCAGCTCGCGGGCGGCATCGACCGTGTCGAGCGGCGGCACCCGGAGCGACGGCGGCATGGCCCGGACGTGGAGGACCACGACCTCGGCGCCGTACTGGGCGGCGTGGCCGATGGTGTAGTCGACGGCGGCCTCACCGGCCTCGGCCCGGTCGATGGCGAGCAGTAGGCGGTTGCGCAGCATGCGGGCTCCCTCCGGACCACGGCTCGCCGGCCCGGCGCAGGCGAGGACGTGGTGTGGCCCTACCCGCCGGCCGGCCCGCGAACCATCACCTCGGGCTCCTTGATGGGGGCGCCCGGAGCCGGGCACCGGACAGGGTCAGCCGGGCAGGCCCCGCATGGCGTTGTTGCGGGCGTCGTGGGTGACCTCGGCCATCCCGAGCGACTCCAGCAGCGGGGGGAGGTACATGCCGAACCGGCCGCCGTACTCCGTGTCCCCTCGGGAGAGTGTCGCAGTTCCCGCCGCCGGCCGCCCGGTGGCCGCCGCCCGCCCCCCGGTGGCCGCCGACCGGCCTCAGGCGGCGACGGGCCGCCGGTGCTGCTTGGCCCAGCCCGGACCCCGCAGGACGAACGACAGCCGCTCGGACCACCCGGTCGACGAGGCGATGTCCCGGGCCATGTCGGCGTACTCGTGGCCGGCGATGCGGGCCGGGTTGAAGGTGTCGATGTTGGTGGTGAGTCCGTAGACCACCCGTTCGTCCTCCGGCTCGAAGGTCCCGAACATCCGGTCCCAGACGATGAGGATGCCGCCGTGGTTCCGGTCGAGGTACTGGCGCTGCGACCCGTGGTGGACGCGGTGGTGGGAGGGCGAGTTCAGCGTCGCCTCGGCCCGGCCGATGCGGCCGACGGCCTCCGTGTGGATCCAGAACTGGTAGATGAGGTTGACGCCGCGGGCGGTGGCGACGGCGGACGGCGGGACGCCGAGGAGGCACAGCAGGCCGTAGGGGATGGAGGTGCCGAGGGCGTCGGCCACCGGCTGGCGCAGCGCAGTCGACAGGTTGTACCGCTCGCTCGAGTGGTGCACCTCGTGCACCGCCCACATGTACCGGCTGGTGTGCATGAAGCGATGGTTCCAGTAGTACAGGAAGTCCCAGCCGAGAACGGCGGCCGCCAGGGCCACGGGCGCCGGCCCGAGCGAGCGGACGAGTCGGCGCTCCCACAGCCGTTCGGGCGTGGTGGCGGCGGCCCAGGCCGTGGTGACGGCCAGTCCGCCGGCCGCCACCGCCGCGACCCCGCCGACGGCGGCCACCCGTCGGGCCGCCGACGGCGGCCCCGGTGCGGCGCTGACCGGGTCGGGCGCCCCCGCATCGGTCGGGCCGGTCGGGCCCGGACCCTCCGTCGGACGCTCGGCCCGCTCGGCCCGGCGGGCCATGGCGTCGGCCACGGTGGTGACCACCGCCGCAGCGACGGCGGCGCCGACCAGGGCCTTGGCGAACCGGCCCTTCCCGCGGGTCACGGGCCGGAGGAGGCGGGGCACGACCAGCGGGGCGAGCAGGCTCAGCTGGCCCATGGCCAGGCTGGCCAGGGTGTCCCGGGTCTCGTAGTCGCCGGCGGCCGGGGCACCGCCGCGTCCGAGCCTCCGGCGTTGGGCCCAGTACTCGGCCCCCATGGCCGCGAAGTAGCCGGGAACGGCCAGGACGGTCAGGTCGACGGTGGCGGGACCGGTGCGAGACGGATGCTTCATCGGACTCCTCTCCGGCCGATCATGCCGACTGGGTCACGGTCACGTGGAACCCCGGGAACTGGCCCGGGGCCGGGCTCGGGACGGCGCCGAGGTGATGGCCGCCGAGCCGGTCCTCGAGCTGGAACACGGTGTAGAACTGCACGATCGGCCAGAAGCGGTCGGGTGCGGGGTTGCCGGCCTGGCAGCCGTTGATGCCCAGCCTGGCCAGACCGGGGGACACGAACCCGGCGTGCACGGCATAGCTGATGAGGCCGCCGCCCGAGCGGATGCCGGTGCAGATGTCGGTGTAGCTGTTGTGCCCTTCGCCCGAGATCTCGACCAGTGCCTTCGGCCCCCGGAAGGACCGGTAGGTGGTCCGCACCCGGGCCGGGGGGACGACCGTGTCGCCCTCGGCGCCGATCAGCATGACCGGCTTGTCGGACGGGGTGCCGGCGGGCGCCACCGGGGCCCAGCCGACGGCTGTGGCGACGGCGGGCGAGTCCAGCGCGTCGAACGCGGTGCCGCCCCCCGCCGAGTGCCCGACGGCGGCCACCCGCTCCGGGTCGGCCACGCCCGACAACGGCGACCCGGACCCCGAGGACGCCTGCTCGACGGCGGTCAGCGACGCCTGCATGATGGCCGAGTCCTGGGCGGCGGAGGGTGCGGCCGTGGACTTGAGGGCCTGGGCCGCCAACCCCCGCTCGAGGTAGTCGGCGCTCACCACCACGTACCCCCACGAGGCGATGCCGGCCAGCAGGTGCGAGTAGTAGAGCCGCTCGCCGCCGTAGCCGTGACTGAACAGGACGATCGGGAAGGGCCCGCCGGTGGAGGCGGGCGGACCGACGTAGGCGTCCACCGTGGTGGTGGTGTCGTAGCGGGCCGGCAGGATGCCCTGCAGCGCGGTGGGCAGGGTGGACGCCTCGGTGTAGGAGAAGCGGGGGTGGCCGGTCAGTCGGGCGGCGTCGGCCGGGTAGAAGACGGTGGCCAGGCGCTCGCCCAGGACCGGGCCGGCCGAGCCGAGGTCCAGGGTGGCCACCCCCACCGCGTGCGGGCCCTGGTGGGCGTAGGGCGGTGGTGGGAAGGCGGGGGCCGAAGCCGGGGTCGACGAGGAACACCCCGCCGCCAACCCGGCGGCGGCCAGCACCAGCGACACGACCACCCTGTGGGTCCTCACGAGCTGCCTCCCCCGGCCGTCGGCTGCCGACGTCGTCGACGGTTCCCCCGCCGCCGGCCGGGGGAAGGGTACCCCAGGCTCCCGGCCGGCCGGCCGGGAGGAGGCCCCGCGGAGGCTCCCGGCCGCCCCCGCCCGCCGCAGGGGACGACCAATAGAACGGGTTCTATACTGTGGCGCCGGTCGCGGGGACGTCCCGTGGCCCGCGTCGCATCGTCGACGCGAGTTCGCAAAGGGGATTCACCATGGCCCAGCCCGTCATCGTCGAAGCAGTCCGCACGCCGATCGGGAAGCGCAACGGGTGGCTCGCCGGCTTCCACGCCGCCGAGCTCCTCGGCAAGGCACAGGTGGAGCTGGTCAAGAAGGCCGGCGTCGACCCGGGCTCGGTGGAGCAGATCGTCGGCGGCTGCGTCACCCAGGCGGGGGAGCAGGCCTCCAACGTCACCCGCACGGCGTGGCTGAGCCAGGGCATGCCCTACGAGACGGCCGCCACCACCGTCGACTGCCAGTGCGGCTCGGCCCAGCAGGCCAACAACTTCGTGGCCAACCTCATCAGTGCCGACGCCATCCACAGCGGCATCGCCTGCGGCGTCGAGGCCATGAGCCGGGTCGGCCTGGGCGCCAACGCCTTCAACGGCCCCGGCCGCTCCCGTCCGGAGGAGTTCCCGTGGGACATGCCGGACCAGTTCGGCGCGGCCGAGCGCATCGCCCAGAAGTACGGCATCACCCGCGAGGACGTGGACTGGCTGGGCTTCGAGTCGCAGCGCAAGGCGGCCCAGGCCGTGGCCGAGGGGCGGTTCGACCGGGAGATCGCCCCGGTCGAGGCGCCGGTGGTGGGCCCCGACGGGCCGACCGGCGAGGTGAACCTGGTGAGCCGTGACCAGGGCCCCCGCGACACGACCATGGAGGGCCTGGCCAACCTCAAGCCCGTGCTGCCCGACGGCATGCACCACGCCGGCAACAGCTCGCAGATCTCCGACGGGGCGGCCGCCGTGCTGTGGATGTCCCAGGAGCGGGCCGGCGAGGCCGGCCTGCGACCCCGGGCCCGGATCGTGGCCCAGACGCTGGTCGGGTCGGACCCCTACTACCACCTCGACGGCCCCATCGCCGCCACCGCGGACGTGCTGAAGAAGGCCGGGATGACCATGGCCGACATCGACGTCTTCGAGGTCAACGAGGCGTTCGCCTCGGTCGTGATGTCCTGGGGCAAGGTGCACGAGGTCGACTGGGACAAGGTCAACGTCAACGGCGGGGCCATCGCCCTCGGCCACCCGGTCGGCTCGACGGGCGCCCGTCTCATCACGACGGCCCTGCACGAGCTCGAGCGCTCCGACAAGAACCTGGCCCTCATCACCATGTGCTGCGGCGGGGCCCTGGCCACCGGGACGATCATCGAGCGCATCTGACCTGGTCCCAGGGCTGTGCACCACGGCCCCGGACATCGGTGGTTGCATGGGGGGATGACCCCCACGTCACGCACCCTCCGCACCCTCGCGTTGCGACTGCCGCTGGCCCTCCTCGCCCTGGTCGGCGCCGCCACCCTGGCGGCGCCGGCGGGAGCGGCCGGGCGACCGAGCGGACCGGTCGCCACCGCCGGGCGGTCCGCCCACGGCGTGCCGACGTCGGACTGGACGACCTACGACCAGAACGGCCTGCGGACCGGTGTCGACGCCTCGGGAGCGACGTTCACGAACCCGACGGCGGCGTGGACGTCGCCGGCCCTCGACGGCAGCCTGTACGGCCAGCCGCTCATCTACGCCAACCGGGTCTTCGCCGCCACGGAAAACGACACCGTCTACGCCCTGGCCGCCGACACCGGTGCCGTCCTGTGGTCGGCCCACGTCGGGACGGCGTTCAACCCGTCCACCGTGTCCGGGCTGTGCGGCAACATCCAGCCGACGGTCGGGATCACCGGCACCCCGGTCATCGACCCGACCCGCAGTGAGCTGTTCGCGGTGGCCACCGAGCAGGTGCCGGGCGGCGCCTCGCACCACCTGATCGGCCTGAACCTCTACACCGGCGCGGTGGCGCTCGACGAGGTCATCGACCCGGCCGCCGTGGTGGCACCGGCCTACGAGCTCCAGCGGGTCTCCCTCGGCCTGACCGACGGCCGGGTCATCGTCGGCATGGGCGGGAACTCGGGCGACTGCGGCACGTACCACGGCCTCGTCATCTCGGCGCCGGAGGACGGCTCGGCCCCCGCCACCTTCACCGTGGCGAACCTCCCGGGCGACAACCAGGGAGCGGTGTGGATGGGCGGGGCGGCCCCCGTCATCGACGCCCAGGGGAACGTCTGGGTGGCCAGCGGCAACGCCGACACCGGCTCGACCCCGGACGCCTCCGACAGCGTGCTGAAGCTGAGCCCCACCATGCAGCTGCTCGACAGTTTCACGCCCTCCACGTGGAAGTCCGACAACGACTCCGACCAGGACCTGGCCTCGACCGCGCCGGTGCTCCTGCCCAACGGGCTGGTGTTCCAAGTCGGCAAGTTGCGCACCGCCTACGTCCTGGACCAGTCCCACCTCGGTGGGATCGGGGGCCAGAAGTTCCAGACGGCCGGCTTCTGCGCCGGGAACGACCCCGACGGCGGGGCCGCCCAGTGGAACGGCACGGTGTATGTGCCCTGTGGGAGCGGGCTCACCGCGGTCACGCCGACCACGACGGCCGCGCCCACCCCCATCTGGACGGCGACCGGCGCCCACAACTCACCCATCGTGGCCGGCAACTTCGTCTGGTCGATCGGCGGCAGCACCCTGTACGAGCTGGACCCGGCCCACGGCACGACCTACAAGACCTTCGCCATCGGCAGTCCCACCACCCACTTCCCGTCCCCGGCCGCCGCCGACGACCTGGTGGTCGCGCCGGGGTCCAATCGGCTGTACGCCTTCGCCGGTGACGCCGGGCTTCCCGGACCGCCCACGCCGGCCCCGGCATCGCCCGGCTACTGGCTGGTCGCCTCCGACGGCGGGATCTTCTCGTTCGGTGCCTCGACCTTCTACGGCTCGACCGGCAACCTGGTGCTGAACCGGCCCATCGTCGGCATGGCCGCTACCCCGGACCGGCGCGGCTACTGGCTGGTCGCCTCCGACGGGGGCGTGTTCGCCTACGGCGACGCCGGGTTCTACGGCTCAACCGGTGCGCTCCACCTCAACCAGCCGGTGGTGGGGATGGCCCCCACCGTTGACGGCCGGGGCTACTGGCTGGTCGCCTCCGACGGAGGCGTGTTCGCCTTCGGCGACGCCGCCTTCGAGGGATCGATGGGCGGCACCCACCTCAACCAGCCCGTGGTGGGCATGTCCGCCGGCGGCGACGACGCCGGCTACCGCCTGGTGGCCTCCGACGGAGGCATCTTCGCCTTCGGTTCCGCCCCCTTCTCGGGGTCGGCCGGCAACATCCCGTTGGCCCGGCCGATCGTCGGGATGGCGACGGCACCCGGCACCGCGGGCGCCGGCTACTGGCTGGTGGCCTCCGACGGCGGCATCTTCAACTACGGGGGTGCCGGCTTCCACGGCTCGACGGGGGGCGAGGCGCTCGGCTCGCCGGTCGTCGGCATGGCGTCGACCGGGGACGGCAAGGGCTACTGGCTGGCGTCGGCGAACGGCGGGGTCTACAGCCTGGGCGACGCCGTCTTCTCGGGGGCGCTGGCCGGCCTGCCGCTGAACCGGCCGGTGGTGGGGATCGCCGCCGGCCCCACGCCGGCCTGACCGCCCCGGCCCCCGGTCGGTGTCGCCGACCAGGGCCGCCACCCGACCCGTCGGGGCCGGAGAAACTAGAATGCGTTCCAGTTCCGTGCGCACCCGCCCCGCTGGTGGCGTACACCGCAACCGCAGCGCCGTGGCGCACGAGGGGGAGCGGACGACGTCCGTCGTCCCCGAAGGGAGCAGCATGATCGACACCGAGCACCTCACCTACGAAGTCGTGGGCACCACCGCCGTGGTGACGATGAACCGGCCCGAGGCCAAGAACGCGCTGTCCGGGCCGATGCTGGTCGGCATGGCCGACGCCTGGGTGGAGGTCGACGCCAACGACGACATCCGGTGCGCCATCCTGACCGGTGCCGGCGGCACCTTCTGCGCCGGCATGGACCTGAAGTCGATGTCCGGTCCGGGCAACGACGACGTGAAGGCCCGGATGGCCGCCGACCCCGACCTGCACTGGAAGGCGCTGCTGCGCCACTACCAGCCGAAGAAGCCGCTCATCGCCGCGGTGGAGGGGTGGGCCGTGGCCGGCGGCACCGAGATCCTGCAGGCCACCGACATCCGGGTGGCCGGCGAGTCGGCCAAGTTCGGCGTGTTCGAGGCGAAACGGGGGCTCTTCCCGCTCGGCGGGTCGACCGTGCGGCTACGCCGGCAGATCCCGTTCACGGTGGCCATGGACCTGCTGCTGACCGCCCGGGAGGTGTCGGCCCAGGAGGCCAAGGAGATCGGCCTCATCGGACGGGTGGTGCCCGACGGGACCGCCCTGGAGGAGGCCCTGGCCATCGCCGAGGTCATCGGGGCCAACGGTCCGCTCGCCGTCGAGGCCATCAAGGCCTCGGTGCGGGCGACCGAGGGGATCCCCGAGGAGGAGGCGCTCAAGATCGAGCTCGAGCTGGGCTGGCCCATCTTCGGCACCGAGGACGCGGCCGAGGGCCAGAAGGCCTTCGCCGAGAAGCGCCCGCCCGTCTACCGCCGCAAGTGAGCGACGCCCCCATGGGATCCGTCGACGAGGACGACCCACGCCGCCGCCTGGCCGCCGCCCTACGGCCCCTCATCACCCTCACGGTGGCCAACACCTTCGAGGACGGCGTGCTCGACGAGGCGGCCGGCCGGCTCGAGGAGCTCGTCGCGGATCTCACGGCGCAGGCCGGGCCGAAGCGCCCCCGCCGCCAGCCCGACATCTCACAGCACGCCCAGGACTTCTTCCCCACCAGCCCGATCATGGGGATGGCCAACCCGATCGCCCCACCGGTGCGGGTCCACGTGGTCGACGGGCCCGACGGCGGGTACCGCGAGATCCGGGCCGAGGCCTGGTTCGACTGGGCCTACGAGGGTCCGCCCACCTGCGTCCACGGCGGCGTGATCGCCGAGACGTTCGACGAGATGCTCGGGGCCGCCAACATGGTGGCGGGCAACCCGGGCATGACCGGCACGCTGACCGTGCGGTACCGCCGGCCCACCCCGCTCCGGACGCCACTCCGCCTCGAGGCCCGCTGCCTCGGCCGGGACGGCCGCAAGATCCGCACCTGGGCCGGCATCTACCACGGCGACGAGCTCACGGCCGAGGCCGACGGCATCTTCATCGAGGTGGGGCCCGAGCGGTTCCTGGCCATCGCCGAGGGCAACGCCGAGAACGCCGACCCGGTGGTGCTGGCCGCCATGCGGGCCGAGGCGCAGCGGGTCGGGGCGGCGGCCGACGTGCCGGGCGACACCCAGCAGGCGTCGGAGCCGTCGGCCGACTGATGCCCGGGTCGCCGGCGACGGCCGGCGTGACCCTGCGCGACGCCCGGCCCGACGACGCCGGGGCCATCGCCTCCGTGCACGTGGCGTCGTGGCGGGCCGCCTATCCCGGGCTGCTGCCCGCCGCCGTGCTCGACGGGCTGTCGGTGGAGCGCCGTACGGCCACATGGGCGCGGACGCTGGCCGACCCCCGCCAACTGGTGGTGGTGGCCGAGTCGGACGACGCGGTGGTCGGCGTCGGGCACGCGGGGCCGGCCCGCGACGCCGACCTCGGGCCGTCCACCGGTCAGCTCACCACCCTCTACCTGGCCCCGGGCCGCTGGGGCGGGGGGACGGGCCGGGCCCTCCACGACGCCGCCCTCGGGCGCCTGGCCGCCGCCGGCCACCGTGACGCGGTGGTGTGGATGCTGTCGACCAACGAACGGGCCCGGCGCTTCTACGCCCGCCAGGGCTGGCGGCGCGACCCGGTGCTGCGGATCCAGCAGTTCGGCGGCCGGGTGGTCCTCGACCACCGGCTGTCGCGGCCGCTCGGGCCGGCCGGCGCGGACGGGTCGCCCGGTCAGATCTTCTCGCGGCCCTCCCAGTAGGGATCGCGTAGCTTCCGCTTGTAGAGCTTGCCGTTGGGGTCGCGCGGCATGGCGTCGGTGAAGTCGATCGACTTGGGCGTCTTGAACTTGGCCAGCCGGGTCGCGCAGTACTCGAGGATCTCGCCGGCCAGCTCGTCGGAGGGCTCGACGCCGTCGGCCGGCTCGATGACGGCCTTGATGGCCTCGCCCCAGTCCTCGTCGGGGATGCCGAACACGGCGGCGTCGCCCACCTTGGGGAACCCGAGCAGCACGTTCTCGATCTCGGCGGGGTAGATGTTGGCGCCGCCCGAGATGATCATGTCGATCTTGCGGTCGCGCAGGAACAGGTAGCCGTCCTCGTCGATGAGGCCCACGTCGCCCACCGTGAAGAACTTGCCGATGCGGTTGCTCTTCGTCTTCTGCTCGTCCTTGTGGTACTCGAAGTCGCCGGTCTGCATCGACATGTAGACGGTGCCGATCACGTTGGGCTCCTCGATGCGCTCGCCGGCGTCGTCGAAGACGGCGATCTCACTGATCGGCCACGCCCGCCCGACGGTGCCGGGCTTGGTCAGCCACTCCTGGGCGGTCACGAGGGTGCCGCCGCCCTCGGAGGCGGCGTAGTACTCGTCGATGGCGTCGCCCCACCAGTCGATCATCCGGTGCTTCACGTCGACCGGGCACGGCGCGGCGGCGTGGATCATGTGCCGGAGCGACGACACGTCGTAGGCCGCCCGCGTCTCCTCCGGCAGGGCCAGGAGGCGGTGGAACTGGGTCGGGACCATGTGCGAGGTGGTGACCCGGTACTCCTGGATGAGGCGGAGCATCTCCTCCGGGAGCCACTTGTCCATCACCACGATGGTGTGGCCGAGGTGGATGGAGGCGCCCGAGAAGCGCATCACGGCCGTGTGGTACAGCGGCGAGCCGACGATGTGCACGTTGTCGTCCTGGGGCTGGATGCCGAACAGGAAGAGGATGCCGGACTGGCTGAGCGCCGCCTCCTCGGGGGAGAGCCCGCTGAGCTTGCGGAACACGCCCTTCGGGTTGCCGGTGGTGCCCGACGTGTAGTTCATGACGTCGCCGATGGTCCGGTCGGCCGGGTCGGTGGCGGGCTGTGAGTCGCGCATGCGGGCGTAGGAGCCGAAGCCGGGCAGGTCACCGACGCCGAAGCAGATCGACGACGGGAGCTCGGCCTCCTCGGCGGCGTCGAGAGCGACGTCGGCGAAGCGCTCGTGGGCCACGAACGCCTTGGCCCCGGAGTCGGACAGGATGTACGCCACCTCGGGACCGACCAGGTGGTGGTTGATCGGGACCAGGTACCACCCCGCCTGCAGGCAGGCCAGGTAGAGCTCGAACATCTCGACCCCGTTGGGCAGCAGGGTGGCCACCACGTCGCCCGGCTGCAGGTTCATGGCTCGCAGGCCGTGGACGACCTGGTTGGCCCGTCCGAGCAGCTGCCCGGCCGTGTACTCGGTGCCGTCCGGCGCCACCAGCGCCAGGTGCCCGGGGTCCTCGTGCGCTAGCGCCCAAAAGCCGAGATCGCCCATCTGGTCCCATCCCCCATCGTCGTCGGACTGCGGTGTCGTGGCCGGCGGCGGCTGCCGCGGCTCCCGTCGACGTGGGGCCGGCCCGGCGGTGCGGGGCGGCGGCGTCGGAGGGACCGCGAGGTGGCGCCGACCCGGTGAGGGACGCTAGAACAGGTTCCAGTAGACGGTCAACCGCCCCGGCGGCGGGGGCGTTTCGTGCGCCCGCACCCCGCCGGACGGCCACCTGGCCCCGAGTCGGACGAGCAAGAGGAGCGACAACCCACATGACTGCATTCCTGGACGGCAAGGTCGTAGCCATCACCGGCGCGGGCGGCGGCATCGGCCGCGCCGTGGCGCTGGCCGCCGCCGCCGAGGGCGCCAAGGTGGTCGTGGCCGACATCGGCGTGTCGATGGCCGGCGAGGACCCGACCAGCGAGGTGGCCGAGGCGGTCGTGGGGGAGATCACGGCGGCCGGCGGCGAGGCGGTGGCCGTGGCCGAGAGCGTGACGACGCTGGCCGGGGGCGAGCGCATCATCGGCACCGCCACCGAGCGGTGGGGCCGCATCGACGGGGTCGTGGCCGTGGCCGGCATCCTGCGCGAGCGGATGCTCTTCAACATGGCCGAGGACGAGTGGGACGCGGTCATCGAGACGCACCTGAAGGGGCACTTCACCGTCTTCCGGGCGGCGTCGGCCGTCATGCGCAAGCAGGAGGGCGGTGGGTCGCTGGTGGCGTTCACCTCGGGCGCCTTCGCCGGGAGCGTGGCCCAGGCCAACTATGCGGCGGCCAAGGGCGGGATCGTGTCCCTGGTGCGCTCGGCGGCCGCAGGGCTCAACCGCTACGGCATCACGGCCAACGCCATCGCCCCGGTGGCCCGTACCCGGATGTCGGCCAACGTCCCCATGGACCTGGCCGAGATGGGCGACCCCGAGGACGTGGCACCGATGGTCGTGTACCTGCTGTCCGACCGGGCCAAGCACGTGACCGGCCAGATCTACACCTCCGTCGGCCCCAAGATCGCCGTGTGGAACCAGCCCCGCGAGGTCCGGGCCATGTACGCCGACGGACGCTGGACCCCCGAGCAGATCGCCCAGCGGCTCGACTCGACCGTGGGCCAGGAGCGGATGCCGTTGCTGGACCAGCTCGAGGCCTACCGTAAGGCGGCGGAGGAGAAGGCGGCCGCCGAAAAGGCCGCCGGCTGACGCAGGCCGCAGCGGGCGCGGGAGTGGGCGGCCGACGGGCCGCTCAGTCCTCCGGCCCGTCCGGTTCGGCCAGGATGCAGAACTCGTTGCCCTCGGGATCGGCCAGCACCACCCACGACTCGTTCCCGGTCTGACCGACCTCGGCGCGCACGGCGCCGAGCGTCTCCAGGCGCTCGACCTCGCCGTCCTGGTCGTCGGGCACGAGGTCGAGGTGGAGGCGGTTCTTGCCGGACTTCGCCTCGGGCACGCGGACGACGAGCAGCGGCCGCACGGTTCCGGCGGCGGGATGGTCGTCACCCGGCTCGATCCAGATGTCGCCGTCCTCGTCGGTGCGCTGGCCCCACCCGAGCGCGGCGGACCAGAAGGCGGCCAGCAGCGGGGGATCCGCGGCGTCGATGGTGAGCGTGTCTATCCGCAGCGCCATGTGACCTCCGTTGGTCGACGACGGTCCGCCGACCGTCCCGGGCAGCCTAGGCCGACGTGGCCGTCGGAGCACCCGCGCGCCGCGTGACCGGCGCATGCGGCCGTCGGGACCCGCACGCAAGGATCGCGGGATCGCTCTACAGTTGGCTGACGCGACGGGGCGAGGGCAGCTGCCCCCACCGCCCCCTTCCGGGAGGTTGACTGTGGTTGCTCTGTGCGTCGTCCTCGGGGCCGTGGTGCTCCTGCTGGCCGTCCTGGTGGCAGGGCTGCTGCGCAGTCACGCCGACATCCTGAAGGCCCTGCACGACCTGGGTGCGGGCGTCGGCGACCCGGCCGACGCCGACGGACACGAGCACGCCGCCGGGCCCGGCCAGACGGCGGTACCGCTCACCATGGGACCGCCGCTGGCCCGCGACCGCGACGCCACCTCGACCCCGGCTGTGGCCGGCGTGACGCCGGCCGGCGACGCGCTGGCCGTCGCCCCGGCCACGTCGGGCGGCCTGACCCTCCTCGCCTTCCTGTCGACGGGCTGTGCGTCGTGCGCCGGATTCTGGGACGCCTTCCGTCGCCCCGACCACCTCGGGCTCCCGGTCGGCACCCGCCTGGTCGTGGTGACCAAGGGCCCCGAGCGGGAGATCGCCGGCGAGGTGGCGGCGCTCGCCGCACCGGGTCTGCGGGTACTGATGTCGAGTGATGCGTGGACCGACTACGAGGTGCCCGGCTCGCCCTTCTTCGTGCTGGTGGACGGGGCCGCCGGCCGCCGCATCGGCGAAGGCGTGGCCAACGAGATGAGCCAGGTGGCCGAACTGGTGCGCCGGGCCGAGGTGGACGCCACCGCCGCGGCCGATCAGGCCCGGGCCGGGCACGACGTCGGGCTCGACGGTCCCCGGCGCGAGTCGGCCAACGACGCCGAGCTGCTGGCGGCGGGGATCCTGCCGGGCGACCCCAGCCTCTACCCGACGTCGCTGGAGGACCTCTACGGGCCACCGGACGCCCGCATGCCGACGGCCACCCGACGGCTGCAGCGGGAGGGCTGACCGTGGCCACCATGCACGCCCACGGCATCGGCGCCGGCCTGCCGTCCGGGTTCGAGGGACGGATCTTCCGGCGCCAGGGCAACGGCATCGAGGTGACCAACGCGGTGGCCCAGTTCGCCACCTTCGCCCTGCCCGAGGAGGTGGGCGACTTCGGCGGGGGCGCCGTCCAGCTGATGGGACGGGACGACGTCTTCGCGGTGCTGTTCGAGTACGGCCCCGAGAGCATCGGGACGCGGCTCTTCGCCCACCAGGGCATGCCCCGTGCCCTGGGGACGGGTGACTTCCAGCCCCACGTGCTCCGCCGCGGCATCACCGGCCAGGCCGGCACGCAGTGGTTCTTCACCGAGGCCGGCCGGCCGTTCACGTTCTACGCGGTGATCGGCAGCCACGCCCGGCGCTCGCTGCTCGTGCCCCGGGTCAACCAGCTGCTGTCCGGGCTGTCCGTGGCGCCCGCGCCGGCGACGGCCGGATCGGACGCGCCGTGGAACTGATCGGTCCGTACCTGGCCGCCTGCGTCCTGCTGGTGGCGGCCGGCGTGGCCAAGGTGGCCCGCCCGATGGACACGGCCCGGGCGGTCACCGCCGTGCTGCCGGTCCCGCTCCGGGCCAGCCGGACCCTGGTGCGGGGTGGCGCGGTGGCCGAGGCGGTCCTCGGGGCGGTGGCCCTGGCCCACCCCTCGCCGGTGCCGGCCGCACTGGTGGCCGCCTCCTACCTCGGGTTCGCCGGCTTCGTGCTCGTGGCCCGGGCTCGTGGGGGCCCGCTCGCCACCTGCGGGTGCTTCGGCCGGCCGGACACGCCGGCCACCCGCACCCACGCGGCGGTGACGCTCGGGTTCGCGGTGGCGGCCGCGGTGGTGGCGGCCGCCGACCTGACGGGATGGATGACCGGCCACCTGGCCGGCCAGCCGTGGCACGGCGTGCCGGTGGTCCTGCTCGGGCTGCTGTGCGCCTGGCTCGCCCAGCTGGCCATGGGACGGCTCGCCGAGGTGGGCGCGGCCCGTCGTGCGCTCGGGATCACCCGGCACGGGGCGACGGCATGAGCACGACCCTGGTCGAACGGGCCTCGACGTTCCTCGCCACCCGGGTGTCGCGGCGCAGCTTCATCAACCGCTCGGCGATGGTGGGCAGCGCGGTGGCCGTGGGCTCGGGCGTCGACCTGCTGCTCCGGCCGGGCACCGCCTACGGGGCGGTGTGCACCTGCGCCAACTCGGCGTGCGACTGCGGCTCGACGTGCTGTGCCGGGTTCTCCGAGTTCTGCTGCTCGATCAACAACGGGTACAACTACTGCCCGACCGGGACGGTCATGGGCGGGTGGTGGAAGGCCGACAACTCGTCCTACTGCGGCGGGCCCCGGTACTACATGGACTGCCACGCGCAGTGCGGCTGCACCACCGGCTGCGGCGGCGGCTGGGGCTTCTGCGACACGGGATGCGACGGGGTGTCGTGCGGCTGCGGCCCCGACGGCTGCAACTCGTGGGTGACCGGCTGCTTCCAGTTCCGCTACGGGCAGTGCAACCAGCAGATCGACTGCATCGGCCGCATCGTCTGCCGGGTCGTGGCCTGTGTGCCACCGTGGACGGTCGACCCGACCTGCACCACCTCGGTGGCGGTGGACAACAGCACCGCCGAGATGGACGCGGCGTGCTGGACGACGGCGCCGCCGGCACCGCCCCCGCCGCCCCCGCCACCCTGCTTCTCGCCCCTGACCGCCTGCCTGGTGACGGCCATGGCCGGCGGGTCCGGCGGGAGCGGGTACGGCATGGTCACCGCCTTCGGGAAGGTGCTCACCTACGGCTCCTTCCCGTCGCTGGGCGACCTCACCAACGAGGTGCTGGCCGCGCCCGTCGTCGGCATGGCGGCCACGCCGTCGGGCCACGGGTACTGGCTGGTGGGGGCCGACGGCGGCATCTTCGCCTTCGGCGACGCGCCCTACCTCGGCTCCATGGGCGGGCTGCCGCTGGCCAGGCCCATCGTCGGCATGGCGGCCACCGCCACCGGCCGCGGGTACTGGCTGGTGGCGTCGGACGGCGGCATCTTCGCCTTCGGCGACGCCCTCTTCCACGGCTCCATGGGCGGCCTCCCGCTCAACGAGCCGGTCGTCGGCATGGCGGCCACGTCGACCGGGGCCGGGTACTGGCTGGTGGCCTCGGACGGCGGCATCTTCGCCTTCGGCGACGCCCTCTTCCACGGCTCCATGGGCGGACAGCCCCTCAACAAGCCGGTGGTGGGGATGACGGCCACGCCGACGGGCCGCGGCTACCACCTGATCGCCTCGGACGGCGGCGTGTTCGCCTTCGGCGACGCACTGTTCGACGGCTCCATGGGCGGCCAGCCGCTCCAGCGGCCGATCGTCGGCGCGGCCGCCGACGGCGCCGGTTACTGGATGGTGGCCGCCGACGGCGGCATCTTCGCGTTCGACGCACCGTTCTACGGGTCGCCGGTGTGACGACCGCCCCGAACCCGACCGGGACGCGCCCGGCCCACCCGCGGCACCGTCCGCCCACCCCGTCCGGAGGAACCCGATGACGTCCGTGTCCGTCCTGCTCACCTTCCTGGCGCTGCTGGTCGCCGTGGCCGCCGCCGTCCGCTCGACGTGGTCGCCCTGCGGGCTGTCGATGCTGTCCACCATCACCCCGTTCGGCGAGCGGGCCAAGGGCCACCGGTTCGCGGCCACCGCCGCCTGGTTCATCGCCGGCGCCACCCTCGGCGGCCTGGCCCTCGGGGCGGTGGCGGCCGGGCTGGCGGCGCTGGTCGCCGTCGTCGGCGCCGGTGCGGCCGTGGTGGCCGGGGTCGCGCTGGTGGCCACCCTCGTCGCCCTGGCGTCGGACACCGGCCTGGCCGGGTACCGGCTCCCCGTGCACTTCCGCCAGGTGAACGAGCGGTGGCTCGACGCCTACCGCCCCTGGGTCTACGGCGCCGGGTTCGGATTCCAGATCGGCTGCGGTGTGGCCACCTACATCACCACGGCGGCGGTCTACCTCACGGTGGTGCTGGCCGGGCTGACCGGCCGCCCGGTGGCGGCCCTGGCCGTGGGCCTGGTGTTCGGCGCTGTGCGGGGAGCGGCCGTCACGTTGACCTGGCGCACGGCCACGCCGGCGGCGCTGCTCGCCTTCCACCAGCGCTTCGCCGGGTGGCGGCGGTGGGCGGACGCCGGGGTGGTGGGCTCGCTGGTCGTCACCGCCGTGGCCCTGGGTGTGGCGGCCGGTCCGGTCGTCGCCCTCTCGTGCACGGGGGCGGTGGCCGTGGTGGTCGTGGTCCTGCGGGCCGTTTGGCGGCACCGGTCGGTGCGGTCGGCTGCGTCAGCTCCCGCCGACGGGCGGGCGGGGGTCCCGGCACCGGACCCGGTGGACCGCTCAGTCGCCGTCGGCTGAGCTGCCGGTCACCGGGGAGGCGAGCTCGTCCAACGAACCGTCGTCCACGGCCGCTCCGTCGTCGCCGTCGGCGGTGTCCGTGACCTCCTCGGGTAACGCGTCGGGGTGCGAGTCCCGCCAGAGCCGGTAGGGACGGGCCCGCGAGGCGAGCAGCAGCAGGCCGGCGACGGCCAGGCCGATGCCGGCGATCTGCACCAGCAGGGACCCGAGGTGCCCGTCCTCGCCCAGCCACAGGTGCTCGTCGAGGAAGCGCTCGATGCCCCACAGCACCATGCCGACGCCGAGGACGATCCCGGCCGGCGGCAGCGGCGCCCGGCCCAGCGGGATCGTCGAGCCGTCGGAGGCGACGGTCGGCGCCCGGTTGCGCAGCCACCGCTCGACCAGCAGCAGCAGGCAGAAGATGGTGAAGTCCTCGGCCGCCTGGAAGATCGGGACGGGCAGGACCTTCTGGTGCGGGTGGGCCCCGGCGTAGTACATGCCGAACCACTGGTTGGTCGGGTGGCCGCCCCCGTTGACCATCAGCTGGGGGCCGAGCAGCCGGCCCATGGCCCAGCAGGCCATCAGGACCGGCGCCATCAGGTCGGCGAACCGCAGTGTGGGCAGCTCCGGGCAGCGGCGCCGCTGGCTGAAGATGGCCACCGGCACGGCCAGGATGATGCCCCCGAAGGAGGACAGGCCCCCCTGCCAGATGGCGAAGACCTGCGACGGGTGGGCCGTGTAGTACGACAGGTGCGAGAGCACGTGCATGGCCCGGGCCCCGACGATGGCCGCCACGATGACCCACACGAACATGCCGGTCACCCACTGCCACGGGTACCCCCGCTGACGGACCCGGCGCTCGGTGTAGCGCAGGCCGAACCAGAAGGTCAGGGCCAGGCCGATCCCGTAGGTGTGGACCTCGATGAACCAGATGTGGAAGGCGACGGGGATGGGTTCCATGGGCGTGGCGCCGTTCGTCCGGGGGCGGGGCCCCGGTCGGTGGGCAGGCCCTCAGTATGCCCCAGCGGGCCGATAGGGTGGCCTCGCCGGGCTGCGTGTGCCGGCGACGGGTGTCCGGGACCGCATCGGGCGGCACCGCCCCGGGGGAGCGTCGGAGGTGACGTCGTGGCGACGTTGACGGGCAAGGTGGCGGTCGTGACGGGCGGGGGATCGGGCATCGGCCTGTCCACCGCCACCAGGCTGGCCGAGGCCGGCGCCTCGGTGGCCGTGGTGGACCTCGACGGCGGGGCGGCCGAGCGGGCCGCCGCCGAGGTCGGCGGCCTCGCCCTGCAGGCCGACGTGGGCAGTTCGGACGAGTGGCCCGGCATCGTCGAGGCCGTGACCGGGCGCTTCGGAGGCATCGACCTCGCCCACCTGAACGCCGGGGTGACGACCGGTGAGGCAGACATCACGGCCGTGACCGACGCCATCTACGAGCGGGCCACCCGGGTCAACGTGGACGGCGTCTTCTACGGCGTGCGGGCGGTCGTGCCGGCCATGGCCGCCCGTGGCGGCGGCTCGATCGTGGCCACCGCCTCGCTGGCCGGCCTCATCGGATTCTCGCCCGACCCCATCTACTGCCTCACCAAGCACGCGGTCGTGGGCCTGGTGCGCTCGCTCGGCCCGCAGCTGGCCGACAAGGGGATCACCATCAACGCCGTGTGCCCGAGCATCGTCGACACGCCGCTCATCGCCGACATGCGCGGCGTCCTGGAGTCGAGCGGCTTCCCGCTCATCGACGTGGAGTCGGTGTCGACCACGGTCGTCGACCTGCTGGCGGGCGAGGACACCGGCGAGGCCATGGTCATCCAGGCTGGGCGCGAGGCGCTGGCCTTCCGCTTCGCCCGACCGCCCGGCCCGCGCGCCGGCGGCACGGTGGGCCAGATGCCGCCCAAGGAGTTCGCCGCCCACGACCAGGCGTAGGGACGTCATCCGCCCGGTGGTCAGGCGGATGAGCCTCAGTTCCCGCCGGGGGTGACGGACCAGCCGCGCCGGCGCAGCTCCTCCACCAGGAGGTCCTCGGGTACCTGGCGGAGCTGGTCGGCCAGCCGCCGGCGCCGTGTGGCGGCCGTGGCCGGTGCGGTGGGAGCGGGAGCAGAGGTGGCGGGGGCGCGGTCGTGGTTGTTCGTGTCGCCGGCTGCGCCGACGGGTGCACCGTCGGGTCCTGCACCCTCGGCCTCCTCCTCGAGGCGGGCGATCAGCGCGTCGGCCTCGTCACGGGTGAAGCGTCCGCCCGCCTGGCGCTGGGTGAGGCCGAGCGGGCCGCGCGCGTCGCGGAAGCCGGTGTGCCCCGCCGCCTCGAGGAGGCCGGTGAGTTCGCGCAGCTGACGCGCCGTCGCCGGTGGACCGGAAGGCTGCCCGAAGGCCATGGTCAGGTGCCGGGTGGCCGTGACGGGGGTCGCCTCTGGCCCCAGCCTGCCCGAGTGGGAGCTCCGGGGATCAGGCGACCCGGCCGACGCCGGCCAGGCCGTCGGTGCGGACACCGGTGATCCACACGCGGGCACCGGTGTAGGGCGCCTCGATCATCGAGCCGCCACCGACGTACATGGCCACGTGCTCGCTGCCGCCCGGACCGTAGAACAGCAGGTCGCCCGGCGCGATGTCGGCCAGCGGGATGTGGGTCGTGTCCTCGTACTGCGCACCGGAGTAGTGCGGGAGGCTGACGCCGACCTGGGCGTAGGCCCACATGACCAGGCCCGAGCAGTCGAAGCCGGCCGGTGTGGTGCCACCCCAGACGTAGGGCACGCCGATCTCGCGCTCGGCCGCAGCAACGGCAGCACCACCGACACCGGAGGGCGGAGGCGGCGCTGCGACGGTGACGGTGGGACCACCGCCCGACGATCCACCACCCGACTGCGAGCCGCCACCCGACGATGTCGTGGTGGCTTGCTGGGTCTGTGCGGCCTTGGAGGCGGCCACCTTCTGGTTGAACGCGGCCTGGGCGGCGGCCTGGGCGGCGGCGGCCTGGGCGGCCCGACGCTGCGCAACCAGGTTCTGGATGTTGGTGTCGACGCTGGCCAGTGTGGCCTTGTCCTGGTTGGCCAGCGCGTTGGCCTGGCTCTGGGCCGAGGCCAGGCTGTCACGGGTGGCCTGTGCCTGCGACTTCTGCGACTCGAGCGTGGCCTGGCTGGCGGCCAGCTGGGCCTGGGCGGTGTGCAGGTGGTCGATCGTCGACGTCACGTTGCCGGTGGCGATCGAGGAGTACTCGGACCGGATCCCGCTGGTGTTCACGTTCGACGTGAACAGCTGGGTGGCCGTGTTCGAGGTGCCCGAGTTGGTGTAGTCGCTGATGGCCTGGGTCCGGAGCTGGCTCTGGTCCTTCGCCACCTCGCTGCGGTCCTTGGCCACCTGGGCCTGGTTGGCGGCGATCTGGCCCTGCAGCTGCGACAGCTTGTAGTCGGCCTGGTTCACCTGTCCGGCCAGGCCGGCGATCTGCGCCTCGGTGGCGTTGATCTTGGCGGAGATGGCCGCGGCCTGAGCCTGGGCGTCGGAGATCTGGTCGGCGGATGCCGGGGAAGAGGAGGCGACGACCATGGAGGTCGCTCCGAGAGCGGAGGCCACTGCGAGCGTCGCGAAGACCCGGTTACGGGGCCGCTTGCGGCGTGCGGGGCAGGCACCTGGCTCGACCGTCGAGTACTGCTCGGCGTGAGTCATATGCATGCAGATGGTAGTGCACCCGCCGGAGCGGTACAAGGACACGGGGGCGACACAAGGCCCTGACCTGGACATTCATCCATCCACGCCGGTGCAGAACGGTTGCCGGACCGCTACATGTGGCCCGTTCCGGGGGCCCGCAGACGTGGATATGCAGGACCCCGGGGTAGGGTCGGGGCCATGGGTGAACGCATCGAATTCGCGAGCGACGGCACGACGGCCCACGGCTATCTGGCCGTCCCGGAGGGTGGCGCCGAGGGCACCGTGGGTGTTCTGGTGATCCAGGAGTGGTGGGGGCTGGTCGACCAGATCACCCGCACCTGCGACCGCTTCGCGGCGGCCGGCTTCACCGCGCTCGCCCCCGACCTCTACCACGGCACGGCGGTGCCGCTGACCGAGCCCGACGAAGCGGCCAAGCACATGATGGCCCTCGAGATGGGCACCGCCGCCACCCAGTTGAGCGGCGCGGTGGACGAGCTCCGCCGCCGGACCGGCGCCGGGTCGGTGGGTGTGGTCGGCTTCTGCATGGGCGGCGGCCTGGCGCTTGTCCTGGCCTGCCAGCGACCGGACGCGGTGGCCGCGGTCGTCCCTGCCTACGGGGTCATCCCTTGGCCCGACGCCCAGCCCGACTACCGGGCCATGACCGCCGTCGTGGAGGGCCACGTGGCCGAACTCGACGGCTCGTTCACCCCGGCGGCGGCCGACGCGCTGGTCGAGCAGCTGACCGCGCTCGGCAAGCAGGCGTCGTTCCACCGCTATCCCGGGGTCGACCACGCCTTCTTCAACGAGGACCGTCCCGAGGTCTACGACGCCACCGCGGCCGCCCGGCTGTGGGACCGCACGGTGTCGTTCCTCCGGGACCAGCTGGGCTGAGCGGCCGTCGTGCCGGAGGCGCCCGGGCCCGGGCTCGTCGAGGACTACCTGACGCTCGGCCTCCGACTGGGCCGCCACGTCGACGGGATGGTCGACGCCTACTACGGGCCGCCGGCGCTGGCCCGGGCCGTCGAGGCGGAGCCGGTCGTGCCACCGGAGCGCCTGGCCGCCTCGGCCCGCGACCTGCTGGCCGCCCTCGAGGCCGGGGGCGCGCTCGACGCCACCGGCGGGCCCGAGGACTCGGCCGCGCCGGCCCGCCGCCACTGGCTGGCGGCCCAGGTGCGCGGTCTGGCCACCACCTGCGCCAAGCTCGCCGGCGAGGACATCGGCTACGCCGACGAGGTCGAGGCCTGCTACGGCGTGCGTCCCCGCCGGGTCGACGAGGAGGCGCTCGAGCAGGCCCACCGCCAGCTGGACGAGGTGCTGCCGGGCGACGGGCCGCTGGCCGAGCGCCTGGTGGCGTGGCGCGAGTCGCACGCCGTGCCCGTCGACCGGCTGCGGCGGGCGGTGGACTCGCTGGCCGACTCGCTGCGGGACCGGACGGCCGAGCTGTTCGGGCTGCCCCACGGCGAGCACGTGGAGTTCGAGCTGGTGACCGACGAGCCGTGGTCGGGGTTCAACTACTACCTGGGCGGCCTGCAGAGCCGGGTGGCCATCAACACCGACCTGCCGGTCCTCTCCACCGGCCTGGCCCACCTGGTGGCCCACGAGGCCTATCCGGGCCATCACACCGAGCACACCCGCAAGGAGGTGGGCCTCGTCCGCCGGCGCCAGTGGTGGGAGGAGTCGATCTTCCTGGTCGGCACCCCGCAGTGCCTGCTGGCCGAGGGCCTGGCCGACCTCGGGCTCGAGGTCGCCTGGGGGCGGCATCCCGAGCAGACGGTGGCCGAGCACCTCCGACCGCTCGGGATCCGCTACGACGCCGAGGTGGTGGCGGCGGTGGCCGATGCCGGCGAGGCGCTGGGCGCGGTGCGCACCAACGCCGCCTTCCGGCTGCACGAGGACGGTGCCGATCCCGACATCGTGATCGACGAGGTGGCCCGGTGGGGCCTCCTGCCCCGGGACCGGGCCGTCAAGGCGGTCGAATTCCTCACCCACCCGACGTGGCGGGCCTACCTCACGTGCTACGTCGAGGGGTTCCCGCTGTGCCGGTCGTTCACCCACGGCGACCCGGCCCGGTTCGACCGGCTGCTGTCGGAGCAGCTCACCCCCGGCGACCTGGCCGACCAGATCGCCCGGGACGCCGTCGCACCCGCCGGCTGGTCAGCCGGCCCGGATCCCGTCGAGCAGTGAGTCGACGAGCTCGCCGGCGAAGGCGGCCGTCAACGGCTCGTGGCCGACGGTCAGCCGGTAGTAGACGGGGCCGTAGAGCTGGTCCATGACGGCGGGGATGTCGAGCCCCGGTCGGAGCTCGCCGCGCTCGACCGCCCGCTGCAGCACTGCGGCGGTGGCCGACCGCCTCGGCTCGATCCACCGGGTGCGCAGCGCCTCGGCCAGCACCGCGTCGGTCTGGGCCTGGCCGATCAGCTCGGCCATGACGCGGCCGGCCCGGCCCCGGAAGGCCCGGACCAGCACCCGCAGCTGGCCGGTCAGATCGGCCCGGATGTCCCCGGTGTCGGCAAAGGCGCCGGTCTGCCGGTAGCGCAGGAAGTAGGCGTCGATGGCGACCGCCCCCCGGGTGGGCCACCACTTGTAGATGGTCACCTTGCTGACCCCGGCGCGGGCGGCGATGGCCTCGATCGTGGCGGCGGCCAGCCCGCCCTCGTCGAGCAGGTCGGCGGCGGCGCCCAGCACAGCCAGGCGGGCCCGCTCGCTCCTCGGGCGGCCGGGCCGCGCCGGCGGGGCGTCGGGGGTTGCGTCGGTGGCGGGCATCGCCGGCCACTGTAGAACATGGACGCGGCGTACAGGAATACTGATACTGTACGTGCTGTTCACATACTCGTGGGCGAGACGGGCACGGAGACGGCAGTGGGAACGGACAGGACGAGCACCGACAGCGCGGGAACCGACGGCACGGCCACCACCACCGTGGCCCGACCGGCCGCGGGGATGTCGGGCGGCATGGTTCTGCTCTTCGCCGTGGCCTGCGGTCTGGCCGTCGCCAACCTGTACTACGCCCAGCCGATCCTCGACAACATCGCCCGCACGTTCGGCGCCGGCACGGCCACCGCCGGCCTCGTGGTCACCCTGTCGCAGATCGGCTACGCCCTGGGCCTCGCCCTGCTCGTGCCGCTCGGCGACATCCTCCGTCGGAAGCGGATGATCCCCCTCGTGCTGGTGGTGACCGCCGTCGGCCTGACCGCCTCGTCCGTGGCGCCAACCATCGGGGTGCTGGTGTCCGTGGCCCTGCTGGTCGGGGCCGGCTCGACGGTGGCCCAGATGCTCGTCCCGATGGCGGCCAGCCTGGCCACCGACGCCGCCCGGGGCCGCGTGGTCGGACGGGTGATGAGCGGGCTGCTGCTGGGCATCCTGCTGGCCCGCACGGTGTCCGGGGTCATCGCCGGCGCCACCAGCTGGCGGGTGGTCTACGCCGCCGCCGCCGTGCTCATGGTCGCCCTCGCCCTGGTGCTCGCCCGGGTGCTGCCGGCCGAGGGCGAGCGCCCGGCCATCGGCTACGGCACCCTGCTCCGCTCCACGGTGGGCCTGTTCCTGGCCGAGCCCGTCCTGCGCCGGCGCATCCTCTTCGGCGCCCTGGGCATGGCCGTCTTCAGCGTGTTCTGGACGACCATGGCCTTCGTGCTGTCGGGTGCCCCCTACCACTACGGCGATGCGGCCATCGGGTTGTTCGGGCTGGTCGGGGCCGCCGGCGCGCTGTGCGCCACCCTGGCCGGGCGGTGGGCCGACCGGGACCTGACACGTCGCACCACCCTGGTCTTCGCCGCCCTGCTGGCGGTCTCCTTCCTCCCCCTGTGGCTGGGTGGCCACGACCTGGCCATGCTGGTGCTCGGGATCCTGGCGCTCGATGTGGGCGTGCAGGGCCTGCAGGTCACCAACCAGTCGATCATCTACCGCCTCGCCCCCGACGCCCGCAGCCGCATCAACTCGGCGTACATGGTCTGCTACTTCATCGGCGGCGCCCTCGGGTCGGCCGCCGGCAGTTGGACCTATGCCGCCCACCGGTGGGCCGGGGTGTGCGTGCTGGGCGCCGGCCTCGGCGCAGTGGCCGTCGTCCTGGCCCTCCACGACGTGGCCAGGGGCGCGGATCACACCGTGGCACCGAGCGGCCCGGCGGTCTCCTGACGCCGACCGCGTCGGCCCGGTCCGATCAGGCCGTGGCGGCCCAGTCGGGGTCGGTGCTGCCGAGGGGCCCGGCCGGGAGGTCCCACCGCAGCGGCACACCGTCGACGACGACCGGTGCCGGCAGCCGGCGGGCGTCGCCCCACGCCGTGCGCTCCACGGGTGCCGCCGGGTCCGGCCCGGCCGGGTCGATGCCACCGCCCTCGAGGGAGGGCGCCACGCCGGCGTCGACCAGCAGGCGGGCCGTCCGGGCCAGCGAGGCCCGCCAGCGGCTGCCCCGTCCGTCCTGGTGCCGCAGGGCCAGACCGGTCAGTGCGGCGGCGGCCAGGAGGTACCCGGTGGCGTGGTCCAGCGCCTGGACGGGCAGGGGGACCGGCCGCTCGGCAGCGGCCGCCAACTGGCCGGCGGCGGCGATGCCGGCGCTCATCTGGACCAGGCTGTCGAAGCCGCGGCGTCCCGCCCAGGGGCCGGTCCATCCGTAGGCGTCCAGGCTGACGTCGACCAGCCCGGGCCGGGCGTCCCCGCGGGTGCCGTCGCCGAGGCCGAGTCCGTCGAGCGCCCCCGGACGGTAGCCGTGGACCACGACGTCTGCGCCGGCCAGCAGCTGCAGCAGGCGCTCGCGCTCCGGCTCCCGGCGCAGGTCGAGTCGGGCGCAGCGCTTGCCCAGCGTGACCTCGGGGACGACGAAGGGCTCGTCCCAGTCCGGCGGGTCGATCCGCAGCACGTCGGCCCCCCACCCGGCCAAGAGCCGGGTGGCCACCGGACCGGCCAGGACACGGGTGAGGTCGAGCACCCGGACCCCGGCGAGCGGTCGGGCGGGATCGGCGGCGACCGGTCCGGACGGCACCGGGCCGGCCGACGTCCGGGTCATGTGCAGCAGCGGCTCGACGGCGACCGCGGCGCCCTGCGGGTGGGCGTCCCACTCGGATGCCGTCCGCATGGCCGCGGCCACTCCGCCGGCGGCCACGATCGCCTCCTCGAGGCCGTCGGCGCTCCACCGTGCCACCTCGGTCGCCACCGCCGCGCGGTCGCCGGGCACCCCGAGCACGGCCAGCGCGGCGGCCCGGTGGTGCGGAGCGTTGGTGTGCAGCCGGATCCAGCCGTCGGCGGTCGGGTAGTCGCCGGCCACGTCGTCCCACACCGGAGGCAGGTCCCAGCCCTCGGGGCGGATGGACAGGGCGAACCAGGCCGAGGCCAGGTCGCGGTCGACGGCGACCGCCCCGGGTCGGCCCGCACCGCCGTCGGCCAGGACGGCCAGCGCCGCACCGGCGGCCCCGACCGACGCCTGGGCCAGGTCGCTGACCCCGAAGGCGGAGGGGAGGGTGCCCCCCGGCGTCAGGCGCACCTCGGGTCGGGTTCCTGGGAGGCCGAGCGGGTCGAGGATGGCGTCGAGCAGGAGGGCGGGGCGGTCGACCATGCGTCCATCGTCGGCCGTCCGCGCAGCCCCGTCAATCGCACCACGGGACACGAGGGGTCAAGAAATGACGTGGAACGGTCGATGGAGGACCCATGGAATCGGTCCTGCACTTCGACACCGACGACCCCGAGTTCCAGCGCGGGTTCGAGATCGGCATCCTGTGGGAGCGGCTCAGCGCCGACGGGGCCTGCCACATGGCGGTCAGCGCCTCCAACGCGGAGATGGTCCTGCGCATCGCCCAGGCCTTCGACTGCGAATTCAGCGGCCAGGAGCTGTCCGACGACCAGATCTCCGTCGAGCTCACCCGGGTCACCAACTACTGACGGCCGACGGCCGACCCGGCCGGACCGTGAGGAGGAGTGCCCGCGGGCGGGTCAGCCGCCGGCCAGCAGCCGGCGGGCGATGACCTTGAGGCAGAGCGTCTCGTCGGCTCCCTCGAAGATCGACAGCACCCGGGCGTCGACGAAGTAGCGGCTGACCGAGTACTCCTCGGCGTAGCCCATCCCCCCGTGGATCTGCAGAGCCTCGCGGGTGACCCATTCGGCGGTGCGGCAGACGTAGGCCTTGATCATCGACGCCTCGAGCGCCCCCTCGCCCTTCGACATGAGCCGTGCCACCTCGTAGGCGAACTGACGGGACGCCTGGATCAGCACGGCCATGCGGGCCAGCTTCACCTTGGTGAGCTCGTAGTCGAGGATCGGCGCGCCGAACACCCTGCGGTCGGTGGCGTAGGCGAGGGCCGCCTCGTAGGCCGCCTGCATGAGGCCGACCGCCCGGGCCGCCGTCTGCAGGCGCCCGTTCTCGAAGCCCTGCATCTGCAGGTAGAAGCCCTGCCCGAGTCCGGACTCGCCGCCCACCAGGTTGGCGTCGGGCACGAACCAGTTCTCGAGCGACACCTCGTAGGAGTGCATCCCCCGGTAGCCCAGCGTGTCGATGGCTCGACCCTCCATCTTCCCGGCCGAGTCGGCCGGCCGCCCGCCGGCTCCGGGCTCCTGGACGAAGGTGAAGCCGTGGCCGTCCGCCGGGGGCTTCTCGACGAGGAAGATCGACAGGCCCTTGTGGCCCTTGGACCGGTCGGGGTCGGTGCGGGCCAGCAGCAGGAGCACGTCGGCCCGGGCAGCGAACGTGCACCACGTCTTCACCCCGTTGAGGATCCACCCGCCCTCGGTCCGGGTGGCCGGCAGCATGACGCCGGCCACGTCGGAGCCGTAGTCCGGCTCGGTGACCGCCACCGCCCCCAGCACCTCGGCGGTGGCCAGCTTGGGCAGCCAGTGCCGCTTCTGCTCCTCGGTGCCGCCCTTCACGATGGCCCGGGTCAGGATCTCCGGCCGGGTGATGAGCGAGCCGCCGGCGCCGAGCGAGCCCCACGTCAGTTCCTCGGTGGCGACCACCATGGACAGGTAGTCGGCGTCGCCCTCGGCGGCGAACCCGCCGTACTGCTCGGGCACCGACATCCCGAACCCGCCCATCTCGGCCATGCCCTCGATGATCTCCTCGGGGATGTCGGTGTTGGCCCGGTGGATGTGCTCGGCCCGGGGGCGGATCTGCTCGTCGGCGAAGCGGTGGAACGTGTCCCGCACGAGCTCGAAGTCGGGGTCGAGGTGGCGCTCACCCTGCGTCTCGGCCAGGGACGCCAGGAACGCCGGGTCGCGGAAGGTGGCCACGAACGGTTCGGCCGGGGCCATCCAGTCGGCCGCCACGCCCCAGTCGCCGGTCCGCCCCACGAGGCGGCCGCCCAGGTCGGCCAGCGCGTCGGCCACGAAGGCGCAGGCGATGCGGGCCTCGGTGTCGCCCTGGGCACCGTAGGTCAGGACCGACTCGGCGGTGCGGACGGCGGCGGCGGCATGGGAGACGTCGTAGGCGAGCACCTGGGCCTGGTCCGGTCCGCCGGCGGCACGCAGGGCGTCGATGCCGGACTCGACCACCGAGCGGGCCACGGCGGTGGCGTCGGCGGCGGCGGAGAGGTCGGGTGTGGGCAGGGCGTCGGTGGTCACCGCACAAGGATAACGGCCGCCCCGGGGGGCACGACAGCCGACCGCGCCCTGGTCGGGAGGGTGGTCGGGTCCCGACGGAGGCCGGCTTTAGCCCGCCGGCAGCTGGGCGACCACGGTCACGAGCGGGGGCAGGACCACCGGGTCGTCGCCCGGGTCCACGTCGGTGAGCACCTCGAGGTAGTCGGCCACCGGTCCGGGTCCGGCACCGGCCGGCGCCTCGGCCCAGGCGTCGACGATCGCGAGTCCCGCGTCGCGGACCAGCGAGGGGAGGAGGGCGCCGACGTCGGGGTGCCGGGCGTCGGGCATGGAGAAGGGGCGGCCGTCGATACGGCCGGCCGAGGTGACCGGCTCCTGGGCCACCACCCAGCCACCGGGCCGGACGGCCGCCGCCATGCGGGACAGCACGACGGCGGGGTCCACCACGTGGAGCAGCAGGAACCGGCAGAAGGCCAGGTCCACCGGCTCGGGCAGGCGCAGGTCCTCGCCCGCCTGCGTGATGGCCAGCACCTGGCTGTGGGCGGCGGCGGCCGCGGCCACCTCGTCGCGGGCGGTGGGGTCGGCGTCGACCGCGTAGACGCGCCCGTCGCGGCCCACGATCTCGGCCAGGGCGACGGACACGTCACCCCCGCCGGCGCCGACGTCGACGCAGGTCCAGCCCGGCCCGATGCCGAGCCGGTCGAGGGCGGTGGCGAGGGGCCGCCGGTACACGTCGTCGCGTAGCCCGCGCAGCTCCATGGCGCCACGATACCGGGACGGCGGCGGGTGCCCGGGTGGGGCGGCTCGGCGCCGGGCGTGTAGCACCGCCAGGGCGACGACGTAGGCGACGGCGCGCACCCTGCGACCCCGTGCGGCGTGGCGGCCTGGCCACACCCCGTCGACGACCCGGTAGCCTGCCCTCCCGTGAAGGTAACGATGATGTTGTGTGATTCCGCCCAGGTGGCCGACGGCAAGCTCTACGTGCTGGGCGGCGGCTGGAGCATGACCGGCCCGGACCCCGTCCCGTCGGCCATCGCCCTCAAGATCGACGTCGGGTGGCACGAGGCCGAGACGGCCCACCACTGGGAGCTCTACCTCGAGGACGCCGACGGCGGCCCGGTGCTCGTCCCCACCCCCGACGGCGAGCACCCGGTCGAGGTGCGTGGCGAGTTCACGGTGGGACGCCCGAGCGACGTGCCGGAGGGCTCGCCGGTGGACGTGGCCCTGGCCGTCAACCTGGGACCGCTGCCGCTGACGCCCGGCACCCGGTACACGTGGCGGATGGCCATCGACGGCGACAGCCACCCCGACTGGGTCCTGGCCTTCACCACGCGGCCGCAGCCCGAGCCCCAGGTCTGAGCGCCCCGGGTCCTCCGACCCGGACGACGGCCGGGCCGGCCCGCCGGCGCCTCCGCCTACGATTGGCGGCCATGACCACGTATGACCGCCCGTTCGGCCGCTACTTCGAGGACTTCACCCCCGGCGACGTCTACCGGCACTGGCCGGGCAAGACGATCACCGAGGCGGACGACCACCTCTTCTGCATGATCACCATGAACCACCACCCGCTGCACACCAACGCGTGGTTCGCCGAGAACGAGTCGGTCCAGAAGCGGAACGTGGTGGTCGGCAACCTGGTCTACTCCCTCGCCCTCGGCATGAGCGTGCCCGACGTCAGCGGGGCGGCCATCGCCAACCTGGAGGTCGAGTCGCTGCTGCACCGGTCACCGACCTTCCACGGCGACACCATCTACGCCGAGACGAAGGTGATCGACAAGGTCGAGTCGAAGTCGCGCGACGACCGGGGCGTGGTGACGGTCGAGACCAAGGCGTTCAACCAGCACGGCGACGAGGTCTGCTTCTTCCGCCGCAAGGTGATGGTCTGGAAGGAGGCTGCCGCGCCGCCGCGCCGCCGCCCCTATCCGGACGACGTCTGGGGGTGACCCGCCGTAGCGGGCGTACCGGGCGCACCCGGCGTCCCGCCCGACCCCGGTGACAGCCGCGGGTCCCCCGGACCGTCCGCTCCGCCAGGTGCGGGCGCTCGGCTCGGCCGTCGAGGCCTGGGGTCGGGCGGCCGGGGGCGCCACCCGACGGGACGACCTCCCGTGGCGGTCCACCCGCGACCCGTGGGCGGTCCTGGTCAGCGAGACCCTGGCCCAGCAGACCCAGCTGTCCCGGGTCGTGCCGGCCTACCACCGCTTCCTGGACGCGTTCCCGGACGCCACGGCCTGCGCCGCCGCCCCGCTCGGCGACGTACTGCGGGCCTGGCAGGGCATGGGCTACAACCGACGGGCCCGCAACCTGCACCTGGCCGCCACCGCGGTGGTCGACCGCCACGGGGGCCGGGTGCCGGGTGACCTCGCCGCCCTGCTGGCGCTGCCGGGGGTGGGCCCCTACACGGCCCGGGCGGTGCTGGCCTTCGCCTTCGAGCGCGACGTCGGGGTGGTCGACACCAATGCGGGGCGGCTCCTGTCCCGGGCGGTGGCGGGCCGCAGCCTCCGGGCGGTGGAGGCCCAGGCCCTGGTCGACGCCATGGTCCCCACCGGACGCGGCTGGTCGTTCAACCAGGCGCTCCTCGACCTCGGGGCCACGGTGTGCACGGCCCGGGCGCCCGGCTGCGGCGGCTGCCCGGTGCGCCGCCGCTGCCGGTGGGCCGCGGCCGGCCGGCCGGCGCCCGACCCGGCCCGTGGGTCGGCCGGGGTGTCGACGGTGCAGACCAGGTTCGACGGGTCGGACCGCCAGGGCCGCGGCCGGCTGGTGGCCGCGCTGGCGGCCGGTCCCCTGGAGGACGTGGCGGTGGCCGCGGCGGCCGGCTGGCCCACCGACCCCGGCCGGGCCCGTCGGGTGGCCGACGGTCTCGTGGCCGAGGGCCTGGCCGTGCGCGACACGTCCGGGGTGCTCCGGCTCCCGTGACGGCCCGCTGGCTACGGTGGGGCCGTCGCCCGGAGGGGCGACCCCCGGCGGCCGCGGGGGCGATCCAGGGGGGAGCGCGATGCGACGGTTGGGGAGATGGACCACGGCGGCGTGCGGTGCGGCGGTGGCCGCCGCCGTGCTGGGCGGGTGCGGCTCCTCGTCTGCCGGCCCCGCCTCGACCACCACCACCGTGCCGGGCACGCCGACCGCCCTGGGGGCCCCGGCCTCGGTGCCGGAGTCGGTGCTCACCATTCCCGCTCCGGCGGTGGCCGGCACCCCGGCCAAGTACGACCAGGTCCAGGTACGCACGTTCGGCAGCCCTTCCGCCAAGCACGTGCTGGTGCTGGTGCCCGGCACCAACGGCGGCGCCGGCGACTTCGACCTGGTGGCGCCCTACCTGGTGCAGCACGTGCCCGACCTGCAGGTCTGGTCGGAGATGCGCCGTGAGGGCGCCCTCCAGGACGAGTCGGTGGTCCAGTCGACCCTGGCCGGCCGGACGTCGACCCAGAAGATGTTCGACTACTACCTGGGCTGGCTGGCCGACAAGTCGATCACCGACCACTACCAGCCGCTGAAGCCGGCCGACTACGGCTTCGTCGACGACTGGGGCATGGCCGTGGCCATGAACGACCTCCACGCGGTGATCATGAAGGCCCGGGAGGGCGGCAAGCGGACGGTCACCCTCGGTGGCCACTCCCTCGGCGGGACCGAGGCGGCCGTGTACCCCACCTGGGACTTCGGCGGCACGGCCGGCTACACCACCATCAACGGCATCGTCTGCATCGACGGCTGCGCCGGGGCGCAGGGCTTCTACGGCTCCTCCCCGACCATCCCCTCCGTCCAGGCCTCGATCGCCAAGCTGCAGACGAGCGGGCCGTGGCTCGACCTGCTCGGGGTCGGGCTGCCCTGGGCCACCGGCGTGTTCAGCGAGGTGGGGGCGGTCACCGCCTACCAGCACCCGGACGCCCCGGCCACCACGTTCGAGTCGTTCCCGTTGCTGCCCGCCTCCTTCAAGCCGGCCCAGCCGTCCACCAACGAGGCGCTGTTCGGCAACGCCTTCGACTACCGGTCGTCGCCGCCGGGGCTGAAGCTCATCCAGGTGCACTCGGGGCACCTGGGCACGGGCACGCCGGCCGGCTGGGTGGACGACGGGATCACCCCGGTCCGCAACGTGGTCGTCGCCTTCGCCCAGACGCCGCTGGCCGCGGCCGAGTGGTACTACCCGGAGCGCCTCTCGATCGACGCCGGCGCGTCGGCCTCGCTCCAGCAGACGCCGGTCGCCACCTACCTCGGCCTGCGGCTGCTGCACACCGCCCAGGTCGACGTCCCCCTCTACGCCTTCCAGACCGCCCTCGGCGGTGCCGACAACGGGGTGGTCGGCAGCGCCGAGGCGTACAAGGCGGAGTCGAAGATCCCGAGCGTGACCACCGTCAGCCGTACCGACACCTACAGCCACCTCGACCCCCTGCTGGCCAGCCCCGACCAGAACGACTTCCTGAAGACGGTCGTGCCGTGGCTCGACCGGCTCCACGACTGAGGGGCGGCTCCCCGGTGGCGGACCACGACCCGGCCGACCAGGTGCCGCCGCCGGCCGGCCCGGCCCGTCCGGTGGTGGCCGTGGCCCGCCACGCCGAGCAGTACCGCCCGGGCCGGCTGACCGACGTGTTCCGTCCGCCGGCCACCGAGCACGCCCCGGTGGTGCTGCTGTGGCACGGCAGCGGCCCGGACGAGCGCGAGGTCCTGGCACCGCTGGCCGCCGCCGTGGCCCGACGCGGCCCGCTGGTACTGGTGCCCGACTGGCGGTCGGACGACCCGGTGGTCGGGCCGGTCGAACTGCTGGACTCGATCGAGTTCGCCCGGGCCACCTCGGGCGAACTGGGCGGCGACGCGGGCCGGATCGTGCTGGCCGGCTGGTCGCTCGGCGCCAACGCCGCGGCCGCCGTCGCCGAGCACCCGGCCCTGGTGGGCGGCTGGCACCCCTCCGGCCTGGTCGGGCTGGCCGGGTCCTACGACGCCTCGCCCTTCGACGGCCGACGCGACGCGGGGGAGCCGGTCGGCGGTGCCGGCCGGCCGGCGCTGGTGGCGCACGGGTCGGCCGATCCGGTGGTCCCGCTGGCCGGATCGGTGGCCGCTGCCGGGCGGCTGGCCGGGGACGGGTGGCGGGTGGTGCTGCGTCAGATCGACACCGACCACGCCGGGATCATCGGCACCGAGTACAACCCGTGGCGGAGCCTGTGCGTCCCGACCACGGACCCCGGGCGGCTGGTCGTGCTCGACGCGGTGGCCGCCGCGGTGGCGGCGGTCGCCCTCGGCCCCGGTTGAGGGCCCGGGGCGGCTGAGGGCTCGGCTGGCGTCCCTACCCGGCCAGGAACCGGAGGACGTGCCCGTTCACCTCGGCCGGCCGCTCGAGCTGGAGGAAGTGGCCGGCGCCCTCCACCACCACCGACTCCGACCCGGCCCCCAGGTGGTCGGTCACGGGCCCGATGATCTCGAGTCCCATGCAGCCGTCGTCGGCGCCGTGCAGGTAGAGGGTGGGCTGCGGGGCCGGGGCCTCGCCGGCCGCCGCCGCGGCTGCCGCCGCCGGGTCGTCGGACGGCGCCCCGAACATCGCCCGGTAGTAGCCGATGGCGGCCGACAGCCGCTCCTCGGTGCCGAGGGCCTCCTTCACCCGGGCGGCGTCCCACGCGCCGTCGTAACCGGGCGACCAGTCGGCCCACAGGCGGTCGATGAAGGCCATGTCGTCCCGTCCCACCGCGAACTCGGCCAGCGGGGTCTGGAAGACGAAGACGTACCAGCTGCGCCGCAGCTGGGCGTAGTCGAAGAAGCCGAATCCCATGGAGGCGGGCGGCGGCACGGCCATGGTCACCACCCGACGCCACCGGTCGGGTTCGGCGGCGGCGGCCGGGTAGGTGAGGAGGGCGCCCCAGTCGTGGCCGATGACGACCGCCCGGTCGTCGCCGCCGAGGGCCTCGTGGAGGGCGTTGGCGTCGAGGGCCAGGGTGCCGGTGTCGTAGCGCCCGTCGGACGGGACGGCCGTGGGGGCGTAGCCCCGTAGGAACGGTGCCACCGCGTGGTAGCCGGCGGCGGCCAGCTCCGGCAGGAGGTGGCGCCAGGTGTGGGCCGTGTCGGGGAAGCCGTGCAGGCAGAGCGCCAGGGGGCCGTCGGCCGGCCCGTCCTCCAGGTAGGCGAACTCGAGGCCGTGGGCGGCCACCGTGGCGACGGCGGCATCGGTCGGGGGCGTGGTCATGGCCGGAAGATAGCCCGACGACCCCGGTGCCGCTCCGACTAGCCTCCACAGACTGTGCGTATCACCTACTTCGGCGTCCGCGGCTCGTGTCCGACCTCGTCGGACCAGCAGCGCCGCTACGGCGGGAACACCTCCTGCGTCCTGGTCGAGGTCGACGGCGAGCCGCCGCTGATCCTCGACATGGGCACGGGCCTGCGGGCGCTCGGCCACCACCTCAACGCGGCCCTGGTGCCGACCGGCCGGCCGCTGCGGGGCAACTGCCTGCTGACCCACCTCCACTACGACCACGTGCTGGGGACGCCCTTCTTCCCTCCCATGCGGGACCCGGGCGCGCTGCTCGACATCTACGGTCCGGCCCAGGACGACTCGCTGCAGTCCACCATGGCGAACATGGTGAAGCCCCCCTTCTTCCCGGTCCACATGTCGGACTTCCGGGGCGAGCTCCGCTACCACGACGTGAAGGGCCCCGACGAACTGCAGCTGGGGGGCGTCACCGTCCGGGTCCGGACCATCGCACACATCGGCAACACCCTGGGCTTCCGTATCGAGGCCGACGGGGCGTCGGTGGCCTACCTGCCCGATCACCAGGCCCCGGTGGACCGCACCACGGTCACCACCGAGGTGCTCGAGCTGTGCGAGGGGGTGGACCTGCTGATCCACGACTCGCAGTACACCGAGGACGAGTTCGTGGAGCTGTCCGACTGGGGACACTCCACCCCGGCCTACGCCGTCCACGTGGCCACGGTGGCGGGGGCGAAGCGGCTCGACATGTTCCACCACGACCCGGGGCACACCGACCGGCAGCTCGACGCCATGCTGCGCTCCGCCCGCCAGGTGGCCCAGTCGACCGGCAAGGTCCAGGTG
>Ga0265327_10000858_pt1 | contig 45459 bp, 35 predicted proteins | sample 41621metaG_FD_202089 | JGI IMG/M metagenome (GOLD analysis project Ga0265327, IMG submission 202089) | Rhizosphere microbial communities from Carex aquatilis grown in University of Washington, Seatle, WA, United States - 4-16-21 metaG | ecosystem: Host-associated > Plants > Roots > Rhizosphere... | reverse complement strand
GATGATCAGTAGGCCAGGAGCAAACGCGCAGGCCGCTAGTCCGACGATGGCGGGCTTGGACAGGCTGGAGTGTTGCCAGAGGGACCGAATGTTCATGACGGTGTAGATGGGCGCGACAAAAATGCCGCGAAGGCTCCACCATCCGAGCAGTCCCGTTGTGAGCAGCGCAGACATTCCGTGGCTGGTTGCGTGTTTCTTGCAGAAAACACCTTCCTTGGTTGACCACTGCGAGTAGACGAGCACCGAGAACATCGTGCCGAACACCAGCGGTGCCCCACCACGAGACTTACAGTCATGGCAGGTGTCGGAAGGTGCTACCCGCTGTGCTGCTTTGACGACTTCTTCAGGCGCGGACTTTCGCGCAATCGCGACCGAAGATTGAAGGGCATCGAGGAAGGCGTTGATCTTCTTCTTTCGACCGATACCAAAAAGATCCGATGTTGTTAGATAGACCTTTGTCGGCAGACCGTCAGGATCAATGTAGAGAACCGACAAGCCACTTCCGATGCGCGCCGCTCGCTGAATCTTTAGTAGTGGAATGCGCTGCTCTGAAAGGAAGAGTGAGTCACTCGTAATTCGCACGTCGTACTTGCGACTGAGGCCAAGATACTTCCCATCCTCATCGGCGAGGAAGAGCTTTTCGGTGTAGTTGGGACTTGTTGGTTCCATTGGGCGCTGTGAGGTGGTTGTTGATCGGCCTAACGTAGAGCTAACCGGCGCTGCGCGGCTTCATCGCGCAGCGTCCGGTTGAGCGCCGGGTTGGGCATCATCGGCCAGGGTTCCGGTCACCATCAACCGTAAGACCATATCTGAAGCACACCACACCCGAGGATTTCCTCAAACCTAGCCAAAGTCTCTGGCTTTAGGTATCCATAAGGCCGGTTTTCCTCCTCCCAGCAATCACTATCCGATGGCTCTAGCGCACCGACTGCGAATCTGGCGAATGCACCATCAGCGTAGAATCTAAACTTGGCTGCAGACGCTCTGTGACCACAGCAGGGAGTTTGCACCTCAGCATCCCTCGATTTCTTCAGTGCAGTGTTCCACCATTCGTAATGGGATGTCCATCCGCTGTCATCATAAAGTCGGAGTTTTGTGCCGCAACTCGGGCAGATCACAGCTTCGAAACCTTCCCCTGCATCTACTGGCTGCGGCTCGTCGTAAACATAAAAGTAGTAGTCGCCGTTAGCATTAGGGAGTGGCGAAACCTCCATAAAGAATTCCAAGAACAAGGTCTGCTGACGCTTTTCAGGAAGATAGAATGGGTCGGCTGGAATTAAAAAGAAGGCACGCTCAGACATAACCTAATTCTCCGCAAAGTGATGCCCAACGTTTGACTTAAGCGGTGCCGCCAGGCGTCCGCTTGAGGAATGGTCAGGCCTCATTTGCCGCGCCTGAAAATGCCGCTGCGGAGACCGCGAGCAGCCTGAATAGCCCACATGGGCACGACAACGGCATTGACCAAAGCAAACCCAGCGAATGCCACTACAGCAGGTGTGAACCAGGCTTGAGACTCCCACGCTGGATGCGTGCCAGTGAGGTGCCTCATAAGGTACAAGATGAGCCACGGCCAAGCAATGAGTAGCGGCACCGCGATGAACGCCTTGGAATATGTAGAAAACATCTCCGAGACGCTCAACGGGAGCTTCGCACGGACTCTGTACATGTCAGTACGGGAACCGTACCCGACCAAGGCGGCGGCAACTTCCTGAGGAGAGTCCGCGAACTTCTCTCCTTCAACCGGGGTCGCCAGTGCCAAGTGGTAGCGTGCCAATGGAAATATGGGGACGTAAAACAGAGTGAGCCATTTCGTCGCGGTGGAATCGCATGTCTTGGCTCTGCGCCAGCCATAGAACATGGTGCCACATCCGTTGAGAGTTCCCAATGCTGTCTCCTGTGTGGGTAACGCGGTGGAATGAATGTCTGTGAGGCCTAACGCCAGCGTTGAGCGGCGCGGGCGGCTCTATCGCCCGCGTCCGCTCGAACGGTATGTTAGGCAAGATCAAGATTGTAGCCCGCATGAAGCAAAGCGGAATGCGGGGTTTCGTAGCTCTGCTCATCCCGGATTCCGCTGCGCTCCATCCGGGCTACGCTGGCTTCGATATACGCCTTGCCGCGTTAGATAATGCCAAACCACTCCAAAGGTCTCTCACGCCCCATACAAATACACCAACTCCAAGAACGGTCAAAGCCCATGAACGAACACCGTAATCGGCATCAACAAGAAAAGATGGTAAACGTGACCACTCAATTAGAACCGGGATTAAGAGAGCAACATAAGCACCACCTGTCATACTCAGGACTAAATGCGTAACTCTTTCTGTTGGACTTAGCGTCCGCGTCTTGTCTTCAGTTACGAAATCCCATGCGGTGAGGACGACTTCGATTACGATTAGACCAAAAAAAATCCATGCCCAAATGCCATGCCAGGAAAGCCAAGCCAATCCAAGAAACACAACGGCGTAAAACAGCTCTCGCACACCATGAATCTTCTGCTCTAGCGCCGCAGACGGTTTCGTTGGCAACTTTTCTTTCCACTCATGATTCCAAAGGACATCATACCCACCGAGAAAGCCTTGAAATATTAAAAGGTAGATGACGGTTTCCATTGTTTTCCTTTCTGTACACAAACAATAATGGCTGGCACCGCGATTACTATTACAGCAAACAGGTCAATAACCACATGCAACCAGAAATCACGCATGAGGGAAATAGCGATATCGGCTGGTGCCCAAACTAAAAGCGAGGCAAGCAAGGCATTCCAAGGCCAAGGATCATGTGTGCGCATGCCAGCACGAACAAGGTAAGCCATAAGGACACCCCAGCTTGCGACGGTGGGACCGAAGAGTGCCACTATCCAGCGTTGAAACGCCTCTGCCTCCGGTGGTATGAGAGCGCCACCCCAGAATGACTCACGTATTTTTTCGGCGTAGAAATCAAAACCGCTAGAAAATGCCCAGAAAGGCAACGCTACTCCAAGGACTATGTGGCCAAGCGCAACGATAAAAAGCCATGTTTCGAGTCTTCGCTTCACTTTGTTACCAGTAAATAGTCTGAACGCACGCCTAACTTTGTATTAGACACCTGAGCAGGTGTCTAATACATAAATGTTTAGGTGCATAATCACGCCGGAGCCGTGCCAAGCCATTGTTTATCAACAATTGTGGCGGAGCAAACGGGACTCCTGGGCGGGACAAACACCCCTCCTTTCCCCGGACGCTTCCGGGGCGGATGGGCCGAATTCTGGCAAAATTCGCACACAAATGCAATCATGCCCCTCGCGCAGGTGCATAACACATAAATGTTTGGGTGTATAATCACGGAAAGCAAGGCGCAACCAAGTGTTTTAAAACATAAAAGGCAGAGCAAACGGGACTGATGGGCGCGACAAACACCCCTTCTGCGCTGGGCACTCCGAAGCTGCTGGATCGTTGCCCGAAGATCGTACTAAATGCGGAATGTCGGGCGCGAAGAGAGGTATCCATCCAGCCCCGCGCCCCATTAGTTCTTACTCAACCAGCGGTTAGCCAATTCCACGTCTTCCCGCATTAAAATGCCGGCAGCCTGTTTCAAGGCAATGCTATTGTTGATGTAGTTGTAGCGGGCCTGGGCGTAATTCAGCTTGGCCTGGTATAGATTGCTTTGCACCAGCAACACGTCGATCATTGTGCGCGTGCCCACCTCGAAACCCGCCTCGGTGGCGTCCAAGGCGCTTTGCGCCGAGGCCACGGCTGATTTGTACGCCGCCACCTGGCTGATGGCGGTGGTGACTCCGCGGAACGAATTCTTCACTTGCAGGTTGGCGGCGCGGCGCTGCACATCGAGGTTTTCCTGCGCGGCTTGGAATTGCTCGCGCGCCTGGCGCACTAGCGAATTGACCATGCCGCCTTGGAACAGCGGCACACTAAGCTGCATGCTGATGGTGTCGAATTCGGTGCGGACGCCGTTGGGCCGGTTGTTGTCGGTGAAGCCGGCGGTGCCGACTAGGTTCAAGGTGGGCAAATGCCCGGCGAATTGCAGTTCGATGGCTTTTTTCGACTGTTCGGCCTGGTTTTGCGCGGCGATGATTAACAGGTTGTTTTCCTGGGCGCGCCGGTTCCATTCCTCCATGTCGGCGGGTTCAGGCGACTTCAGCGGGATGTCCGCGGCGAGGCCTGCGACCTTGCCGTCGAATTCGCCGACGATGGCCCGCATCGCTTCGCGGGCGTTGTCGAGCCCGTTTTCGTCGGCGATGACCGTGGCCTTGGCCAGGTCGTAACCGGCTTGGGCGGCGTCCACGTCGGTGATGGCGATCAGGCCGACATCGAAGCGGGCCTTGGCCTGCTCCAGTTGCCGCCCGATGGATTCCATCTGCATGCGCGCGAACTCCAGCGTGTCCTGCGCTAACAAAATCGCGTAATAGGCGTTGGTGGTGCGCACGATCAGGCTCTGCTGCGCCGCCTCGTAGTTTGCCTCCGCCGCCGCGACTTGGTTGTCCGCCTGGCTCAACTGCACCCACAGTGCGTGGTTGTAAATCGGCTGGTTCAGGGTGAGGCTTGGCGCGCTGCTCCAAAAGTTCACAAAAGCGCCGCCGGCGAGCTGGCTTTGGGTGAAATTGCCTGATTTTGTCGTGATGTAATTGCGGTTCATATTGGCCGCAATCGATAAGGTTGGCAGCAATTGGGCGACGCTTTGCGGCTTGCTTTCCAGTGCGGCGTTGCGGGTGTATTCGGCTTGGTGAACGGTCGGGTCGCGTTGCAGCGCTTGTTCGTAAATGGTTAGAAGATCCTGGGCCTGCGCGGCGGGCAGCGCCCCGGCCAGGAGGATAAAAGCGGCGTGTTTTCTCATTCGGCGTTTCCGTCAAAGGGGCGGCTCGGCGTTGGCGGGGTCGGCTTGCTGCCTCCCCGCCTTAAGGCCGTCGGTCGTTTCCGGTTATCGTTAGTTACGCCGATTGTAACCTATCCCTGCGCCCATTTACCGGTATTGCAGGCGTACCCGCTCCTGCCCGATGTGCTTGCGCAGGCGGTTAAGGAGTTCCTCGCCGGGGTGGATGCGCCAAGTTTCGCCGAGTTGCAACAAGGATTTAGCGCCCTTGCCGCAATACTCAATTAGAATCGGGCAGCTTCCACCTTGAAAAGGTTTTAGCAACTCCGCCAATTCATCCGCCAGAGCGGAATGGGCCGGGGCTGGGCTGTTTTCCGCAGGCGTCCATTCGATAAGCAAGTGCTTGGAGAAACGGGCGCGGGCCTGTTCAATGGTGTAAAGCTTTTCGGCGGTCAGCCGCATCACCCCGGCGAAGTCGTCCATGCCCAAGGAGCCTTCCGCCACCAGCAAGGTGTCTTTGACCAAGGCATCGCGGTATTGCTCATAGACTTCGGAGAACACCGCGATTTCCAGCCGCCCTGTGCGGTCGTCCAAGGTGACGAAGCCCATCCGCTTGCCGTTCTTGTTTTGCTTGGTGCGCAAATCAACCACCAGGCCCGCCGCCACGGCGCGTGTCTCGTTATTGCGCCGCGAATAATTCCTTTCGCCATTGCCGCCGTTGCCGCCGTTGCCGTCGCTCTCGCTAAGTTTGACCAGTTTGCCGGTGATAAAACAGGCCAATTCGGCTTCATACTGGGCGATGGGATGGCCGGTGAGGTACAGCCCCAAGGTGGCCTTCTCATAGGCCAGGCGCTGGTCTTCCGGCCAGGCTTCGACGGCTTCCCTGGGCTTTGGCGCATGCTCGTCCGCGACCGGCCCGTCCGTCAAGCCGAACAAGTCGTCCTGCCCGCTGGCCTCCATGGCCCCGTGCTGCTCGGCCGCTTTCAAGGCGTCGGGCAGATCGGCGATGTGCTGGGCGCGGTTGCGGTTGAAAGAATCCAAGGCGCCGGCGTGGATCATGGCTTCCATGACCCGGCGGTTGGCTTTGCGCAGGTCGATGCGCTTGCACAGGTCGAACAAGTCTTGGAACGGCCCGTTTTTGCCGCGCTCGCCGAGCACATCGTCGATGGCGTTCTCGCCCACGCCTTTGATGGCGCCCAGCCCGTAGACGATCACCCCGCCTTCGCGCACGGCGAAACGGAATTCGGATTGGTTAATATCGGGCGGCGCCAGGCTGAGTTTCATATCCCGGCATTCCTCGATCAACACGACGACTTTGTCGGTGTTGTCCATGTCCGCCGACAGCACCGCCGCCATGAATTCGGCGGGGTAGTGCTGTTTCAGCCAGGCGGTTTGGTAAGAGACTAGGGCGTAGGCGGCGGAATGGGAGTTAGAGCAGCACAGTCCGGAGGCCAGCAGGAAATTATGTTCCGGGTGCTCTACTTCGAGATCGTAACCTTGCCGCCATCCCAAGAAAGTTGCTCGTACAGGCCGCCGAAGCACCGTATGCCCGTCCAACTGCCATCGGCTACTAGCGTCAATAGTTGGTCTAGGCTGGGCGAGATAAGTTCGCCAGATTTGCTTTTGAAACATTCCATCGAAAGCCGGATTAAGCGCCAAGATCGCCTGATTATCTCTTGTTCCAGCATGCGATCCCGCTGCTGGACTTTGCGCGGCGACTCTGGCGAGCGCACGGGAAGAAAATGCCAGGGGCCGTCCACTTCGATGATGATATTGCGCTGCCGGTCGATAAAGTCCACTTGTTTTAACAGGTCGCCGCAACGCAGCCGGGTGTTTCTGACAAACCCCGCTTCCGACAGCAGCGGTTCCAGCCATGTCTCCATTTTCGAGCGTTTGGGCGAGCCATGCGCTTTGGCCTGGATCTCTTGAAAATGCTCCGGGTTGTTTTGCCGCCAATGCCTGAGGCGCTCGGCCCGTTCCGCCTGTATATCCTGCCGCGCCGAGGTTTTCTTCGCGGTTTCCGCGTATTTCTGCCGCATCGCTTCGGTATGCGTCAAGTTTTTGCAGGTGGTTTGCCGGGTTTGGCGGCGTATAGCCTGGCATGTCTGGCACTGGCGAAAATGCTCGGTGGCTTTTTGGCGTGTGCGTACTTTCTCGCCGCAATGCATGGTCCGTTCTTTGCCCGACGACGGGCCGCTGTGGATCATGCTCATGCACTGGGGGCATTCCTTCTGGTGGGCGTGGATGTCCCGTTTGGTGAACTGTACTTCCCCACACTTGCTCACCCATCTGTATGATCGTCCAGAGGGGGAGTTGTCCGTGGCGGGTAAGCCATTTGTGGTCGAGGGTGCAACGTTCGAGGGTGCCGTCATCAAAGATAATCTCCCAAAGTGGAACCAAGCCATGGTCGTGCCTGGCCACAACGCGGGTGTGGCTTAAGCTGCCGTCGGGATTGCACGCAATGACCGTGTCGCCTGCTTGGAAATCTTCAATCCGCTTAACGCCTGAGGTTGTTGTGACCAGCGTATCAGAGTGTAGTGTTTTATTGAATCCATATTCAGCGAACTTTTCCATTAAGTCGAATATATAGCTGGCCGTGTTACTCTCCACGCCAAGTCCCGTCGAACCTTTGACGAATATTTCCCGCTGCTTGGCCATCTCCTCGGGCTTTTTCTTGCCCATCGCGCGCCTTAATAAATCCGCGCCGCCCAAACTATAGCCTGCCAGCACCTGGGCGATCTGCATTACCTGTTCTTGGTAGACGATTACGCCATAGGTCGGTTTTAAAATTCCCTCCAAGCTGGGATGCGGATAATCGACTTTGGCCTTGCCGTGCTTGCGGTTGACGAAATCGTCCACCATGCCCGATTGCAAAGGCCCGGGGCGGAACAGCGCGACCAGCGCGATGATGTCCTCGAAGCAGTCCGGCAGCAGCCGGCCGATCAATTCCTTCATGCCCCGCGATTCGAGCTGGAACACCGCCGTCGTGGCCTTGCGCTTGAGCAGGGCATAGGTGGCCGGATCGTTGCGCGGGATGACGTCGATGTCCACGGGCGGCTGGTTTTGCGCTTGGTGCCGCCGGTTGATGGCCTGTAGAGCCCAGTCGATGATCGTCAAGGTGCGCAGGCCAAGAAAGTCGAACTTGACCAGGCCCACAGCCTCCACGTCGTCCTTGTCGAATTGCGTAACTAGGTTGGCCCCGCCTTGCTCGCAATACAGCGGCGCGAAGTCGATCAGCTTGGACGGGGCGATGACCACGCCGCCGGCGTGCTTGCCGGCGTTGCGGGTGATGCCTTCCAGCGTCCGTCCCAAATCAATCAGCGCTTTCACTTCCTCGTCGTTCTCGTAAACTTTGCGCAAGTCCTCGCTATCCTTCAGGGCTTTTTCCAAAGTCATGCCCAGCTCGAACGGAATCAGCTTGGCGATGCGATCCACGAACCCATACGGATGGCCCAACACCCGGCCCACGTCGCGCACCACCGCTTTGGCCGCCATGCTGCCGTAGGTGATGATCTGCGACACCCGGTCGCGGCCGTAATGCTCGGCGACATAGTCGATGACCTCGTCGCGGCGCTCCATGCAAAAGTCCACGTCGAAGTCGGGCATGGACACGCGCTCGGGGTTCAAAAAGCGCTCGAACAGCAGCTCGAACTCCATCGGATCGAGGTCGGTGATCTTCAGCGCGTAAGCCACTAGAGAGCCCGCGCCGGAGCCGCGACCCGGCCCTACGGGTATGCCGTTGTTCTTCGCCCATTGGATGAAGTCGGCGACGATTAAAAAGTAGCCGGGGAAATCCATCTGGTTGATGACGCCGATTTCCACCTCCAGCCGCTCCCAATAAGGCTGGCGTTGTTCCGCCGGCGCGCCGGGCATCAGCACGGCCAAGCGCTGTTGCAAGCCCTGGCGCGAGGCTTCGGCGAAATAATCCTTGACCGTCATGCCTTCCGGCACTGGGAAATTGGGCAGGAAATTTTTGCCCAAGGTCAGTGACAGATTGCAGCGCTTGGCGATTTCGACGGTGTTTGCCAGCGCTTCTGGCAGATCCGCGAACAAGCCGGCCATCTCCTGCGGGCTGCGCAGATACTGCTTCTCGCTATAATCTTTCGGTCGGCGCGGATCGTCCAGCACCCGGCCCTGGTTGATGCAAACGCGCGCCTCGTGGGCGTAGAACTCGTCCGGCGACAGGAACCGCACATCGTTGGTGGCGACCGGCGGCGCGCCGAACTCCGCGCACAGTTCCACCGCCGCGTCGATGTATGCCTCCTCGCCGGGCCGATCCGTCCGTTGCAATTCCACATAGAAGCGGTTGCCGAACAGCGCCAGGCAACGCTCCAACTCCCGCCGCGCCTCGTCCGTATTGCCGGCCAGCAAAGCCTGGCCGATGCGGCCCTCGCGCCCGCCGGACAGCGCGATCAGTCCGCCGTGGCGGGTCTCCAGCCAATCGTCCATCAGCATCGGCACGCCGAGCCGTTGGTTTTCCTGGTAGCCGCGTGAAATCAGCTCGGTGAGGGCGCGATAGCCCTCGGCATTTTGCACCAACAACGTCAGCCGGTGCGGGTTGGCCGGCTCCGCTTCGTTGTGTATCCAGACGTCCGAGCCAACGATGGGTTTGACCCCCTCGGCGATGGCTGCCTTGTAGAACTTGACCAAGGCAAATAAATTGGACTGGTCAGTGACCGCCACCGCCGGCATGCCCATTTTGGCAACCTGTTTAGCTAAAGGCTTGATGCGGACGAGGCCATCGACCAGGGAATATTCGGTGTGGACGCGGAGGTGGATGAATTGCGGGGGCATGGCAGGTTTTTAACTTTTTATAACATGGCTTAAGCGAACAAATCCGCTCAGGCTTTTTTTAAGAAACAGGTTTTGAGGACAAGCGTGCTTTTACCTTCCCGGCACTCCACTGCCTCCTCGTCGTCTGTTAAGTGGATGCTTTTAAAGACTTTGCCGCGCTTCAAGACAATAGACGAGCCTTTGACTTTCAAATCTTTAATCACACTGACGGAATCGCCTTCCTTCAGTTCATTGCCGTTGCTGTCTTTTACCGCCATGGGAGCCTCTTGTTGTTTTCTGAATTTATGCAAAACGAATGCGCCGGGCTATTATCGCCGCAGGCATAGCCCTTATTTTTTTGCCATTAAGGGTGTTATCTAATCAATTAAATACTTCCAATATAGCGTCGCTGAAGTCGTTCAAGTTGATGCCAAAATCACCGGGCCTGCAAACGCGGGCAATCCGATAAGTATGTCCCACCGCATCGACCGTTTTCTCAGCCAAATCGACAAAAGCTTGAGTGGGTTGTTTGTTGACATCGAGCACGATGAATAGCTGTGGCCGCAGGCGCTGGGTTTTATTGGTGCCTAGCACGATAGCCACTTCGCCGCTGTTCAGCTCGACGATGGTGCCTTGCGGATATACGCCTAGATAAGCAATGAAGCTTAAAGTCAAATCCTTGTCGATTTTATTCTCATTGATCTGCTCGTTGAGAATCGCCACGGCACTGAGGTGGTCGCTGGCTGGGCGGCAAGGTCTGGGGTTGGTGATCGCTTCATAGCGGTCTACAATCGACACGATTTTGCAGAACAAGCTGAGTTGATGCGACTTCAAGCCGTGCGGGTATCCCGACCCGTCAAGATTTTCATGGTGCCCGCAGGCGACCTCGGCGCTGCCATCGAAGACTTCGCCGTTCGCCGTGAGGATGTCCCGCCCATCGAGCGTGTGTTTTTGGACGATGGTGGTTTCCTCGGGCGTCAGTTCTCCGGGCTTATGCAAAATGTGCTCGGGAATCGTCAGCATGCCAATGTCGTACAGCAGGCCGCACGTCCCTAGCGTTTGCAGTTCCTGGGCATTGAGCCCGACGAGCCGGCCCATGACAATCGAATAAATGCAAACGTTAAAGGCGTGTTGGCTGATATAGCTATCCTTGCTGCGCAAGCGGGTCATTAGCATCATGACATCAGGATTGCTAATGATGCTATTCACGCATTCGGCCACCGGCGCTTTGACCAGCTCAAGTTCCGGGCTTTGGCCGAAACGGATCTCGCTCATGAAGGTCTTCATCAAGTTCGCGGTGGTTTTGCGTGTTTTTTTCGCGTTCTCCAAGTCTCTTTTGTCGAATGAGGTTTTAGGCGACTTCAGGCAATGACTTGAGGTCATCGCGTCGATTGTCACCTTGATGACCTTGGTGCGCATCAAGTCGATATAGACATATTTGCACCATTTCGCGATAGCCTCTATATCCTCGTCGTCTTTCACCTCGAAACCCTGTAGCAGAAAAGGTGTTTCCAGCCAAGGGCGGTCCAGTTCGCAAACATACATACCGGGACGCAGATCGCCGGTGCGGAGTTTGACTTTTTCCATGACTTCGATTTTACGATGCTTATTTTCAAACATGGCTGACTCCATTGTTGAGTGGGGACTCGAAAGCCAAGTAAGTTATGTTTAGCTAGCTAGGCGTATCGTGATCGGCGGATAATGGTAGGGCATACCCTGCCCGGGCTTGCCGTCCACTCCAAAACACCTGCCACCGCTTCGGCACGCCCGCGCGCGACCGCAATCTGCGCCGATAATAGATAACAGAGGGAGGCGTTCTCCGAAGACGCCCCAGTCTTTGGCTGACCCGATAGGGCGGGCAACCGGTTCACCCCCAGAACTGGTGGAATCGACGGGCAAACACAATATGCTGGAATCCGCCTAGCCTATCTGTCGTTAGGCTTAAAACCGCTACCTATGGATGGGGCCTGTGACGGGCGATAACGCTTGAACCCATTTGCGCATAGGGGCTGCCTATTGCCTTGAATCCGCCAGGCAAAGCGCCAAAGCCTCCCGCCAATCCGGTATGCGCAAGCCAAAGGTCTCCGATAGCTTGTCATTGGACAGCACCGAATAGGCCGGGCGTTTGGCGGGCGTCGGGTATTCGCCGCTGGGTATGCCTTCGACACGGGCGCAGGCTTCCGCCAACAAGCCGGCCGCCCGGCCTGATTCGCGGATGGCAGACGCGAATTCGAACCAGGAGGCTTGCCCGCTGCTGCTGAGATGGTAAATCCCGGCGCGTTCTCCCGGCGCGAACTTGCCGTCGGCGTCCAGCGAGCGGGCGACCAGCAGGGCGGTCGCTTCGGCGATCAGGCGGCTCCAGGTGGGCGCGCCTAATTGGTCGTTGACCACACGCACCACTTCGCGTTCGCGCATCAGGCGGAGCATGGTGAGCAGGAAATTGCCGCCCCGGTTGCCATACACCCAGGCGGTGCGCAGGATGTAGTGGGGGAGGAGGCCAACGGCCTGGATGGCTTGTTCGCCGGCGAGTTTGCTGGCCCCATACGCGCCCTGCGGGCCGGTGGCGTCGTCTTCCCGGTAAGGCGTGCCTGCATCGCCGGGGAACACGTAGTCGGTGGAGTAATGGATCAATCCTGCCCCGAGTCGCCGGGCTTGCTCGGCGAGGATGCCGGGGGCTTCGCCGTTGACGGCGAAAGCGGCGTCCCGGTCTTGTTCGGCCTTGTCCACGGCGGTGTAGGCGGCGGCATTGACGATGAGGTCGGGCTGGACGGTTTCGGTCGCCCGCCTAATCGAATCCGCGTCGGCCAAGTCTAGGCTTAACGGGGTTTTGCGGTCTAAGGCGACCACTTCGCCCAGCGGGCTAAGGGTTCTGCGCAATTCCCAAGCCACTTGGCCTGCGCGGCCGGTCAGCAGGATTTTCATCGGGGCGTGTACAAAGGCAAGGATTCTTCGGGGAAATCTTTTAACAACCATGCGCCCACGTCTTTGGCGGAAAGGCTGGGCTCGCCGTCGAAGGGCCATCGGATGCCGATGTCGGGGTCGTCGAAGCGCAGGCTGTGTTCATTTTGCGGGTTGTAGAAGTCGGTGCATTTGTAGCCGAACAGGGCGGTGTCGCTGAGCACACAAAAGCCGTGGGCGAAGCCGCCTGGGATGTACATGTTAAGGTGGTTTTCCGCCGACAAGGCCGCCCCAAACCATTGCCCAAAAGTCGGCGAGCCCTTGCGAATATCCACCGCCACGTCAAAAACTTCGCCTTGCAGCGCTTGCACGAGCTTGCCCTGGGGCTGCGGGTTTTGGAAGTGCAGGCCGCGCAGGATGCCTTTTCTGGAAAACGACAGATTGTCCTGGACGAAGTCCAAATCCAGGCCCAGTTCGGCGAATTTGCGCCGGTTCCAGCTTTCTTGGAAATAGCCCCGATGGTCGCCGAACACGTCGGGGCGGACGAGCAAGACGCCGGGCAGCGAGGTTTCTTCGATTTTCATGAATGTCTTCCCAACTGCGGCAGACGCAGCAGATATTCGCCGTATTGGCTTTTTTTCAACGGCGCGGCCAATTTTTCCAGTTGCGCGGTGTTGATCCAGCCCTGGGTCCAGGCGATTTCTTCGGGGCAGGCGACTTTGAGCCCCTGCCGCTCTTCGATGGTCTGGATGAAGTTGGACGCCTGCATCAGCGAATCATGCGTGCCGGTGTCCAGCCAGGCGATGCCTCGGCCTAGCTTTTCCACCCGGAGCTGCTTCTGTCGCAGGTAAAGGCTGTTGATGTCGGTGATTTCCAGCTCGCTGCGGGCGGAGGGCTTGAGGTTTTTCGCCATCTCGACCACCTGGTTGTCATAAAAATACAGCCCGGTGATAGCATAGTTGGATTTGGGATTTTGCGGCTTTTCCGCCAGCGCGGTGACTTCGCCTTGTTTGTCGAATTCGGCGACGCCGTAGCGTTCGGGGTCACTGACCCAGTAGCCAAACACGCTCGCGCCTTGCTCTTGACTGGCGGCTTTGAGCAGGTATTGTTGAAAGCCGTGGCCATAGAAAATGTTGTCGCCCAGAATCAGGCAGCTGCGCCCGCCGCCGATGAAGGTTTCGCCGATGACGAAAGCCTGGGCCAGCCCGTCGGGGCTGGGCTGCACGGCGTATTCGATGGTCATGCCCCAGTCCGCGCCGTCGCCGAGCAGCTTGCGGAACAAGACTTCGTCTTGCGGCGTGGTGATGATCAGGACTTCGCGGATGCCGGCCAGCATCAACACCGACAGGGGATAGTAGATCATCGGTTTGTCGAAGATCGGCAGCAGTTGTTTGCTGACCACGTAAGTCAGCGGGTGCAGCCGGGTGCCCGAGCCGCCGGCCAGGATAATGCCTTTGATTGTTGAACTCATGATGTGGTCTTTCGTAATGGTCAGGAAGCAGGACGGCGAAACGCTATTCAATCCCTATTCGCTGTCGTCCAGTCCCAGGCGTTCGCCCCGGTAACTGCCGTCCATGACTCTTTCCGTCCAGGCTTGGTTGGCTAGATACCATTGCACCGTTTTGCGCAGCCCGCTTTCAAACGTTTCCGTCGGCGTCCAGCCCAGATCCTGGCTGATCTTGCTGGCGTCGATGGCGTAGCGCAGGTCATGGCCTGGGCGGTCGGCGACGTAGACGATCAAATTCCGGTGGGGGCGGTGCGCCGCGTCGGGTAGCAGCTCGTCAAGCAGGTCGCAGAGGGTGTGGACGACCTCCAAATTGGTCTTTTCGTTGTTGCCACCAACATTATAGACCTCGCCGGGAACGCCTTTGGCAAGGACGGTTTCGATGGCGCGGCAGTGGTCTTCGACGTACAGCCAGTCACGGATGTTGGCGCCTTTGCCGTAGACCGGCAGAGGCTTGCCGTTGACGGCGTTGTGGATGATCAAGGGGATGAGCTTTTCTGGAAACTGGTAGGGGCCGTAGTTGTTGGAGCAGTTGGTGGTCAGCACCGGCATCCCGTAGGTGTGGAAGTAAGCCCGCACCAGATGGTCTGAGCCCGCTTTGGAGGCGGAATAGGGCGAGTTCGGCTGGTAGCGGGTGGTTTCGGTGAACTTGCCGGTCTCGCCTAAGGAACCGTAAACCTCGTCGGTGGAGACGTGCAGGAAGCGGAACGCGTCGGCTCGCTCTTTGGGCAGGGCGCGCCAGTAATGCCGCGCCGCTTCCAACAACTGGAACGTGCCGAGCACATTGGTTTGCACGAAGGCTTCCGGGGAGTCGATGGAGCGGTCCACATGGCTTTCGGCGGCAAAGTTGACAATGGCGTCCGGTTCATAACGGCTCAACAGGTAGTCCACCAAAGCGCGGTCGCCGATGTCGCCCAGCACGAACACATGGCCGGGATGGTCTTCGATGCTGTCCAAGGTGTCGAGGTTGCCGGCGTAGGTGAGGGCGTCCAAGTTGACGATTTGGATGTCGTCCCGGCGCATTTGCCGCAGCACGAAATTGCCGCCGATGAAGCCTGCGCCGCCTGTCACTAGCCATGTTTGAGTAGTCATTATTGTTTTCCGCCTTTTTTTTGCATCATGCCTTTGGATGGATTGTAACCGATGACTGCGGCGCCTAGGAACAAAACCAGCGCGGCGGTCGTGTAAGCGCAGGCGTAGGCGTTGAACTGTCCGTACAGTGCGAAACGGATCAACTCCACCGCCTGGGAAAAAGGGTTGTAGTGCGCCAGGGTGTGCAGCAGGGGGCTGGACTCCTGGATTTTCCACAGCGGGTAAAGCGCGGTGGACATGAAAAACATGGGGAAAATGACGAAATTCATCACCCCGGCGAAATTCTCCAATTGCTCGATGAAAGAGGACAGCAGCAGCCCTAAGGCCCCCAGCATCAGCCCGGTCAGCAGCAGCGCCGGCAGCAGGGCGAGATAGCCCGGCGGCGGGGCTTGCACCCCATAAAACCAGGCGATGCCTAAAAAGGCGTAGACCTGGGGCACGGAGACGACGGTGCCCGCCAGCAGTTTGGCGACCAGCAGGAACCAGCGCGGCAAAGGGCTGACCAACAACGTTCGCATATTGCCCATCTCCCGATCATAGACCATGGACAAGGAGCTTTGCATGCCATTGAAAAGCTGGATCATGCCGATCAAGCCGGGCGTGATGTAATCCTCGTACAGGATGTAGGTCTCGTAGGGCGGGATGGGCGAGAGGCCCAGCGTGGAGCGCATGCCGGCCGCGAACACGAACAGCCAAACCAGCGGTCGTACTAGCGCGGAGACGAAGCGCTCGCGCTGGTGGATGAAACGCAGCAATTCGCGGGCGACGATGCCGCGCAGTGCGCGCAGGCAGTGGATCAGGCTCATTTTGCGTCCCTCGTCAGATGTTGGAAGGCCGCGCTGATGTTTGGCGTCCCGGTTCTTTCCTGCGCTTGGCGCGCACTGCCTTGCAAGCGGATGCTGCCTTTGTGCAGGATGATGAGGCGGTCGGTGTCGAAAATCTCATCAACCAGATGGGTGGCCCACAGCACCGCGATGTTTTGCTCCGCGCTCAGGCTGTGCACATAATCGACGATTGTCCTGCGGCTGGGCATGTCCAGGCCCACCGTCGGCTCGTCTAGCAGCAGCAGGCGGGGGCTGGGCAGCAGGGCGCGGGCGATTTCCACCCTTCGACGGTGGCCGCCGTTGAGCTGGCGGACTTTCTCGCGACGCCGCTCGAACATGTCCTGCCGCTCCAATTCCTCTTGGATCCGCGCCCTGGCAAGCTTGCGCGGCAGGCCGTGGAGGTCGGCGTGGTAGAGCAGGTTGCTTTCGACGCTCAAGTCCGGGTCTAGCGTGGATTGTTGGAACACCACGCCGAGCTTGCCCAAGGCTTGGCTGGACTGGCGCTTGAGGTTGAAACCGGCGATTTCGATGGTGCCTTCGCGGGTGTCGTAAAGGCGGGTGATGAGGGAGAAAAGACTGGTTTTCCCCGCGCCATTGGGGCCGAGCAAGATCGCGCACTCGCCGGGGAAAACGCTAAAGCTGACTTGGTCCAGGGCGAGTTTTTCGCCGTAGGCCAAGGATACATTGTCGATGAAAAGGGCGGTGGAGTTGTTCATGGTTTGACGGCGAGGCCCCAAGGGTAGTGGCCCACGGCCACGGATTTGACGACCTTGCGTTGTGCCAGGTCGATGATGGAAATGTCATTGCTGACGCCGTTGGCGGTGTAAAGCCGCTTTTCGTCGGGCGAAAATTCCAGGTTCCACACGCGCTGGCCGACCAGGTAATAATCGACCACTTCCAGCGTTTGCGCGTCGACCACGGCCACCCGGTTGGACGGCCCCAAGGCCACGTAGGCGTAGCGGCGGGCCTTGTCGATGCGGATGCCCACCGGCTGGATTTTCTCCTGGGTGACGCCTTGCACCTGGAAGCCGATTTTTTTGACCAGTTTTTTCGTGTCCACGTCGAACACCGACAGATTGCCGGCGATTTCCGAGCTGACCCACAATTGCTTGCCGTCGGCGGTGAACTGCGCGGAGCGGGGGCGGGGGTCGACCAGGGTGTTATCGACGATTTCAAGCTTTGCCCGGTCGATCCAATGCGCCATGTTGGTGGTTTCGCTGGTGCTGACCACCCAGCGCCCGTCGGGGCTGACGGCGATGCCTTCGGGCTCGACGCCGACCGGGATTTGCTTGACGGCTTTGCGCTGCGCAATGTCGATGACTGTGACGAGGTTGTCGTCTTCGTTGGAGGCGTAGAGGAATTCGCCGGCCGGGTCCATGGCGAACGTCTCCGGGTCTTTGTCCGAGGGCAGTTTGCCGACCACTTTCAGGCTGGCCGCGTCGACGATCAGGATGGTGTTGTCGTCGCTGGCGGCGATGTAAAGCTGCTTTTGGTCTTTGCTTAACACGATGCCGCGCGGCCGCTTGCCGATCTTGACGGTTTTGACGAGTTTGCCGCTCGCCCCGTCCACCACGGCGAGGGCGTTGTCTTTTTCCAAGGTGACGTAAATCGTCCCGGCGGCGGGCGGGGTCGCCGCCTCGGCGGCGGCGTTGGCCTCGGCTGGGGCTGGAGGCGGCGCGGCGGGGCCGGGTTTCGCGGCGGCGGCGACTTGCGGCGGCTCGGCTTCCCGTTTCGCCGAGGCTTTTTGCAACAGCGCGTATTGTTTGGACAGCACGGAGGCGAACGACGCGATAGCCAAGATGACCAGCAGGATGGGCGTCAGGTTTTTTGTCATGGGGCGGCTCCTGGGGCGGGCGGGTGGCATTGCGTTTCCGGCTGGTCGTAACCTAGCGTGTCCAGTTCGTTTTTCTGGTGTAAAAACCCTTCGACCGGGGCCACCGCGACCAGGGAGCGTTCGGTCGCCAGCAGCACGGGTTGGCGCAATTGGCCGTCCCAAGGGCGGAAGGACAGCGGCACGCCCTTGAAACCGGCCAGGGCGAATTCGCCGCCGAGCATGAAGGTTTTGATCGGGTCGAAGTCGGTGGATTTGACCCGCGAGGCGGCCTCGCCGATGGCGCGCACGGCCAGCCAGGCGGCGTAGTCCGTCTCCGCCATCCAGCGCCCGGCCTGGTCGCGGAAACGGTTTTGCAATTGCAACGCGCCCCATTGCTCGTGGGTGAAATGCCAGGCCGACGGCACTAAGCCTTGGGTGCCGGCGACGGGTCGCGGCTGCCAGGTGCGGTAGGCGAAGAAATCCCCGAAAGTCCCGGCCTCGTCGGCGACCACCAACACGTCGTAATCCACGCCTTGGGTGAAGACCGGGATTTCCGATTCTGGCGTCCGCCGCTCGTCAAAGCGGTGCTGCCAAAGCTTTTCGGCGACAATTTTCACGCCGAAATGGCGGGCGGCGCGCTGGACGGCTGCGGCATACTGCTTGTCCGCCGCCTCCGGGCCGACACTCAAAAAAATTTTCTGCCAGCGCTTCTTGCTTAAGTATTGCATCAGCGCGTCCGCCCGCATGGCCCGGCTGGGCAGCAAATGTAGCAGATTGGCGGCGCAATCCGCCCCGCGCAGTTGGTCGTCGCTGTTGCCGACATTATAAATCAAAACCTTGGCCGCCTCGGGCAGTTTTGCCAGGGCGGCGAGGGTTGCCGTCGGCAGATCGGCCAGGATGTGGCGGTGGCCTTGCGCCAGCAATTGTCTGAACGCGGCCGTCGCGTCCGCGTCCGCGGACAAGCGGGTTTCCTGGAGCGTGAAATGCTGGTGCGTGAACCGCCCCGTGGTGTTGTTGTCGGCGATCCCAAGCCTTGCCCCTTGCAGCCCCGCGTCAACGGGCTGGACTAGAAAAAACGGCAAGACTGGCGGGTTGGCCGGGGTTTGGGCGAGGTAGGCGACGGCCAGCTTGTCGGCGATGATTTCGACTGGCTTGGGCGTTTCCGCCGGGGGCGGCTGACCGGCTTGCGCTGCCTTTTTCGCGGTCGTTGCCGCGCCGGCGGCATGGGCCAAGCAAAGCATGCCGATCAGGAATGTGTGGCGGACGGAGTTCATGGCGTTGGACTTTGCTCGAAGCGTCAGGATTGAGCGGCCCAGCGCGCTTTCGCGAGAAGCTTGGGCGCTGGTCGGCGCGTGTTCGGCGCAGCGGCAAAGAATACCCGATTGCATAGGCTTAAGGGGAGGGGCTTGTGGTGTCCGCCAAACAGCCGTACGCGCCGGACAAAGCCACAAGGCGGCTTCCAAGGCCTATCGTTACGGGTCGTCGCGCTTTTTTGTGCAAGCTGGGTAAACGGATTGTTTATCCGAATTACCCAGTAAAACACTAGGATCGTCCGCCGCGTTTAAGACAATAGATTGATATAAAAAGAAAAAATGCGTAAAGATCGGCGCGGGAAAAAGTTTTTCACGGAAAAGCTGGACAGCGTTTGATTTTTCTTTAGACTTTGCGCCAGTTTCAAGGACGGAGCTCGATGTAGAGTCGTCAAAGAGGAGGAGAGCTCGCGTGGGCGAATACAACAACAACAAACTGCGCGTTTTGCGTCGCCGGTCTGACCGGTCGGCCCAATGACTTTAATAATAAAAAGAATTGCCCGCCTTCGTGCGGGCTTTTTTATGTCCGCCGAGCGGGCAAAAAAAAAGGCGACCACAGTAGGCCGCCAAGGAGGAGGAGATCAATGAGCGAAAACCCCACCCGCCGAGCTGCGGCTTTGGGGATTTCACTCTGGCTTATAAATTATACGGTAATGAGTCAGTGTTAATAATCAGTGTTTTTTATGGAATAGATACGAAACGCTTATTTTTCACGGCGCGCGCCCGCTTACCGGGCATGCGGCGACCCGCTTCGGGCTGTCGGCGGGCTATGCTACGATTATAAATTTGGTAGGAGCGGATGCGATGGCGAACTATGGAAAAATCTTATTGGCGGCCGACTTTTCCGAATTCAATGCCGAAACGGCGGAGCGGGCACAGGCAGTGGCCGCCCAGTTTGGCGGTGAATTAAGCATACTCCATGTGGTGGAGCCTGCGCCCTTGAACGATCCTTTGTATGGAGGCATCCTGCCCTTGGATTTCGATTTGACCGGGCAAATGGTGGAGGCGGCCCAGGTCAGGTTGGCGGAACTGGCGGAACACTTGGGCGTTCCCAAAGACCGGCGGTGGATTGAAGTCGGCAGCCCCAAGGTCGAAATAGTGCGTGTCGCCACGGAGCAGAGCATCGACCTCATCGTGATCGGCACTCACGGCAGGCGGGGGATGGCTGCGTTGCTAGGATCGACGGCGTCCAGCGTGATCCACCACGCCAGTTGCGACGTGTTGACGGTCAGACTAAGAGATGCCTAGTGCGAGGGCTGGCGGCGAATTTGCGGGCGGGGATGCGTGCGGCCTTGTTTTTGCCGGTTGGCGAACAGTCCCTGGCGGCTTCGCCGAGCGCTATGCTGGCGTTGCTTGTGTCCGCTTTTTTCGCTTCCTTGGCCGCTGATTTTCTCCGTGTCGGCTGGGCTGGCGAGTGGACGCTGGAAGGCTTGCCCGGCGCGTTGTTTCCCCTTGCCTTGGACGTGGTCGCGGCGGCTTTGCTGGCGGCGTTCAGCGGCAACGCGCACAAATTGGGCTTGGCCATGACGCTGTTGCTGGCCGTTGGCGTCGTCGTCGGCGGTTTGGCCTGGGTGTGCGGGCGCGGCCTGGCAATGGCGGGGATGCCTCACGGGGCATTCGATTTTCCAGGCACCGCGCCGTTGTGGACGGCTTTGGCGTCTGCCAAGGCCATGGCGCGCTGGCTCGACGCGCAAGGGGGCCGCCGGGTCGCCGTGTACGCTAGTCTTGTCTTGCTCACAGCCTTGCCGTTGGCCGCCGTCCAGCCGGACGCTTCGCTCTGGTCCGAGCTTGGCGAGCGGGAAGGGGCTGCTTATGACAAGAAATACGATGCCTTGACCGGTGAAGATGCGTTTTATCTTCAGCCCAGGCTGCTGGAACGCGCCTTGGCGGAGGTGCGGAAGCAGCGCCCGGGGCAGGCGGAGCTGTTTTTCGTGGGGCTGGCGGGGGATGCCGAGCAGGCTGTGTTTCTCAAGGAGGTGCGTGCGGTCGGGGCGATCATGGCGGGACGCTTCGGGACTGCCGGCCATGCGGTGACGCTGGCGAACAATTACCACGCCGCCATGGACTATCCTTTGGCCAGCGTCACCGGCTTGCGCCGGGCTTTGCGCCGCGTGGGCGAGATTATGGACAAGGAGGACGATATTTTGTTTCTCTTCATCACTTCGCACGGCTCGCGGGACCACAATATTTTGCTGGATTTCTGGCCGCTGCGCTTTAATCCTTTGAATCCTCAAGTCCTGCGCGGCATTCTCGACGAGTCTGCGATCAAATGGCGTGTGGTGGTGGTTTCCGCTTGCTATTCGGGCGGCTTTGTCGAGTCCTTGCGTGGCGAAAACACCATCGTCATCACCGCCGCCGCCGCGGACAGGAGCTCCTTCGGCTGCGCCGACGAGAATGATTGGACTTATTTCGGCAAGGCTTTTTTTGACGAGGCGCTACGCCACGAGGATGACTTGGGTTTGGCGTTCGGCGACGCCAGGGCGGTCATCGCCCGGCGCGAGCGGGAGGAAAATGTCGACACTGCATCCGAGCCGATGATCGCCGCCGGGCCGGCTATGGTTTTGAAATGGCGGTCTTTTGTCGAGGGGCGCGCGCAAGCGCTGCGGCTTCCACCCTAGGCGCTTGGCCGCCGCTCCAGTAGCCGCTGCAAGGCGATGCGCCCGGACGTGAAGGCCAGCTTTTGTGGCTCAAGCTCGCCGGGATCGACTAGTTGATAGCCGGCGACATCGTCCCCTGCCCGGATGGCGGAGATGTCGTCTACTTCGCAGACGAAAAACAGATCCGTCGTCTTGTACACTATGCCGGCGTAAGGGTAGTCGTTCGGCGCGGAGAGCAGGTAGGCGGGGGCGGATATCACGAGGTTGAACTCCTCCAGTACCTCCCTGCGCAGCGCCTCTTCTGCCGTCTCGCCGAATTCGACGAAGCCGCCGGGCATGTCCAGCATGCCTTTGCAGGGTTCTTTGCCGCGCACGCCTAAGACCAGCTTTCCTTGGTAGAGTAGTAAAGCGCCGACCGCCGTGGCGCAGTTGAAATAGAATTTGAAGCCGCAGGCCGCGCAACGGACGGCCCGCTCCCCAACTCTGGACAAAGGGGCCGCGCCGCAGCGCGGACAATGGACGAAAGGGGCGAAAGGTTCGCCGCCGCGTGTGCCGTTTTGAAGCGTCATGTCGCGCCTGCTGGTTGATCGAATGGTTTTTTGGCAATCGTTTCATCGGTGCCGCCGATGACGGTCTTTTCCAGTTCCCCAAGATATGCCTTCTTCATGAAAATCGCGATCCTTTCCCGCAACAAACAGCTTTATTCAACGCGAAGGCTGGTGGAGGCCGCCTTGGCCCGCGGGCACGACGCCCATGTGGTCGATGTCCTGCATTGCTTCATGGACATCACCTCGACCCGGCCTGCCATCTACCATCGGGACGAAAAGCTGGAAGGCTTCGACGCGGTGGTTCCGCGTATCGGCGCCAGTATCACTTTTTACGGGCTCGCGGTGTTGCGGCAGTTCGAAATGACGGGCGTTTATCCGCTCAACGAGTCAGTGGCGATAGGCCGCTCGCGTGACAAGCTGCGTTGCCAGCAGTTGTTGTCCCGGGCCGGCCTTGGCCTGCCGGTGACCGGCTTTGCACACACCCCCGACGATATCAAGACGCTGATCCGCCTGGTGGGCGGGCCGCCGCTGATTATAAAGCTGTTGGAGGGCACCCAGGGCAAGGGGGTGGTCTTGGCTGAGACGCAGCAGGCGGCGGAAAGCGTGATCGACGCCTTCCGCAAGCTGGACGCCAATTTTTTGGTGCAGGAATACGTGCGCGAGGCCGGCGGGAGCGACATCCGCTGTTTCGTGGTCGGCGGGCAAGTGGTCGCCGCGATGAAGCGCGTCGCCAAGGAGGGGGAATTCCGCTCCAACCTGCACCGTGGCGGCCACGCCGAATCGGTCGAACTGAGCGTGTCCGAGCGGCAAGCCGCGCTGCTGGCCGCGGAGACCATGGGGCTTAACGTGGCCGGCGTGGACATTGTGCGCGGCGCGGCCGGCCCTTTGGTGCTGGAGGTCAACTCCTCGCCTGGCTTGTGCGGCATTGAGCAGGTCACGGGCCAAGACATTGCCGGGCTGATTGTCGATTTCATCGAGGGCCATGCCGAACCCTATGGCACAGGCACCAAGGGTAGCGGTTAATCGCGGATGCCCGCGGCGGCTGTGCGAACTTTTTCGCGGCGGCGGAGTCCTCAAGGAGAGGCCGTCCACAAGCGGGAGTGTTTTTTCCCGTGAAATGGATTGGGGCTTCGCCCCAATCTAGCGAAAGCGGAAAATATCTGTTCTAATAACCGCGTGTCCCGTCAGCCTGGCGCGTCAGGCAAACAATAACAATATGGAGAATGATGATGTCGAAAGGGCAAAATCTGCAAGATCCTTTCTTGAATGCGTTAAGGAAAGAGCATGTGCCCGTATCCATTTATCTGGTGAACGGCATCAAATTACAGGGCAAGATCGATTCTTTCGATCAGTATGTAATCATGCTGAAAAATACTGTCAGCCAGATGGTTTACAAACACGCTATATCCACCATCGTGCCCGCACGGCAAGTGCGCGTGCCCAACATGTCCGAATTCCCCGAGGATGAGGAATAGCCTGAACGGCTTGCCGCCTTTGGCAAGGCGTGCGGCCATCCTCGCGTTAGGGGGCGACGCTTTTGTTTGAGCGTCCGAGTTCGGGCGAGCGGGCCGTCCTCGTCCACATGCAGACCCGGCGTGACGACGAAGACCTTGCGGAGTTGCGCGAACTCGCGGTTTCCGCCGGCGCGTTGCCGGTCGCCGTGCTCACCGGTAAGCGACAAAATCCGGATCCCCGCTTTTACATCGGCACCGGCAAGTTGGAGGAGCTTTCCCTGGCCATCGCCGACACTCAAGCCGAACTCGTCCTGTTCAACAACACGCTGTCGCCCAGCCAGGAGCGCAACTTGGAGAAGGCGCTGTCCGTGCGCGTGGTTGATCGTACCGGGCTGATCCTTGATATTTTCGCCCAGCGGGCCCGTACTTTCGAAGGCAAGCTGCAAGTGGAGTTGGCCCAGCTTCGCCACATGGCGACCCGGCTGGTGCGCGGCTGGACGCACTTGGAGCGGCAAAAAGGCGGCATAGGTTTGCGCGGCGGGCCTGGGGAAACCCAGCTCGAAACCGACAAGCGCCTGCTGGAAAACCGTATACGGGCCATCCAGAAACGGCTGGAAAAAGTCGAGCAGCAGCGCCAGCAGGGGCGTGCTGCGCGCAAGCGTGCGGAAGTCCCGGTGGTTGGCTTGGTGGGCTATACCAACGCCGGCAAATCCACGCTGTTCAACGCCCTTGCCCGGACGGACGTGTACGCGGCCGATCAATTGTTTGCGACCTTGGATCCCACGCTCAGGCGCTATCGGGTTGCCGGTCGGCTGGGCGTGGTCTTGGCCGACACTGTGGGCTTCATCCGCCATTTGCCTCACGAATTGGTGGCGGCGTTTCGCTCCACCTTAAGCGAGACGGTCGATGCCGACCTGCTGTTGCACGTCATCGACGCCAGCGACGGGCGGGTTGCCGACACGGTTGCCCAAGTGGAGGAGGTGTTGGACGAAATTGGCGCGGACCGGGTGCCCAGAATTCAGATTTATAACAAGTTGGATTTGCTGGAAGACGCCAGCCCCAGGCTGGAACGCGACGAGCAGGGCCGGGCGGTGCGGATTTGGCTGTCGGCGGCGACCGGCGAAGGTCTTGAATTGCTCGACTTGGCGATCCTGGAGCGGCTGGGCGGCGAGACGCAACGCCACATTATGCGCTTGGCGCCTACCCAGGCGGCCCTGCGTGCCCGCCTTTTTGAAATCGCCAAGGTGTTGAAAGACGAGGTCAGCGAAAGCGGCGGCTGGACGATGGAATTCGAGATCCAGGCTAAGGATGCGGGCTTGCTGCTCGGCTGCGAAACGGAGCGGGTTGGCGGAGGGTATGCTGCGGCAGCAGGCGAAGCCGCCGCGCCCGCAGATGGATAATTCCGCCCCGGCGCTTGTCAGTGATTACGGGTTCGGCAGCACATATCAAACAAGTTTGAATTACAATCAGGAGTCATTCAATGTCCTGGAATGAACCGGGCGGCAATAAAAAAGACCCTTGGAGCGGGCGGGATCAGCAGGAAACCCCTCCTGATTTGGAAGAAGTGATGCGCTCGTTGCAGGAAAAGCTGGGCGGCTTGTTCGGCGGAGGTTCCGGCGGCGGAAAAAACACCAATGCAAACAAATCTCTAGGGCTGCTCCTGGCGGCGATTCCTGTGGCCGTCTGGGCTGTGACAGGGATTTACATTGTCGATGAAGGCAACCGTGGCGTGGTGACCCGTTTTGGCAAATATGTCGAAACGACGCAGCCCGGCCCGCATTGGCGTCTGCCCGCGCCGATTGAAAGCCACCAGATCGTCAATGTGGAGAAGCAGCGCTCCATTGAGGTGGGCTATCGCTCGGGCGGTCGCCAACAAGCTTCGATGGTCGAAAAAGAAGCGCTGATGCTGACCAAGGATGAAAAAATCGTCAATGTCGGCATGTCCGTGCAATACCAGATCAAAGATGCGTTCAACTACCTGTTCAATCTGCCGGCCAACCCTGAGTCCACGCTGATCCAAGTCACCGAGAGCGCCGAGCGCGGCGTCATCGGCAGGAACGACATGGGCTTCGTGCTGACCGAGGGCCGGGCTCTCATCGCCGAGGAGATTAAGACGGAAATCCAGCAGGTGTTGGACCAGTACAACGCGGGTATCTACGTTGTCACGGTGAGCATCAAAGATGCGCAGCCGCCGGAAGAAGTGCAGAGCGCGTTTTTGGACGCCATCAAAGCCCGCGAGGACGAGCAAAGGCTGCAAAACGAAGCTGACGCCTACGCCAAAAAGATCGTACCCAAAGCCTATGGCGCGGCGGCCCGCTTGGCCCAAGAGGCCGAGGCTTACCGGCTTAACTTGATTGCCAAGGCCGAAGGCGAGGCCAAGCGTTTTGAAAAATTGCTCGCGGAATATCAAAAAGCCCCTGAAGTGACCCGTGAGCGGCTTTATCTCGACACGATGCAGGAAGTGTTTGAAAAATCCCCCACCGTCCTGGTGGACGTGAAAAACGGCGGCAATATGATCTATCTGCCCATAGACAAGCTGCGTCGGCCCTCAGTCGCGGCGGAATCTACGAAAGACAGCGACAACAACGCCCAAGCCGTCCAGGATGTGCCCGAGAACGTCATTAAAGACGCTCGCATTGGCATTGAGCGCGAACGCGAGGGGAGGACGCAACGATGACCCGAAATCTTGTTGTCATTGGGGCGGCCTTGGTCGCGGTCTTAGGTTCCATGTCGGTGTTTACCGTCGCCGAGTCGCAAAAAGCCATCAAGTTCCGTTTGGGGGAAATTGTCGAAACCGACTTCAAGCCCGGCTTGCATTTCCAGATCCCGTTCATCAACAACGTCAAGAAGTTTGACGCGCGCTTGCTGACTTTGGATTCGACTCCGGCGTTGTTCATGACCTCGGAAAAGAAGAACGTCAATGTCGATTATTTCGTCAAATGGAAAATCAAGGACGTGGCGAAATTCTACACATCGGTTTCCGGCGACGTGGCGCAAGCCAACATCCGCCTAGACCAGATCGTCCAGCCGGCTTTGCGCATCGAATTCAGCAACCGCACGATCAAGGATGTGGTTTCGACGGATCGGGCGCAGATCCGCCAGAGCGTCATCGACTCGGCCAATCGGCAGGTCGATGAGAAAACCGGCAATGGCTTAGGGATGGAGATTGTCGATCTGCGCATCATCCGCATTGACCTCCCCAAAGAAGTCAGCGCTTCGGTGTACCAACGCATGGAAAGCGAGCGTGCCGCCGTGGCCTCCTCGTTCCGTGCCCGTGGCGCGGAAATGGCCGAGCGTATGCGTGCCGACGCCGACCGCGAGCGTGAAGTGATTTTGGGCAACGCCTACCGCGACGCCGAAATCAAGCGCGGCGAGGGCGATGCCAGCGCCGCCGAAATCTATGCGCAGGCTTATGGCAAGGACAAGGATTTCTTCGCTTTTTATCGCAGCCTGACCGCCTACAGGCACTCTTTCAGTAATGCGGGAGGCGCCATCGTGCTGGAGCCGAATTCGGAATTTTTCCAGTATTTCAAAAAATCGACGAAGTAGACGCTATATGTTTTTGGAAGACCGCTGGCTTTTGCCTGAGGGGATAGAGGAAGTCTTGCCCGCCGAGGCAAGCCGCCTGGAAATGCTCCGCAGGGATGTGCTGGATCTGTTTGAGTCCTGGGGCTACGCCCAAGTCATGACGCCGATGATCGAATACATCGAGTCTTTGCTGGTGGGCACGGGCCACGACCTGGACTTGCGCACTTTCAAGCTCGTCGATCAAAACACCGGGCGGCTGATGGGCTTGCGTGCCGACATCACGCCGCAAGTGGCGCGGATCGACGCCCGCAACGGCCACGCCGACGTGCCCGCCCGATTCTGCTATCTCGGCACGGTGCTGCACACCCAGGCCGACCATCTGGAAAAAACCCGCAGCCCCCTGCAAGTGGGGGCCGAGCTGTACGGCCACGCCGGTTGCGCCAGCGACCTCGAAGTGATCAGGCTGATGCTGGAGATGCTTTCTGTCGCAGGCGTCGGCAATATCCACCTGGATCTCGGCCATGTGGGCATTTACCGCGGGCTGGCGGGCCAGGCGGGTTTGAGCCGGCTCCAAGAAGCCGAATTGTTCGACATCTTGCAACGCAAGGCTGCCCCCGATTTGCGCGATTTCTTCGCGGCCAACCCGGTGGACGCGGACTTGGCGCGCATGCTTTCCGCCTTGATCGAGTTGCACGGGGACGTAAGCGTCATCGGCGAGGCCCGGCGGCAACTGGCCGGCGCGGATCAGGCCGTGGAGCGGGCCTTGTGCGAGTTGGACACTATCGCCTCGGCGCTTGCCAAACGTTTTCCGCGTCTGCCGGTGCATTTCGACTTGGCGGAACTGCGCGGCTATCATTACCATCGCGGCGTGGTGTTCGCCGCCTTGCAAGAAGGCTATGGGCGCGAGCTTGCCCGCGGCGGCCGCTATGACGGCATCGGCGCAGCCTTTGGCCGCGCTCGCCCCGCCACCGGCTTCAGCGCGGATTTGAAGGTTCTGGCAAGGCTGGCCGGCGGGCAGTCTGATGCTTTTGCGGAGCGGACGGTGTTTGCTCCTGACGCGGACGACGCGGTGCTGGCGGCGCAGATTGATTCCTTGCGCGCCGAGGGCTGGCGCGTCGTCTGCGAGCTGGCCGGGCAAGCCGGCGGGGCGCGGGCCATGGGCTGCCGCTACGAATTGCTGCAACAAGACGGCTCCTGGGGGCTCGTGCCGGTGGCCGGGTGACAACCAGACAACAAAACTGCTGATACGGAATCGACAAAATGGGTAAAAATGTAGTGGTCATCGGCACCCAATGGGGCGATGAGGGCAAGGGCAAGCTGGTCGACCTGCTGACCGAACGCGCCGACGCGGTGATCCGTTTCCAGGGGGGGCACAATGCCGGCCACACCTTGGTGATCGACGGCAAGAAAACCGTCTTGCATCTGATTCCTTCGGGCATCCTGCATGAAGGCAAGCAATGCCATATCGGCAACGGCGTGGTGCTGTCGCCGCAGGCTTTGCTGAAAGAAATCGAAGTGCTGGAGCAGGCCGGCGTGCCGGTGCGCGACCGGTTGCTCATCAGCGAAGCCTGCGCCTTGATTCTGCCGGTGCATGTCTCCTTGGACGTGGCGCGCGAAATTGCGCGTGGCAGCAAGGCCATCGGCACCACCGGCCGCGGCATCGGCCCGGCTTACGAAGACAAGGTCGCCCGGCGGGGCTTGCGGGCCGGCGATTTGCTCAACCCGGCGGGCTTTGCCGAACGGCTGAAAGAATTGCTCGAATACCATAATTTCGCCCTGACCCGGTATTACCAGGCCGAGGCGGTCGATTACGAGCAAACCCTGGCCGAATCGCTGGCTCTGGGCGAACAGATCGCGCCGATGCTGACGGATGTCTCGGAACTGCTTTACGCGCTGCGCGACGCCGGCAAAAACGCGCTGTTTGAAGGGGCGCAGGGCGCGATGCTCGACATCGACCACGGCACTTACCCCTACGTCACCTCGTCCAACACCACCTCGGGCGGGGCCGCCTGCGGAACCGGCGTGGGCCTGTTGGATTTCGATTATGTCTTAGGGATAACCAAAGCTTATTCCACCCGCGTCGGCAACGGGCCTTTCCCCACCGAACTGGCGGACGAAGTCGGCGCGCATTTGTCCAGTAAGGGCGTGGAATTTGGGGCCACCACCGGGCGGGCGCGGCGTTGTGGCTGGTTCGACGCGGTGTTGATGAAAAAATCCGCCCGTCTCAACAGCCTGACCGGCATCTGCCTGACCAAGCTCGACGTGCTGGACGGCTTGGAGAAGATCGGCATCTGCACCTCCTACCTGGTGGACGGCGAGACGGTCGGCACGGTGCCTGTCGGCGCGGAGAAGTACGCGCTGTGCAAGCCTGTCATCGAGGAATTGCCGGGCTGGACTGAAACCACCGCCGGCCTGAAAACCTACGCGGATCTTCCAGACAACGCCAAAGCCTACATCCGCCGCATCGAAGCGTTGGTGGGCGTGCCGGTGGACATTCTTTCCACCGGCCCGGATCGCAACGAAACCATCGTCCTGCGCCACCCCTTCGACTGAATCAGGCAGGCGGCGGAGGTTCGATTTCAGAGAATACGGCGACGTGCCTAAGCACGTCGCCGTTGTCGTCATAGATGATGCCGATGGACAATTGTTCGAGGTACTCCTGGCCGTTTTTGCGCCGGTTCCATATTTCCCCTTGCCAGCGTCCTTGCGTCTTCAAGGAATGCCACATCTTTTCGTAAAACGCCCGGTCTTGCCGTCCGCTGGCCAGGATTTTGGGGTTCTCGCCGATCAACTCGTGCAATTCGTAACCGGTCAGTTGGGTGAACGGCTCGTTGACCGTGATGATGGTGTTGTCGGCGTCGGTGACGATGACGGCCTCGCCCATGCTCCGATAGACCGAAGCGGCGATCAACAAGGCTTCCTCCGAACGTTTGCGCGTGGTGATGTCGCGGACAATCCCGGTGAAATAGCTGTTCCCGTCGATCCGCATCTCGCTGACCGCCAGGCTGATCGGGAAAGTGGTGCCATTTTTGCGCAGCCCGACGACTTCCCGGCCATAGCCGATGATGTGGGCTTTGCCGGTTTCGGCGTAACTGCGCAAGTGATGGTCGTGGGCACTGCGATAGGGCTCCGGCATCAGCAGGTTGATGCTGTGGCCGACGAGTTCATCGGATGAGTAGTCGAAAATCCGCTCGGCGGCCGGATTCAGCGACTGAATGATGCCGCCGGCGTCAATGACCAGGATTCCATCGACAACGGTTTCCACGACCGCCCGGTAATGGGATTGCTGGGCTGCCAAGGCGCGCTCCAGTTCTTTTCTATCGGTAATATCGACAAGGGTTCCGACTACCCGCGCTGGTTCTTCCTCTACGGTTTTGCCCTGGGCCAAAAACCATCTATAGCTGCCGTCTGCGGAGCGCAGGCGATACTCATGCTTGTATAGCGGCGTTTTGTTTTGGCAGTGGCGTTCGAATGCTGCCCGGCAACCGGCCAGATCGTCCGGATGGACTAGCGATTCCCAGTCCTCTAGGGGTTCGCCGGATGCCGTTTCGGCATAGCCGAGCAGTATTTTCCAGCGTCCTTGAAAATAAATTTTATTCTCAGTGGCGCGCCAATTCCAAATTCCCACGCCGACGCTTTCCAGCGGGAATTTCCAACAAGATTCGCCCACGTCCAAGTCGGTGTGTATGCCGCCGTCGGCACCAATCGTTATATTCATCGTTTTGCCTCAGCGATCATCGGAAAGCAGTGCTTAGTGTTGCGGTTGCACTTTATTAATATAAGCCCGTAGGCCGCTTTTTGAGCGTCGATGAGGCTACCTTGGCCGATGGGTGTTTATCGGTTCCGGGCAGCGCGACGATTCGTTGGCGGCCCTACTGTCTTCCGCTCACTCGACAACTCTTCGCGGTTGGGGCAAGTAAATTCACGGAGACAAGAGGGCTAAAAAACTAAAACACGTAGCTTACTCCGCCACATGGGCGGCGACAAGACATGAGAGCAAGCAAATTTGCCATCTTTCAATCCAGTGCGGATTGTCGCGTCTAGGCGACATTATTAGTCGGGGGAGTGCCGGTCCGGGAAAAATGTGTGGCGTCTTGGCGTAGTGTGCAGTAGGATTAAGGTACGTAAGATTGCGTAAGTAGCATTCGGTGCTTGCAAACAGTGCTATAATGTGATCTGGTTTCTTATTAACTAAAAGCCTGCAAAAATCAATCAGTTTTTAACCGGGCCTGGTCACGCGAAATCCTGCCGAGACTAGATTTCTATGCGTTTTTTAATATAAAACAATATTTTAACCATAGGGGCAACTCTGAATATGCGAGCTAACGACTTGCTGCCGGATGGGGGGCAACAGGTGGACGTCATGCCTTTGGGCTTTGAGGCGGCCGACTTAGAGCGGCTTAAGAAGATTTTTGAGCTGGCCCCGCAGGGGGATAGACGCTATGCCGTGGCTTCTCCTGTCGCCGGCGGGCGTTTCGACGTTCTTCTGGTCAATTACGACAATCCAGCGGCCTTGCAAGAGAAAAATACCTTGCTGGGCAATGCGCCTGACGTTGCGGTTGTGGCGGCAAGTCGCGGATCATTGCACGAAGCGCCCGCCTATCACTTGCGCGGTATGCTGATCGCCGCAAGGGTTTTGAGCGTTCTTGACAAAATTCCGTTTCCGTCCGCCTCCCCGGCGCTTTTGTCTTCCCGCCCGTCTATTCCCTTCGAGCCCGTCCAGGACATTCCCGCGCCGCCTGTTGAGCCAGCACCGCGCCCGCAACCCCCTCCCGCTGTCATCTCTTCCTCTGCGGAGCCGGAGCACGCAGATGGCTACCGTGCGCTAGTCGTGGACGACAGTGTGGCGATACAAAAGTCATTGGAGATGAACTTGTCCGCGCTGGAGCAAATTGCTGTGATCGATTTTGCCGACAGCGGCGAAATCGCGCTTGAGAAGGCGCGGGCCATAAGATACGATTTAATCTTCCTGGATGTCATGATGCCCGGCATTGATGGCTATGAAACGTGTTCGCAATTGCGGAAAATGCCGCAATACAAAAAAACGCCTATCATTATGGTGTCGGGTAAAAGCTCGCCTCTGGACGAGGTAAAGGGTGTCATCGCCGGGTGTACTACTTATTTGACGAAGCCCGTGCAGCAGGACGCATTCCAAAAACTCAGCCGCCGAGTGCTGGCGTGGTTGGAAAATTACCAGCCCAGCAGCAAAGTTCCCCACTGACATTGCCACGCCACTTGGCCGCTATCGCAATGCTTTCACTGACGAGAAGAAAAATACTATGGCCATTCAAAAAATACTCATCTGCGACGATTCGGAAACCGATCTGACGAACTTGAGGAACGCCCTCAAGGATAGCAATTGCATACTGGTGAGCGCCACCAACGGCGAAGAAGCGGTGGGCAAGGCCATATCGGAAAAGCCCGATGTTATCTTCCTGGATATCGTCATGCCAGGCATGGACGGTTTTGCTGCCTGCCGCAGTCTGCGCGACAACCCGGCGACCAAGCACATTCCAGTGATTTTTGTTAGCTCGAAGCAACAAAAAGCGGATCGCGTCTGGGCACAAATGCAAGGGGCTAAAGATCTCATCGGCAAGCCCTATGACCCGAAGGAAGTCCGCGAAAAACTGGCCGCGCTTTGAACCGTCGATACCTTGCCGCCACGTATGGAATCAAAATCGCCTGAGGCCATTGGCCCGAGTATGCTGGGCGGGCCGCCGCCTGTGGAATTACCTATCGAGGCAGGAATCTTTTTTGGTTTTCGCGTCGGTGGCCTCGGATTTTTGGTATCTGCCGACATCTATTGTGAAGTGATCGAGCAGGTGCAGGTCAATCCGTTGCCAAACACGCAAGCCTGGTTTGGCGGATTGTTCAACCTGCGCGGCAATTTGATCCCTGTCATCGATTTGCACCGTCTATTGGGCGAAGCAATAGCCGACCCCAAGAAGCGCCGCCTGTTTACCATCGACAAGGGTGAAAAAGCCGTGGCGCTATGGATCGACGGCCTTCCAGAAGTGCATGGCCTCGCCCGTGAACCGCTTCAGCAATTCCCCAGCCTCCCCGCTGTATTGCAGCCCCATGTCCCCTGGGGCTATTTATACCAAGGGCAAACCTGGCTCAACGTGCGATTCGGCGAATTTTTCTCAGCGCTGGGCCGCCAAATCCCTCTAGGATAGCGCCGCGTCGAGGCGAGGCGGAAGCTGCCATACGACAACCAGCGGGCTTTAACTTTTTAAAGTGACAGCACCATGACCCAGAAGCCTTTGCATGAACTGGATGAACCGGCCTCTCCAACGGATGCCGCGCCCTTAGGGCTGGTTGCGGCGGATTACCTCGCGGTCGTCGAAAGCCTGGCCGACCAAGCCGGACTGGACGGGCTGCAAGGCTTGCAGGACGCCTGCCTGCTGCTGGTGGACACGCTGGGCGAATGGGCAGCCGGCACAGCGCCTTTGGCCGCCGAAGTTGCCCGCCTGCTCGACACCTGGCCGGCCTTGATGGCGTCCTACCGCCAACAGCCGCTTCCGGCCACGGCGGAAATCATCCGCCTCCTTCGCCGCCCCGCGCTGGGCCTGCCGCTATCTGACGAAGAATTTGCCTTCATCGAAACAATCTTGCTTGAGGACGCCGCAAAGCGGTCGCCGGCCCTGCCCGCCGAAGCCTGTCCAATCCAGGACGGCCCTGGCCCGCAAGCGGCGGCGGATTACCTCGCGGCCGTCGAAAGCCTGGCCGACCAAGCCGGGCGGGACGGGCTGCAAGGCTTGCAGGACGCCTGCCTGCTATTGGTGGACGCACTGGGCGAGACAGCGCCCTTGGCCGCCGAAATTGCCCGCCTGCTCGACACCTGGCCGGCCTTGGTGGCGTCCTACCGCCAACAGCCGCTTCCGGCCACGGCGGAAATCGTCCGCTTCCTTCGCTATCCCGGATTGAAGCTTCCGCTGTCTGACGAAGAATTTGCCTTTATCGAAGCGGCGCTCCTGGAGGATGCCGGGCAGCGGTTGGAAGCCCCGGTGCAACCTGTGGCGGGCGAAGCGGGTTTGACAAGCGAGGCTGTCGATCCCGCAGAGGCCGCAGATGACGCCCGGCAGCGTTTGCAGGCCTTGCCACCTAAGGCGAGGGAGCTTGTCGAGTTGCTGCTAATGCAAGCGGAGATGATCGGCTCTAAATTGCAAGCGGTCGCGCTCGACGATCCATTGTCGGCGGCGGAGGATTCGCAAGAGACGCAGGAGCAGTTGGAGCGTTTCACCAATGCGGCGCGCACGGTAGGCTTTGCCGGGCTGGCCGAGGTGTGCGATTTTGTCGATGCCAATATCCGGCAGATTCTCACGCTATCCCCCGCTTTCACGGTTGAGCACCTAGGTTTGCTTGGCGAATGGCTGGGCGAGGTCAAGCGCTATTTGGTGGCCTTCACCGACAGCGACGCGGGCTTGAACCTGCTGGCCCACTTGCAGCGTCCGCAGTGGCCGCTGCCGCTGCCTTCTGAAGCCGGTGCGGCCTTGCTGCAGCGAATGCGCGGTTTGGACGCGAATGAATGGAGCCGGGATGAGCCAGTCCGCGAACAAACCGCCACCGAGGCGGATGTTTCCTTGCAGCTTCCCGACGATGTGAACCAGGAGTTGCTCGATATTCTGCTACAGGAGTTGCCGACCTATACTCAGCAATTCTCCGAATCCGTGCAAAGGTTGCAAGCCGAAGGGGGGCTGCAAGATATCGAACTGGCCCAGCGCATCGCGCATACCCTGAAAGGCTCCGCCAATACCGTGGGCATCAAAGGCATCGCGGTGTTGACGCACCATCTGGAAGACATTTTGATGGTTTGCGCCAAAGCGCGAAAAGTGCCTGGCCCCGCCTTGTTGAGCACCTTGGTCGACGCCACCGATTGCCTGGAAAGCATGAGCGACGCCCTGTCGGGGCTGGGCGAGCCGCCGCCTGAAGCGCAAGCGGTATTGCAAGCGGTGCTGGACTGGGCCAATCGCATCGACCGCGAGGGGTTGCCCGAACAGGACGAGCCGGCACCGCCGCCGCCCGACGTGCGGCAGGACGACGGCGAACCAGCCCGCCCGGCCCGCGCCCAAGCGGGCGCGGCAGCCCCGGTGCCGTCCCAAGCCGCCATGGTGCGTGTGGGCACCGAACTGATCGAGAATTTGTTCCGGATTTCCGGAGAAAGCATCATCCTCAACGGCCAGGCCCAAGAGCGCTTGCGCCGCATAAAAGCCCACCTCCACGCCATGCAGACCCAGTTTGAGTTGCTACAGCAATTAGGCGCGGAACTAGACACCTTGATTGACCTTAGGGATTTGTCCGGGCGCGGCCGCAGCAGTGTAGCGCAAGACTTCGACGCCTTGGAAATGGACCAGTACAACGAACTGCATACTGCCAGCCGGCGCATGGTCGAGGCGGCGGTCGATGCGCGCGAACTAAGCCTGGACGCCAGGAAGGAAATGGATTTCATGGACGAGCTGCTGGAATACCAGCAAAGCCTGGTGATCGACACCCAAGGCACGGTGATGCGGGCGAAACTGGTGCCCATCGCTTCGATAGCCCCACGCTTGCAGAGAAGCTTGCGCCAGACTTGCCGTCTGACCGGCAAGCAGGCCGAGCTGACGTTAAGCGGCGGCCAATTGCTCATCGACGGCGACACGCTCAACACGCTTGTCGATCCGCTCATGCACCTGTTGCGCAACGCGGTCGACCACGGCATCGAAAGCGTGGAGGAGCGCGAAATGCTCGGCAAAAAGCCTTGCGGCCAGATCGCTTTTGATTTCGAGAGCGAAGGCAACAATATCCTGGTGCACTGCCGCGACGACGGGCGCGGCCTGGACTTCGGTGCCATCCGCGCGGCGGGCGAAAAGCGCGGCCTGTTGCAGCCGGGGCAGGACGTTTCCGCGGAAGAATTGCAGCGCTTGATCCTGCGCCCTAATTTTTCCACTCGCACTCAATCCACCCAGACCTCGGGCCGCGGCGTCGGCATGGACGTGGTTCGCGCCCAGGTGGTCGCTTTGGGCGGCGGCCTGGCCTTGCGCTCAGTGTCGGGGCGCGGTTTGACCGTTGAAATGCGCGTGCCGCTGCCTTTGAGCCGCTCGCATGCCTTGCTGGCGTATGTCGGCCAATACCGCGTGGTGATTAGCGCCAAAGGGCTCAACCAAGTGTTCTACTCCAGCGTCGGCGATGTGCTGGACTTGGCGGGCGAGCCCAAGCTAGTGCTTGAGGGGGTGGCTTACCCGGTGGTCAAGCTGGGTGATCTGTTGCACGTCCACGAACAGCGGCACGGGCAGCGTCCGCACGGGGCCATCCTGTTAGTGCAAAACGAAGACCAGGTGACGGCGGTGCTGGTCGATTCCATCACTGACAGCCGCGATGTCGTTATCAAGAGCCTGGGGTTTTACATCGCAAAAATTCCCGGCATCGTCGGCGCGACCATTCTCGGCGACGGCGCGGTGACGCCGGTGATCGATGTCCCCGAACTGCTGCGGGCCCCGGCCCGCCGTCTGCAAGACGCCGATTTGGCCGCCTTGGACACAGTCGAAGCGGTCTCCGACGTGCCGGTTGTTTTGGTCGTCGACGACTCGCTGAGCAACCGCCGCGCTCTGGAGCAACTCTTGGTGGACGCCGGCTTTAAGGTGCGCTCCGCGCATGACGGCGTGGAGGCGGCGGAGTTGCTGGCCCACGTCAAGCCGGCCATCGTCCTCACCGACCTGGAAATGCCGCGCATGAATGGCATCGAGCTGGCCGCGCACATCCGCGCGCAACCGGCCGGCAAGACCTTGCCCATCATCATGATCACCTCAAGAACCACGCAACGCCACCGCAAGCTGGCGGAAGAGGCGGGCGTCGATTTCTATCTCACCAAGCCCGTGCGCGAAGACGACCTGCTGGACAAGATAAACGGCCTGCTGGCCCCCGTTCCCGGACAGGAGGCATACGGCTGATACAAGCTAAGGGACGCACCGCTTCCAAGCTAAAGCTTGCGGCGGCGAAGATGCCTCGCACACGACGCATTTGCGCCGTGTGAATTCCGTAAAACCTTGGTGCTTCCGTTCGGAAGCTATGCGTATTATTTTCTGTCCGTCTGGTATCGGCGCGGGTCGCCAAATGTTTTTTCGACTGCCCCTTAAGGCGGTGTCCGACTTACCCAAATTTAAAAAAGCGAGAACTAAAATGGATACTAGTTACAGCATTCCTCTGGTCGCCTTGTCCTATGTGGTATCGGTGGTGGGTTCTTTCATGGCCTTGCTGCTCAATCGTGACGCGCTGAGGCGGACGGCCGACAGCCGCGGCGGGCTGGTGTTCTTGGCCGCTTTGTGCCTGGGCGGCGTAGGCATCTGGTCCATGCATTTCATCGGCATGTTGGCGTTTCACGTCCACGGCATCGCCACCACTTATAATTGGGGAATCACCGCCCTGTCTTTGGTCATGGGGGTGGTGGTGGTCTATATTGGCTTGCTTATCATGAGCCGTGGCGAGTTTGGCTTTTTCAAGCTGGTCCTGGCCGGTGTTTTCGTCGGCGGCGGCGTGGCGGTGATGCATTACACCGGCATGATTGCCATGCGCATGCAGGCCACCATCCAATGGAACTCGGAAATCATCGCCATATCGGTCGGGATTGCCGTGAGCGCGGCCATTGTCGCCTTGTGGCTGGCGGCCCATGTCGACCGCGTCTGGCAGATTGTGGCAAGCGCCCTGGTCATGGGCGTGGCAGTCTGCGGCATGCACTACACCGGCATGATGGCGGCCGCTTTGGTGCCTAACGCAAACCTGCCGTTCATCCCTCCCGCCAAGACGGGCGCATCCGTTTTAGTGTTAAGCATCATCGCGATAGACTTCCTGGTCATTTTGCTGGCATCGACCATGGCCATGGTCGAAGCCAACAAACGCGCAACCTTATGACTTGGCTTGGAGGCGCCGCGCGCGGTTTGCCTCGGCCTAGGCTATCCGGCTCGCGAGCAGCTTTTCCCTCTAGGCTGGACGCCCCGCACACGAAAAGACATCCAATAACGAACAGTCACTTATTAAGGCTAAAATCACATGAAAGAATTATTATCAGATGTGCTCGGTCGACTTCGACTATGGCAGAAACTAGCGATATTAGGCTGGATTGCCGCGTTGCTGGTTGCTATCCCTTTCTACTTCTTCCTCACCGACCAACAACAGATCATCGACGCGGCCCTCCAGGAGGAGCAAGGCCTTGAGCCTGCGGTTAAGATGCTCGACGTGTTGAGGGCCACGGCAAAGCACCGCGGCCTTTCCGCCAGCGTGCTGGCCGGCAAGGAAGCGCTTGAGGCGGACCGCCGCAAGCAAAAGGACAGCGTCAACGCGGCAATCTCCACATTTGACGGTGCGTACCGAGGGCTTGACTATCCCGACGTGGCAGCGAACTGGGCGCAATTCAAAACGGACTGGGCCAAGGTCGAGCAAGGAGTCGAAACCCGCACCCTGAACCGCGAGCAGAGCTGGGACGCCCACAGCCGGCTGAACAGCCAGGTGCTTAAATTGATCCGGGCGATCAGGCATGGCTCCGCGCTGAGCTTGGACTCCAATCCTGAGACTTACTATCTTATCCAGGCGGTTTTAGCCAACTCCCCCATCCTCGGCGAAAAGCTAGGCCAAGCCCGCGGCTTTGGCGCTTCTTTGCTGGCCAAGGCAGAAACGCTGCGCGCGCAACCCCAGGCCGAGGCCGGCAAGCCCGGCGCACCCACGCCGCCCCATTCGGAAAAGCCCGCCACAACACCGCAAGAGCGCGGCGAAGTGCTTAGCATGATCGAGCGTGCGCACGAAAGCCTTGATGACATCAACCAACAAATTGAGGATTTCAAGCGCGACGCCCCGGATGACCTGAGGGAGCGGCTAGACGGGCGGATCAAGGACGTGAACGCCTTGGTCAACAAGGTCATCCCCTTGGCCCGCACTGAAATCGTCGACGCCAATGTTTTGGCGTATTCTTCGACGGACTATTTCGCCTTGGCCACCAAGGCCATCGACGCGGGTTTTGCCTTCACCGACGCCGGCAGCGACTTGCTCAAAGAATTGTTCAAGCGCAAGATTGACGAGGCGCGCACCAAGCAATACACGATTTCGGCTGCCATCCTAGCCATTTTCGCCATCGCCGCCCTCATCGCCGTGTTCGTTTCGCGCTCCATCACCGGCCCGGTCAACCACTTGGTGGGCGTCATGGACAAGCTGGCGATGGGCGACAGCACGGTGCGCGCCAATCTGCAAACCTTCGACGAAGTCGGCCTGTTGGGTCGGCAGTTTGACATCATGGTAGACCAACGCGAAGCGGCCAGCGCCAAGGTTCAACAGGAAAACGAGCAACTCAACAACTCGGTGATCGAATTGCTGCAAGCGGTGGCAAGGCTGGCCGAAAAAGACCTCACGGTCAAAGTGCCGGTCGCCGAAGACATCACCGGCCTGGTGGCGGACGCGCTCAACCTGCTCACTCAAGAGACCTCCAACGTGTTGAACCGCGTGGTGGACATCGCCGGCAACGTCGCGCGAATTTCCCGCCAGGTGAAATCCCAGTCCGACACCGTCATCGGCGTGGCCTCGGAGGAGAAGCGCGAGGTCGAGCAGGCCGCCGCCGAGCTCAACCTGGCGTCTGAAGTCATGCAGGACATCGCCAAGCTGGCGCTTTCCTGCAACCAGGCCGCCGAGCAAGCCATCCAAAACACCGACAAAGCGCAAGAGACGGTGTTGGGCACCGTCGAAGGCATCACCACCATCCGCGACACCATCCGCGAAACGGAAAAGCGCATCAAGCGGCTGGGCGAGCGCTCGCAGGAAATCGGCGGCGTGGTGAATATCATCAACGGCATCGCCGAACGCACCCACATCCTCGCCATCAACGCCTCTATGCATGCCGCTTCCGCCGGCGAGGCGGGCCGTGGCTTCGCGGTGGTTGCCAACGAAGTGCAAAAGCTGGCCGAAAACGCCCGCGAGGCGACCTTGAAGATATCCGGCCTGGTCAACAATATCCAGTTGGAGACGGCCGACACCGTGACCACGATGAACGACGCCATCAGCCAAGTGGTGCGCGGAACGACCCTCGCCCAGCAGGCCGGCAGCGAAATGCGCGAGACGCGGGACACCACGGCCAACCTGGTGCAACTGGTGCGCCGCATCGCCGACAGCTCCAAAGCCCAGGCGCAAACCTCACTGCAACTGCGCGAGCGCGCCTTGCAAATCCAAAAGAGCACGGAGCACACCTACGTGCAATTGCAGGCGCAAGGCGTCCAGACCGAGCAGCTGGTGGGTTTTTCCGAGGAGCTGGTGGAATCGGTGGGCGTGTTCACCCTGCCCAAGCTGGCTGGCGTCTAAGCGCCACCCCTTATCGGCACTGGGCAAGGCCCGGCCGGTCGTCCGACTTGCCGGGCCTTGTTTTTGCCTGCCGGGCGTGTCCGGCACGCCTTGTCACAAGGGGTTTCCCGTCACGCAGGAGAAGGTTTTCGTGGCAAGCCGAAAATTAACCGGCTGCTTCGAGCGCGCGATCCTGACGATCACATAAGGCTGCGTCAACGCCTGTGTCACGATGCAATCGGGGCCGGGCTGGGTCAGCGACAAGCTGATGTCGATATGGCCGCGCCGCCGGTCGAGCCCGGTGAGATTCAATTGATAGCCGCCAGTGTTTTTCTGCCCGGCGAAAGCCGCGATGACCATTTCCTTGGAAAAATCCACCTCCGGCAGCGGCGGCGACGCGCTTTTGCCGTGGGTCTGCCATAGCGAGCGCAGCGCGGTTTTGTCGCGGATGGTGTCGAATCGTTGGCTGTCTACCCCGCTGTGCGAGCCTTGCTCCAGCACCCTGAAGATTGCCGTGGGCGCTTTTTCGGCCGCCGCCGCCAGGCCAGGGGTTGCCAGCGTTGACAGGGGTATCAGGCAGGCCAGGAGGGTAAATTTCATCATAATGTTCCAATTCTCGATAAAGAGTGGCCGACAAGGTATGCCTTGTCGGCCACAGCGCTTTTCCGTTGTCAGGTAACGGCTTTCGTCAGGGCCAGCCGAACAACCATAGTTTGCCCGAGGAAAGCGCAATCGCTCAATGGGGGTAAAATGCCTAGAAACACAGCGGATGCTGATGGCGGTCAGGTATTTCTAGGTAGAATTACGGAGAAGCTGGCCATTTGGCCTATTGCAGGCTCATCACGCGCCTTATGCCAAATCCACACGCCAGTGGAAACACTCACGGCTCGGCTGGGATAGCTTGTCTTGGCGGGCTGGAAGCTTGCGTGCTCGAATTAGGCGGCTTAATGATGGGTGTTGAGTCTGTCGAATAGGATGCGCCACTGCAACACCGAGCGCGTGCCTAGCTTAGTGGAGGCGTTTTCGATATGGGTTTGCCAAGTGGACGTTTTCGTGCCCAGTATGTCGGCCAATTCCCGGTCGGTTTTGTCATGCTGCGACCTCAGCAGAAAGACTTTTGTTTCGGTCAAGGTCAGGCTTGCCAGTTTGCCAAAATCGCTAGGATTAAGCCGCTTTTGGGCGCGCAGGAGCAGGAATGCGCGGCCGTCTTTGTCCAGTTCTTTGGGATCTAGATCTTCCAGATCCTTGTTTTCCCAGTGCTTAGAGAGGCTTTCCGCAACCGACGATGCCGCGTCATCCGTGGATCGCGCACAGGTCGATAGCATGGCTTTTCGCAGCGCCTCCCATAATTGCGAGGCCACGAACGGCTTCATCAGCAAGGCTTTCGCGCCGAGCTCGCACATGTCGAAGGCATTGGGCAGGTCGGCTTTTTCCCGCGACGTCACCATGACGACGGGGGTTGCCGAGCGCAGTGCGGCGAGGTGCCTAAGCAAGTCCATGCCGTCCATTCCGCCGTTGAACAGATAATCGAGTAGAATGCAGTCAAAATCTTCAGGTTGGGCCGCATCGAGAAACGTTTCCGGAGATTCAAAATAGGCCACCCGATGTCCGCCTTCCGCCTCTAATAACCCACGCACGGCGAAATAGACGCCTTCATTGTCGTCGATCAGGGCGATGCGGAGTTTCTTTTTGGGAATGTATTTATGATGAAGATCCGTTATTCTTCTCATCTTTTCTTTTGTAGGATTTTATTGGTGGGCGGATGGGCGATGGCGCTTGCTGGCGGGTATTGGTTAAACCAGTATCTCCTGGTGAGGCCGCAGGATCGGTTTTACGAGCAGGTCAACGAGATTTTCGCCGATGTGGAAAACCATCTGATTGCTTATCAGTCCATGATGGACGGCCCCTATGATAGGTTTCAAAAGCCTGGCATGATAACAAAGGACGATCCGCAAGGGTATCTGAATAGCCTGCCGAACGAACCTTATCCTGGCCTGCTTCACAAAATCCAGTGGAAACCCTGGGTAGCCGGCGCGGCGGCGCGCGCTTTCTGCAAAAAGTGGAGCAACATCGAAGGGCCGGGGCGTTCCGTCTTGGTTTGGCATCTGCCTGTGCCTGGAACGGCCAAGCTGGCGCGAAATCAGCCACGGCCCGGCTGCGCAGGCGCTTTAGAAGCGGAATTCGATCTGAATAAATTGTTCGCCCGCCTGTTCAAGGCGGCGACCGACAAAGCGATGGGCGTACGCATTGACGCAAAGGGGGCGCAGCAATCCGAGCCGGACAAGATCGACCATGAGGAGCCACGGATTTTTGTCAGTGACGGCTATGTCGAGGACAGCGGGCCATGGTCGAAGGACACCAATATTGCGTTCCACACCTTCAATTTGCACATTGTGCTGTCGGCTTCGCGGAAAGGATGGAACGCGGAATGGCCCGCATGGACTTTTTTCACGCTGGGCGGCGTGTTGAGTTGGGCTTTGTACCGGATATCGCGGCGCCGCGATGAGCGCAGTCTGCAAGACCGCGGCCATCAATTGGGCCTGCGCCAGCGCGGCGAGGATGTGGCTTTCATCGCCCACGAATTGGCGCAACCTTTGACCGGCATCTCCGGTTGCCTGGAAAGCTTGCTGGTGCGTCTGAACCGCGACGATTTGCCGGCGGAGATATTGGCGCGGGACTTGTCCGCCGCCTTCCAACTGGCTAGGCGGGCCAGCGATTTCCTGGTGGAAATCCGCGGGCAAGTCGCCGGCCAAGGCGACAGGCAACGCCGCGCCGTCGCTGTCGGCGAAGTCTTCCGCGATGTGGCCGCCTTGGCAAGGGTGGACTCGCGTTTTCACGACATTGCCCTGGCCGCCAAAGGCGGTGCCGATTTGTGCGTCATGGCCAGCCCGGCAGCGTTGGAGATGGTCTTGCTCAACCTGCTGCGTAACAGCGCCGAGGCGATCCGCGACGAAGGCCAGGGCGGCGCCATCAGTCTGGAGGCCAGGGCCGAGGGCGATTGGGTCAAGCTTCGCGTCGAAGACGACGGCCCCGGTATCAGCCAGCCGGACGAGCTGTTCCAGCCCTTCAGAAGCACAAAAGACTATGGTACGGGCCTGGGTCTGGTGCATTGTAAACGCCAGGTGGAGCGCTTCGGCGGCAACATCAAAGGCGGCAACCGTGCGGACGGCGGGGCTTGGTTTGAAATCGCCTTGCCGGCCGCCGGCGCGGCGGCGGGGTAAGGCGGGTTCGGGCCACGCGGGCTTCCTGCGGCGGGGTTTGCCGTTACAATAACAGGCTCCACACTACCTCTAACCATACCCGGAGACTGGGCAGCCATGCGGAAAAGTGACGACCCGATTGAGCGGGGCGATGCGGGTGCGACAGTCCTCAGGCGCCCTACGCCCACGCCGGGAAGCGCGGCGGCCACGCGGAAAAGCGGCGATCCGTTTGTGCTGGGCAATGCGACCATCCACGATTTCGACCACGTTTTAGTCACGCGCCAGGCATCCGCCGAACAGGGCGAGCTTTGCACGTACCGTAAAATGTTCAAGCGCGGGGAGGGCGCTTTAAACAAGCCGGAATATTGGACTGAAAGGGAAAACCAGTTTCTCTTGGAATTTGCCTTGAAGCGCCTAAAGCATGTGGTGCAACTCAAAGGGCTTGAGCGGTTCGCCGAAACGAGCAAGACGCCGATCATTCAGCACATCGCCACTTTCGACGCCGGCCTGACCATCAAAGATTGGCTGGGGCAGAAGCCCCGCTACGCTGACGGCAAAACCCTGGCCCATCCGTTCCAACACATCGGCATGCTGTTATCGCTGCTGCGCGCCTGCCTGGTCGCGCTCAAGGAAATCCATCAAAATGGCATCGTCCATCTGGACATCAAGGAAGACAATATCTGTTTGATTTATGCGCCCTATCCGTTTCTGCCCGGCTCCGGCGCGACGGTCAGCATTCAGTTTGAAACGCTCAAGCTGATCGATTTCGCTTTCTCCATCAGTGTCGGTTATCCCTTAAAGCATCCTTTGCCCATTGAGCCGCTGGAAGCGGAAAACTATCAGTCAACGCTGATGAAAGAGGCGTTGCGGGAAGACGCGCTGCTGGGCAAGCCCGAGCACGCCGACCGGCTCGACTGGCGGGCCGATTTGTACAGCTTAGGCTACCTGTTTGGGCGCATCCTGCTCCTTGACGATCCCTTGACGTTCCAAGGCCGGCCCGGCGTGGAGGCGCTGCGCGGCGCTTATGATTTGGTTGCGCGGCTTAAGGCGTTCGACCAAGCCCCGCCTGGCCTGCCTTTGCCCCACGACGGCCTTATCGCCGACATCGACGCCTTGCTGGATGGCGTGCGCAACGATACTGAAGCCTACCGGCATTTCGCCGTCGTGCGCGACAGCCTGGCGGACGATGCCGCCCCCGTCGCCGCCACTTCGACATTGAAACCGACCGGAACCGCGCCCAAAGCGGCCTCGCCTAGTCGAAGCCTAGGCGGCGCGCTCGTGTTGCTAGTGCTCTTCGCGGCTGTCGGCGTGGCGTTTTACGCGCCAGCCTGGCGACCGCAAGCAGCCCCGCAGGCCCCGCCGCCAGTGCCGCCACAAGCCATCATTCCGCCGCCGCAGCGCCTTGACTGCCCGACGCAGATGGACAAAACCAGCTTGGCAGGATTTAATGAGGCGGCGCAAGCGTTGCGGCGGCGGGCGCAGGCACAGGAAAATGGCGCGGTGGAAGCGTGGAACACAGCCCGCGACGCGCAAATCCGCGTGTTGGGGCAAGCCCAGCCCGTCGCCGATTCGAGCGGAAAGTCCCGTGCGTTGAATTGCCTGGCTGCGCTGGCGGTCGCCGGGGATCAGCCGGCACTGGACGGCTTGAAAAAATTTGACACGGAATACTTTACGTCGCTCAACGCATTTGAAGAATGGCTGAAAAAACCCAGAAAAAACCGTGGCGAACCGTCCCCCGGTGCCAAGCTTTGGCTGGAAAACCTGGCCGCATGGCTCGCGCTGGACGAAGGCCTCTATGTCCAGTGGCTAGGCGTGAGCCATAAGC
>Ga0265327_10000857_pt1 | contig 45481 bp, 37 predicted proteins | sample 41621metaG_FD_202089 | JGI IMG/M metagenome (GOLD analysis project Ga0265327, IMG submission 202089) | Rhizosphere microbial communities from Carex aquatilis grown in University of Washington, Seatle, WA, United States - 4-16-21 metaG | ecosystem: Host-associated > Plants > Roots > Rhizosphere... | reverse complement strand
ATCCGGAAGCCCGGGCGCCTCTTTGCCGGGCTGCCGCGAAAGCTGCGGGTCTGGAACTCGCATGGCGACCGGATGATCAAGCTCCCGCCCGGCTTCGTGCCGATCGGGCGCACCGAAAACTCGGAGTATGCGGCCATCGAGGACCGGAAGCGGAATTTCTACGGCATCCAGTTCCACCCGGAGGTCTTTCACACCGAGCGGGGCGTCGACATCTACCGGAACTTCCTTTTCGGCGTCTGCGGCGCGAAGCACAGCTGGACCATGCGCAGTTTCATCGACCACACCGTGCAGGACATCCGCGCGCGGATCGGGAAGGGGAGGGTCATCCTCGGCCTCTCCGGCGGTGTCGATTCGTCGGTGGCGGCGGCGCTCATTCACCGCGCCATCGGACGCCAGCTCACCTGCGTATTCGTCGACAACGGACTCCTGCGCAAGGACGAGCGCCAGCATGTGATCGACCTCTACAAACGGCATTTCCACATCGACCTCCGCGTCGTGGACGCCGCCGACCTGTTCCTCCGCCGGCTCAAGGGCGTGGGCGAGCCCGAGGCCAAGCGCAAGATCATCGGCCGCACCTTCGTGGAGGTGTTCGAAAAATCCCTCAAGTCAATCGGCCACGCCGAGTACCTGGCGCAGGGCACGCTCTATCCCGACGTCATCGAGTCCGTCGCGATCGGCAACAACCCGGCGGCGCTGATCAAGACGCACCACAACGTCGGCGGCCTGCCCGAGCGAATGAAGCTCAAGCTCCTCGAGCCGCTGCGCGAGTTGTTCAAGGACGAGGTCCGGGTCGTCGGCGCCAAGCTCGGCCTCCCGCGCGAGGTGGTCTGGCGCCAGCCTTTCCCCGGTCCGGGGCTGGGCGTTCGGGTCCTCGGGGAGATTTCCCGCGACAAGCTCGAGGTGCTGCGCGGGGCCGACGCCGTCCTGCAGGAGGAAATGATGGCCTCCGGCTGGTACTGGAAGGTCTGGCAGTCGTTCTGCGTCTTTCTGCCGGTGAAGACGGTTGGCGTGGTGGGCGACGAGCGGCACTATGCCTGGGTCATCGCCCTGCGGATCGTCGAGAGCCGCGATGCCATGACCGCCGACTGGACCCGCCTGCCCTTCGACCTGCTGCAGAAGATCTCGAGCCGGATCACCAACGAGGTAAGGGGCGTCAGCCGCGTGGTGCTCGACATCAGTTCCAAGCCGCCGGCGACGATCGAGTGGGAGTAAGGCCGGGTCGGCGGGGAGGAGCTCGTTCGCAAAATCCCGCCGTCGCACGCCGGCACGCTTCCACCCGTCGAAACGAGCGGATCCGCCCGCCCGTCAATTTCCCGTTGCGCCGGAGGGCACTGCCTCCCAAGTTCCCTGTCTGATTACGCCATGAAAGTCCGCCCCGCCCTCCGGTTGGCCGCCCTCCTTGCGGTTCTCGTCCCAACGGCGTTTGCCGACGGCCGGACCGACGAGTGGATCGCAAAGGGCCGCGCCGCCCTGGGCAGCGAGAGTGCCTTGAATGCCGTCACCAGCGTCCATTACAGCGGGACCCTGGAAACGACGGAGAGGGTGCCGGACAAGGACGATCCCACCAAGCTCGTCGACCGCCCGTTGCGGGTCGGCATCGACATCATTTTCCAGAAGCCCTGCCAGCAGCGGATCAGCCTGCGGTCCGACAAGATCGTCGAGACCACCGCGCTGGACGATCTCGACGGCTGGGTCCGACGCATGGAGGTCGGCAAGGAGGACCAGTGGCAGTTGACGCTTCTCGACTCCGGGCAGATCAAGAAGCTCCGCGCGAACACCTGGGTGAACCTCGATTTTTACCGCAACATCGAGCAGCACGGCGGCCGGGTCGAGTACCAGGGCGAGACGGTGGTCGACGGCAAGGCCTGCGTCGTCCTCTCCTTTGTCTATTCCGAGAACAGCATTTTCACCCGCTATTTCGAGAAGGCCACGGGCATCCTCGTGAAGACCGTGACGGAAAGCGGTGGCGAGATTCGCGAGCAGGGCGAGGTGATCGAAAAAGGCGTGCGCTATCCGAAGGTGCTCGTCAACAAGTCGGCCAATGGCATCGCCACCATCATCACCTTCGACAGCATCAAGGTGAACGAACCGATGCCCGCCAGCGAGTTTGCCGTGCCGGCCCTGACGTTGTCGGCGCGGGCGAAGTAAGCCGGGCGACGGTTCGCCCGGGCCGGGTGGCGGATTTGTCTGTCAAAGCCGTCCCAAATTGAGGCTTTTCTTTGCATCGGGCATGATTTCTGCCACGATCAGGCATCTCTATGGAACCGACGAACGCCGTCCTGAAAATCGACAACAAAGAGACCCTCCTCCCCCTGATGACAGGCAGCGAGGGCGAGCGGGCGATTGATGCGCGCAAGCTCCGACAGGACACCGGCTGCATCTTCTACGACCAGGGCTACGGCAACACCGGGTCGTGCGAGAGCGCCATCACCTATCTGGACGGCGACAACGGCGTCCTCCGGCATCGCGGCTATCCGATCGAGCAACTGGCGATGTACTCCGACTACGTGGAGACCGCCTATCTCGTCATCTACGGCGAGCTCCCCAACATTGTCCAGCGTAAGAAGTTCGGCCAGCTTCTCCGCCAGCACGCGGCGATCGAAACGCAGATGCAGCGCATCTTCGACGGATTTCCGCAGAGCGCGCCCGCGATGGGCATGCTCACGTCGATCGTGAGTTCGCTCGCAGCTTACTACCCGAATCTCGCCACCAACAATTTCGAGAAGGACCTGCAGAACTTCGACCTGGCGGCCGGCATGGCGATTTCCAAGATCCGCACGATTGTGGCGATGATCTACCGGTATCGCCACGGGCTGCCGTTCATGCACCCGCGGGACCTGCCGTTTTGCGACAATTTCCTGCACATGATGTTCTCGGATCCGTACGTGGCCTACACGCCGATCCCGGAGGTCACCCGCGCGCTCAACCTGCTGTTGCTGCTGCACGCCGACCACGAGCAAAACTGCAGCACTTCCACGGTCCGCATGGTCGCCTCGAGCGGCGCCAACCTTTTCACCTCGATTGCCGCCGGCGTGTGCGCCCTGTCCGGACCGCTCCACGGCGGCGCCAACGCGGCGGTGATGCACATGCTCCAGACGATTCACGACGAGCACGACGACGGCACGCGGTTCATCGCTGCGGCCAAGTCCGGCGCCAAGGGAAACCGCCTGATGGGCTTCGGCCATGCCGTCTACCGCAACTACGATCCGCGCGCCCGCATCATCGGCCAGGCCTGCGACGAGGTTCTCAACCGGCTGGGGAAATCCGACCCGCTCCTCGACATCGCGAAACGCCTCGAGCACGCCGCGCTGCACGACGACTATTTCCTCTCCCGCAAGCTTTACCCGAACGTCGATTTCTATTCGGGAATCATCATGCGCGCGCTCGGGCTGCCGACGGACATGTTCACGGTGATGTTTGCCATCGGCCGCTCGCCGGGCTGGATCGCCAATTGGAAGGAAGTGGCGTCCAACGCCAAGGGCCGCATTTACCGCCCGCGCCAGATCTACGTCGGTGCGGTCAAGCGGGACTACGCATCGATCGACCAGCGGAAGTAGGGTGGGCACGGGCGGAGACCGATCGAATGAAGTTGTAGCCGGAGTCGCGACGAGTGCGAAGCCTCGGCGGCTGACCCCGGTTTGATGTTTCCCGTTCGTAAGCCCATGCTCCGGGGTCAGCGACCCCGGCTACACCGGAGGTTGGCTCCCGCTATTCCGCTGGCGGCGGGACGGCCGTGGCGGCGCCCTTCTTGGGCGGCGGTTGGTGGATGATCTGATCGATGTTCAGTCCGGTCAGCTGCTCCAGCCCCTTCAACAGGCGCCACAGCGCATACATCATCATGGCCACCACCGGCACCGAGATTCCGGCCAGGCTCACCCAGTGCATCTTGGCCAGCTCCTGGTTGAACGCTTCGGTGCCGGCCGGGCTTCGAATGATGTGGCGGGCAAAACCGTAGTTCAGCGCGCCGCTCACGAACATGGCGGCGGCGATCAGGTAGCTGGACGACCGGATGAGGCGGTCAAAACCGGCGGCCGTGCCGCGGGCCGCCAACTCCGCCCCGACGCGCTCGACGTCGATCACCTGCGGATTATAGAGGATCTCGTGGATGAGCGGTTCCTTCGACCGGATCGAGGCCAGCACCGCGATGCCGATCATGGTGGGCAGCGCGCCATCCTTCACCGCGAACCAGAAGCCATCGAGCTTCATCAGCCCGAATCCGCCCGAAATGAGCACGCTCACAAACCCGATGAACGAAATGAAATTGAACCGCCGGCGTCTCAGGAAATCGAGGATCCCGTAGCCGGCGGGAAACATTAGCGCCACCAGCAGCCCCCATTTCGGGCCCAAGGCGCGCGGCCCGCTGGCAAAAGCCATGATGACCGTCGGCGCGACCAGGTTGCAGGCCAGGTTGGCCAGCAGATTCTCGGGTTTCTGCTTCGGCGCTGATACGGTCGGCGTGGTCATTTCGTTTTGCCAAGGAGAAGCCCGCGGCCCTTAATCGTCAATCCCGCCCATGCTCCTCCTCGGACTCAACATCGACCATTGCGCCACCCTGCGGCAGGCGCGTTACCGCCAGGCCGGCGCCTCGGCGGGCGGCAACGTCGAGCCCGATCCGGTGGCGCTCGCGCTGCTGTGCGAGCGCGCGGGCGCCGATTGCATCACCGTCCACCTGCGCGAGGACCAGCGGCACATCCAGGAACGCGATGTCTGGCGCCTGCGGGAGTCGATCGCCACGCGCTTGAACCTGGAAATGGCGTGCACGGCGGCGATGACGGAATTCGCGCTGAAGCTGAAGCCGGACTCGGTCTGCCTCGTTCCGGAAAGCCGCGAGGAGGTCACCACCGAGGGCGGACTCGACGTCGTGCGCCATCGCGACAAGGTCCAGCGCGTGACCGACGCCATGAACGGCGCCGGCCTCAAGACCAGCCTCTTCATCGACGCGGAAGAGCGGCAAATCGAGCTTTCGGCGCGGATTGGCGCGCCGTGGGTCGAACTGCACACCGGCGCCTATGCCAACGCCTACCACGGGCCGGCCCGCGCGGCCGAGTTCAAGCAGCTCAGCGTCGGCGCCGCCCGGGCGCACGAACTCGGGCTGGTGGTCAACGCGGGCCACGGCATCAATTACGTCAACATCGCCGAGGTGCGGACCATTCCGCACCTGCATGAATTGAACATCGGCCACAGCGTCATCAGCCGCGCCTTGTTCACCGGCATCTCGGAAGCCGTCCGCGAGATGAAGGCGCGGATGAATGCATAGAGGAAGGAGCGAGTGGTGAGAAACGAGCGTCGAGTAGCTTTCCCTTACGGACCGATGCCGCACGTTTCATAATGCTCGCTTCCCGATGAGGCTCGCTCCTCACTTCCCGCTCCTCGCTCCTCTCTGATGAATATCGTCCTTCCCCCTGGTGGCGTGCTGGTCGGCCTCGGTTGCGACATCATCGAGGTCGAGCGCATCCGCGCCGCCCTGGAGAAGCACGGGGAAAGATTCCTCAAGCGCGTGTTCACCGACGAGGAACGCGCCTACTGCGACAGCGTCAAATACTCGCACAAGCACTATGCGGCGCGCTGGGCCGCCAAAGAGGCCGTGTCCAAGGCGTTCACCACCGGCATCGGCCCGCATCTCGACTGGACGTCCACATCGGTCTACCACGGCGAACGCCACCAGCCGCTCGTCCGGCTCGACGCCAAGGCGCAGGCCCTGCTGTCGCAGGTCGGGGCCACGCACGTCTGCCTGACTCTCTCGCACATCGATTCCCACGCGATGGCCGTCGCCGCGCTGGTCCGGAGCAGTTGAGCCATGAAGTCGCTGGTTTTCGGGCGAACGTCCACGGCGGCAGCCGGCTGGCTGTTCCTGCTGCTGTTCGCGGGCTGGCTGACCTTCGTCTTCGCGCCGCGATCCAAACCCCCGGTTGCCGCCCGGCCGAAGTCGGAGGCGACGAAGCCGTCAAAGCTGGCGGCCGTCGGGCTGCCCGACAACCCCGACCTCGAGGGCCTGCCGGATTACTTCGCGCTGTGGGCGGACAAGGCGGATTGGGTCAACGACCGGGCGCTTTTCGCCTACTGGAGTCCCGGGGCGATGGACTACAGCTATTACTTCGAGGCGATCCGCAAGGACGGGAAGATTCGGTTTCGGCCCATTCCGCGGACGATGGCGCGCGAGGTATCGCGTGATCCGAGATCCCCGCCGCCCGACGAGCATCCGCTGCTGCTGATGCGTGGTGATCACCTCCCCGCGACATCGATCAGCCGGGAGCGCGAAGTCCTGGCGAGAATGGACCCGGCCGCCACGGACGTCTACCAGGTCCCGGACCGAATGCCGGTGCTCAAGGTCCAGCCCGAACCAGTGAAGATCGAGGTCAAGGACCTTGACCTGCCAAAAAAATGAACACGGCTTTTCCTTTTGTGGGGCTGCATGGAAGTCTCGGGGCCCGCAACGACTTGGTGGAGCGCGGCCTCTGGACGCGCTTTGAACCCGTCCAGAGGCCGGGTTCCACCTTGGCGTCGCAGCCTTTGTTCAATCCCGCTGTCTCTTGAGCATGGACTCAGCTTTTTCCCACCCAATCCTATCCTGCGCCGACGCCGGTGCTTGGGAGAAAAAGCTGCTTTTGGACGAGCCCGCCGAATGGGCCGCCATGAGGCGGGCCGGCCGGGCCATTGCGGGCGCCGTTCTCAACGATTTCCGGGAGATCGGCGGGCTGCCGGACGAGGCGCGGCTGCTCGTGCTGGCGGGCAAGGGGCACAATGGTGGCGACGCGCTCCTGGCGGCGGCGGAGATCCTCTCCCGGCATCCGCGGTCAACCGCAGCGGTCGTCCTGGCGTTCGGCGAAGCGCCTCTCCGGCCGCTGGCCCGGCGGGCACTGGGCGAATTGCGAAACGCCGCGCCATCGCGGGTCACACTCGGTTCCGCCGAGTTGCTGATGGGCGCGCAGGAAACCTACGCGCTCTGCCTCGACGGAGTTTTCGGATTCCAGTTTCACCCCCCGGTCGACGCCGCCACGGCCGCCTTGCTCGACCACGTCAACGCCCACCCAAACGTCACGCTGCGCGCGGCGATCGACCTGCCAAGCGGCCTCGGGGAAGCCAACGGCGCTGCCGTTTTCCGCGCCGACTTCACCTACGCCACCGGCATCGTGAAGACGCCGGTCGTGGCCGAGGCCAACGCCGCCTTCGTGGGTCGCCTGCGCTACCTCGATCTCGGGTTCTTTGGGGTAGGGCGAGTCCTCCGCGACGCGCCGCTCGGTGACCCCGGACCGGGCTCACCCGCCGAGGCAAGGGCAGTCGTCGCGACCCCGGCCACAGACCGAATTCTTCTCCCCTCGATCCTGCACCCGCTCGCCCAGCTCCGGCCGGCCGTTTCTGACAAACGGACCTACGGCCACCTGGTCGTTGTCGGTGGTTCGCGCCGCTACCCGGGCGCGGTCCTCATGGCGGTGCAGTCGGCCCTGCGAAGCGGGGTGGGCCTGTTGACGGCGTTTGTGCCGGAATTCCTCGTCCCAGAGTACGCCGCGCGATTTCCCGAAGTGATGTGGAATGGCCGGGTGGAAACGGCCGGCGGCGGCCTGGCCAGGGCTGGCATGCCGACGATGCTCGACGCCATGAGCCGCGCCTCGGTGCTGCTCATCGGTCCCGGGCTCGGCGCCGATCCAGACACCCTTGGCGCCGTCCAGGAAATCGTCGGGGCGGCGGCGGTCCCGATGGTGCTGGATGCCGACGCGCTCCGCGCCGAGGTCATTGCCGCCGCCCGGGGCCGGCCGTTCATCTGCACGCCGCACGCGGGCGAGTTCAAACGGATTGCCAGCGGGCTCGGCCTGCGCGAGTTCTGCCGAGACCGCGGTGCGGTCGTGGTGCAAAAGGGCTCGCCGACCCGGATCTGCGGCGGGGATACGGTTTATTGCAGCCTGTACGGCGGACCGGTCCTGGCCCGGGGTGGGAGCGGCGACCTCCTCGCGGGCCTCGTCGCCGGGCTGCTTGCGCAATCTGCAGGCGATTTGTTGCTCGCCGCCAGCCGGGGCGTTGTCTGGCATGGAATGGCTGCCGACCTGCTCGCCCGCGACAAGGGCCAGGTGGCCGTGCAGACGACCCAACTCCTCGACTATCTGCAACCCGCCCTCCACGAGGCGCTGTAGGAACGTCTCTTTGCCGCTGCTCCGACGCCACTTTGGATTTTCCAGGTGGATTGCCTCTCCTCGCACCCGCCATGTCCGCCCACCCCGACCTGACCGCGCAGCAGGCGTTCATGATCCTGAATGACCTGCCCAACATCGGGCCGATTTCGCTCAACCGGCTGCTCGCGGAGTTCGGCGACGACCCGATTCGCATTCTCGGCGCCGAGAAGCGCCGCCTGGAAGCGGTGCGCGGGGTGGGGCCGGAGACCAGCGCAGCGATCGTGAACTGGGAGCAGCATTTCGACGTCGCGCGCGAGGAAGAGCGGCTGGCCAAGGCCGGCGCCGCGTTCATCACCACGCGCGACGAAGGCTATCCCAAGCTCCTCAAGGAGATTCACGATCCGCCCATCGGGCTCTATCGGAAGGGTTGCTACCTGTTCGACCAGCCGGGCATTGCCATCGTCGGCAGCCGGCGCACGACGCTATACGGACAATCGGTCGCGAAAAAACTCGGCGCCGACCTGGCCAAGCTGGGGTTCTGTGTGGTCAGCGGACTGGCTCGGGGAATCGACACCGCCGCTCACGAGGGCGCGCTGTCGGTGGGAGGAAAGACCGCGGCGGTGCTGGGCACTGGCCTCGACATCATTTACCCGTCGGAGAACCTCGACCTCTACCGGCGCATTGCGGATTCCGGCGCGGTCCTGTCCGAGTTTCCGTTCGGCCGGAAGGCCGACCGGCAGTCGTTCGCCATGCGCAACCGGATAGTCTCGGGCATGACCGACGCCACCGTGGTCGTCGAGAGCGACGTCAACGGCGGCGCGATGATCACGGCCCGTTTCGCCGGGGAGCAGGGTCGGCTCATTTTCGCCGTGCCGGGCAGGATCGACCAGCCCACCAGCGCCGGCTGCCACCAGTTGATTCGCGATGGCGCCACGCTGCTGACGAGTGTGGATGACATTCTCAACGAGTTGAATTACCTCGATGGCTTGCGTCCGTCGGCGATTCCCCCGAAGGACGGGGCGGGTCAGCCAGGGCAAACTCATCACGAACTGAGCGCGGCCGAGGCGACGCTGGTCGAATGCCTTCGCGGGGGCAGTCTGCTGGGGGTGGATGCGCTGGCCGCGGCGGCCGGACTCGACAGCCCGGAGGTTTCGGCCGCCTTGATGATGCTCGAGCTGAAAAGGCTCGTGACGAAGCGCGCGGATGGCACATTCGAGCTGCGTCCGGAATGACCCTGGTGAAACGTGAAAACCAAAGCTCGGCATCGCGGGTGGGGCGAATCCTCCGGATGAGCCGTTTCGCGGGGCGGCTCGTCGAGGACGACTCGCCCTACCGGGAAATATTCCAGTCGCCACCTCTTCTCCCATTCCTAAATCCGACCTTTATGAGAATCAAAACGCTTGTCCTGCTAGTGGCCGTTGCCACGACACTCGCCGCCGCCGACACGCCCAAGCATGCCATCACCCACGAGGATGTCTGGCTGATGAAAAGGGTCGGCGCGCCCACCCCGAGTCCGGACGGCAAATGGGCCGTCTTTTCCGTCACGGAGCCGGCGTACGATCCGAAGGAGCAATGGTCGGACCTCTGGCTCAAGTCGCTGACGGACGACACACCCGCGCGTCGCATCACCTACAGCAAGGGAGCGGAATCCGGTGTCGACTGGGCGCCGGACAGCCGGCGGATCGCGTTCTCCGCCAAGCGCGAGGGCGACGAGGTGCCCCAGCTCTACATTCTCAGTCTTGACGGCGGCGAGGCCGAGCGCGTCACGAACCTCACCCTCGGGGCCCACCAGCCGAAATGGAGTCCCGACGGCCGGCAATTGCTGCTGGTCAGCGAGGTGTTCCCGGGGGCGGATACGGAAGAGGCGAACAAAAAGGCATTCAAGGAGCACAAGGAGCGGAAATACAATGCGCGCGCGTACGAGCAGTTCCCCCCGAGATTCTGGGATCGGTGGCTCGATGACAAGAAGCCGCACCTTTTTGTTCAGGAGGCGCGCGCCGGCGCCGCCGCGCGCGATCTCTTCACCGGCACCAAGTTCGCCTCGAGCCCGGGCTTTGGCGGCTCCTTTGGCGACGACGGGCAGACTCTTGAGGGGATTTGGACGCCCGATGGCACCGGGGTGGTCTTCGCCGCCGCGGTCAACCGGCAGGAGGCCGCCCGGGCTCACGTGGACACGCCGATCTTTCTGGTGGCCTCCGGTGGCGGCGAGCCGCGCCGCCTGACCGAAGGCGGTGGCGGCTATCGGCAGTTGGCGTTCAGTCCGGACCGCGGAAGCCTGCTTTGCCTTTTCGAGGCCCAGACGCCCGGCAAGGTCTACGATCTCAACCGGCTGGCGAGCTTTGCCTGGCCGTTCGGCGTCGCCGTCCCCAAGGTGTTGACCGCATCGTTTGACCAGTCGGTGTCCCGATTCGCAACGCCCGCGGCCGGCGACCGCATCTTTTTCACCAGCGAGCATGCCGGGCTTGAGCGGCTCTATTCGGTCGGGTCTGCGGGCGGCGACGTCCGCGACGAGCCTTCTCCGGCGACCGGGTGCATCGGGGGCTTGTCCGCCGGCGGGAAATCGCTGGTGGGCCTGTGGGAGAGCGCGGTCAGTCCGGCCGAGGTATACGCGTTCGGCGGCGCGCCGAAGGCGCTGACGAGTTTCAACGCGGCGAAGGTCGCCGCGCTCGACTGGTCGCCCGTGGAGCATTTCTGGTTCACGAGCAGCCTGGGCAAGCAGATCCACAGCCTGCTGGTGAAACCCGCCGGCTTCGATCCGGCCAGGAAATACCCGCTGGTTCTGGTCATCCACGGCGGAGCGGCGAGCATGTGGCGGGACGCCTATACCATCCGCTGGAATTACCACCTGCTGGCGCAGCCGGGCTACGTCCTGGTGTTGACCGACTACAGCGGCTCGACCGGCTATGGCGAGGAGTTCGCGCGCAGCATCCAGTTTGATCCGCTGAAGGGCCCGGGCGACGAGCTCAACGAGGCGGTGGACTATGCGATCAAGAACTTCGCCTTCGTCGACAGCACACGCCTCGCCGCGGCGGGCGCCAGCTACGGCGGGCATCTGGCCAACTGGCTGCAGGCGACCACCACCCGCTACAAGTGCTTTGTCTCCCATGCCGGCGAGGCCGACCTCATCATGCAGTGGGGCACGAGCGACGGGATCTACGGGCGCGAGGTCAACAGCGGGTCGCCGATCTGGGGCGACAGCAAGGTCTGGCGCGAGCAGAGCCCGGCGATGCAGGGCGGCAACCACGACAAGGGGACCGGCTTCCTCACGCCGATCCTGATCACCGACGGCGAGCTGGACTTCCGGGTGCCGATGAACAATTCGCTGATGTATTTCGCGATCCAGCAGCGGCTCGGCGTGCCCAGCAAGCTCATCATCTTCCCCGACGAGAACCACTGGATCCTCAAGGGCGAGAACAGCCGCTATTGGTATTCCGAGGTCCAATCCTGGCTGGCGAAATACCTGAGGTGATTTAGGGCGAGCTTTCCGAGCCTCGCCATTTCTTTTTGGCGCGCGAATCACGCGAAATTGCGCGAAAAAGATCCGCGCGGCATCGGATCGGCCGACCACCGAAGGCGGGGTTCGGAGACCCCGCCCTCCGCGACTCAGCCTGGCGGCCAGCCGAGCTGACGCTTGCCAAGAACATGCACGTGCAGGTGCGGGACGGATTCGCCGCCGTCGGGCCCGTTGTTGATCACGACCCGGTAGCCGGATTCGGCGACGCCAAGTTTGCGGGCCAGGGCTGCGGCCGTGAGGAGCAGGTGGCCGAGGACGGCCTGGTCAGCGGCGCCCGCCTCGTTCAGCCGCGGGAGCGGTTTCTTGGGGATCACCAGCACGTGCACCGGCGCCTGCGGGTTGATGTCGTGGATGGCGATGCAGAGGTCGTCCTCGTGCACGAGCTTGGCCGGAATCTCCCGGTCGATGATTTTCTGGAAGAGGGTTTTCATGCCGCAGTAGCGAGTAGCGAGTAGCGGGTAGAGAGTAGTGAGTAGAAATGTGGCGGTCGCTTGATGCTCGCTACTCGCTACCCACTGCTCGCTACTAAAGAAACAACAGGTTCAAATTCGCGTTCCGGCGGGTGCGGCTGGCCGCGAGGTCGTTCAGGAGCGCGAGTGTGTCGGTGTACTCCCGCCGGCGCCGCTCCGTCCACCGTTTGGCCGCCGGACAGTGGGCGACCCGCAGGTTGGTGACGAGCATGGTCGACTCGGGGTAGGTCGCGAGCTGTTTGAGCCCCTCCATCAGTCCCGCCCGGGCGAACAGCGGCGACCCGCCGGCGTTGTCGAGTGCGGCGTCCCAGTGAAAGAATCCGTGTTGCGGTCGCAGCCTGCACAACCGGCCGAACAGACGCGCGGCGGCGCTGACGAACGCGGGATCGTTGGACTCGATCAGCTCGCCGCCGGTCCGGGCGCCCTTCACGGCATCGTCGAGGCTGGTGGTGATGGCCGCATCAAGCTGCTCGGCCAGGTAGAGATCGTGGCCCGTGAGCGGGGCAAAGAGCGCGTTGAGAAAATGGAGCCGGCGCAGCTTGGCGGAACGTGTCATTTCTTGGTCTTGGACATAGACCCCGGCGCGCCGGGTGCAAGATTCGTAATTTCGTCCACAAACTCCGAGACGTCGCGGAATTCCTTGTAGACGCTCGCAAAGCGGACATAGGCGACCTGGTCCATCTTGCGCAGGCGCTGCATGACGTGCTCGCCGATGGCCTGCGTCGGCACCTGGTTCTCGTAACGCGCCTCGACGGCATCGATCACATCCTCCACCAGCATCGAGATCTGCTCGCCGTCGACCGGGCGCTTGTGGCAGGCGGCGCGGACCGCGGCGACGAGCTTGTCGCGGCTGAACGGCTCCTGGCGGCCGTCGCGCTTGACGACCACGAGGCTGTCGCGGACGAACTCCTCGTTGGTGGTGAACCGGTGACCGCACTCGAGGCACTCGCGGCGGCGGCGGATGGAATTGCCGTCGCGGGCGATCCGCGAATCGATCACCTTGTCTTCAATTGAGGTGCACTTGGGACAACGCATGGGGAATTATTTCCCACGAAACACACGAAAAGACACCAAAGAGCCGGAGCGGCAGGGAATCAGTTTCGTGTTCATTCGTGTGTTTCGTGGGCTAATTTAAGGCTAGAAAATTCTTGAGAATCTGCATGCCGTTCTCGGTGGCGATGGATTCCGGATGGAACTGGACGCCCCAGACCGGCATCTTCTTGTGGCGCAGGCCCATGATCTCGCCCTCGGCGGTCTCCGCGGTGATTTCGAGGCAGTCGGGCAGGGAGGACCGCTCGACCAGCAGGGAATGATACCGGGTGGCCTGGAAGGGCGCCGGCAGGCCTTTGAACACGTCTGTTCCCCGGTGCTCGATTGGTGACATTTTGCCATGCATCAGGCGGCCGGCCCGGACAACCTTGCCGCCGAAATACTGGCCCATGGCCTGGTGGCCAAGGCAGACGCCAAAAATCGGCTTCCGGCCGGCAAACACCCGGAACATGTCGAGCGTGATACCCGCCTCGTTGGGTGTGCACGGGCCCGGCGAGATCAGGACGCGGTCCGGATTCAGGCGCTCGGCCTCGGCGGGAGTGAGCTCGTCATTGCGGAAAATCCGCATTTCGACCCCCAACTGGCCGAAATATTGGACCAGGTTGAAGGTGAAGGAATCGTAGTTGTCGATGACCAGCAGCACGTCCCGTGGATACTCGGGATTTGACAGGGGGGTCAAGCCCGCGGGTAGGCTGGTGGCGGACAAATGCCCGACCATTTCCAGCTTCTCCGGACCGACACGGCCACGGCTGCTCGCCGGGGCCGCCTGCGGACCCTGCACGGCGTCATCGATACGCCGATTTTTATGCCTGTCGGCACCCAGGGTACTGTTAAAGCGTTGACCCCTGCTCAGTTGCACGAAGTGGGTGCACAGGTGATCCTGGGCAACACCTACCACCTGAACCTTCGGCCGGGCTCGGATCTGGTTCGAGAATTGGGCGGATTGCACCACTTCATGGGCTGGGATGGCCCGATCCTCACCGATAGCGGCGGCTTCCAGGTCTTTAGTTTGGCGAAATTGCGCGAGATTCGGGACGACGGGATCGCCTTCCAGTCCCATGTCGACGGGGCGAAGCTGTTCTTGGGTCCGCGTGAAGTGATGACCATCCAGGCCAACCTCGGTTCGGATATCGCCATGGTGCTCGACGAATGCCCTCCCTGGCCGTGTTCGCGCGAGGAATGCCGCCGGGCGGTCGACCGGAGCTTTCGCTGGGCCGGGCAGTGCCGGCAGATCGCCACCGACAACGGCTTCCTCGCCGGCGGGCACCACGTGTTCGCCATCGCCCAAGGCTCCACGTTCGACGACCTGCGGCGGGAAGCGGCCGAGTCGCTGGCCTCGCTCGACTTTCCGGGCTACGCGGTCGGAGGGGTCAGCGTCGGCGAACCCGAGCCGGAGATGCTGAAGCAGGTGGCGGCGACGACCCCATTCCTGCCGGCGGGCAAGCCCCGTTACACCATGGGCCTCGGCACGCCCCCGCAGATCCTGAAGATGGTGGCCCTGGGGGTGGACATGTTTGATTGCGTGCATCCGACCCGGGTGGCCCGCAATGGGGCGGCCTTTACTCCCGACGGGCTGATCAACCTCCGGAATGAGCGCCATCGCGCCGACCCGAAGCCGCTGGTCGAAGGATTGGACAACTACGCCGCCCGTTTCTCGCGTGCGTACCTCCGCCATCTGGTCATGGCTGGCGAGATCCTGGCTAGCGTGCTCCTCACGATCCACAACGTGCATTTCTACCTCGACCTGATGGCGCAGGCGCGGGCCCACCTCCAGGCTGGCGACTATGCCCCGTGGCACCGGGCGTGGATCGAGCGCTACGAGGCGGGTGAGGCGGCGAATTGAGCGCCGTTTTCTGGCTCACGAGGCGCCCGCCGCCGGCGATTCTGTCCCGACTCCGGGTGGGCTCAGAGGGAAAAACCGCGGGGAATGAGGCGGTGCTCGTACGCCTGGCGCTCAAGCCCCTCGCGGAAATCGGGATGGGCCAGCGCGATGAGCGCCATGGCCCGCTGCGCGACCGATTTTCCCTTGAGATTGGCAATGCCGTATTCGGTCACGATATACATGACGTCGGTTCGCGGCGTCGTGACGATGTTTCCGGCCGTGAGGTTGAAAACGATGCGGCTGCGGCGTTCGCCGCGCTTGTCGTAGGTGGACGACAGGCACATGAATGACTTGCCGCCCTTCGACGCGTAGGCGCCGCGGACGAACTGCAGTTGCCCGCCCGTGCCGCTGAGGTGGCGGAGGCCGTCGGACTCGGAAGCGGCCTGACCCTGCAGGTCGACTTGGGTCGTGTTGTTGATCGAGACCATCCCGTCGTTCCGCATGATGTTGTGGGGCAGGTTGGTGTAGTCGACCGGCCAGGCCTGGAAGTCCTGGTTGCGGTCGATCGTGTCGTAGAGCAGGCGCGACCCCAGGCCGAAGCTGTAGACAATCTTGCCGGGGTTGAAGTTCTTCCGCGCGCCCGTGATGCGCCCCGCCTTGTACAGGCTCGCGATCCCGTCGGTCAGCATCTCGGTGTGCACGCCGAAGTCCCCCGCACTGCTTTCGAGCAGCAGCGCGCAAACCGCATTCGGCATCGAGCCGATGCCGATCTGCAGGCACGCCCCATCCTCGATTTCCGCGGCGATCAGGCGCGCCACCGCGCGATCGGTGTCGCCGGGCGGCGTACTCGGCAGCTCGGGTGCGGGCGCGTCATCGCCTTCGATGATGTAGTCGACTTCGCTGAGATGGACGCCGTTGCCCTCACCGTGGGCGTACGGCAGGCCACGGGTCACCTCGACGATGACGAGCTTGGCGCGCTCAATGATGGCCCGGTGCCACATGTGGGCGGCGCTGAAGTTGAAGACGCCGTTCTCGTCCATCGGGCAGGTCTTGATGACGAGGATGTCCACCGGGTCGATAAAACGCCGGTAGTAGTCCGGGATTTCGCCGAGGTTGACCGGGAGGTAGTTGCAGCGGCCGGCGTCATGCTTCTTCCGATCGTACCCGGAGAAGTGCAGGTTGAAGGCGAACACGTGGTGGCCCCCCGGATCGGCCTCGAGCACGGCGCGCGGCCGCATGGACAGGCAGCCACGGACCTTCACGTCCGTGAGTTCGCGAATCCGGGCGCCCAGCGCCCGATCGAACACGTCGGGCTGGCAGAGGCACGCGCCGTAATCGAGCCACATCCCCGAACGGACGAGCGCGGCCGCCTGTTCGGCCGAAATTTTCTGGGCCGGTGCCCCGGCGTTTCGCATCACCATGGCGCGCTCCGGATGGTCCGGTCCCCGGAGACCTGAGCGGATCGACCTGGGGTGATGGTTGCGGGCAAACGGGGGCTCACGCGGGGTGGGGGATTCCGCGACGGAGGTTGGGGAAACGTGGCCACGGATGCAATGCCGTTACTGAGCAGTGGCCTCCCGATTCCCTACCAACCACAGAGGGACGCGATGGCGGCAGCGGAACCGTCGCGTTGCCAGGCATCCAACTGGGCCTGGTCCTTCAGTTGCTGGCCGCGGTCGCGCGGCACGGCGGCGAAGACGCTGGTGCACTCGGAGAGCGCGGTCATGTCGCCCCAGAGTTTTTCAAACTGGGCAACCGGATAGACATCCTCCTGGCCGTGTCCCCAACGCTTCTTGACGTCCTTCAACGTGACGTAGGTCGGCAATCGCGCGGCGAGCGCGCGGACGGCGCCGGCGGTGCGCTCGGCGTCAGCCAGCTCGGCGCGCGTGAGGCCGAACACGCCGAGCAGGCGGTCGATGTCGATCCAGCAGGTGTTCGTGTTGTAATACGTGAGGGCGAACTCGTCGTCCTCCCGGGGGAGCGCGAGGCTTTCGACCATCCGGAGCCGGCCGTCGACGCGCGCAAGGCCGCCGCCGTGATCCTCGATGCGTTTCGGAATCACTTCCCAGCCAAGCGTGGCGCCGCTGGCCTGGAACCACCCGAGCAGGGTCGGGTCCGGCGAGGCACCCAGGGTGTCGATGTTGTGCGCGACCAGGGTGCGCAATTGCGGGCGCACCGCCAGCAGGCGGGCGAGCGTGCCGTTTTTCAGCAGATTCGGGATCTCAAACCAGTGGCCCACGGGATGCAGGCACTGCTCGGGAAGATTGTCGGTGTAGTCGGCGCCCTCCCCGGCCGTGCGGGCCCAGTTGGTGAGCGCGGCGCGGACGCTCTCGCGCATCTTTTCCTTCTGCTCATCGAGCTTCTGCTGGGCGGTCTCCTCCCAGGCAAAAGCAAGGTCGCGCAACGCGGGTACGAGCCGCAGCCCGATGGAGCGGCCGGGGGACAGCCAGACGTCCCGCTCCCAGGCGTCGCCCACGGCGCCGCGCACCCAGCTTTCGATCGGACCGTGGGTGAGGTGGCTGGTGGTGAAGATATGCGGGATCGGGGTGCCGCATTCACGCGCGGCGCGCCGGGTGCGGGCCAGGTGTGTCTCGATGAAGCTGCGGTGCCGCCCGCCGAGCTTGGCAAACGGGTGCAGGCCCTTGACCACCCCGGCGCCCTGCGTCCAGCGGCTGCCGACTCCGGCGGCGTAGGTGACGACGGCGATCTCGCCGCGACGCAGCGCTTCCCCACCGGCGGCGCGGAGGGCGGCCAGGTCGGGAAGCGTCGCCGCGGGCGCCTTGGAGCCCGGCTTCGCCCGGCCGGGCGTGGCCGGTGCTGCCGTGGCCGGACCAAAGTTGAAGAGGACATCGGCGGGCACGTCCTCGATCAGCGTGTTGGCCGGCAGCCGGTTGGTGGCGAGGCCGATCCGGCCGCTGCGAAGGTCGGCGCGGATTTGCTCGTGCTGGGCGCGGTCGAAGCCGTTCTGGGCCAGGAGATCGGCCAGGCGCTGGCCACTGCGGGCGGCGTCGTCGCCCGACGGAAGCAGTTGGTCGAGCAACGACGGCAGCGCGGCCGTGAACCCGGGGCGGGTGCGGGCGGCCTGGGTGAACTGGCGCAGGTCCGACCTTTCCCGCGGCGAAAGCTCGCGAGCGGCCCGGCGGAGCCAGCCGGGCACGGCATGACGGTAAAAATCGACGGGCAGCAGCGCGTCCGCCCCGCGGGCCAGCGACGCGACGGAGCCGTCCTCGTTGATCGCGAAGTCGTAAACCACCGGATCCATCGCGAACGGCAGCGACGATTCCAGCTCCTGCTTCGTGGCCCGCATGATTTCGCCGAGCTTCTCCTGGCCCTCGCGCAGGCGGGCGGGCGCAAAGATAAATCCCATGCCGCCGCCCGACATGCCGCCGAGCATCCAGAATCCCCAGAAATCTTCCCCAAACGCGGCGCGCGTGCGCTCGATCAGCCGCTCGGTGTACAGGTTGGTGACCCAGGGTATGATCGTCTGCAGCGGGCCGAAGAAGTTCTGGGTGAGCGCCGCGCCGAGCTGCTTGATGTCGCCCGCGGCCAGGAGGCCAAGGATGTCGCCGAGCGTCGCGACGGCCCGGAGCCGCGCGGCGAACTCGGCCTCGCCGCGGAGCAGGTATTTCTCGGTGACCATCTCCAGGATCGGCCCCACGTTCTGGGCCATGCCGCCGTGGACGAGCACGAGCGACTCCTGCAGCTTGCGGCGCGCCTCGGCCGAAATCCTGTTCCGACCGAGCAGCGTGTGGCGGGGCAGGAGGCAACCGCGGCTGACGCCGGATTCCGGGTCGCCGGGCTGGGCGAACGCCCCCTCGATCAGCTTGATGCCGGGCCAGAGGCCGCCTGAATCCTGCCAGCCGCCGCCGGACCCGCCGAGCCATTCCCCGAGGATGGCGCGGGCGGCAACCAGGCGGCGCTCCGATTCCTCGAGCGGGCCGGTCAGGGAGCGGATCTGGCTGGTGGCGCGCATGCAGACCGCGATGAGCGCGCCGAGGAGGTTGGTGGAGACGGCGAGGCGGGACCCCTTCGGGATGCGGTTGACGTTGCTGACCAGCTCAAAGCCACGGCCGGGCCCGAAGATGGCGGCGAGTAGCTCCGCGAGGCTGGCGCCGGACCGCTCGATGCCCGGCGGCACCAGGCCGGCGGCGATGATCGCGGCCTTGAGCAGGCCCAGATAGTCGCGGCCGAAATCGAAGACCTCGTCGAGCGTCGTGAGACAGGCGGTGGCCTCAAGGTCGACGCTGGCGAGGCGGATTACCGGCTCATCGATCACGCGAAGAAACGCCTCGACGGGTGGACGCGGCGCCGCGTCCCGCCCGTGCAGGCCCAGGTCGATCGAGATGTTGAGGACCCGGGCGCCCTCGGGGAAATCCATCCCGAGGAAGAAAATGTCGCTCCAGCCGCAGTGGGTGAGGTCCATGCGGACGGGCGTGCGCTCGTGCAGGATGGGGTAGGGTCCCTCGGGGCCGTCGCGTTCGAGGAGCTCGGGCCGGACGCGCAGCGGCTGGTCGAGCGGGTGTCCCAACCGGAACATCCAGGCGTTGCCGCGGGTCGAGCGGACGGTGCGGCGGACCTGGTCGGCGAGGGTTTGGAACGCCAGCGCTTGGTGCGCGGCGGCGAGCGCGCTCGACAGCGTCTCGCTCGGGCCGTCGGCCGCCTGTGCGCGGGAGAAGACGGCGATGGCCTCCTCGAAGCGGCGCTCGAGCAGGTGGCGGAATCCCGCGAACGGCACGCGCCCGGAGCGCGGCAGCTCGGACCGCGCCGGCAGGTGATAGCGGTGGATCGCGGTGATGAAAAAGAGCGCGCGCACCCGCTTGTAGAGATTCGCCTCGCGCCGGCGATAAGCGTCGAGCTCGGCGCACGCCTTGAGCAGGGCGGCGGCCGGGCGGCCGGCACACCAGCGGTCGACCGCCAGGTTTCGCGTGGCCTCGTCGTCGGCGTCGATGATTGCGGTGACCCGGGCTGGCCCCGGACCGCCGCCGGCGGCCGGGCCGCTGGAGGAAGGCGGCTTCATGACTCGGTCGGCCGGAGGGCGAGCAGTTCGACGAGTTGGGTGAGCACGTGGTCGCGTTCGCGGCCCGAGAGCGCCAGCGCGAGTTGGGCGCACAGCAGTCCGTAGGGCGCGCCGATGTCATAGCGCCGGCCGGCGACGGCAAAGGCGAGGTACCGCTGGCGGCCCGCGAGGGTGTGCAGCGCGGGCGACAGGCTGAGCGGACGTTCCGGCGCCGCGGCCTGCTGCTCTTCGAGCAGAGAGAAAATCTCGGGACCGAGGACATGGAGGCCGAAGAAGCAGAGGTAGAAACCGGCCCGCAGGCCGGGCACGATCAACTGCTGCTCGGCCACCGACGGGGTGGGTTTTTCGAGGACGGCCTCGATCTGGTAGACCGGCTTCTCGCCGCCGACCAGCCGGCCGCCGATCGCGCCGTAGGCGGTGAGCTGGCTCTCGCGGGTCGCTTGCACGGCGGAGACGGGGGCGTCCTCCGCGGCGGCAATATCCAGGAGCTGGCGGGCGCAGCTGATGTGGCCCCGGGAGACGTGCAGGTGGTCGCCGACCAGGTGGAGGAACGGTTCGTCGCCAATGAACTCGCGGCTGCACAGCACGGCGTGCCCGTAACCCCGCGGCGCGGCCTGCGCGATGAAGCGCACCCGCGGACGCAAAGCCCCGCACGCGCCGGCGTAGGCGGCCTCGTCGCCGGGACAGACGACGACGCAGAATTCCTCGATGCCGGCGCCGGCGGCCTCCTCGAGGACCAGTTGGAGCGCCGTCTTCGGCTCGCCTTGCGGGTCGATGAGGGATTGCAACGGCAGCGTGCGCTGGCGGGGATTGGCCGCGGTGACGAGGGCCTTGCGGATTTTCATGGGGTAGAGGCCGGCTCGGGCCGGCGGAGAGCTCGGGATGGTGTAAGCGGGGGCCAGACTGTCGAACGGGAATTCCGGCTGCAAGCGCTACCCGGTCGCACCGGCGCCTTTGCACCGCCGGCCCAGGCGGGTTTTCCCGGCCGCGCCGGGGAGGAGCCGGCGATTTTGGAGATTCGCCCAAGAACTGTCTTGGAAGTCGTTCCGCAATCGCCATCCTGCGGTTCCCACCCATGAGAATCCTCGTTACCGGCGGCGCCGGCTTCCTCGGCAGTCACCTTTGCGACCGGCTCGTGAAGGACGGCCATGACGTCGTTTGCCTCGACAATTTCTTCACCGGGAGGAAAGCCAACGTCGCCCACCTGCACGACAACCCCCATTTCGAGCTGATCCGCCACGACATCATCGACCCGTTCAAATTCGAGGTCGACCAGATCTACAATCTCGCCTGTCCGGCCTCGCCGCCGCACTACCAGTACAATCCCATCAAGACCACCAAGACGTCGGTCATGGGGGCGATCAACTGCCTCGGCCTGGCCAAACGGGTGCGCGCCCGGGTCTTTCAAGCCAGTACGTCGGAAGTTTACGGCGATCCCGCGGTTCATCCCCAGCCCGAGACCTACTGGGGCAACGTGAATCCCGTGGGCCGGCGCTCCTGCTACGATGAGGGCAAGCGGTGTGCCGAGACGTTGTTCTTCGACTACTACCGCGAGCACGAGGTCGCGATCCGCGTCGTCCGCATCTTCAACACCTACGGCCCCCGCATGCTCCAGAACGACGGTCGCGTCGTATCCAATTTCATTGTCCAGGCGCTCAAGGGCGACCCGATCACCCTCTATGGCGACGGCCTGCAGACCCGTTCGTTTTGCTATGTCGACGACCTCATCGAGGGCTTCGTGCGGATGATGGAGCAGAACGAGGTCGTCGGGCCGGTCAACCTCGGCAACCCCGGCGAGTTCACCATGCTCGAGCTCGCCGAGCAGGTGCTGGCGTTGACGAAGAGCAAATCGAAGATCATTCGCCAGCCGCTCCCGGCCGACGACCCGAAGCAGCGGCAGCCCGACATCACGCTGGCGAAGAAGGTCCTCAAGTGGACGCCGAAGGTGCCGCTGACGGAGGGCTTGAAGAAGACGATCGCCTACTTCAAGGCGGGGACCTGACCCGCGCCGCCGCGAACACCTGTTCTAAAAATACGTCAGCCAAGCCTCGCGCCGGCGGCGCTTCAGGTCGGCAAACCACCGGCAGGCGGGATAGAGCGCCGCCACGATCAGGATCCAGATGACGCAGGTGGCGACGAGGCTCACCCCGGCATCGGCGGGCGGCGGGCCACTCGGGGCGATCGCGTTGAAGTCGCCGCCGCCAAAGCGGATTCGGTTCAACAGGACGGACAACCCGTGGATGAGCGGGACGTGGAGCAGGTAATAAAACATCGGAACGCGCCCAAACACGATGAATGGCCGGAGCAGGGCGGGGGTGCCCCCCTCGAACCACGCCAGCAGGAGCAGGCCCGGGCCCACGGTCATCAGGAGATAACACAGGGAGGGCGGGTATTTCTGGCAGTCCAGAAACGACAGCACCGTGAACAGGGGATTCCGCTGCGCCACCCACGGGCTGGGATTGCCGTAGAGGTTGCTGTAACGCAGCGCCACAAACCCGATCGTCAGGGCGAGGCCGAGTCGGAACAGCCAGCGGCGCCGCACCATCGGTTCGAGCCGGTAGATCGCGCCAAAACTGTAGCCGGCGGCCATGACACCCACCCACGGGACGAGCGGATAAAAGGCCAAGACGGTGATGTTCGTCCCCAGCGCGAGCCGACCGCCCGTGTGCACCACCACCCACAGCGGCGCCAGGGCCCCGAGGTCAGCCGGTTTCACCCCGTCAAAGGCGTTGTGACCGAGGATCAGGGCCAGGCCGAATGCCGCGACGACCCACTCGGGCAGGTGAATCAGCCCGGCCAGCACGATCATTCCCCAGCCGAGCGCCCACAGGGTTGCCAGGATGTAGTCGTTCGGCGTGATCGCGAATTTCCATCCGAACCACACGAAAATGGTCAGCTCGAGGAAGATCAGCCAGAGGCCCCGGGTGACCAGGAACCAGGAGAGTTCCCGCTTGGGCTTTCCGCGAATGACACTGAAATACGTGCCGGTCCCCGCGAGGAACGAGAAAAGCGGTGCGCAGTAATTCGTGATCCAGCGCGTGAAGAATATCCACGGCGTGGTGGTGGCGAGGTCGAGCGGGTCGGCGCCCTGGATCGCGCCGAAATGGAAGTAGTCACGGACGTGATCGAGGGCCATCACGACCATGATGAGGCCGCGCAGCAGGTCGACGGACTCGATGCGGGGCGCCTTCGCCGACATGGTTTCGGGAGCGGTGTTCATTAGAAATAGGTCAGCCAGGCTTCCCGCCGGCGGCGCTTCAGGTCGGCAAACCACCGGCACAGGGGATAGAGTCCGACCATCACCGCGGCCCATACAAGGTAGACCGCCAGCAGGCTGACTCCCGTGCCGGGCGGGGGCGGGTGATTGCCGCCGAGGACCCAAACGTCGGCGCTGCCGATCCTCGCCAGGTTGAGCAGCACGGCGAGGGCGTGAATCAGCGGAATGTGCACGAAATAGTAGAAGAAGGGCACCCGCCCGAACACGAGAAACGGCCGCAGCCACGCGGGCGTCCCGCCCTCAAAGCACCCGAGCAGCAGGATGCCGGGCCCGAGCGTCATCAGGAGGTAGCACAGGGACGGCGGATACTTCACGCAATTGAGGAACGACAGGACCGTGTAGCCGGCGCGCGGCTGCGCGCCCCACGGCATCGCGTCGCCGTACGCGTTGGTGAAACGCAGGTCGACAAACGCCACCATCAGGCCGATCCCCAGCCCGACCAGCCACCGGCGGCGGGCCGAAGGGTCGAGCCGATAGACGGCGCCGAACGCGTAGCCCGCGGCCATGACGCCGACCCAAGGGATCAGCGGGTAGCCCACGCGGAAACGGAAGGCTTCGCCGAACATGACGGGGCCGCGGAGGTGCAGGATGTGCCAGAGCCACGCCAGCGAGCCCCAGCTCTCGGCCCGGATCCCGTCGAGGGCGTTGTGCGCGACCATCAGCGTCACCCCGAACACGCCCACGGCCCACACCGGCAGGTGAATCAGCGCGGCCAGCGCGACCATCGACCAGCCGAGCGACCAGATGACGAGCCCCCAGTTTTGGTGGAGGTCAAAGGAGAAGGTCCACGCCCACTTGAAGAACGTCAGCTCGAGCAACACGAGCCAGAGCCCGCGCGTCAGCAGGAACCACGAGAGCTCGCGCTTGGACTTCCCGCGCAGGGTTGACAGGAACACCCCGGTGCCGGCCAGGAACGAAAACAGCGGCGCGCAGTAGTGGGTGATCCAGCGGGTGAGAAACAGCCACGGCGTCGTCGTGGCCAGGTCGAGCGGATCGGCGCCGTGCTGGGCGCCGAAATGGAAATAATCGCGGGTGTGGTCGAGCGCCATCACCACCATGATGAGGCCGCGCAACAAGTCGACGGATTCAATGCGTGGCGCCGACGGCGCGACCGGCGTGGAGGGAGAGGTGGCGGACACCGTGCGAGGGGGAACCGCGGGAAGGTAACCGGGTGCGGCGGCCGGGCGAGCCGGAACTTTCCGTTAAGGCCGGTTTCGGCGTGGACTGTGCCGGGTGTGCCTCCGAGGGGGAGCGCGGCCTCCGGACGCGCTTTGGGTTGGCGCGTCACCCCGCGCGACCGCCTTCAGCTCCGGGTCTCTCAACCTTCATCCCTTAACTCTCAACAGCAACGCCCCGCCTCACGCCCGCGTGGCCGCCGGCTCCTCGGCGTGGCTCACGAGGACCTCGACGGTGAGCGTGCGCCGTCCCGTGCCGCGGTAGGTGCCCTTGACCGGCGGCACGTCCGCGTAGTCGCGGCCGACCGCCACCTTCACGTAGCGGCCGCCGACCAGTTGGGCGTTCGTCGGGTCGAGTCCATGCCAGCCGCGGCCGGGCACATACACCTCCACCCAGGCATGGCTGGCCTGCGCTCCCTTGAGCCGCTCGGCGGGACCGTTGTAGAGGTAGCCGCTGATGTAGCGCGCCGGGAGGTTGAGCGAGCGGCACATTCCCAGCATGACGTGGGCGAAATCCTGGCAGACCCCTTTACGGGACACGAGGACCTCGCGCATGTGCGTGTGCGAATTCGTGGCGGCGGGTTGGTAGTGAAACTCGCGGTTGATGTGGGTCATGACGGCCTGCGCAACCTGCCAGCAGTCGGTCTGACCGCCCGCGGCCGTCCGGGCCAGGCGGGCGAGCTCGGGATTGACGTCGACGAACGTGCTGGCCTGCAGGAAATCGTAGCAGCGCTCGACCTGGCCGAGAGGCCCGAGGTCGCCGAGCCGCGCCGAAATCGTCTCGGGAGTCAGCTCGGGCTCGTCCAGCGTAACCACCACCGAGTTGGCGTCGACGGTCAGTTCCTTGTGCTGGTCGGTGACCTCGAACTGGTGGACGCAGTTGAAATAGAAGTCGGGATAGTGCGACAGCCGCGTGTCCGGCGTTATCTTCAGCTGAAAACTGTGGCACGTCTGCTGCGGGCCGCTCACCGGCTGCAGCCGGGCCTCGTTGAAGCTTTCGCGGACCGGCGCCGCGTAGGTGTAGCGGGTGCGGTGAAAGACGTGCAGCTTCATGCCGGCGTGGAATCGTGGTCCCCGCCGGCGGCCCCGCCCGGTGTCGCCGCGAGGCGCGCGGTGCCGGACGATTGCTGCTGTTGCTCCTCCTGCTGGCGGAGCTGGTCGTCCTCCAGCATGTGGAATGGCTGGAAGATGTACGCCTGGAAGAGGGCGTCGCCGATGGCGTTCAGCTTGCCTTGCAGCATGTCGATGTAGGCGTGGAGTCCGTAGTCGAAGATTTCCTCGACCGTGCTGTAACTCAATTCGGCCAACAGGCGGCCGGCGAGCTTTTCCGCATCGTTGCTGAACCGGTCGTCGGCCACGCCGGAGATCCGGTGGAGGGCGCTGTCGATCTCGCGGACGCAGAAACGGACCGAGCGGGGAAAGATGTCCGACAGCAGGAGAAAGCCGGCGACGTGGGCGGGCTGGACCTCGGCGCCGTGCAGGGCCTTGTAGGCGTCCCACGCGCTGCACGACCGCAGCACGGCCGACCACCCGAGGGCGTCCGCCTGGCTCGTGGCGGCGGGCACGCCGCGCTCGGGCACGGAGGCGTGGCGCACGTCGAGGATGCGGGAGGTCTTGTCGGCCCGCTCGAGAAAGCGCCCGCACTGGGTGAACAGCCAGCCCTCGGTGCGCATGACGGTGCCGTCGGTGAGTCCCTGGATGAGGAGGGCGGAATTCTTGATCTCCTGGAAGAAATCATGGGGGCTGCTCCGCCAGAGGGCGCGGGCCTGCGTCGAGTGGAGGAATAGGTACAGGCGGTTGATCTCCTCCCAGAGCTCGGAGGTGATCTGGTCTCGGATCATCCGGGCGTTTTCGCGGGCCTGGGCGACCGAGGACAGGATCGAGTTCGAGTTCTCGGGCTGGAACACGAGGTATTCGGTCACCGTCTTGCCGGTGGCGCGGGCATGCAACTGGCTGAACAGCGCCTCGTCGCCGGCGCTCTGCAGAATGGGCATCCAGTGACCGGCGAGGGCCTTGTCGTCCAGCTTGCGCATGTCGAGGAGGAGCTGGAGGTTGACGTCCACCAGTCGCGCCGTGTTCTCGGCGCGGCCGATGTAACGGCTCATCCAGTAGAGGGAATTGGCGACGCGGCTGAGCATGGAAGGGCGAAGGCGAGAGGCGGCGTGAAGGTGAGGGTAAGAGTGAAAATGAAAATGAAAGTGAGAGTGAAAGTGGGCGGGGAGCCCGCGCGTTAGTTCGTTCTCTTTGTCATTCTCGGACTCGTTCTCGCGGACCGATGGATTGCCACGGGCTAGGGGTTTGTGGGAGAAAGATTACGAGAAAGGGAAAGGGATCGAGGGGGCGGATCTGGAAGGCGGTCATTCGTTGCCGTACAGGACCCAGGTTTCCTTGCTGCCGCCGCCCTGCGAGGAGTTGACGACCAGCGAGCCTTTGCGGAGCGCGACGCGGGTCAGGCCCCCGGGGATCACGACCGGTTTCTCGCCGAACAGGATGAACGGGCGCAGGTCGACATGCCGGCCGGCGAAGCCCTCGCCCTCGCAGTAGGTCGGGTGGCGGGACAGGGAGATCATCGGCTGGCCGATGTAGTTGCGGGGATCGGCCTCGATCCGCCGGCGGAAGTCGTCGCATTCCTGTTTGCTGGCCTGCGGCCCCATGAGCATGCCGTAGCCGCCGGCCTCGTTGGCCGCCTTGATCACCAGCTTGTCGACGTTTTCGAGCATGTACTTCCGGTCGGATTCCTCGCTGGCGAGGTAGGTCGGCACGTTGGGCAACAGCGGCTCCTGGCCGAGGTAGTACTTGATGATTCGCGGGACGAAATAGTACATCACCTTGTCGTCGGCGACGCCGGTGCCGATCGAGTTGGCCAGCGACACCGTGCCGGCGCGGTAGGCGTTGATCAGGCCCGGCACGCCGAGCGCGGAATCGCGGCGAAAGACCGTCGGGTCGAGGAAGTCGTCGTCGATGCGGCGGTAGATCACATGGACGGGCTGCAGGCCCTTCGTCGTGCGCATGAAGACCCGCTGGTCGCGAACCACGAGGTCGCGGCCCTCGACAATCTCGATGCCCATCTGGCGCGCGAGGTAGGTGTGCTCGAAATAGGCCGAATTGTAGGCACCGGGTGTGAGGAGGACGACGGTCGGCTCGGCCACACCCGACGGGGCGACGTAGCGGAGAAGCTTCAGCAGCTCGTTGGGGTAGTGCTCGACCGGGCGAACCCCGCAGGTCTCGTAGATCTCTGGGAACGTGCGCTTGAGCGCGCGCCGGTTCTCGAGCACGTAGCTGACGCCCGAGGGGCACCGGGCGTTGTCCTCGAGCACGAGGTAGTTGCCCTGGGCGTCGCGGATGATGTCCGTGCCGCAAATGTGGATATAGATGTCCCGCGGCACCTGGAAGTTCACGAACTCCCGCCGGAAATGCTTTGCCGACAGGACGTAGTGGGCGGGGATGGTGCCGTCGGCGATGATGTGCTGCTCGTGATAGATGTCGTGCAGGAATAGGTTCAGGGCCGTGATCCGCTGGATGAGGCCGGCCTCGAGTTTTTCCCATTCCTGCGCCGGGATGATGCGGGGTACGAGGTCGAACGGGAACACGCGCTCGGTTCCCTGGGCGTCGCCATAGACATTGAACGTGATGCCCTGCCGGAGGAAGGCCATGTCCACCGTGCGGCGCTTGGCGGCGAAGTCCTCCGCGCTGACCCCCGCAAAATGCCCGGAAAAACCCTGGTAATGGGGGCGCACGGAGCCATCGCCGGCGATCATCTCATCGAAAAAGCCATCGAGGGCATATTGGTCGAACGGGGTGGGTGGCGGGGACGAATCGGACGGGCGGGGCATGGCCATGTAAAAATCCATTCTAAGCAGGCGCCATGCAAACCCGAGAAGAATCTTTCCCGGTGCAAATGTTGATGCCGAACGCTTTGCGGCGGCCGGCCGCGGCGTGATTTGCCATTTGCCAACCCACCAGTCGTGGCTAAACCTCAACCTCTTTCATGTTAAGTTTCTTCCTCCAGAAATTCGCCGGCCGCCACCATCGCAAATACGTCGAAAAATGCCGGCCCGTAGTCGCGCGCATCAATGAATTCGAGAAATCGTATCAGGCGCTGACCGATGACCAGCTCCGCGCCAAGACAGATGAATTTCGCGCCCGCCTGAAGCAGGGCGAAACCCTCGACCAGGTTCTGCCCGAGGCGTTCGCCGCCGTGAAGAACGCCGCGCGCCGCATGGTCGGCCGCAAGGTCATCGTCTGCGATCACGAGCTGACCTGGGACATGGTGCATTTCGACGTCCAGCTTATCGGCGGAATCACCCTCCACGAGGGCCGCATCGCCGAAATGGCGACCGGCGAGGGCAAAACCCTGGTGGCGACGCTGCCGCTGTACCTGAACGCGCTGGTGGGCAAGAATTCGCAGCTCGTCACCGTCAACGACTACCTGGCCCGCCGCGACTCCGAGTGGATGGGGCATCTCTACAGCTTCCTCGGCCTCACCGTGGGCTGCATCCAGCAGCAGATGCCGTCGGAGGTCCGCCGCGAGATGTACGGCCGCGACATCACGTACGGCACCGCCAGCGAGTTCGGCTTCGATTACCTGCGCGACAACGGCATGGCCACGCGCAAGGAGGATCAGGTGCAGCGCGACCACTGGTACTGCATCGTCGACGAAATCGACTCGATCCTCGTCGACGAGGCGCGCACCCCGCTGATCATCTCGGGTCCCGCCCCCATCGAGCGCGAACAGCCCTTCACCCGCCTCCGGCCCGGCGTCGAGCGCCTCGTCGCCGACCAGCTCCGGTTCGTCAACCGGCTCGTCAAGGAGGCCTCCGACCTGCTCGAGAAGAAGGACCGGACCGCCGAGGACATCCAGACCGCCGCCATGAAGATGCTGCAGGTCAAGCTCGGCATGCCGAAGAACAAGCTGCTCCTGCGCCTGATGGAGAATCCCGAGTGGCGGAAGCTCCTCGACAAGACCGATGTCGAGATGCACTCGGACTTCAACAAGGAGGAGGTCTACAAGCTGAAGGAGGAACTGCTTTTCACGATCGACGAGAAGAATCACCAGGCCGACCTCACCGAAATCGGCCGCGGCAAGCTTCGCCCCGACGATCCCGATGCGTTCATGCTGCCGGATCTCGCGACGGAATTCATCGAGATCGAAAAGCGGACGGACACGCCGGAGCAGAAGGAGGCGGCCAAGCTCACCGCCCAGCAGCGCTACGAGGTGGTGTCGGAGGACATCCACGCGATCTCGCAACTGCTGCGCGCCTTCGCCCTCTACGAGCGGGACGTGGAATACGTCATCCAGGACGGCAAGGTCCTGATCGTCGACGAGAATACCGGCCGCGTCATGCCGGGTCGCCGCTGGTCGGACGGCCTGCACCAGGCGGTTGAGGCCAAGGAAGGCGTTACTATCGAGCGCGAGACCCGCACCTACGCGACGGTCACGATCCAGAATTACTTCCGCATGTACGAGAAGCTCGCGGGCATGACCGGCACCGCGGAGACCGAGGCCACCGAGTTCTTCGAGATCTACAAGCTGGCGGTCACCGTCATCCCGACCAACAAGCCGTGCATCCGCATCGACCGGAACGACTCGATCTTCAAGACCCGGCGCGACAAGTACAACGCGGTGGTCCGCGAGGTCCAGGCGGCCAACCAGCGCGGCCAGCCCGTGCTGCTCGGCACCGTCACGGTCGAGCAGTCCGAGGTGCTCAGCCGCATGCTGAAGCGCGCGGGCGTCATCCACACCGTCCTCAACGCCAAGTTTCACCAGCAGGAGGCCGAGATCGTCTCGCGCGCCGGCCAGCGGGGCTCGGTCACCATCGCGACCAACATGGCGGGCCGCGGCACCGACATCAAGCTGGGCGAGGGCGTCCGTGAACTGGGCGGCCTCTTCGTCGTGGGCACCGAGCGGCACGAATCCCGCCGCATCGACCGCCAGTTGCGCGGCCGCTGCTCGCGCCAGGGCGACCCCGGCCTGACCAAGTTCTTCCTCTCGCTCGAGGACGAGCTCCTGCGCCTGTTCCTGCAGGGCAACCTGGCCTCCCGCATCATGGAGGGCTCGATGAAGGAGGGCGAGGAGCTCGAGCATCCCTGGCTCAACCGCTCGATCGAGTCCGCGCAGAAAAAGGTCGAGCAGCAGAATTTCGCCATCCGCAAGCGCCTGCTCCAGTACGACGACGTCCTTAACAAGCAGCGCGAGGTCATCTACGGCATCCGCAACGGCGCGCTGCACGCCGAGCGCGCCAAGGACATCATTTTCGAGATGATCGAGGAGGAGATGGCGGTCCGCCTCGAGAACACCGGCTTCGGCGAGAAGGGCGGGGTGTCCACCACCAGCCTCGAGAGCCTGGTCGGCTGGCTGAACTCCCATTTCCCGATCAGCGCAAAGGTCGAGGAGTTCGCGGAGCGCTCCGATCCGGGCGAGCTGCTGACGACGATCGTCGAGCGCATCAAGAAGGCGTACGGCCTGAAGGAGTCGGTCGAGGACACCGCCGCGCTTGGCGGCCTCGAGCGCTACATCGTCATCAACGCCATCGACCACCACTGGCAGGAGCACCTGACCGAGATGGAGGAGCTCCGCCGCTCGATCGGCCTCCGCAGCTACGGGCAGAAGGACCCGCTTTCCGAATACAAGAGCGAGGCCTTCCGCTTCTTCGAGGAGCTGATGAACAACGTCCGCCTCCAGATTTGCACCAGCCTCTTCCGCTCGGCGACCAACCGCGAGGCGTTCGAGAACCTGTTCACCATCCTCGCCCGCTCGGCCCGCCTGCAGGGTCCGGCAGCGGCCCCGACCGCGCTGGCGGCGGCGTCGCAGTCGGCGGCGGCGGAAGGCGGTTCGGCCGGCGGCACCGCCGTGGCCGAGGCCGCGGAGCCGGAGATCAAGCTTCCCACCGTGACAATCCGCCGCGAGACCCCGAAGGTCGGGCGCAACGATCCGTGTCCGTGCGGCTCCGGCAAGAAGTACAAGAACTGCCACGGCGCGTAGGGGATGGTGCATTTGCGGTTGTGGAGGAGCTTGCTGGCAAGCGACCCTGCTGCTCGCGTGTAAACATGCTCCTGCCCGGCCGGCCGCATCTTTCCGTCGATGTGTAGGAGCTTGCTTGCAAGCGACCTTCGTTGTCGCCTGTAAACAGGTTCCTCCATGGCCCAGATCCCGAAGATTCCTGCCCCCGCCCCCGCCGTCGATCCGTACGAACCGCGCCCGACGCTCTGGCAGCGGCGTCCGCATCTTGGCTGGGCGCTCGGGGTGTTCGCCTTCACCGCGGCGCTGACCTACGCGGCCTTTCCCCCGGTGGCGGCCGGCGATGCGGCGTTCGCGCTGGCCATCCCGGCGGCGCTCTGGGCCTACCGCCGCCCGCCTTTCCGGGTCTACGCGTGCTCGGTGCTCGGCGCCCAGGTGGTGGCGTGGACGGGGCTCCTCGGCTGGCTGCACCATGTTTCCTGGGCGGGGCTGTTCCTGCTCGGGCCGTTCGTCGGCTTGTTGACGGGCCTGTGGTACCTGGCGGCCTGGTGGGCGCTCCCGCGCCTGCGCGGACGGCAGGCGATCGGTCGCATCGTCGGCCTGCTCGGACTCGCCGCGCTCTGGGTCCTGCTCGAGTGGTTTCGCGGCTGGCTTTTCGGGGGCTTTCCGTGGCTGCCGCTGGCCGCCAGCCAGTGGAAACTGCCGCTCATGCTCCAAATGGCGGCCTACACCGGCTCCTGGGGCGTGTCGTTCGTCCTCGTGGTGTTCAACCTCGGCGCGGCCGCCTATGCCCACCGGGCGTTCTTCGAGGGCGTGACGGGACTGCGCAAGCGCAGCCCGGAGCTCAGCGTCGCCCTCCTCGTCCTGATGGGGGCGTCGTTTCCCTTCCTGGGCGACATGTTCGGCCAGAAGCGCCAGCGCCTCGTGCGCGTCTCGCTGGTCCAGCCCTTCATCCCGCAGGGCGAGAAATGGGATCCGGAGCGGGCGCACGACGTACTCAGCACCCTCGCCCGGCTGACGGTGGACGCGAATGACGCCGGGGCGCCCGATGCCATCCTCTGGCCCGAGGCGGTGATGCCGTGGGCTGTCCGGCACGACCCGGCGGCCGGCCAGTGGCTGTACGCCATGGCGAAACGGACGGGCAAGCCGCTCCTGGCGGGCACCGTTTTCACCGAGCGGCCCGACCAGCCGGACGAGCTCTGGTACAACGGGGCCTTTATCATCGACCCGCTGCAGGGCCTGCAGGAGCCGCCCTACGCCAAGCGCAAGCTCGTTCCGTTTGGCGAATACATCCCGCTGCGGCCGGTGCTGGGCTGGCTCGACAAGGTGGTGCCCATTGGCGGCGACTTTGCGCGCGGCGATTCCGCAGCGCCGCTTTCCCTGCCCGTCGGTTCCGCCCGCATCCAGGTCGGCGTCCTGATTTGCTACGAGGACATCTTTCCCGCGCTGGCGCGCGCGAACACCCGCGCCGGCGCCGACATCCTGGCGGTGCTGACCAACAACGGCTGGTTCGGCACGGGCGGCGCCGCCTACCAGCACGCGGCGCATTCGGTGCTGCGGGCCGTCGAGAACCGCCGGCCGCTCGTGCGCTGCGGCAATGGCGGCTGGAGCGGCTGGATCGACGAATTCGGCAACATTCGCACCGTGGTGCTCGACGAGAACAACAGCGTGTATTTCCGCGGCTACCAGACCATGACGATCTCCCGAGACGAGCGCTGGCACGGACGCGAGAGCCTTTATACCCGCACCGGCGACTGGTTCCTGCTCGTATGCGCGGGTTTGGCCGGGCTGGGCTATGCGCTCCTGCTGGTGGTGAATCCCCCGCCGGTCAAGCCCGGCGAAGAGAAACCGTATTAGGCCAGCGACCGGGCGGGGTCGCGTGTATACACGCTCCTACCTGCCGGTGCGTGATGCAATTGCCGTAAGGTAGGAGCTTGCTTGCCAGCGACCGGGCGGGGTCGCGTGTAAACACGCTCCTACATGGGCTGCGAGATTAACCGCCCGTTCGCGTGTTCCGCGCGAGCGTCGCGACCGCCGAGCGGAATTCGCGGATCGAAAACGGCTTGGGCAGGCAGGACCGGCCGTTCTTCTTCAGGAATTCCTGGAACTTGTCGTTCACGACGTCGCCGGTCATGAACAGCATGCGGCTGGCTGACTCCGGATCCTTCGCCTGGAGGTCCTCGAAGATGTGCAGGCCGCTCAGGCCGGGCATCTTCCAGTCGGACACGATGACATCGTAGCGGTTGCGGGCGATGAGCTCGAGCGCCGCCTGGCCGCCGATCGCGCCATCGACCTGGTGGCCCTCGGCGCGCAGCACCTCCTGCACGAGGTGGAGGATCGATTCCTCGTCGTCGATCGCCAGGACGGTGAGCGCCGGCGCCCTGACCTTGAATGGCGCGGCGCTGCGACCGCCCGCATCGGCGGTGATCGCGGCCGTGGCCTCGGCGATGGGAAACTCGAGGATGAACTCGGCGCCGTCACCGGGCTCGCTCTCGGCCCGGATGCTGCCGTGGTGTTCCTGGATGATGCCGTACGAGAGACTCAGGCCCAGGCCGGTGCCCTTGCCCTGCGCCTTCGTGGTGAAAAACGGATCGAAGATGCGCGACAGGACCTCGCGGCGCATGCCAGGACCGTTGTCCTTGATGCGGAGCCACACATGGGTGGCCGTGGCGCCGGTGGAGAGGCGGATGAGCCCGTCGCGCCGGAAGCTTTCCATGGCCTGGCGCGCGTTGCTCAGGATGTTGAGGATCACCTGCTGGATCTGGTGGGCGTCGGCGAGGATCGGCGGCAGACCCGGGGCGTAGTTGCGCTCGATCGTGACGTTGTTGGTCCGCATGTCGTAGGAGACGATTTCCAGGACGGCATCCACGACGTTGTGCAAAAGGACCAGCTTGCGCTCCGGCTCCTGCTGGCGGGAAAAACCCAGCAGGCTGTGCACGATCTTGTGGCACCGGGTGGCGGCGCGGGCGATGTGGTCGAGGTGCCCCTTGTATTTCGGCTCCAGGTCCATGTTCTGGAGCAGCTCCGAGAAGCCGATCACCGATGTGAGCGGGTTGTTGAGCTCGTGGGCGATGCCGGCGACAAACTGTCCGACGGCCGAGAGCTTCTCGCTCTGGATCAGCTGCGACTGCGTGGCCTTGAGCGTGCCCACCGCCTTCTCGAGCTCGGTGCGGGACGCCTGGAGGTTCTCGGTCATGCGGTTGAAGGCCTCGGCCAGCTCGCCGCATTCGTCGTTCGAAAAATCTGCGATGCGCCGGGTGAAATCCCCCCGTCCGACCGCCTCCGCGGTGTCGCGGAGCGTGACGAGCGGCCGCGTGATGCGCCGGATGAGGATCCACACCGCGATGCCGCTGACGAGCACACCCACCAGGCTGACCACCAGCAGGGTTACCTGGGTTCGTTCCAGTTCGCGCAAGCGGCCTTCGTAGGAGGAAAGCAGCACGTAGCGGAAGCCGTGCGGCTGCTCGCCCGGCTCATAAACATCCGTCAGCGCAAGATAGTGGACGCCGCGCAGCTCCAGCGGCATCACGCGGCGCACGCCTTCGGACAGCGGGTTGGCCGGGGGGCGCAGGACGGACTCCGGCAGGTCGTGTTCCCGCAGGGTGGAAACGGTGACATGGTCGCCCTCGGCAATCAAAATTTCCGTTCCGGTCAAGGATTGGAGATCCCGCAGCATCGTGTCCCCGATGCTGCTCGCCACCGTCAGCGCGCCCACCACGGCGTTGGTGTCCGTGTCGAAGATCGGCACGGCGACGATGAGGTCGGTCTTGCCCTTGAACTGGACGGAGCCGTGGGCGTCCTCGGCCTGCGACTGGAGGGCGAGCCGGGTGAAGGGCGCGGAGATTTGAATCCATTCCTCGGGATCGAAGCCGCCCGTCCGCGCCTCCACGACGGAGAGCGGGTTGGTCGCCGACGTGATGATCAGCGCATCGTAGTCGGGACCGTATTCCCGCAGCCGATCGCCGAGGAACCCCTTGATGGTGTTGGACGCCTTGCGGTCTCCGGGGGCCGACTTCGCCAGCAGGTCGTGCGCGAGGGAGTAGTAGCTTTTTTCCGTCACCGCGCTCTGGAACCGCGTCCGGAGATCCTTCGCCCGCGTCTCCAGTGATTTCCTGAACACGGTCTCGGCCGTCGACAAGGTCTGCCGCGACTCGTCCTGCACCTGCCGGCTGATGTAGCCGTTGACGATCCAGAAGGTGACCGTCGGGAGCAGAACAAGCGCGCCGAGGACCGGCGCCAGCACCTTTGATTGAAAACTGAATCGCGGCCCGGGGCCCGGGGATCTCATGGGACGAAATTATTCAGTTTAGCCACCAACGCATACAACGGAATATGGTGGAAAAGACACTCCCAAACGTTCGGAAACCTCCGCCGGGCGTGAATGTATATATTGTCGGGCATGACAGCCAAGGGGCCGGCCGCCCGGTGTCCGGCGCCGGCGCGCATGGTCAGCCGGTGCATCGCCGGGCCTAGTACTTTGGCAGCCCGCCCAGGCCCAGCTCAAAGTCCACCCGCACCTCGCCATCCGCCGGCACGGTCACCTCCTTCACCTGACCCGGCACGCGTTCGTGCCAGGCGCGGAGCTTGTAGGTGCCGGCGGGAACATTTCTGATGACAAACCGGTTCCGGCCGTCGGTGAGTGCGAAGTAGGGATTCTCCAGGATGAGGACGATGCAGTGCATCCGCGTGTGGATCGCGCAGAAGACGTCCACCTGACCCGGGTGGTCGAAGACGACGCTCTTCGAGGGTTGGTCGGAATTATAAAGCTGCAGGTCGAATGACTTGGCCTGCGACATTGAAAAGACGTTGTGGTAGATCTCGTCCATGTTCGGCCATGATACGGTGGTGCCGACGAGGATCGGAAGCACGTGCGGGACAAACGTGGCGTCCTTTTGCTCGATGACCGCCGGCGCGGTCGGCGGGGTAAACGGCGCCCCGGCCACCGGCTGGTCGACATAGACCACGAAGTCGCGCAGCAGGTCGTAGTTCAGCCGGTCGGCAAACTTAAGGTGCCCGCCGTACCCGCCATCGGTGCCGCTCGCGGCGGCGGCTTCCGGGGCGCCTTTTGCGTGCACGGTGCCGGTGATGGTGCCGCCATCGAGCAGGGCGGTCGCCAGCAGGCTGGCGACGAGGGCGAAAGGGGCAGCGATCTTCATGTGGTCAAAAACGGATGCCGATCTCGGTCGACAGCAAATCTTCATTGTTCCGGCTCAATCCGCCGACCAGGCGCCCGTTCTCCCAACTGTACTCGACCTTCCAGACAAACGGCGGTCCGAACTGGTAGCCCAGGCCCAGACTCAACCGCTCCAGGTCCGTCGTCAGCGGCGCATAGGGATTGTAGAAGTACTTTCCGCCGTTGGCCTGGCCCATGATCGGGTATCCCCGCGGGGCGCGGATCTCGCTGTAGCGGACGGCGCCGAACAAGCCGCCCGTGATTTGCTGCACCAATTCCAGGCTGCCGAAGTGCATCCGCCGGAAATTGTCCGCGAGCGGGTCGTCGTCGTCGAAACGGGCCTCGCCCAGGTTCGCGCCGACGTGACCGTCCTTCCATTTCCACACGGCGTCCGCCTCGAGGAGGGTGACCTCGAAAATGTGGCTGCTCGCGATCGGCGCCAATCCCCGGAAAAACGCCCCGCCAAACCAGATCGGCGAAAGGTAGTCGCCTTGCTCGCTCAAGCGGCCCGTGTGGTGGGCGCTCAGGCTCAGGTGCAGCGACTTCACCGGGTTGTAGCCCAGCCGGGCGGTCGCGGACTTGTTCTTGTCCACTCCGCCGTTTTGCAGCGCGACGTTGTACTGAAGGTCGCCGAGCCGTCCGTACACCTCGATCCCGCTGTCGTAGCCCCAGAGGTCGGCCAGCGAATGCGAGATCAACGGGTCCGTCATGACGCTCCGGTACTGGTATTCCTCGCCGAAGGGGATGTTGAACCGGCCGAGGCGGAGGTTGAGCCGCCGGTCGCGGGCCGAATCGAACACGTCGTCGACGTCGACGTACAATTCCCCCAGGTGAAAATAGTCGTCGCCGCTCTCGCGGGTCTTGAGTTCCAGCCCGCCGAAAAAGTATACGTTGCGCCAGACCGGCGCCTCGACAAACAGCCGGGCGTCGTCGACGCCGAATTCGGAATTCGGGTACGCGCTGTCGGGGCCGCCGCTGAAAAACGCCAGGCTGACCTCGCCGCTGATGCGGACCTGATGGCTGGCGTCGGAGAGCGCGGCCAGGTCAGGTGCCGCTGGTTCGGGCTCGGACACTTTCGCCGGGATGGTGGACGGCGGCGGTGGCGGCGGCGTTGGCGTTGGCAGATGATCGAGCCGGGCCCGCAGCTCGTCGATCTGGCGCTGCTGGTCGGTCACGCGCTGCTGGAGCTGGCGGTTCTGCTCGATGAGTTCGCGCACTGCCGGATCGGCGGGCGTCGCGGCGTCGGTCTCGCCCCGCGCGGTGACTTGTGCGAACAGGAACCCGGCAGCGAGGACGGGTCCGAGGTGCTGGAATGTTTTGGTCACGAGACTCACCGTCGGGGTGACGCTAACGGGCGGGCGAGTTTGCTGCAAGTCATTCGGGCGATTCGCAGACGGCTTCGGTCCGGAAAGTAGGAGCTTGCTTGCAAGCGATTCCGGGGGTCGCGTGTAAACACGCTCCTACACTTCTGCTGGCGCGAACAGCACACAGGTTGGCATCGGGATGCTGGTGGTGTGGCCGGTGGCGGTGAGACGTCCGGTCAGGCTGTCGACTCCGAAGACGGTCAGGTTGTTGGTGTCACGATTGGCGCAAACCAGCCAGGTCCCGTCCGGAGACAAGGCGAAATGCCGCGGATGCCGGCCGCCGCAGGGAGTGATTTCCACCAGCCTCAAACCGCCGCCGGCCTCGTCCCGCGCGAAAACTGCCAGGCTGTCGTGTCCGCGGTTGGCGCCATAGACGAAGCGACCGTTGGGATGGAGGTGAATCTCGGCGCAAATGTTCCCGCCCGCAAATCCCGCGGGCAGCGTCGGGACGGTCTGTTGCGCGGACAGGGCGCCGGTGGCCGGATCGCGCGAAAAGACAGTGATGCTGCTGCCCAGCTCGTTGATCACGTAAAGGAAGCGGCCGTCGCGCGAGAACTTGCAGTGCCTCGGCCCGATCCCCGGACTGCAGGCGACCGAATCCGGGCTGGCGGGAGCCAGTGTGGCGTCGGCCACGCCGATCCGGAAATTGAAAACACGGTCGAGTCCGAGGTCGCAAACGGCCAGGAACCGGTTGTCGGGCGACGGCGTGACGCAGTGCGGGTGAGGTTTGTCCTGGCGCGCCCGGTTGGGTCCCAGTTGGCCGGATGGCAGAAACCAGGCCGACCGCGCGCCGGGCCGCCCGTCGGCTGCCAGGGGGAAGGCGGCGACCTGGCCGCCATGGTAACTCGCCGTGAACAGCATGCGCCCGGTGGCATCGGTCGCCAGGTGGGTGACGCCCAGACCTCCCGTCGGCTGCTGGCCCAGGAGGGTGAGCGCTCCGGTGCCGGGATCAGGAGCGTAGGCGTTGACGGCCCCGGCGATGTTCTTGCCGTCGGGCCGCCCGCATTCGCCCGACGCATAGATTACGCGCCCGGCCGGATGCAGGGCGAGGAATCCGGGATTGGGCGTCTCGACCGCCAGCGACGGCGCGGTTAGCATCCCCGTGTCGGGGGCGAGCGATGTGCGGTTGATCCCGCGGTTCGTACCGTTTGCGTTGGCGCTGGTGCCGACGTAGACGGGCAGGACGGTTGCGTGGGCCATCGGCCCTCAGGACTGCGGAAAGTGGCGCAGATTGGCAAGATCGCGCTTCAGTTCTGCGCGAAAATCGGGGTGGGCAATCGAGATGAGCCCCTCGCCCCGCTCGCGCAGGGTCTTGCCGTGCAGGTTGACCGCGCCGTATTCCGTGATCACCCAGTGCACGTGGCCGCGGGTGGTGACGACGCCGGCGCCGGGCGCCAGTTGCGAGACGATGCGCGAAACCTTGCCGCCCATCGCGCGCGAGGGCAGGGCGATGATCGGCTTGCCGCCGGGCGACAGGGCCGCCCCGCGGATGAAATCCATCTGGCCGCCGATGCCGGAGAAGATCCGGTGCCCGATGGAGTCGGCGCAAACCTGTCCGGTCAGGTCGATCTGGATGGCGGAATTGATGGCGACCACCTTGGGGTTCTTGCGGATGACCGCGGTGTCGTTGGTCCAGTCGCACGGGTAGAAGTTCACCAGCGGGTTGTCGTCGACGAAATCGAACAGCTTCTGCGTGCCGTTGATGAAGCTCGTGATGATGCGCCCCTGGCCGACCACCTTCAGGCGGTTCGTGATGGCGCCCGACTCGACCAGGTCGACGATCCGGTCGGAGAACATCTCCGTGTGGATGCCGAGGTCGTGTTTGTTCAGCATGCGCGACAGGGCCGCGTCGGGAATTCCGCCGATGCCCATCTGCAGCGTCGAGCCGTCCTCGACCAAGCCGGCGATGATCTCGCCGATGCGGGCCTCGACCTCCGTCTCGGTCGACAGAGCGTGGCCGTGCAGCGCCCGGTTGGTCGTGACGAAGCTGTCAAGGCGGCTGAACGGCACGACGTTGTTGCCGTGGGTGCGCGGCATCTGGTCGTTGATCTCGGCCACCACGATCCGGGCCTGTTCCATCGCGGCCTTGGCGGCGTCGCACGAGGTGCCCAGCGAACACATCCCGTTCTTGTCCGGCGGCGACAGTTGCAGGAACGCCACGTCGAGGGGCACCCGGCCCGAGATAAACAGGCCGGGGATGTCGGAGAGGAAGATCGGGACAAAGTCGGCGCGGCCGTCCTCGACCGCCTTGCGCAAGGGCGAGCCCGTGAACACCGAAATCGAGCGGAATTCCCTCTCCCGGCCCGGTTCGGCGAACGGGGCTGGTCCGTTTGTATGTAGATGGTAGATGCGTACATCCGCAAGATCGGTCCGCGCGGACAGGGCCTCGGCCAGGGGCGTGGGGGTGGCGGCGGCGCCATGGAGAAAGATGTTGGTGCCGGCGCGGACATGCCGCACGGCCTCGGCCGGTGACACGGCCTTCTTTTTCTGTTCTGACCAGTCAAATTTCATGTCGGGCAATCAATCACTCCGGGGACCGGTGGGCAACGGCGCATAATGGGCAAAAACTTCGCAAGGCTGCGCAAATCTTGTCACGCCTGCGGGTGAACCCAGACACCGCCAACCGCAAAGGACGCGGATCCGTGGGAACGCGACCCAGGCGTTTTGACCACGGAAAACACCGAATACACGGATGAGCCAAGGCAGGTTAACCACTAAAAAACGCCAATGCTCGCCAATGCGGCCAAGGCAATTGCGCCACGGATGACGCGGATGGCCACGGATCACACGAACGCCAGCCGGGTAGGGCGAGCCGTCCCTGGCGAGCCGCAATTGCGCCGAAGTGACCTCGGACGGTTCCGCTCCACCTGCGCGGTTCCTAAATGGGGTCGCCGGGTTGGCCGGCGTCCGTTTTCGGTTTGTAAGAGGGAAGGGCGGCGGGTAGGCAAGGGAAAGCGGCGGAAGCCACGGGCCAGGGCTTCAGCCCAAAGGATTCTTACGATAGAGTGGCTTATTGCGTGGCTTAACGAGCGGCTCGGCAATCAATGCCCAGCCACCGCAACGGCCTCTTCTGAAAAAGCTGATTTTTCACAATGTACGAACGGTCCGCAGTCTATCAATTTCAATGAACCATCCCTGAGGCGATTTATTACACGTTAGCCGGATAAAATGCCAAGGACACCAAATTGGACGTCTGGGAACGTAGTGGAGATCGAGCTTCCCGCTGCGTGGGCATACGGGAAAGTTATCGATTTTCCATTGATGGCATTCTATCCCGCACGCACCGAAAAAATCGCAGATGTGACCGAACTTCAGGGTGAACCTTTTGCCTTCCGGATTTGGGTTATGAAGTATGCCATCGGAAAGAAAGGTTGGCCGCTGATCGGGAGTCTCCCGGTTTCCGCGGATGAATCCGCCAAACAGTGGTTCTTCAAGAAAGATCGGATTTCTGGCCGGCTCACGAAGTATCAAGGTTCTTCGAGTGCCGAGATTTCGGCGGCAGTGGCCGAATGCGCCGGGCTGGAGTGTGCGGCTGTTTGGGATCCGAAGCATGTCGAGTCACGGTTGCGCGATGAGTTTGCGGGCAAGCCGAATGACATAGTTGAGTCCCTGAGAGCAAAATGAAGAAGACGGCCAACCAATCTTCGCATCCGCCGCTGGCCTTCGGCCTGCGCGGATGAAATCAACGTTCCCAACATGCCAAACCCCTCAGCCAACAACCGAGCTCTCGTCCTGTGGGTCATCTGGTTTGCGATGCTGTCCGCGGTCTTCTTTTATCAATTTGGCATCGGAAGGGGCCTCCCGCACGGCTCGAATTTGCCCTCAGCGGCCGCGCCCCCGGCTGTTTATTTGGCGATCGCCCAGGTGGCGGTGGCGTCGCTGATTCGCTGGCTGGTTATTCCCCGCGCGAAAGAGATTCCCAAAATACTCGTCCTGATGATCATTGGCCTGGCGCTAAGCGAGGCGGTGGAGTTCTTTGGCCTGTTCTTGGTCCCTCGCGACCAGCCTGAAACGAAGCTGTCCCTTTGGATCCTTTCGATCCTCAGCATCGCGCAATTCGCGCCAGTCTATGCCAACCGGACCGACGGGAATTCTGATGCGTTTCACTATGGCTAACCGCTCGACGGAACCAGCCTCGCCGAGCCGGCAGGCCCATTAGAAATTTGGCAAAGAACAATGAAGAAACCATTCACCATCCTCCTGCTTTTTCTCTGTGCTCTATGCCTGGTCGCCTGCCAGGCACCTTTCACATCCGTGACCTACGGTGGCGGCGATGGCTCTGCGCCCGACAAGGCAGTCGTCATCCAAGGCGCCAGTGACGAGCGCGCCGGTGTCCACGCGGAGTATGAGTGGATTGCCACGAACTACCCGGGGGCAAAGAAACTTGGCCAGTCACTCGTCAGCTTCGGCGGGAAGCTTCACGATGTAATCGTCATCAAGACTTCCTCCGACCAAGAGAAGAAGCTGTATTTCGACATCAGTGGCTTTTTCGGAAAAGGTGGATACTAGCGCGTGCCTTCAAGAAAAAGGCGAGCCCCGCGACGGATCCAACCTCGCCAAGCCGGGCCGGATTACCGTAACGGCCAACCCGTCTATTTACCTGGCGCGAAAAGCACGCACACGGGCTGCGGCACGTGGATGGGGTGGCCGGCGGGAGCAAGGCGGCCGGTGGCGGGATCGACCTTGAACACGGCCAGGTTGTCGCTGTCGCGATTGGCGCACACCAGCCAGGCCCCGTCGGGCGACAGGGCGAAGTGACGCGGATGGTGGCCGCCGCAGGCGGCGATCTCGACGAGGGCGAGCCCGCCGGTCGCCGCGTCGCGCGCGAACACCGCGATGCTGTCGTGCCCGCGATTCGACGCGTAAAGGAAGCGGCCGTTCGGATGGAGGGCGATCTCGGCGCAGGTGTTCTGCCCCTTGAACCCGGCGGGCAGCGTGGAAACCGTCGCGACCGGAGTGAGCGTTCCGGTGGCGGCGTCGCAACGGTAGCTGGCGACGGTGCCGTTGAGCTCGTTGAGCACATAGAAATAGCTGCCGTCCGGAGAGAACACGCTGTGACGCGGACCGGCGCCGGGAACGGTCGCGGTTTCCGAAGTGGGCGCCAGCGTGGCCCTGGACGGATCCGCCTGGTAACGGACGATCTTGTCGAGCCCAAGGTCGCAGACGTAAACGAACCGGTTGTCGGGTGAGAACGTGGCCGAGTGGGGATGCGGCGATTCCTGGCGGGACTTGTTCGGGCCGGGCGCACCCTTGGACAACTGCCAGGCCGACCGCGGTCCCAGGCTGCCATCAGCGTTGAGCGGAAACGCGGCCACCTGGCCGCCCGTGTAGCTGGCGGTGACGACCATCTTCCCGGTCGCGTCGACGGCGAGGTGGGCGGTCGACGCTCCAGCGGTCATCTCGCGGTTGATGAGCTTCAGCGCCGGCCTCGCCGGATCGACGGCGAAGGCCGCCACGCCGCCACCCATGCCGTTGCCGGTGTCGCTTTCGTCGAGCGCATAAAGCACGCGGCCGTCGGGACCGAAGGCGAGAAAGCTCGGGTTGGTTGTCCTGGCCGCAAGCACGGGTTCGCCCAGTGCGCCGGTGGCGGAGTCAAAACCAACGGCATAGATGCCCAGGCTGGCCCCGCCCTTTGGCGTGTACGTGCCGACGTACAGTCGGCTGTCGGTGGCGGCCGAGAGAGCACCGGCAACCAAGGTGGCGAACGCGGCGGTCAAGCGGGTGGATTTCATGCTTTGAGGGCTTCCTTGAAATGGCGGCGGCACATGGCGACGTAACGGTCGTTCCCGCCGATCTCGACCTGCGCGCCCTCGCGAACGCCGCGCCCGTCGGGTCCGACCCGGAGGTTCATGGTCGCCTTTCGGCCGCAGTGGCAGATCGTCTTCAACTCGACGAGCGTGTCGGCGAGCGCGAGCAGCGCCGCGCTGCCGGGAAAGAGGTTCGCCTGGAAATCCGTCCGCAATCCATAGCAGAGGACGGGGATGTTCAGGTCGTCGGCCACGTCGGTCAGTTGCTCGACCTGGGCGCGGGTGAGGAACTGCGCCTCGTCGACCAGCACGCACGCGACCGGCTGCGCGGCGTGTGCGCCCTTCACGTGCTCGAAGATGTTCTCATCCTCCCGCAGGGTCAGCGCCGCCGCCTCGAGTCCGATGCGCGACTTGATCCGGTCGGGGCCGGCGCGGGTGTCGAGGGCGGGCGTGAAGAGCAGCGTGCGCATGCCGCGCTCGTGGTAATTGTAGCTCGACTGGAGCAGCACCGTCGATTTGCCGGCGTTCATCGCCGAGTAATAGAAGTAGACCTTCGCCATCGCCCGTTTTTGTAGGTGCGCCCGGCCGGGGAGGCAACCCCGCAGCGCGGTGGCGCGCGGGGTGGGGTCACTTGGATCCAGGCTGCCGAATGGGCCACGTTGAAGCCCGTAAAATCCGAATTCCAAACGCCAAAATCCAAAGAATACTCAATCCCGAAGCGCCAAAAAACTCCAACAAGCAAACGATCTTGCCGGTTTTGGAGTTTTGGTTATTGGATATTTTTTGGAATTTAGATCTTGGGATTTGAGATTTGCGGGGGACGGCGTCAGCCGGGCCTGGCGAACAACCCGCCTAGATTTTCAGCGGCTGCACGCGCATGCCGTCCTGCACCCGGTCGCCGGGATACAGGACGACCTCGTCGCCCTCCGCCAGCCCGGCGAGCACCTGCGTCTCGACGCCGCTGCCGGGGCCGACCTTGACGGTCGTCAGCCGCGCCCGGCCGTCGCGCACGACGTAAGCGGCCCAGGACTCGCCGCGGCGGAAAAGGCCCGACGATGGCACCTTCAACACGCGGTCGCTGGACCAGACGATCACGCGGGCCTCGACGCGGAAATTGTCGCCCAGCGACCGCCGCTGCTCGAGGGGCGTGACGATGTCGGCGACGACGTTCACGCGCTGCTCCTCCACGCCGAGCGCGGAGATCTTCGTGAAGGCCGCCGGTTCGACCAGGCGGACGCGCGCGGCGAGCGGCATCGGGCCGCCCCATTGCTCGAGTTCCATAGGCGCGCCCGGCGCCAGGGCGGCGCCGTCGCGCGACAGCATCTCCACCACGACCTCGAGGTCGGCGGGATCGCCGATCTCGAGCAGCGGCGTGCCTTGGGGCACCGGGCGCGAGCTTTCCTGGAAAACCAGGAGCACGCGGCCGGCGGTCATGGCCCGGACTTCGACGGGCGCGATGGCCGGCGAACCCGTTGGGGGCAGGCCCTCGGCGAGTTCGGCCTCCGCCTGCCGGAGCGTGCCCTCGGCGGCGGCCACCTCGCGCGCGGCGGCGGTCTCGCGCATCTGCGCGCTTTCAAGATCCTGCGGCGCCACGGTTTTCGCGGCATACATCTGCTCGATCCGGCGCAGCTCGCTGCGGGTCAGCTCCTGCGTCTTTCGGCTCTTCTCGAGCAACTCGCGGGCCGCGTCGCGCCTGGCCTCGGCCAGCGCGCGATTGCGGGCGTCGAGGGGCGACGATGGCATCGGCTCGATGACGGCGACAACGGTGCCGGCCTCGATCTCGGCGCCGGGTTTGAACGGGATGCGCCG
>Ga0265327_10000856_pt1 | contig 45489 bp, 38 predicted proteins | sample 41621metaG_FD_202089 | JGI IMG/M metagenome (GOLD analysis project Ga0265327, IMG submission 202089) | Rhizosphere microbial communities from Carex aquatilis grown in University of Washington, Seatle, WA, United States - 4-16-21 metaG | ecosystem: Host-associated > Plants > Roots > Rhizosphere... | reverse complement strand
CTCGACGAGCGGCAACGGACAGCACTTTCCCGATACGTCGAGTCTCAAGTCGATTTCATCGCCCATTGCCGCCCCCGAACCCCAAGGGGCTCATGATTTCGACCGCGCTCAGAGCGACCATTCAGGATTTTGGGCGGAATTCGCCGCCATCGCGCCTGGGTAGAATAACGGCATCGGCGAATGCCGAGAAGTCGGAATTCACCGGAATGCGGCGATGGCCTGGCGTTCAGGCCGCCGCCCGTTCCTGGGCGAACGGCAGCGCGTGGAACAGCCGTTCGATGAAGCGGCCGGGAAAGTCGATTCGTTCGATCGTCCGCTGATGGGGGAAGAACCACTCGGCGGCGAAGCGTTCGGCGTCGCCGACGCGGTCGAACAGGACTTCCTCGTGGTTGACGAAGGCCCAGCGACCGGCGCAATGGGCACGGCACCAGGCGTCCATGTCGATCACCGTCTCGGCCCAATAACTTGGGCTGACATCGATTTCGCCTCGCACACTATACCGCATCGTCCGCTCCGGTCGGATTCGCACCACCCACCGTTAGAATGACAGACCATCGCCACCCAAGCCCCCCCGCGAAAGTTGGCGATTTGTGTCAAGTTGTGGCGGCGGTTTGTTATCTCGCGCCGCAACAATATTTCGTGGGTCGAAGGTTCCCGTTGCGCCGTGGCTTGCGCGTGCTATAAGGGCCGCATGGTGAAACTTCGAGTCTGCGGAGGCCGGCCGTGACCTCTCCCATCATCCTGGTGGTCAACGGCCCGAACCTCAACATGCTGGGCAGCCGGCAGCCCGAGGTCTACGGCCGCGACACGCTGGCCGACATCGAGACCGCCGTCCGCGGTCACGCTGCGGCGTTGGGATTCGACATCGAGTTCCGCCAATCCAACCACGAGGGTGAGCTCGTCACCTGGATCCAGGGGGCGCGGGGACGCTGCGCCGGCATTGTCATCAATGCCGGGGCCTATACCCACACCTCGGTCGCCATCCTCGACGCCCTCCTCGCCGCCGAAGTGCCGGCGGTGGAGGTGCACCTGTCGAACCTTCACCAGCGTGAAGAGTTCCGACGCCATTCCTACATCGCCAAGGCGGCCAAGGGGATGATCTGCGGCCTGGGTAGCCACGGATATCTTCTGGCCATCGACGCCTTGGCCCGCCTCACCAGGGAAGCCCGGAAGCCATAATGTCCACCAAGTCCTCCATCGACAACGAACTGGTCCGTTCGCTCGCCGCCCTTCTCGATGAGACCAATCTCACCGAGATCGAATACGACACCGGATCCTTGCGCATCCGCCTGGCCCGCCAGGCCGCCGTGGTCCACCACGCCGCACCCGCCGCCCAGGCCGTCGCCGCCGCCCAGCCGGTGGCGCAGCCCGCCAACGTCGCCCGCGACGACGCCGCCGGCCATCCCGGCGCCGTCACCTCGCCGATGGTCGGCGTCGCCTACATGGCGCCCGAGCCCGGCTCGCCCAAGTTCATCGAGATCGGTTCGCAGGTCTCCGAAGGGCAGACCCTGATGCTGATCGAGGCGATGAAGACCTTCAACGCCATCCGCGCCCCGCGCGGCGGCAAGGTCACGCGCATCCTGGTGGGCGACGCCCAGCCGGTCGAATTCGGCGAGCCGCTGGTCATCATCGAATAAGGTTGCCCGATGTTCGACAAGGTCCTGATCGCCAACCGCGGCGAAATCGCGCTCCGCATCCACCGCGCCTGCCAAGAGATGGGCATCCGCACCGTGGCGGTGCACTCGACGGCCGACAATGACGCCATGCACGTCCGCCTCGCCGACGAGGCGGTTTGCATCGGCCCGCCCTCGGCCAAGGATTCGTACCTCAACAAGGCGGCGATCCTGTCGGCCGCCACCATCACCGGGGCGGACGCCATCCATCCCGGTTACGGCTTCCTGTCGGAAAACGCCGACTTCGCCCAGATGGTCGAGGAGCACGGCTTCGTCTTCATCGGCCCGTCGCCCGACCACATCCGCATGATGGGCGACAAGATCACCGCCAAGCAGGCGGCCAAGTCCGCCGGCCTGCCCTGCGTGCCGGGTTCGGAAGGCTCGCTCGATACCGAGGAGCAGGCGCTGGAATGCGGCGCCACCGCCGGCTATCCGGTGCTGATCAAGGCCACCGCCGGCGGCGGCGGCAAGGGCATGAAGGTGGCGCGCAGCCCCGAGGAACTGGTCGAGGCCTGGCGCATGGCCAGGAACGAGGCCAAGGCCGCCTTCGGCAACGCCGACGTCTACCTGGAAAAGTATCTGCAGAAGCCCCGCCACATCGAGATGCAGATCCTGGCCGACAATTTCGGCGAGGTGGTGCATCTGGGTGAGCGCGACTGCTCGCTGCAACGCCGCCATCAGAAGGTGCTGGAAGAGGCGCCGTCGCCGGCGCTCAACTCCCAGCAGCGCGAGAAGATCGGCCGCATCGCCTGCAACGCCATCAAGAAGCTTGGCTATCGCAACGCCGGCACCATCGAATTCCTGTTCGAGGATGGCGAATTCTACTTCATCGAGATGAACACCCGCCTCCAGGTCGAGCATCCGGTGACCGAGGCGATCACCGGCATCGATCTGGTGCGCGAGCAGATCCGCATCGCCGCCGGCGCGCCGCTGGGCTACACCCAGGACGACGTCAAATTCCAGGGCCACGCCATCGAGTGCCGGGTCAACGCCGAGGACCCCGAGACCTTCGTCCCCTGCCCCGGCCGCATCACCGGCTATCACGCCCCCGGCGGGCTGGCGGTGCGGGTCGATTCCGGCCTCTATGCCGGCTATCGGGTGCCGCCCCATTACGACAGCATGATCGCCAAGCTGATCGTCTCGGGCAGCACGCGCAACGAGGCGCTGATGCGCCTGAAGCGGGCGCTCGGCGAATACGTCATCGAGGGGGTCAAGACCACCCTGCCGCTGCACAACCGCCTGGTCCGCGAGGCGGATTTCGTCAACGGCGACTACGATATCCACTGGCTGGAAAAGTGGATGGGGCTGAAATAAGGGAAAGTTGGGGGCTTCCGCGGCCTGCTAGCGTTCTATGCCGTGGCGCCGCATCTTGGAACGCAGCCCGACCCGGGATAGGCCAAGTTCGCCGGCGGCCCGGCTGATGTTCCAGCGGTGGCGGGCCAGCGTCTCGGCCAGCAACTTCGCCTCCAACGCCTCGACATGATCCTTGAGCGTCGGGTGCCGCTCGCCGTCAGCCAGGGTCCGACCGCCCGGGCAGGCGCGGTCGCGAAGGCGCGAGCTGATCAGTTCGGCACCGAGGCCGTCGGAATCGGCGAGCGCCACCATGCGCTGAATCTCGTTCTGCAGTTCGCGCACGTTGCCCGGCCAATCGTAGGACCGCAGCAGCGCCATCGCCTCGTCGGTGAAGCCGAGGCCGGGCTTCCCGAACCCGCTGCGAATCTCGGCGAGCAGGCGCGCCGCCAAGACCGGAATGTCCATCGGCCGCTCGCGCAGCGGCGGCAGATGGAGGGGGAAGGCGGCAAGGCGGTAATAGAGGTCGCGACGGAAGCGCCGTTCGCGCACCTCCTCCTCCAGATTGCGATTGGTGGCGGAAATGACGCGGACATCGACCTTACGGGTGATGCGGCCGCCCAGCGGCCGGATCTCGCCTTCCTGGAGCACACGCAGCAGCTTGACCTGGAAGGCGGGCGACGTCTCGCCGATTTCGTCGAGGAAGACGGTGCCGCCGTCGGCCTGCTCGAACAGACCGATGCGGTCCTCATAGGCGCCGGTAAAGGCTCCCTTCTTGCAGCCGAACAACTCGGATTCCAGCAACTGGTCCGGCAGGGCGCCGCAATTCTCCACCACGAAGGGCTTTCCCCCGCGCGGACTGTCGAAATGGATGGCGCGGGCCAGCAATTCCTTACCCGACCCCGATTCGCCGGTGACCATCACCGAGATGTCGAAGGCGGCGGCGCGGCGCGCCAAGTCGATGATCTCGACCAGCGGCGAATTCTCGGCATGGATGATGCGGTCGAAGTGATGGATGCGCGCCGGGGTCCGGAACCCCACCCGTCCGTCACTTTCGGCGTCTCCCGCCACTCTGACGATGGACTGCTCGTTCATGGCGATCCCCCGCCGTCATTGTTCGCCGTAAAGACGGAGGGGGTCAAGGGGCGCGGCCCGGCCGGTCGCATGAAAAGATTGCGACCACATATGGAAGGATACTTTTCATGTCAAAACCTTGGATGGTTTTGATTCATTCCGGGTAGCGCCACAACCTCCTATTCACTATCGATGCGCCCCATGCCGAGGGGCGCCCCTTGTAATTGGCACACATTTTGCGGAGGACATTCCTAAGACCGAGAGAAATATGGTCGGGGGGTTGTTCCAGGAGAGTTCCACCATCCGCGCGAGATTGCGGAAACGCTCCTCTTTACTCTCCCGATGCTCGGCCACACGCCCTGGCGAATGGGGGAGTCATGTACGACGACAGCACACCGACCTTCGAAACCGACGTCGAGAACCGCTTCGGCCTCTCGCGCCGTGACTTCCTGACGTTCTGCACCGCCATTGCCGCCACCATGGGCCTGCCGAAAGGGGCCGAGGCGCAGATCGCCGAAGCGGTGGCCAAGAAGGAACGCCCGTCGGTGATCTGGCTGCACCACCAGGAATGCACCGGCTGCACCGAATCGCTGCTGCGCGCCGAGCACCCGACTCTGGAAAAGCTGATCCTCGACATCATCTCGCTCGACTATCACGAGACGCTGTTCGCCGCCGCCGGCCACCAGATCGAGGCCGCCCGCAAGTCGGCGATGGAAAAGAACAAGGGCAAATTCCTGCTGGTGGTCGAAGGCGCCATCCCGACCAAGGACGGCGGCATCTACTGCAAGGTCGGCGGCCAGACCTCGCTGGAACTGACCAAGGAATGCGCCGCCAACGCCGCCGCCATCGTCGCCATCGGCAGTTGCGCCTCGTGGGGCGGCATGCCGTCGACGCCGCCCAATCCGACCGGTTCGGTCGGCGTCGCCGAGGCGTTGGGCCGCAAGGACATCGTCACCATCCCCGGCTGCCCGCCGAACCCCTACAACCTGCTGGCCACCGTCGTCCACTTCCTGACCTTCGGCAAACTGCCGGCGATCGACGACAAGGGCCGCCCGCTGTTCGCCTACGGCCGACTGATTCACGAAAACTGCGAGCGCCGCGCCCATTTCGACGCCGGCCGCTTCGCCATGCAATTCGGCGATACCGGCCACCGCCAGGGCTACTGCCTGTACAAGCTGGGTTGCAAGGGACCCGAGACCCACGCCAATTGCCCGATCGTGCTGTTCGGCGACGTCGGCATGCAATCCTGGCCGGTCGGCACCGGCCATCCGTGCATCGGCTGCACCGAGCAGGGCATCGGCTTCGCCAAGCCCATCCATGCCCTGGCCGACCTCCAGAACCAGCGGCCGCCGGTCAGCTATCCGCGCGCCGTCGAGGAGCAGGGCAGCACCGCCACGCTGGCCTCGGTGGCGGTGGTCGCCGGCCTGGTCGGCGCGGCGGTGGGGGCCGGCACCGTGCTCACCAAGAACCTCGCCAAGCACGAGGACGGCCAGGAGTAGCCCGCCATGACCATCAATCGTCGCGACTTCCTTCGCGCTGGGGTGGGCGGCACGGCGGCGGCGGCCTGCGCCACGCTGGGGGCGCCGCCGGCCGAGGCAAGGGACAACAAGACCGTCCCCGACAATGCCATCGGCCTGCTCTACGACTCGACGCTGTGCATCGGCTGCAAGGCCTGTCAGTCCGCCTGCAAGACCGCCAACGAACTGCCGCTTGAGGACAACATCGGCGAGAAGCTGTGGGACACCCCGCTCGACCTGTCGGGCTACACCTACACGGTGATCAAGCTGTATGCCAACGGCACCATGGCGACCAAGGACAAGGCCGAGAACGGCTTCGCCCACCTGAAGCGCCAGTGCCTGCACTGCGTCGATCCCTCGTGCGTCTCGGCCTGCCCGGTGCGGGCAATGCAAAAGAGCGCCGACAACGGGGTCGTCAGCTATGACCCCGACGCCTGCATCGGCTGCCGCTACTGCGTCGCCGCCTGCCCGTTCGGGGTGCCGCAATTCCAGTACGACACGCCGACGCCCAGGATCGCCAAATGCCAGATGTGCCGCCATCTGCTGGCCAAGGGCGACATCCCCGCCTGCGCCCGCCAGTGCCCGACCGGAGCGACCATCTTCGGCGGCCACACGGCGCTGTCGGCCGAGATCGACCGCCGCAAGGCGATGGTTCCGGGCACGGCCAACGTCTTCCCGCACCGCACCGTCGATTCGGGCGACACCCACGAGCGCAAGTCGGCCGAGTACACCGAGCAGGTCTATGGCGCCCATGAACTGGGCGGCACCCAGGTCCGCTATCTGGCCGGCGTCCCGTTCGACCGCTTCGGCCTGCCGGTCGGCCTGCCCGACCAATCCTACGCGGCCAAGTCCGAAACCTTGCAGCACACGCTGTACGGCGGTCTGGTCGCCCCGGCCGTCGTGCTGGCCGGTCTGGTCGGAGCCGCCTGGCACGGCTCCAAGCGGCACCACGACGACGACGAGGGCTCCAATGGCTAACACCCAACATCCCCACCCCGCCCCCTTCGGCGGTTCGCTGGTCAGCCCGCTTACCCTTGGGCTGTTCGTGGCCTTCGCCATCGCGGCCGGCATCCTCGCCGTCCGCTTCGCCAGCGGCCTGGGCGCCGTCACCAACATCAACAACGGATTCCCGTGGGGAATCTGGATCGTCTGGGACGTGGTGATCATCACCGGCTTCGCCTGCGGCGGCTACGCCATCGCCCTGGTCACCTACATCCTCAACCGCGGCGAGTTCCATCCGCTGATCCGCCCGGCGCTGACCGCGGCGGTGTTCGGCTACTCGCTGGGCGCCTTCTCGGTCATGGTCGATCTCGGCCGTTACTGGAACTTCTGGCATGTGCTGTCGCCGGCCTACTTCAATCCCGGTTCGGTGCTGTTCGAGGTCGCCGCCTGCATCTCGTGCTACGTGCTGGTGCTGTGGATCGAGTTCTCGCCGGTGTTCCTCAAAGGCGAGATAAGACAGAAGATCACCAAGGCGATGTTCGTCTTCATCGGACTGGGCGTGCTGCTGCCGTCCATGCATCAAAGCTCGATGGGGTCGCTGCTGGTCGTCTTCGGCTACCAGGTCCACCCGCTGTGGCAGACGCCGCTGCTGCCGCTGCTGTTCCTGATGACCGCCATCACCATGGGCTTTTCGGTGGTGATCTTCGAAACCACCACCGGCGCGGTCTACTTCCAGCGCTCGCTGAAGAATGAGATGCCGATCCTCGCCAAGCTGGGCAAGATCATCATCGGCCTGCTGGCGGTGTTCCTGGTGGTGCGCTTCGCCGACATCCTCGTGCGCGGCGCCTTCGGCCTGATCTTCACCTCGGGCATCAAGAGCGTGATGTTCCTGCTGGAGATCGCGCTGTTCGCCGCGCCGATCGGATTGCTCTATCCCGAGGCCAACCGCCGCAAGCTGTCCAAGCTGTTCGCTTCGGCCTGCCTGATGCTGGCCGGCGCCGTCGTCTACCGCCTGGACGCCTTCCTGGTCGCCTACGACACCGGCCCCGGCTGGCACTACTTCCCATCGGTGACGGAAATCCTGGTGACCTTCGGCTTCGTCGCCCTGGAAATCCTCGTCTACATCGTCTTCATCCGGAAATTCCCCATTCTTCCCGGCCGCCCGTCTTCGGTCCGCTGAGTATTGAGGAGACAGACCAGTGTCCAAGCGCATCACCATAGACCCCATCACCCGGATCGAAGGCCACCTGCGAGTCGACGTCGAAGTCGACGGCGGCAAGGTCACCAAGGCATGGTCGTCGGGACAGATGTGGCGCGGCGTCGAGCTGATCCTGCTCGGCCGCGATCCGCGCGACGCCTGGGCGATCACCCAGCGCATCTGCGGCGTCTGCACCACCGTGCACGCCATGACCTCGGTTCGCGCGGTGGAAAACGCGCTTCAGCTGGAAGTGCCGCTGAACGCCCAGTACATCCGCAACATGATCATCTCGGCACACGCCATCCATGATCACATCGTCCACTTCTACCACCTGGCGGCACTCGACTACGTCGACGTGGTGTCGGCCCTCAAGGCCGATCCGGCCAAGGCGGCGGCGTGGATCCAGCAATACAGCGACTGGCCGCTGAACTCGAAGGAGGTCATGGTCCAGACGCAGGAGAAGCTGAAGAGCTTCGTCGGCACCGGCCAGCTCGGCCCGTTCACCAACGGCTATTGGGGCCACCCGGCGATGAAGCTGTCGCCGGAGATCAATCTGGTGGCGGTGGCGCACTACCTCCAGGCCCTCGACATCCAGCGCCAGGCCAACAAGATCGTCACCATCCTCGGCTCGAAGACGCCCCACATCCAGAACGTGGCGGTCGGCGGCGTCTCCAACCCGATCGCCACCGACAGCCAGTCGGTGCTGACCGTCGACCGGCTGGTGGCGATCAAGACCCAGATCGACAAGCTGGCCGACTTCGTCAACAAGGTCTACCTGATCGACGTCTGCGCCGTCGGCTCGGTCTACGCCGACTGGACCGGCTATGGCGCCGGGGTGAAGAACTACCTGTCGGCCCCCGACTTCCCCACCGATACCAGGGGCACCCAGTTCATGTATCCGGGCGGGTACATTCCCGACGGCGACGTGGCGCACTACCAGCCGATCAAGAGCTTCGGCGACGACTTCCTCGGCAAGGGCGTCGAGGAATCGGTCAAGCACTCCTGGTACACCTATTCCCAGCCCGGTCCGCTTCACCCCTACAAGGGCGAAACCAAGCCGAATTACACCGACTTCCAGGACGACGGTAAGTATTCCTGGCTGAAGTCGCCCACCTTCTACGGCAAGCGCTGCCAGGTGGGGCCGCTGGCGGCGGTCCTGAACGCCTACGCCGCCGGCCACAAGCCGACCGTCACCTACACCAACAAGGTGCTCGACACCGTGTCGACGCTGGTCGGCGCCAAGGTCGGTATACCGGCGCTCCACTCGACCATCGGCCGCAACGCCGCCCGCGCGGTGCGGTGCGCCACCATGATCGAGATTCTCGGGCAGAACTGGCAATTGCTGATCGACAATATCGGCAGGGGCGACGTCGCCACCTTCAATCCGCCGGTCTTCCCCAAGGGCGAGATCGTCGGCTACGGCTTCCACGAGGCGCCGCGCGGCATCCTGTCGCACTGGACGGTGATCCGCGACGGCAAGATCGCCAACTACCAGTGCGTGGTGCCGTCGACCTGGAACGCCGGCCCGCGCGACGAGAACGACGCCCCCGGCCCCTACGAGGCATCGCTGATCGGCAACCCGGTGGCCGACGCCGAACAGCCGCTGGAGGTGTTGCGCACCGTCCACTCGTTCGACCCCTGCCTGGCCTGCGCCGTGCACGTCCACGACGACGAAAAAAGGGAGATCGTGCGCGTCAAAGCGGTATGATGCCGCAAACGCCAAGGGGTGAAGCGGCGATGCGCATCGTTGTTCTGGGGGTCGGGAACATCCTGCTGTCCGACGAGGGCATTGGCGTCCATGCCGTCAATGCCCTGTCGGCCGCGTACGACCTGCCGCCCGAGGTCGAGGTCATCGACGGCGGCACCTCGGGGATGGACTGCCTCGACCAGATCGCCGAGGCCGATCTGCTGCTGATCGCCGACGCCATGCGCTCCGGCGTCGAGCCGGGCACCATCACCCGCCTGGACGACAGCCAGTTGCAGGCGTTCTTCAAGACCAAGATATCGCCCCATCAGGTCGGGCTGTCCGACGTGCTGGCAACGCTCAACCTGCACGGCCTGGCGCCCAAGCGCACCGTGCTGATCGGCACCCAGCCGCAATCCTTCGCCCTGGGCATGGAGCCGACGCCCGCGCTGGCGGCGCGACTGCCCGCCATCGTCGAGGCGCTGGTCGCCGAGCTCGCCGCCGCCGGCCGCCCGCCGGCCCGGCGCGCCGCGGCTTGAGGCCGTCATGTGCATGGCGGTGCCATCCCGTATCGTCGCCATCGACGGTGAGTTCGCCACCGTCGAGGCGTTCGGCGTCACTCGCACCTGCAGCCTGATGCTGCTGGCCGAGCCGGTGGCGGTCGGCGACTATCTGGTGCTGGGAGCGGGCGGGAGCTTCGCCGCCGAGAAGGTGCCCGAGGAAACCGCGCTGGCGGCGCTCGAATACCTGGCCGAGGTGCTGGAAGCCGGGCACGCCTGATGTTTTCCGACGCGCGTATCGATGTCCACCTGCGCCTGCAAGGTGGCACCGTCGCCGCCGTTCGGCTCGATTCCAGCCGCCGCACCGACGCCGCCGCGCCTTTTGCCGGTCGGACGCCCGAGCAGGTGCTGGCGCTCGTCCCCACCCTCTTCGCCCTCTGCGGCACCGCCCAAGCGCTGGCCAGTCGGGCCGCCTTCGAGGCGGCCGCGGGCATCGGCCCCGATCCGGCCCGGCGCCCCTTCCGCCGCCTGTCGCTGCTGGCCGAGACCGTCGCCGAACACGCCACCACCATCGCCCGCGACTGGCCGGCGCTGATCGGCGAATCGCCGAACCTTGCCGCCGCCCGCGACGTGCGCGGGGCGCTGGCCGACATCCGCAAGGGGCCGTGTTCCCGCGAAGCCGTCGAAGCGGCGCTGGCCTCGGCCGAAGCCGCCATCGCCCGCCAGCCGGTCGACCGCCTGATCGAGCGCGTCGCCGGCGCCATCCCCGGCTTTGGCCGCATGCCCTTCCGGCCGATGCCGGCGGGCGGCCCTCCCGATCTCGCCGACCGCCTGGCCGAGGGCGGGGATTATCTGGCGGCGCCCGATTGCGGCGGCATCGTCTTCGAGACCGGCGCGCTGGCCCGCCACCATGCCGCCCCGGCATTGGCCGAGCTCATGGCGGCGCACGGCAACGGCCTGCTTCCCCGCATGACCGCCCGCCGCGTTGAGATGACGGAGGCGTTGCGGGAGATGCATGCCCTGGTGCAGGATTTGTCGCCTTGCGCCGCCGACGCCCCGATCACCGGGAGCGGCCGCGGCCTGGGAGTGGTGGAAGCGGCCCGCGGCCTGCTGGCTCATCGGGTCGAACTGAAGGAGGGGCGAGTGGCGAGCTACCGGATTCTGGCGCCCACCGAATGGAACTTCCACCCGGAAGGCCCGCTGGCGTCGGGCTTGCTCGGCGCCCCCGCCGACGACATCGAGGTGAGGGCGCGGGCGCTGGCGGCGGCGCTCGACCCCTGCGTCGCCTGCACCATCGCCATGGAGTGACGGTTTTGCACGAGATGTCCCTGACCGAAGGCGTCGTCCGCATCCTTGAGGAGCAGGCCGCCCAGCACGCCTTCGCCAAGGTCAAGACGGTGTGGCTGGAGATCGGCGAACTGTCCTGCGTCGTCCCGGAATCGATGGAATTCTGCTTCGCCGCGATCGCCAAGGACAGCCCGGTGGCGGCCGGGGCCCGCCTCGAAATCATCCGGGTTCCCGGCCAGGCCTGGTGTTTGGACTGCGCCGAGACCGTGGCGATATCCCAACGTTTCGGCCCTTGCCCGAAATGCGCGGGAAGCAACCTCGCCGTCACCGGCGGCGAGGAAATGAGGGTAAAGGAACTGGAAGTGGAGTGATCCGCGCCGTTTGCGGCCGCGACAACGCCTCGGGGCATTCCCACCCCGCGGCGCCCTCGCCGTCACCGGCATGCCTTGGTGACAGGCTAAATCGTGCCGATGCCGCTTGTATGATAGCGACAGCACATTTCCGCGTGATGCGCCGCCCGTTCACCGTGTTCCTTCGCCTTCATCGCGCAATGCCCGGCCTTTCCGTGCTCGCCGTCGGCATGGTGCTTGGCCGCCTCGTAATGCATCTGGGCCGCCATCTGGTGGCATCTGGCGGCACTGGCATGGGGATCGGGCGGCATCAGAATCTGCTCGGCCCCTTCCCGTCCTTCGGAGGGGCCGTCCGGCGGGGGCATATTGGGGGGAAGAGAATCGGATTGGGGAGGGATTGGCTGCGGCATTGACGAATCTCCTGACGGTCCGCTGTCTTCGGCAAACCGGACCTTAGCGAGCGTCCGGCGGAGGGCATAGCGTCGGGAACTACCCATCGGACGGGGGAAACAGTCCCCATCCGCCACGGTTTGGATCGGGTTGGGTAGTTTCCGAGACTGTCCCCGCCCCGCCTTCGCTCGTATCTGATTCGGGTCATGCGTTTTTGTGACGGTATCGATCCGATTTCAGTCCGGGAGAAAGTCATGTCTGACGACCAGCGCCTGAAACAGGCCGTGCTCGACGAGCTGCTGTGGGAGCCGAGCGTGAACGCCGCTCACATCGGCGTCACCGCGAACGATGGGGTCGTAACCCTGATGGGCCATGTCGAAAACTTCTCCGAGAAATCGGCCGCCGAAAGGGCGGCGCGGCGGGTCAAGGAGGTAAAGGCGGTCGCCGAGGAGATCGAGGTACGGCTGCCCTTCACCGTCAAACACGGCGACGAGGAAATCGCCACCCAGGCGGCCAGTCGGCTGAAATGGGATTCGATGCTGCCAAGCGAGGCGGTGAATGTGACGGTCGAGAACGGCTGGGTCACCTTGACCGGAGCGGTCGACTGGCACTTCCAACAGGAAGCCGCCGCGAACGATCTTCGTGGGCTGTGGGGCGTCGTCGGCGTTTCCAACGAGATCGCGATCACGCCGAAGCCGAACACCGCATCCATCCGGGACAATATCATGACCGCCTTGGGCCGATCGTGGTTCAATCCCGCGACAATCAACGTGACCGCCGAGGGCGGCCGCGTCAGGCTGACCGGGAAAGTCAATTCCTGGTACGAACGCGACGAGGCGGGTTCCACCGCCTGGGCGGCGCCAGGCACGACCTCGGTCGAGAACGATATCTCCGTCAGCTGAACCACGAGGTTTCCCGCCGCCCCGCCGAGCCGGGGTGGCGGGGTATCTTTCGCCGTGTTTCCTGATCCTGGAGCCCTAAAATGAAATCACCCCATGAGACTCGTTCCGCCCAGGCTCTGTTCGAGCCGACCCAGGCGGGCGCCTTCAGACTTCGCAATCGCATCGTCATGGCGCCGCTAACCCGAAACCGGGCGGGCGCTGGTTTGGTGCCAGGGCCATTCGCCGTCGAATATTACGCCCAGCGCGCTTCGGCCGGCCTGATCATCGCTGAGGCCACCCAGATATCGGCGCAGGCGCAGGGCTATAGCGGCACACCGGGCTGCTATAGCGACGACCAGATTCGCGGTTGGAAAGAGGTTACCGACGCCGTGCATGCCAAGGGCGGCACAATTGTCGTTCAGCTTTGGCATACCGGCCGAATCTCGCACACCAGCTTCCAAAGCGGCGGCCAGGCGCCGGTCGGCCCCTCGGCCCGTCGCGCCAACGCCAAGACCTTCGTGGGCGGACAGGGCTTTGTCGACGTGTCGACGCCCCGTGCGCTCGAACTGGACGAGATTCCCGGCATCATTGCCGATTTCCGCTATGCCGCGACCCGCGCCGTCGAGGCGGGCTTCGACGGCGTCGAACTGCATGGCGCCCACGGCTATTTGCTTGACGCCTTTCTGCGCGACGGCACCAACCTTCGCACCGACGCCTATGGCGGCTCGATCGGCAACCGCGCGCGACTTCTATTCGAGGTCGCCACCGCCTGCGCCGGCGCCATTGGCGCCGATCGTCTGGGCGTCCGCATCTCGCCGGTTTCCACCGCCGGCGATTCCCATGACAGCGGCCCACAGGCGCTGTTCACCCATGTCGTCGAGGGACTGGGCCGCCTCGGCCTGGCCTATCTGCATGTGGTCGAGGGCGAGACCGGCGGCGCCCGGGACAGCATCCCGTTCGACTATGCCGCGCTCCGCGACCGTTTCGACGGCGTCTGGATGGTCAATAACGGCTATGACCGGCAGATGGCGATCGAGGCGGTGATGAGCGGCCGCGCCGATCTGGTGTCGTTTGGACGCCTGTTCATCGCCAATCCGGATCTGCCGCTGCGCCTGAAGGAGGACGCCGCGCTCAACGCGCTGATGGGCGCGGAAACGTTCTATGGCGGCGGCGCCCATGGCTATACCGACTACCCGGCAATGGAGCGCGGGCGGGTCGCGACGCGCATGGGCGAGAAGGCCCTGGCCTGAGTCGCGACCGCCCGCTGACCGGCGGCTTCCATTTGCTCACCGATCGCGATCGTCCTGTGCCTTGGTGAAAGACCTTTTGGGTCCGACGGCCTAACCGACCTCGATGATCACCTTGAGGGCGTGGGAATCCGCCGCGCGCGTGAAGGTGTCATAGGCATTCACGATGTCATCGAGCTTGAAGCGATGGGTGATGAGCAGCTTGGGGTCGATTTTGTGGGCGCGAAGCGTGTTGAGCAGCATCGGCGTACTCACCGTGTCGACTAGGCGCGTGGTGATGGTGATGTTGCGATCCCACAGGCTCTCCAGATGGAGATCCACCTTGACGCCATGCACGCCGATATTGGCGATGGTCCCACCCGGGGCGACCAAGGTCTGACAGAGCTCGAAGGTGGCGGGAATGCCCACCGCCTCGATCGCGGTGTCGACGCCCCGCCCGTCGGTCATCGCCAAGACCCGTTCCGTCGCCTTGCCGTCGGCGCTGTTGACGGTCGCCGTGGCGCCGAAATGCTTGGCCACCGCAAGCCGGTTGTCGTCGAGATCGATCATGATGAGTTCGGCGGGGGAGTAGAACTGGGCGGTCAGCAACGCGGCGAGCCCCACCGGCCCGGCCCCGACGATCGCCACCACGCCCCCCGGCTGAACCTTGCCGTTCAGCACGCCGCACTCGAATCCGGTCGGAAGTATGTCGCTCAGCATGACCAGGGCTTCCTCGTCGGAGCCTTCGGGGATCGGGTAGAGGCTGTTGTCGGCGTGCGGGATGCGGACGAATTCCGCCTGGGTACCGTCAATTGTGTTCCCCAGAATCCATCCGCCGGTCGTGCAGTGCGAAAACATCAGTTTCCGGCAATAGGCGCATTTTCCGCAGGCCGTGACGCAAGAGATCAACACGCGGTCGCCTGGCTTGAACGCCGTCACCGCGGATCCGACCGTCGCGACGATGCCGACCCCTTCGTGACCAAGAATGCGGCCCGGCCGGCAGGACGGCAGGTCCCCTTTGAGGATGTGCAAGTCGGTCCCGCATATGGTCGTCTTCGTCACCTGGACGATGGCATCCGTCGACGCCACGATCTCCGGCTTGGCGCGATCGGCCAGTTCCTTCTTGGCAGGACCGGAATAGACGAGTGCTTTCATGGCGGAATTCCTGGCGTTAAGGGGGCTGACGGTCACCGGAACGACCATTATCCCCGCCATTCTTGGCACCTGACAGGTACGGAACCTACCTAGACCATCGGGCCCCTCGCACCCAGGGAGATCGGCGTTACGCCGATCTCGGAGCCCGTGGCGAGCCGTCACCATCGACGTCGGGTGCCCCTGCCGGGCGGCACCGCGCTCCTCAGCAATTCCGTTTTTCCAGGGGGCGCATCGGTCGGGAAAGCTTACAAAAGCCAGAGATCACAAAATAAATAAATGTTACGTTTCAACTATTTACCACAATGGCACGGTTATTGCGGTTCGTAGGTGAGCCAGCCCGACAATTCAGACCGAGATCATCTCGCCTAGACCAAAAGGAACCGCGAAAATGTCTTACACATCCCCCAAAATCGCCGGAGTAATCACTGCCGGCATGATGGCTCTGGCGCTCTCCACCCAGACCGCCCAGGCGGGCGACATCACCATCGACTTCACCGCCGCCTCGCCAATCGGCAGCGGCATCACCTACGACCTCGCCTTCACGCTCACCACCACCGACTACATCAACGCCCACTCCAACCAGTCGGCACCCACCATCTCCGACCCGGGCGCCACAATGTCGTACGGCGCCTATACCATCGAGGGCATCACCGGCAGCCTGACGAAGATCCTGGTCGCCAACCACTCCGTCATTTCCACCGCCGCGCTCACCAACCTGAAGGCGCCGGGCACCGTGATCGGAGCGAACAACCCCAGCGACAACCTGCTGTACCCGCTGCTCGCCACCGCCAGCTCCCTGATTCTGGATGCGAACGGCAACCCGCAGACCGACACCGGTCCGGCGATCGACGTGAACGCCTTCGCCTTTGACGATCAAGGCTTCGCCTTCAATGCCGGCGCTCAATTGGTCCAGTTGACCGCCGATTTGGCCAATACCGGCCTGTACGTCCTGACCACCCCCACCGGCACCGTGCTGCTGCGGCAGGGCAGCACCAACTTCGTGTTCGAGAATTTCGCCAACGTCACTGAAGTCCCCGCTCCGGCCGCGTTGGCCCTGCTGGGCGTTGGCCTGCTCGGCATCGGCATGGCGCGTCGTCGCCATAACGCCGTCTAAGAGCCAACATTCCGAGGCGGCCCCAACAAACGCTTGGGGCCGCGCCCCGAATGCAAGAAGAAACGAAAATAAGCGCAACATAGCTACGGCATAATTTGCGTCAGAATACCCACAAAGGAGATTGTTATGAGCAGCAACCACACGAGCGGCAAGAACGGCGACAAGTCAAAGATCGACGACAAGATGAAGAACAAGAAGGAAGCTCCCCAGCTTTCCGACGAGGAATTGAAGAAGGTCGCCGGCGGCAACCTCGGCGCCCCGATCTACAAAAAGAAGCCTTGATCCATTCCGACGTCTCGGTCGAGGGCGCCGCGGAAACAGAGTCCAAAGGCTCTATTTCTCGCGGCGCCTTCGCTTTTCCCGCCCAGGTTGGGGTCCCCTCCCGATTCGCCCCCGTGTCGGAAGTCTTGGAGCGACCGACAGATGAGCAGGCAGATCTTCCGTCAAACATCCTTGGATCGTCTTTCGACCCCGGAGCGGCTCGATCAGGTCATGCGCGTCACCTCGCCCGCGGCGTGGCTGACGCTCGTCACCCTACTGGTGCTGATGACGGGCGGTCTGGCCTGGAGTTTCATCGGCACGGTGCCGATCAAGGTCGTCGGGCGCGGAATTCTGATCAGTCCCGGAGGGGTCTTGGATGTCATTTCGTCCAGCCAAGGCCGGGTCACCAAATTTCTCGTCCGCCCCGGCGATTGGGTGGAAGCCGGTAGCGTGGTGGCCTTCGTCGCCCAGCCGGACATTGAGGTCCAATTGGAGGTCGCCAAAGCGGAGGCGGCGGAAGCCCAGATCCAATACGGCAAGATCGTCGAGTTCCAGCAGCGCGACATCGCCATACGCAATGGCTACCTCAAACAAAAGCACGAGGCCTTGGCGCAGCAACGCCGCTTCCTTGAAGACCGATTGAAGTGGCTGCGGGAACGCGAAACCGTCAACACCGATTTGACCGCGAGGGGCTTGATCGAACGCAAGCGCGTGATCGACACCAAGATCGAGATCAACGCGGCCAGGGAAGAGGCGGCGCGGATCGAGAACGAAATCAAGCAACTCGACCTGGAGGAGAACAACATCGCGGTTTCCAAGGAGCGGGAACGCCTCGACCAGCAGTTCAAGAACTCCAGCCTGCGGCGCAACGTCGAGATCATCCGGGAGAAGCTCAAGCGCAACGAGGAACTGATCAGCCCCTATTCCGGCAACATCGTTGAATTCAAGGTGAACGCCGGCGAAGTGGTCGAGAGCGGTCGCGCCCTGTTCTCGATGCTGCCCCAGACCCGAGGCGCCGACACCGAAACTGGGAAGGCCGAGCCCCCGCGCGGAGAACTGGTGGCCGAGCTCTATTTCAGACCTGAGGACGGCAAGAAGATCCATCCCGGAATGCTGGCGCAGATATCGCCCTCGACCGTGAAGTCCGAGGAATACGGCTTCATCGAAGGCAGAGTCATCAGCGTGGCGGCCATCCCGTCGACCGAGGAAGGCATGCTTCGATCGCTGAAGAACCGGCAACTCGCCCAGGAACTGTCCCGCGGCGGCGCCCCCTTCGCGGTCGAGGTCGAACTCACCCTCGCCCCGCGCTCGCGCAGTGGCTTCAAATGGTCGTCCTCGGGCGGGCCGGAGACGGACATCAATCCCGGCACCCTGGCGGACGGCACGATCACGGTTCGTGACATTCACCTCATCAGCCTCTTGGTCCCGCTTTTCGAACATCGGCTGGGGCCATGACCCGGAGCCAACGGCCGCACCAGGACGACCGGCCGCCGCCGACACGGCGGTTCCGCGTCCCCACCATCCTGCAGATGGAGGCGGTCGAATGCGGCGCGGCCTGCCTGGCCATGATCCTTGGCTATTACCGGCGCCACATCCCGCTCGAGACCTTGCGGTACGCCTGCGGCGTCTCCCGTGACGGGACTTCGGCAAGCGGCATGATCGCGGCGGCCGAGGCCAATGGCCTTGTCGCCAAGGGCTTCACCACCGAACCCGGCAAGCTGGGGGCGTTCCGCTTGCCGTTCGTCGTCTTCTGGAACTTCAACCACTTCATCGTGGTTGAAGGGTTCGAGCGGAACGTCGTCCGGATCAACGATCCCGGAACCGGTCCCCGCCGCGTCTCGTTCCACGAATTCGACGCCGCCTTCACCGGCATCGTATTGACCTTCGAGCCGGGGCCGGATTTCACCGAAAGCGGCCGCCGTCGCAGCGTCTGGGATGGCTTGGGGCGCCGCTTGGCGGGGTCTCGAATGGCCTTCGTCTTCGTCATGCTGACCAGCCTGGGGCTGGTCGTGCCCGGCCTGCTGGTACCAGCGTTTTCGCGCGTGTTTGTCGATTATTACCTGATCCGCGGCTTCACCACCTGGCTGCCTCCCCTGCTGATCGGCATGGCGGTAACGGCGGCATTGCGGGCCGGTCTGACGTGGTTGCGTCAGCATTACCTGCTGCGATTGCAGACCAGGCTGATATTGCAGGGATCGTGCGCCTTTTTCTGGCGCGTGCTGCGCCTGCCGATCCGCTTCTTCACCCAGCGCTATGCCGGCGACATCGCCTCGCGCGTCGTCCTCAATGACCGGGTCTCGGAACTGATCGCCGGCGACCTTGCCGTCACCGCGATGGGCCTGATGACCATGGTGGTCTATGCCGCCATCATGGCCGAATACGACCTTGCCCTGACCGGCCTCGCCATCCTCTTCGCCGCGCTTAATCTGCTTGCCTTCGGTTTGGTGTCCCGCCGCCTTGCCGACGCCTCGCAGAAGCTGCTGCTCGACGAGGGAAAGCTGATCGGCGTCGCCATGCGGGGCCTGCAGATGATCGAGAGTGTCAAGGCCGGTGGCGGCGAGGACCTGTTCTTCGGCCGGTGGGCCGGTCATTTGGCCAAAGTCATCAACACCGAGCAGGACCTGTCGCGGACCCGCCTGCTGCTCGGAATTTCGCCGGTGTTGCTGTCCATGCTGGGCTCGGCGGCCATCCTGGCGCTCGGCGGCGTCCATGTGATGGAAGGCCGGATCAGCATCGGCACCCTGGTCGCCTTCCAGGCGTTGATGAGCAGCTTCTCGGCGCCGCTGGTGGACATGGTCCATCTGGGCGGCCAGTTGCAGGAAGCCGCCGCCGACATCACCCGTCTGGACGATGTCTTGGCCCACAAGGTCGATACGGAATTCGCCGCCGCCACGGCCTTTCGGGAAGCGCCAACGCCCAAGGTCAAATTGACCGGCCTGGTGCAACTGCGCGGAGTGGCGTTCGGCTTCAGCCCGACCGCCCCGCCCTTGATCCAGGATTTTTCCCTCGACTTGCGGCCCGGGGGTCGCGTCGCCTTGGTGGGCGCCTCCGGCAGCGGCAAATCGACCATCGGCAAATTGATCGCCGGCCTTTACCAGCCGTGGAGCGGCGACATCCTGTTCGACGGCATGCCGGCCACAACCATCCCCCGCCGCCTGCTGCGCGGGTCGCTCGCCATCGTCGACCAGGAGATCGCCCTGTTCAGCGGCAGCGTCTCGGAAAACATCAGCCTATGGGACCCGACCATGCCGGAGGAGCGGATCATCCGTGCCGGACGCGACGCGCGGATTCATGACGAGATCAACGCCCGCCCGGCGAATTACGAATTCCGGCTGTCGGAAGGCGGGCGCAATTTCAGCGGCGGCCAGCGACAGCGGATCGAAATCGCCCGAGCCCTGGTGACCGATCCGACGGTGCTGATCCTCGACGAGGCGACGAGCGCGCTGGACACCGCCGTCGAAAAGCGGGTCATCGACAATATCCGCCTGCGGGGCTGCTCGTGTCTGATCATCGCCCATCGGCTCAGCACCATTCGCGACTGCGACGAGATCATCGTCCTCGATCACGGGACGGCGATCGAGCGCGGCCGCCATGACCAGTTGATCGCCGCCGGCGGGCTCTATCGACAACTTGTGGAGAGTTGAGCGATGCCCGCCCCCTTCGGCGTCCTTGATCCCCGGCTCGCCGCGCGTCTAGACGCGGATGGTGACTCCCTGGCACTCGCCGCCGGCGCGCTGATGGTCCTCGACGACATCGACGGCGTCCACTTTCTGCGCGCGGGCACCATCGATTTGTTCGCCGTCCACCGCGCCGACGGCGTCCAGACCGGCCCGCGCGAGCATTTGTGTTCGCTGCCAGCCGGCGCCCTGACCTGGGGCATCGGCCGAAGCGCGACCGAGGACGGTATTCATCTGCTGGCCTTGAGCGTCGATGGCGCCCAAATGTCGCGCGTGAGCGCCGCCTGGTTGGACCGTCGCGGCGCCGACGCTCCCCCGGCCGGGCCCGTCGCCGCTGCCCTCGACCTGTGGATCGCCGGTCTATCGCGAGGCATGACCAAGCATATCACCCCACGCGAGCCGCCTCGGCTGTCGATCGCCGCCGAAGACCGCCTGGCGGTGATCGAGGCGGATCGATTCGTTAGCCACAAGAACGTCACCTGGGCACATTTGCTGGACGGAAACGGCCACTACATCGACATCACGGAGATCGGTGCCGACGAACTGGTGCCGCTCACCGCCCAGGGATGGCTCCGCGCCGGCACCGTCCGGACCGTGCAAGGCTTGACGACGGAAGCGGTCTTGCGTTCCGGGCAGATATCCCCGCGCATCAACGCCTTCCACCAATGGACCATTCATAATCTTGGCCGAGGTTTTCTCAACGCGGCGGCGATGGAGGTGGCGCGGCTGAAGCGGCGCGACGCCCAGTTGAGCGGTGCCACGGAAAACACCTTCACTCGCTTCGCCAAGTTTTTCGACGCGACGATCCATCGTCGCCCCGACAAGATCGACGACAACCCCTTGTTCGAGTGTTGCGCCGCCGTCGGCAAGTCCATCGGCGTCGCCATGGCGCTTCCGGCCTTTGCCAAGCGGCGCAGGACCGGGGACCCGCCCCTGACGGTCGCCGACATCGCCGCCGCATCGCAATTGCGGGTTCGCCAGGTGGCGCTGCCGGAAGGATGGTGGAGCGCCGAGAACGGTCCGATGGTCGTCTTCCGCAAGGACAGCGGCGAACCGGCGGCCCTCTTACAAAAGTCGCCGACCGTCATGCTGTTGCGCGACCCGGCCGGCGGAACCGAACAGGTGGTGACCGAAAACCTGGCCGAGACCCTGTCGCCGCTCGCCCAAACCTTCTATGCCAGCCTGCCCGACCGCGCCGCTTCGCCCAGCGATCTGGTGAAATTGTGTTTCAAGCCGTGCAAGGCCGACCTTGCCGCCATCATCCTGGCGGGAGCGTTGGGAGGATTGCTCGCCACCGCCGTTCCCATGGCGACGGGCTACGTCTTCGATTCCGTCATTCCCGGCCATCAATCCGGCCAGATGTTTCAGGTTGCCGTCGCCCTCGTCGCCGCCGCGTTTGCCGCCGGGGCGTTCGAGTTCACCAAGGACGTCGCCCAACTTCGCATCGAGGGGCGCGTCGCCGGAATCGTGCAGGCGGCGTTCATGGACCGTCTGCTGCGTTTGCCGTCGACCTTCTTCGCCGACTATTCCTCGGGCGATCTGGCGCTGCGGACGATGGCGGTGGAAATCGCCCGCAAGAGCCTGTCCGGCGTGGTGGTCGGCTCGCTGGTGTCCGGCGCCTTTTCGATCTTCAGCTTCGGCCTGCTGATCTACTACGCGCCGCTGGCCGCGATCGTCGCGTTGCTGCTGGCCCTGGTCCTGATCGCGGTCACTCTTGTCGTCTGCTTCCGCCTGATGAACGTCATCATGGGCGTGCAGGAGGTTACGGGACGCATCAACAGCCTGTTGCTGGAGATCATCTCGGGCATCGCCAAGCTAAGGGCGGCGGGAGCGGAGGAACGGGCCTTCAACAACTGGGGGAGCGATTTCGGCGAATTGCGCCGCGGCGAGATCATGGTCCGAAGGGTTCACGGCGACTTCTTCGCCTTCTGGGCCGCCTATGAGGTCCTGAGCCTGGGATGCGTCTTCGCGGTGATCGGTTCGATGGGCCAATCCGGAATGACCACCGGCGCCTTCCTGGCCTTCGTCGCCGCCTTCAACACGCTGCTGATTGCGCTGTTCGCCCAGGCGCGGTCGCTGATCGCGGTATTCTCGGTGGTCCCGCTGTATCGGCGGGCCGCCCCCATCCTTGGGGCGGTGCCGGAGAACGATGTCACCAAGGCCGAATCGGCACCCCTGATCGGCGAGGTCGAGGTGAACGGCGTGTCCTTCCGCTATGCCGCGAACCTGCCCCCGGTCCTCAACGGCCTGTCGCTCAAGGTCGAGGCCGGTGAACTGATCGCGGTGGTCGGCCCCTCGGGCTCGGGAAAGACCACCTTGATGCGCCTGCTGCTCGGCCTGGAACGCCCCGAGGCCGGTGCCATCTATTTCGATGGCAGGGATATCGTCGGCCTGAACCTGCGCTCGGTACGCCGCCAAATCGGCGTGGTCTTGCAAAATGGCCGGCTGATGCCCGGTTCCATCTACGAAAACATCAAGGGCGCGACGCGCGCCACCATCGACGAATGCTGGGAAACCGCCGTCAAGGTCGGATTGGACGCCGACATCATGGCCATGCCGATGAAAATGCACACCCTGCTGACCGAGGGCGCCAGCACGCTGTCGGGAGGCCAGGTCCAGCGCCTGCTGATCGCCCGGTCACTGGTCGGAAAGCCGTCGCTTCTGCTTTTTGACGAAGCGACGAGCGCGCTCGACAACAAGACGCAGGCGGTGGTCAAGACCTGCCTGGATCGCCTGTCGGCAACCCGAATCGTCATCGCGCACCGCCTGAGCACAATCATCGACGCCGACCGCATCTATGTGCTGAAGGACGGACGGGTCGCCGAATTCGGCACCTATCAACAGCTGATGGACAAGGGAGGCATATTCACCACCTTCGCCGATCGCCAGTCCCTGTGACGCCCTTATACCCCGAGGCGATCAACGCGCTCAGGCACACGCCAATCACACCCGGACTTACCCCTACAAGAGAACAATCACTCAAACATTTCATAGGCATAAATGCGTAGTTTCCGAACCTATCGTCAGACATTATCCGCGATGTAGTGTTGCTGACATTAATTGCGCCGATCTTTTTATTTAAAATGCGCAAATATTATAATACTGAAACAACACAAAATACAGATTACTGACAAGCGCCTCGGACGCCGCCGCGCCGAGATACGCTATCGGCACGCCTGATGACAGATCAATCTCCTTGTACAGCCAAGGCCCCCATGGGGCCGCGGAGGACTGCATGTTTCGACTATTTAGACATTACGTTAACGGACCCGCAATCGTTCTATCCGCTTCCGAGACATTGATTCTCTCCGTCCTGGCAATAGCGATATTTCGCACGCTTCAATCGCTAAACTTCGACATTCACCCATATTTTGGCGGCCCCGGCGCCACATTTCTGGCCGTCTTCACGACGACCGGAATGGGCTGCGCCGGACTGTATAACAGAAAACATTTCGTACATTTCGATGACGTAACCTCACGTGCACTGGTGATATTACCGCTAATACTCATCAGTTTATTGTTGATGCTATTGGCAAAAGATCGCATTGCGGGCGGCGGCATTCCGAGCGGCAGCTACATCTTCTGCTTCGCCACGCTCTCCACGTTCTCGATTGTTCTATTGGTGTGGCGAGCCGCCTTCATCAAGCTGATCGACCGCACCGACCGGTTCAAACGGCGCCTGTTGATTCTGGGCTCGGGCAAACGCGCCGCCAATATCGAGAAACTGAGCCGCGAACACAGCCACCGCACCATCACCATCGTCGGCTATCTGCGATTGGGCATGCCCCCGGTCAAGGCGGGCCAACACGCCGACTGCGCGCGAACCAAGGCACGCCGCGAGGAATATTGGGTCAGCCCGGAAAATCTCGCCGCGTTCTGCCGGGAAAGGAAGGTCGATGAGGTGGTCGTCGCCAGTACCGAGCGCCGCGGCCATCTGCCGGTGCTCGATCTGCTGGCCTGCAAATTCCAGGGCGTCCAGATCACCGAATACGCGTCGTTCTGGGAACGCGAGAGCGGGCAGATCGACCCCGACGAGATCAGCCCCAGTTGGATGCTGTTCTCGGACGGCTTCGGCGTCGGAATCATCCGCAGCGCGGTGAAGCGCGCCTTCGACATCGTCGTCGCCAGTCTGGTGCTGATCCTGACGCTGCCGATCACGGTTCCGGCCGCCCTCCTGATCGTCCTCGAAAGCCGGGGACCGCTGTTCTATCGGCAGGAACGGGTGGGCCTGCATGGCAAGACCTTCATGGTCCTTAAGTTCCGCAGCATGTGCACCGACGCGGAAAAGGACGGCCCCCAGTGGGCCGCGAAAAACGACGCGCGCGTCACCAAGGTCGGCGCCTTCATCCGCAAAGTCCGGATCGACGAGATTCCGCAGGTCATCAACGTGTTGAAGGGCGAAATGTCCTTCGTCGGACCGCGCCCGGAGCGTCCGGTCTTCGTCAAGATGCTGGCCGAGAAGATCCCGTACTACAACGAACGCCACATCACAAAGCCGGGAATTACCGGTTGGGCCCAGGTTAATTATCCCTACGGCGCGACGGAACACGACGCAAAAATGAAGCTATCATACGACCTTTACAGCATAAAAAACGGCGGGCTATTCCTCGATATCATAACAATGATGCAAACCGTCAAAGCGGTTATTTGGCACGAAGGCGCGCGATAACAAATATATTTAGGAGCCGATATATTGGGCATCGTCATCAACACCGCGAGCTATGGAATTTGCGCCACCGCCTATCTGATCATGGCGCTGGCCGCCTTGAACACGACGACCGAGACGATGAAGAAGCGGCATTTTGTCGTCGCCTGCCTGTCGACGACCCTTTGGGCGGCGATGGTGGCGGCCGCGGATATCAGCGTCATCCCCCCCATCCTCCTCGACCTGGCGGAGCTTCTGCGTAGCGGCAGCTGGCTCTACTTCCTGCTGACCCTATGGGGGCGCCTGGACGACAAGAGCGGCGCCACCGTCCGCCGCATCCTGGTCACGCGGGCCTTCGTCCCGATCGTCGTCGCCATCCTGGTGGTGGCCCTGCCCTATTATTTCACCGAGCCAACGGCCATCGGCTCGGTGCTGGCGGCACGATCGCTGATCAATATCGCCGTGCCGGTCGTCGGACTTCTGCTCATCGAAAACCTGCTCCGCATCAGCGGCTCGACCGGCCGCTGGAGCATCAAGCATCTATGCCTTGGCCTTGGCGCGGTCATGACCATCGACTTCTTCATTTATTCGGACGCCCTGGCCGAGGGCGCGGTCAGCGAGACCTTCATGACGGCTCGCGGCCTGACCACGGCGTTGGTCGTTCCCCTCCTCATGATCTCGTTTCATCGCATGAAGGATTTGAAGCGCCAGTCGGAAGTGAAGATCATCGCCTCGCCCATAGCGGCCTTCTACACCGTGGCGCTCATTGCCAGCGGCACCTACCTGCTGATCATGGCCGGCGCCGCGTATTACATCAAAGTCGCCGGCGGAACCTGGGGCGGTCCGCTGCAAATCGCCTTCATGGTCGGCGCGCTTCTGATAATGCTGGCATGCCTGACCTCGTCAAAAGTCAAGTCACACGCGAAAATCTTTGTTCTGAAAAACTTCTTCTCATACCGGTACGACTACCGAGAGGAATGGCTTCGCTTCATCCGGATAATGTCGTCCCAGCAGCCATTGTCGCTGGGGTTCCGACTGGTCCGCGCCATTGCCGATCTGATGGACAGCCCCGCCAGCGCATTGTGGGTCCTGCGGAGCCAGGACGAATGCTTTTTCGTCGACGCGACCTGGAACCTGTCGAGCGCGCATCCCCCGGTACGGACGGATTCCCCGCTGATCGCGTTTTTCCGCCGGACCGGCCGGATCATCGACCTTGACGAATATCGCCGCGCCGCCGATCGGTATGACGGCCTGACGCTGCCCGAATGGATGACCAGCCGCCCGGATGCGTGGCTGATCGTGCCGTTGACCCATCGCGGCGAGGTCTTGGGATTCGTCCTTCTCGACCAGGCTCGCGCCCCCCGTCGCCTGGATTGGGAGGACCGCGACCTTCTCAACACCACCGCCGTCCAGGCCGCCAGCTATCTCGCCGAGGAATTGACCGCCGAGGACCTGCGCTCGGCCCGCCGGCTCGAGGATTTCAACCGGCAATTCGCCTTCGTCGTCCATGACGTCAAGAACGTGGTTGGCCAGATGGCGCTGCTGCTCGACAACGCCAAGACCTTCGGCGACAACCCCGACTTCCAGAAGGACATGCTGGAAACCGTCGGCAATTCGGTCGGTCGGATGCGGGCGATGCTCGAGCAATTGGCGGCGCGACGACGGCGACCGCCAAAGCCGGAGCGCCAGGAATTGACGGCGATCCTCGGCCGGGTCGCCGACCATTGGGGCAAGACCACCGCCAATCTGAGCCTCGATTTGCCGGCCGTCCCCGTCCATGCCATCGCCACCGAGGCCACGCTGGCCTCGATTCTCGACCTGCTGATCGACAACGCGCTGACGGCGGTCGGGCCGACGGGCTCCGTCGTGCTGCGGCTGCGGGTGACAGGCGAGCGGGCCATCATCGAGGTGTCCGACGATGGGCCCGGCATGGACGAATCCTTCGTCAGCACCGAGCTGTTCCGCCCCCTGAGCTCGACCACCTCGTCGGGATATGGGATCGGCGCCTACCAGACCCGCCATCTCGTCCGTGAAATGGGGGCCGTACTGGAGGTGGATTCGGTTCCCCGGCGCGGCACCACCATGCGGATCGTCATGGCCGCCGCCCCGTCAATCCCTCATGCGAACGCGAATCGGAAGGCGAGGGCGGGATGACCGACGAGAAGCGGAAGGTGCTCATCGTCGAGGACGATCCCGGCCTTCGCATGCAGATGAAATGGGCGCTGACGGAATTCGACGTGCTCGTCGCCGAAGATGGCCCCCAGGCCGTTCAGCTGTTTGAAAAAAGTCGCCCGCCGGTGGTCATCCTGGACCTTGGCTTGCCGCCCGACCCCAACGGCGCCAGCGAAGGGCTGACCACCCTGGAGGAAGTGCTGAAGCTTGCCCCGCACACCAAAGTCATCGTCGCCAGCGGCAACGAGGAGCGCTCGAACGCCCTCAAGGCGGTCAGCCTGGGCGCCTACGATTTCTATCCCAAGCCGCTCGATCCCGAGGTCATGCGGCTGTTCATCCGCCGCGCGCTTCACCTCCACGATCTGGAGGAGGAGAACGAGCACCTGATCAAGGGGCACGCCTCGCCGCTTGCCGGACTTGTGGCCTCGTCCCCGACGATGCAGGCGCTTTGCCGCACCGCCGAGCGGGTCGCCACCGCCAACATCGCGGTGCTGATCACCGGCGAAAGCGGCACGGGCAAGGAGATCCTCGCCCGGGCGATGCACGATCTGAGCGCCCGCGCCGGCCAGAATTTTGTCGCCATCAACTGCGCCGCCATCCCCGACAACCTGCTGGAAAGCGAGCTGTTCGGACACGAACGGGGGGCCTTCACCGGCGCCGTCAAACAGACCATCGGCAAGGTCGAGCAAGCCCATTTGGGCACGCTGTTCCTCGATGAAATCGGCGACATGCCCCTGGCGCTTCAGGCCAAGTTGCTGCGCTTCCTGCAAAACCGCACCATCGAGCGGATCGGCGGGCGAAGGGAAATCGAGGTCGACGTCCGCGTCCTGTCGGCCACCAACCGCGACCTCGCCGCCATGATGAAGGACGGCTCGTTTCGGGAAGACCTGTTCTACCGCTTGAACGAGGTCAGCATCCAGATACCGCCGCTGCGCGAACGCCCCGGCGACGCGGTCCTGCTGGCCCGATACTTCCGCGCCAAATACGCCAAGGATTTCCAGCGGGCCCCCAAGGCGTTCACCGCCGACGCGCTGGCGGTCATCGCCAGCTACCCCTGGCCGGGCAACGTGCGCGAACTGGAAAACCGGGTGAAGCGGTCGATGCTGATGGCCGATGGCAAGAGCATCTCCGCCGCCGACCTCGACCTGGACGTGCCGATCGGCAAGGACACGGCGCTGATGCCGACCCTGCGCCAAATCCGCACGCGGGCGGAGGGCGAAGCGGTCACTCGGGCCCTCGCCCTGACCGACAACAACGTCTCGGACGCATCGCAACTGTTGGGAGTCTCGCGCCCGACCTTTTACGAACTCATGCGCGGCGCGAACATTCCCATCAAGAGAAAGGAACAATCATGAGAGTCTCCCGCCTCTGTTTCACGGCGATGCTGGTCGCGCTGGGGACGGCGCCCGCCCATCCGGCCTTCGCCAACCAGGGCTCGCCCGAGGATGCGCTTCGTCTCGCCGACGGCCGCGACCCGGGGGACTACCGGACGACGCTGATCAAGCTCAAGAACGCGGTCAGGTCCAATCCCAACAATGCCGAGGCGCGCTTTCAACTCGGCCGCCTCGAATTCCAGGGTGGCGACTTCGTCGCCGCGGAAAAGGAGCTGACCCAGGCGCGGGAAATCGGCTTTCCCGAAGCCCGGATCGCTCCGCTGCTGGCGAACCTCTATCTCGCCGAGGGCAAATTCCAGCAATTGCTGACAACCATTCCGCCATGCCCCGACGACACCGCCTGCAAGTCGGAGGTCCTGGCGTTGCGCGCCCGCGCCGACCTCGCCCTCAGGAACCCGGACGAGGCTGACAGGGAATCGCGAGCCGCCCTGGACGTCGATCCGATCAGCGGGACGGCGGGGACGACCCGCGCCATGATCCTGATGACCCGCAACGACAATGTCGGCGCCGAGCAGCTCATCGACGCCCTCCTGGCCCGCACCCCCGCGAATAGCGAGGCGCTGTCCGTCAAAGGCGATCTGCGCCGACAGGCCGGCGATACCGACGCCGCCATCCGCGCCTACCGCGCCGCGATCGAGATCAACCCCGGCGACGTCAGAGCCAGGCAGAGTCTGGCCCTGGCGCTGATGGCGGTGGGCCGGGACGACGAGGCCAGGCCCCATATCGATCTGGTGCTGGAGCGAAACCCCAAGGCGCCGATGGCGCTGTACCTCAAGGCGGCGCTGCTGATCCGCGCCAAGAAAGTCGCCGAGGCGCTGGATACCGTGCGCCCGGCGGAGGCGGAGATCGCCCAGTTCCCCCAAGGGGCCTTCCTGCTGGCGCTCATCCATCTCAGCGGCAACAATCTTGAGGAAGCCTTCAAGTACGCGACGATCTTCCACGCCACGGAGCCGGACAGCCTGGTCGGCGCCAAGCTGTTGGCGAATGTCAATTTTCGGCTTCACGCCTATTCCAAGGTGATTTCAATCCTGGCCCCGTTGCGCGATCACCTGGGCGCCGACGGCGAGGCCCTCGACCTGCTGGGCTCGGCCTATCTGGCCGAAGGGCGGGTCCAGGAAGCCAACGATCTGCTAAGCGAAGCCGCCAAGGCCCGGCCGGATAATCCGATGGTGCGGACCCGCCTGGCCGTCAGTCGAACCCAGCAGAGCTCGACGCGGGACGAGGGCATCCGCGAGTTGGAGAGCATCATCCGCGACGACCCCAAGAATCTGAGGGCCGATCTCGCGCTGATTTCCACCTATATCGGCGGCGGAGATTATGACCGGGCCATCGCCGCGGCGACGGACATGGCGAATAACCAACCCGCATCTTCGCTGCCGCTCACCTTGCGCGGCGCCGCGCGGCTGGCCAAGGAAGATGGCGAAGGGGCGTGGAGCGACTTCGAGGCCGCCCTCGCCAAGAACCCAGACTTCGCGCCGGCGGCCCTCTACCTCACCGAGATGGACATGCAGGCCGGCAGATTCGCCGACGCCCGGCTGCGGCTCGACGACCTCCTGAAGCGCAGCCCCACGGATCTGCGGGTCCTGCTCGCCCGCGCCCAAGTCGAGGAGCGAAGCAACAAGCCGGCGGCGGCGGTGCCCTTCCTGGAAACCGCGATCAGCGACCACCCTTCCGAGATCGAGCCCCGCATCCAATTGATGCGCGCCGAGAGCGCCCTGGGTGATCGCGAGAAACTGGCCATCACCGCCACCGATCTGGCCCGCACCCAGGCGGCCAATCCATCCGCCGTCGATCTGGCGGCGCGAACCTTGATTTCAGCGGGGAAGACCGAGAACGGCCTCAACCTGTACCGGCTGTTGCAGTCGAGCTTTCCCGACGTCGCCCAGACCCACGAACAATACGGTCTGACGCTGGCACGCCTGGGCCGAGAGGACGAGGCCAGAGCCGCCTTCGACCAGGCGCTCGCGGTCGATCAACACCGGATATCGGCCTGGGCCTATCGCATCGCCGTCGAGATGAAAATGAACGGCCTGGACGCGGCGATGGTGATCGCCGAAAAGGCCAAAAGCAAGAACCCGGACAACCCCGCCGCCGCCGTCTTACCGGCTGACCTGTTGTGGTCCGCCGGAAAGCTGGACGCGGCGGAAGCGAGCTATCGCAAGGCGTTCGAGCAAAAGCCGTCCACGGTCACCGCCATTCACCTGTTCCAGGCGCTCGCCAGGAAAGGGGACGACAAGGCCGCCGACACGCTGTTGGAGGGCTGGATCAAGCACAACCCCAAGGACCTCGACGTTCGGATCGCGCTCGCCGCCCACAAGTCCTTCGAAGGCGCCTACCGCGACGCGGTGATCCACTACCAGGCGGTGGCGCTGGCGCTGCCCCGCAATGCGGCGATCCTCAACAATCTGGCTTGGGCATATGACCATGTGGATGATCCCCGGGCGCTGGAAGTGGCGAAGCGCGCCTATTCCATGTCGCCGGACAACCCCGCGATCATCGACACCTACGGCTACATTCTTTACCGGGGCGGCGACCGGACGCAGGGTCGGGAACTGGTGCGCCGCGCGTTCGACGCCAATCCGAATGATCCGCAAGTGGCCTACCACATGGCCAAACTGCTGGTCGATGGCAAGGACCCCAAGGGCGCCCGCGACATCCTGAAAGGGCTGGTCGAATCGAAGGTGGCCTTCGAGGGGGTGGACGAGGCGCGCCAGCTCTACTCCGAATTGAATGGGAGCTGAATCATGGCCCGCCCCATTCGGATCGTGACCTTCTCGACGCTGTTCCCCAACGCCGCGCAGCCGGTCAATGGCGTGTTCGTCGAGAACCGGCTGCGTCATCTGGTGAATAGCGGCCAGGTCGAGGCGAGAGTTGTGGCCCCCGTCCCCTGGTTCCCCTCCTCCAATCCGCGGCTGGGCAAATGGGCGCGTTACGCGACGGCGCCCGTCCATGAGATTCGCCACGGCATCTCCGTTTCGCACCCGCGCTTCCCCGTCATCCCCAAGGTCGGGATGACGGTGGCGCCGGCGTTGATGTATCTGTGGGTCCGCGAAGCCGTGCGCCGCTTGCGGGCCGAGACGGATTTCGACCTTATCGACGCCCACTATTTCTATCCCGATGGCGTGGCCGCCGCCTTGATCGCCCGCGAACTCGGCAAGCCGCTGGTGATCACCGCCAGGGGGACCGATATCAACCTGATCCCCCAATTCGCCCTGGCACGGGCTCAGATCCGATGGGCCGCCGGAATCGCCGACGGCTTGATCACCGTCTGCGAAGCCTTGAGGCATCCGCTGGTCGCGCTGGGGGTTCCGGGAACCAAGGTGCGCGTTCTGCGCAACGGCGTCGATCTGCTTTCCTTCCGCCCCCGCGACCGCGCCGCCGCCCGCGCGCGGCTTGGATTGTCGGGGCGGGTCCTGGTTTCGGTGGGATTGTTGGTCGAGCGCAAGGGCCACCATCTGGTGATCGACGCCCTCGGCCAATTGCCCGAAGCCACCTTGCTGATCATCGGAGACGGCCCCGAACGCGGCGCCCTGGAAGCCCTGGCGCTGACCGCCGGCGTGGGCGACCGCGTCCGCTTTCTTGGCGAAGTGGCGCACCACACCCTGCCCGACATCTATTCCGCCGCCGACGCCCTGGTCCTCGCCTCCAGCCGCGAGGGCTGGGCGAATGTGCTGCTCGAGGCCATGGCCTGCGGCACCCCGGTGGTCGCTTCCGACGTCTGGGGAACCAAGGAGGCGGTCCAGGCCCCCGAGGCGGGTGTCTTGATGCGGGAGCGATCCTCCGATGGAGTCGCCGATGGGGTGCGGCGACTGTTCGACGCCCCACCCGACCGGGCCGCCACCCGCCGCTATGCCGAGCAATTCAGTTGGGACATGACGACCATCGGCCAGTTGGAGCTGTTCAACCGGATCATGGCCGACCGGAGCGCCTTTCGCCCGGCCCGACAGGCGGCCGCCGCGTGACCGTCCCACGGCGCACGCTGCTCCACGTCTTTCCGACCTTTGCCGTTGGCGGGGCGCAGATGCGCTTTGTCCAGCTTGCCAATCACTTCGGGCGCAGCTACCGCCATTTCATCGTGTCGATGAGCGGGAATGCCGAGGCGTTCACCCGGCTGTCCCCGGACCTCGACGCCACTCTGATGCCCGTGGCGGTCAAGCCGGGCCGGACTTGGCCCAACTTGAGGACCTTCCGCCGCGTGTTGAAAGAGCTGCGGCCCGACCTGCTGATCACCTCGAACTGGGGAACGATGGAATGGGCCGTGGCCAATTGCGACGGCCTGGCGCCCCATCTGCACATGGAGGACGGTTTCGGGCCGGAAGAGGTCGCGCGCCAGCTTCCACGCCGGATATGGACCCGCCGTCTGGCCTTGCGCCGCTCCACCGTCATGTTGCCGTCGCGGACGCTTCACACCATCGCGTCCGACATCTGGCGCCTGCCGAAACGGCGCCTGCTTCACATCCCCAATGGCGTCGATTGCGAGCGGTTCGGCACCGGAGCCGACCCCGCCTTCGCCACCGCCCGAGATCTGGTCGGCCGGGAGCCGCTGATCGGGACGGTGAGCGCCTTGCGCGCCGAGAAAAACCTTTCCCGGTTGATCGAAGCCTTTGCCGAGGTCGTCCGGCTTCGTCCCGCGCGGCTCGCCATCGTCGGCGACGGCCCGGAATTGTCCCGCCTCAAGGCGCGGGCAAGCGAACTGGGCGTCGCCGATCGGGTCGTCTTCACCGGGGCCTGCGCCGAACCGGAAAAGCTGTTGCCGTCCTTCACCGTGTTCGCGCTGTCCTCCGACACCGAGCAGATGCCGCTTTCCGTCCTCGAGGCGATGGCCGCCGGCCTGCCGGTGGCCGCCACCAATGTCGGCGACGTGCGGAACATGGTGTCGGCCGAAAACCGCCCTTTCGTCGTCGATGGCGGCGCCATACCCCTGGCCCAGGCGATCCTGGCCTTGCTGGAAAACCCGGCCCGCGCCACGTGGATCGGCAAGGAAAACGCCCTGCGGGCGGGCAAGGTCTTCGACCGCTCCCTGATGTTCGCCGCCTATCGCGACTTGTTCGACGGCGTCCCCCGCTGAGCCGCCGGGCTCACACCGTGGCGAGAACCCGCCGGGCGTTGTCATCCCAGGTATATCCCTTGGCCTCGATGCTCCGCGAGGCCGCCTCGCCCAACCGGCGGCGCAACTCGGCATCTCCGCACAGGCGCGTGATCTGCGATTTGAAATGCTCGGCATCGTCCCCGCGGAACAGCAGGGCGTTTTCGCCATCGACCAGGATCTCGCGGATATTGGCCTGATCCGGGGCGAGGATGGCACGGCCAAGCCCCATGTACTCGAACAGCTTCAACGGCGAGGCATATGGCTCGACCTGGGGGTGAAGGGCGATATCGAAGGCGGCGATGTGGGCCGCCACCCGATCGCGCTCGACCAACCCCAGGCAGATGACCTTGTCCGCCATACCGAATTGACGGGCGCGCTCTTCCACTTCGGCCCGGCCGGGGCCGTCGCCGATGATCAGGAACCGCAACTGGTCGCAATTTTCCATCGCCGCCATGGCATCGACCACCTGCGGCAACCGATGCCATTCCCGGATGAAGCCGACGAAGCCCAGGACGATCTTGCCGGCCAACCCCAGCTCGGCCCGCAAGGCGGCGCCGTCAGGGCCAACCGGAAAGCGGCTTCGGTTGATGCCGTTGGGGACCACGGTGATTTTCGTCTCGGCCACCCCCGCCCGCCGCACGAAATCGGCCAGGACGGCGGTCACCGGGAATGTCATGTCGGCGCCGCGCCAAACCGCCCCCTCGCTCCAATTGGCCAGCGCCGTCAGCGTCAAGCCGCCATGACGGCCGCGTTCATGGGCCAGTGGCGAATTGATCTCGAGCAGATAGGGAACGCCGGTTCGCTTCTTCAGCCAAAGCCCCGGCAGGAAGAACAGATTGTAGCGCTCGTAGAGCACGTCGGGATGGAAGGCGTCGAAGCCCTTTTTCAGGCGGGGATAGGCGTAAAGGGAATAGGCGAATTCCAGCAGCTCGTAGAGCGCCCCCGGCAGCAGCCGCTTGACCCAGGACACCAGCCCGCCGTCATGACCGAAGGCGGCGGACGCCGCCGCCTTTGGCGCGACGACCAGCACCTCGTGCCCCCGCCGACGCATGGCGGCGATCATCTCTTCGATGTGGACGTCCTGGCCATCCTTCGAGGCGGTCCGGTGATGGTAAAGGACCTTCATCGGCAATCGGCCTGGCGATGGATGACGGCGCTCGCCACCTCATCTCATCCGAGTGGAGCGAAATTCTTGGCCATATGGCGGATGGCGTCCTTGAACCCCATCGCCCAGTGGTCTCTTTCCACGGCGGCGAGATAGGGATTCAACACATCCACCGTCGCATCCAAGGCGTCGATGGACGGATCGATCTGCTGGCGCCCGACCTCACCGCCTTCCGAATAGATGATGGTCAGGCCGCGCGCCGACGACGCGGTGGAGGGTGGGGCGCCATCCAGCCGCCACCGACCGTTCTTGTCATAGCTCGTATGGCCCGCCGATCCGTCGACCCGACGGCGCTGTTCGATCGACAGCATTTCGGACCGCGCGTCGATGCGGGCGAACGGCGACATCCGCCTGAGATCGGGATCGTCGATCGGCGAATCGAATCGACAATGCAACCCTCCCTTGCCCCGACCGACGACGTTGCAGAGAAGGTTTCCGTGCGTGACCCTTAAGTCAACTCTATCGTTTCTGAATGACATCGGCGCGCCAACAACGGCAAAGCAAAGTCCGCCGCTACTTAAATTCTTAATAACGCACAAATTATTTGCGGCATTTCCGTTATTCATAACGGCTTTTTGTGATGACATGTACCGCTCGTCGCGCCTATGCTCGGAGAGCATTTTTATTCTCCACAAAAACTACGCAGCCCGTCAACGGCGAACAGCGAGTCAATGCTTACTATATTTCCAACGCGCAGTGTCGCGACAGGATCGGAAAACACCCATTTACCCTTTGGGATCACTCACCGAAGACCGAGGAAATGACCGCCCCGCCTCCACAATCACCAACGGATCGTGACCGTTGCGCCGGGACGGTTTCGCCTTGCCCGGCGGCGACGGCGCTTGAGGTGGAATGGCGGGCGCTGGAGGCCCAATCGGCGGGATCGGTGTTCCTGTCCTGGCCATGGATCGGCGCGACGGCGATCATCGCGGCACCGAACTCCCTGGTGGTGCGAATCCGCCGGGGCGATCGGATCGTCGGCCTGGGGCTCATCGGCATGCGGAAGCGTCGGTTCCCCTGGTTGCGCCGCCCGGATTTACACCTGAACGAAACGGGCGAGCCGGCCGAGGATCGGATCATGACCGAATACAATGGCCTGCTGACCTGGAAAGGCGAGGAGAAGGAGGTCGCCGAAGCCTTCCTCGCCACCATCGGCGGCGACAAGGATCTTGGCTCGCACGATCTGCGGCTGTCGGGAGTTTCCGACCTGTGGGGCGATCTGTGTCTGCGGCGGGGATTGGCGACCCGCCTGTCGCGCCCGCCGCAGGTCGCCCCCTATGCGACACTCGACGCGCAAGCGGCCAATGATCCGCTGGCGACGATGACAAGGAACAGCCGGCAGCAGATCAACCGTTCGCTAAGGTATTACGAACGGCGCGGTCCGTTGGCCTTGGAACGGGCGACGGATGCGGAACAGGCGCTGGAATGGCTGGACGCGCTGGAGGCGCCCCACACCCGATCGTGGCGTCTGCGCGGCAAGGCCGGGGCGTTCTCGACGCCGGCGTTCAAGAACTTCCACCGGCGGCTGATCTCGACCGCCTTCGCCGAGGGCGTGCCGGATATCCTGCGGGTGCGGGCCGGCGAGACCATCCTTGGCTATCTCTACAATCTGCGCTGGCGCGGCGAGGCCTATTCCTATCAAAGCGGATTTCACTTCGAGGACGATCCCCAGGCCCGGCCCGGACTGGTCGCCCATGTGATGGCGATGCGGCTTTACCGCGCCGAAGGCTTTTCGACCTACCGGTTTCTCGCCGGAGACGCCCGCTACAAAACCAGCCTGGCCACCGACAGCGACGAACTGCTTTGGATGACCGCTCACCCGCCGAGCAAAGCGCGTTGGCTGGCCGTGGCGGTGGAACGATTGCTTGGGGCGCTTCTTCCGGAGGGCTGATCGTCGATGGTTGCGGCCGGCATCCGATGCGGCTCGGTCATGCCCCGCAGGATCGAGGTGAAGGCCTGCAACAACAGGAAGCCGTCGTAATAGGCCATGCTGAGGGCGGCACCGCCGACGTAGAAGCCGACCAGGCTCACCTCGGTCATGGTGGCCAGATCGCGCGCCCAGGCCATTTCGGGGCGGTCCTTGCACCGCTTGACCACCATGCGCGTGTTGCGCAGCGACAACGCGGCGATCAGCAGATAGATGAACAAGGCTGGAAAACCATGCTCGCCCAGGACCTGAAAATAGATGCTGTGCGCCGCGTGGGTCTCGGCATCCGGATAATAGGAATTGTAGACCGGCTTCCGCTGCGGCCCGGCGAAGCCGGCGCCCAGCGGGAAATGGTCCACCGCGTACTTATAGGCGACGCTCCAGGCGGTCAGCCGGCCCTGGAAGGATTCGTCGGTCTGGACGCTGTCGATGGAATTGACCCGCTCGAAGAACGCCGGCGGCATCGCCTGCAACGCGCCCAGCACCAGCATCGCGGCGACGGCGAGATGAAGCAGCTTGCGCCGACTGCGCAACCAGAAAAAGCCGAGAACCACCGCCAGGGCGACCAGACCGCCGCGGGAATAGCTGCCCAGCACCGTGGCGATCTGGAGCGGAAAGGTCAGGGCGATGCCGAAGCGGAGCCACCGGTTCCCGGTGTGCTCGAAAAGATAGTAGGTCAGCGGCAGAACCATCACCACCGCCAACGCCAGCTGATTGTTGTCGCTGATGATGGTGTTGTCGGGGCCATAGACGTGATAGGCTCCGGCCTTCATGATGGTGAATATTCCACCTTTAACGCCAAAGAATCCGATGGATATCACTATTATCCACACCATGGCGTGAATTCGTGCCTTATTGTTGATCATCGCCAGGCACAAAAAGACGAAGGCATAGATCTTCACGGTGCGGTCCCAGAGCGGCCACGACCAGTCGCCATCCACCGCGAAAAACGAATCGAAGGTCATCCACGCGACCAGGGCGGCCATCAGCCAGGGCAGAGCATCACCCGGCCAGCGCATTTTCTCGCGGGAGAAGAACCAGGCCGCCAAGGTGACCAGCGCCACCCCGAAATTGAAGGGCCAGCCGAGAGCGAAGCCATACACCAGCATGTGGGGATTCATGATGGTGAGCCAGCCCCAGGTCAGCAAACCGGCATAGGGGTAGCGAAACGCCAAACCAAGAAAAAAGATGATGGCGCCGAGAAGGACGATGTCACGCATGAGCGGATATTTAACCGTCCAATCTGCCAGAATAAGCAACAATTGGCACGAATGACTTATCATAGCAAGAGATACTTGGAATAAATGAGATGGAAGGCTTTGTTTTTCTATTGTCAATTATCGGCGTCGGCATCGTCATTCTTTGGGCGCGTCGGAATGACAAGGTGCCGCTGAATGGCGGGACGACCGGCCTGTTGGCAATGGCCGACCCGCGCCCCAAGGCGAAGAAGCCGATCCGGGCGCGAGGCGGATGATGACCGGGGATCGCGAATTGGCGACGCCACCTCCGGATCGCCACATCCGGATTCCCACGACCGCCCCGCCCCTATTGCTCGTCATCGTCGATGCCGAAGAGGAGTTCGACTGGAAAAGCTACCGCCGCACCGCCATCAGCGTCGGCAACATCCGCGCCCAGACGCGGGCGCAGGAATTGCTGGGTCGGTTCAAGGTGGTGCCGACCTACATGGTCGATCATCCGGTGGCGTCGCAGGTCGAGGGCATCGCCCCCTTGGCGGAATTCCTGGCCGACGGACTGTGCCAAATCGGCGCCCAACTTCATTCCTGGGTCACGCCCCCCTTCGAGGAGGAGATTTCCCCGCGAACGACCTTCGCCGGCAATCTTCCCGCCGCCCTGGAATTCGCCAAGCTCGAAACCCTGACGGCCGCCATCGAGAACGGCTTCGGCGTGCGTCCGACCATCTACCGCGCCGGGCGGTACGGCTTCGGGCCCAATACCACCGAGGCGCTGCGGCGCCTGGGCTACCAGATCGATTGCAGCGTCCTGCCGGGAATCAACCTCAAGCCCCGCCAAGGCCCCGACTTCTCGCGGTTCGGCACCGAGCCGTTCTGGCTCGACCAGGACCGCACCCTGCTTGAGTTGCCATTGACCGCCGGCATGGTGGGGCTGCTGGGCCGATCGGCGATCGCCCCGGCGCTGTACCCGTGGATCGCCTCGCCACTGGCGGCGAAAATGCGGATTCCCGCCATCCTGTCACGGTCGCGCCTGCTGGACCGCATTCCCCTCACCCCCGAGGGCACCACCCTGGCCGAAGCCAAGAAGGTCACCCGCTGGCTTTGGGCCCGAGGCCACCGGACCTTCTGCGTTTCCTATCACAGCTCGTCGCTGATCGTCGGCGGCACCCCCTATATCCGCACCGAGGCGGACCTCGCCATCTTCCTTGGCTGGCTCGAGGGATACCTGGAGTTCTTTTTCGGCGAGATGGGCGGCCAGGCGGCCACGCCGCACGACATCCGCAACCTCGCCCTGGCGTCCGTCGGCGGCTGACCGACGATGAACCAGACCGAGGACCAGGGCATCGGTCGGAAAATGGTCAGCGGGACGCTGTGGATGGTGTCGATGCGCTGGACCATCCGGCTGATCGGCCTGATCAACACGGCGATCATCGCCCGGCTGCTGATCCCCACCGATTTCGGCCTGATCGCCCTGGCGATGGTCGCGGTCGATCTGATCATCACCATCACCGACGGCGACATCGAGATGGCGCTGGTGCGCTCGGCCACGGCCGATCCCGAATTCCAGCGCACCGGCTGGACGCTCAAGATTCTCGCCGGCATCGCCACCTGTGCGACGATCATGGCGATCGCCCCGCTGGTCGCGGGACATTTCGGCGACCAACGCATCGTCACAATCCTTGAAATCGCGTCGCTTCGGCCGCTCATCCTCGGCTTCGAGAACATCGCCGTCGTCGAATTCCGCCGCGGCCTGCGCTTCGCCACCGAGTTCCGCTATCTGGTCGCGCAACGCCTGGTCACCTTCGTCATCGGTCTTAGCCTGGTTCTCGCCTTCCGCGACTATCTGGCGCTGGCCTGGTCGATGCCCGCCTCGGCTCTGGTGACGGTGGCGCTCAGCTTCATCGTCGCGCCCGGCCGCCCCCGCCTCGGCCTGAAACATTGGCGGGAGTTCTGGCGCTTTTCCCGCTGGCAGATGATTTTCAACTCGACCCGGCTGGTGGGCGAGCGCTGCGACCAGATCATCATCGGCCGGCTCGGCACCCTCGACGATACCGGCGTCTATGTGGTTGGCTTCGACCTCGCCATGATGCCGACGCGCGAGATCATGCTGCCGGCCGGGCGGGCGCTGATGCCGGCCTACGCCAAGATCGCCCACGATCCGAAGGAACTCGCCGCCAGTTTCCATACGGTGCTGGGCTTCGCCGCCATCATCGCCTGCGCCACCGGCGTCGGGATATCGTCCATCGCCGAAAACGCGGTGTTTCTTGTGCTGGGCGATCAGTGGGGCCGGGCCGTCCCCTTCGTCCGCTGGCTGGGGATTTTCGGCGCCCTGGAAGGCATGTGGCTGATGCTCGACCCCTTTCTCATCGCCACCCGCCACGAACGCGCCCTGGCCATCGCCAATCTGGCCTTCGCCGCCATCACCGTCCCCGCCGTCGCGGTGGCGGCCCGGCTGATCGGCATCGAGGCGATTCCATTCGCCCGCATCGCGGTGATGACCGTGGTTCTCGGCGGCGTCTTCCTCCGCCTGCTGTCATGGGAATGGATTTCCCCTTCGTCGATGGCGCGGGCCCTGTGGCGCCCGATGGCGGCGGCGCTGGCCATGGCGGTGGCCATTCATCTGCTGCAACGGGCGGGGATCCCTGCGCGACCGCTGGCGATGGCGGCCGACATGGCGGTGGGTGGCTCGACCTATCTGGCCGTTCTGTTCGCCCTGTGGCATCTGTCGGGACGCCCCGACGGAGCGGAGCGCGACCTGACCGGACTGACTTTGGCGCGGCTGACGCGGAACCGCGCGGGGCTCCGATGAAGTCCCTTTGATCTGACCTTTCGGGTCATCCCGAGCGACCGCGAGGGATCTCCGCCTGGTACAACCGAGCCCAATCTGAAATACCGGATCAGGACGAGATCCTTCCTCCCGATGGTCGTCAGGATGACAGATCAAATCATCGGGCGGGCGGCATTACCCGGGAAAAGCCAGCCAATAGAAGGCGAGGCCCGCCGCCTCGTGGAAGGCGAAATAGCCGCTTTGCAGCGCCTTGGTCGAGGGCAGCAGATCGCGGACGCCAAGATCGCCGCCGGGCTTCAGGCTGAACGCCGCCTTGGTGACGGCGGTCGGCGCCGGTATCACCGTCAGGCCCGCCCGCTCGAAGGCCAGCTTGGCGCGGGGCATATGCCAGGCATGGGTGACCAGAAAAATCCGGACGATGCCGTTGGCTTTCAATATCTCGGCCGATCGCTGGGCGTTTTGATGGGTGTCCTGGGCCCGCGCCTCCACCCAGGCCACCGGAACGTTGAAATCGTCGGCCAGCGATTGCCGCATGACCGAGCCCAGGCTGGACGGGCGCCCCGTGGGAATGCCGCCGGTGACCAGGACGGGCAACCCGGTTCTCCGCCACAGCTGCGCGCCGTAACGCAGGCGCTCCAGCGTCATCGCCCCGGGGGAAAGCGCGGGATATTCCGGCGTCGCCAAGGATTCGGCGCTGAGAATGACGATCGCCTGGGCGTCCGGCAGGGGGCCCTCGGCCGGCAAGGCCGGGAAGACCTCCAGCGTCGACAGCAGCGTGTCGCCCACCATGGGGGTGGACAGCAGGTACAGCAGCAGCAGGCTGGCGACCGCGATCCCTCGCCCCACCTTAGTCCGCCCCCAAACAAGCTGGGCGATCACGGCGACGAGCAGCAGCGACGCCGGCGGCAGGACGAGGTTTTTCAGCAGCTCGTACATCGGCAAGCGTTACCTTTGGGCTTCCACCCGCCCCGCCCCGGCGGCATGGACGAGAAAGGCCTCGAACATCAGCAGCAGCCAAAGCGCCGCCGAATGGTCCCAATGGCCGGAGGCATGCTGCCGAACCAGTCGCCGAACCGCGTCCATGTCGAAGATGCCGCTATCGGCCAGGGTCGGCCCCTCGGTCAGGCGGCGCAGGCGGGGCGCCAACGCCCCCCGGAACCAGCGGGCCAGCGGCATCGAAAAGCCCTGCTTGGGTCGATAGAGCAGATCGTGGTCGACAAGGGGTTCGACGGCACGCTTCAGCACCCTCTTGCCCTCTCCGCCGCTCAATTTCAGGGCGGGGGCGAGACCGGCGCTCCAATCGGCCAAATGGTGGTCGAGAAGCGGCGCCCTGACTTCGAGCGAATTCGCCATGCTCGCCCGATCCACCTTGACCAGGATGCCGCCCGGCAGCCAGGTCTTGAGGTCCAGATACTGGGCCTGCAAGACGGCATCGTCGGTCCGTGCCCGCCCCATGTGGCCGCGCAGCACCTCGACGGCGTGGTACCCTTGCAGGTCGCGGTGGAAGGCGGGGCTGAACAGGCTCCGCCGCAGTTCGTCGTTGACCACCGAGACCGCCCGGAAATAGCCGTCGCAGGTATCGAGGGCGAGTTCCTGGAAGGTGGTCTTGGCGCGGAATCGGCGGGGCGCCCAATCGGCCTTGGGATAGATTGCGCCGAGAAACCCGAACACCGAGCGACGGAACGATGGGGGAAGCGAACGGCGCACCCGCTCGGTGCCCGCATGCAGGGCGTAGCGCCGATAGCCAGCGAACAATTCGTCGCCACCGTCGCCCGACAGCGCCACCGTCACCCGCTCACGGGCCAAGGCGCAGACGCGATAGGTGGGCATCGCCGAACTATCGCCGAACGGCTCGTCATAGATCGAGGCCAGGCGATCCAGCAATCCGATATCGTCGGGGCTGACCAGCCGGGCGTGATGGTCGGTGTGATAGCGATTGGCCATGCGCCGCGCATAGATCGATTCGTCGTATTGGGGGTCGTCGAAGGAAATCGAGAAGGTTTTAACCGGGTCATCCTTCAGCCCGGCCATGACCGCGACGACGGCGCTCGAATCGACTCCGCCCGAAAGAAAGGCTCCCAGGGGCACTTCGGAGACCAGACGCAGACGGGTCGCCTCGGTCAGGCGGGCGATCAATTCGTGCTTGGCCTCGTCGGGGTCGTCGATCCGGGGGCCGTCGAAATCGAGGTCCCAGAATGGCTCGATCCGGGGCAACGCCGCGCCGCGCCGCCACAGCAGAAAATGGGCGGGCGGCAGCTTGCTGACCGCCCGATAGACCGATCGCGGGTCGGGGATGTAGCCGTAGGCGAAGTAGTCCTCGATCGCCAAGGGATCGAGGTCGCGCGGCAGCGACGGATGGGCCAGGAGCGCCTTCAACTCGGAGCCGAAAATCATCGTGCCGTCGCCCAATGAACCGTAATAGAGCGGCTTCTTGCCCATGGGGTCGCGGGCGATGAACAGGGTTTGCGCCGTCTCGTCCCATAGGGCGAAGGCGAACATCCCGCGGAACCGTTTGACCGCCGCCGGGCCCCATTGCTCCCAGGCGTGAACGATGACCTCGGTATCGCTGTGGGAGCGGAAGACATGGCCCGCCGCCTCCAATTCGACGACCAGTTCCCGATAATTGTAGATCTCGCCGTTGAAGACCACGACCACCCGGCCGTCCTCGTTGTAAAGCGGCTGCCGACCGCCGCCGACATCGATGATCGCCAACCGCCGGTGGCCAAGGCCGATGCCGGCGGCAAGGTGCTCGCCCCGGCCGTCGGGACCGCGATGGGCGAGGGAATCGGTCATCCGCCGCAATGTGGCGCCGTCGATCTCGCGGCGCCCCTCGGTGTCGAAAATCCCGGCCAATCCGCACATCAGTCGTTGCCCCTGTTCTCGTTGCCCGGGGACTCGGCCGCCGTCAGGCGATCGAGCGATTGGCTCTCCAAGAAGCGCCGCAGCGCCGCCTCGGCCGCGACCACGCCCGCTTCGGCCTCGGTCGCGGCCAGCACGACGACCGTCCGTCGATGTCCGGCAAGGTCGGAGCGGAGGTCGGCGACCGCCGCGTCCAATCCCGGCGTCCGCCAGGCGCCACCGGCCCAGAACAACGACCAGATCAACCGTCGCCGCCCGCCCCGCCCTTCCAGATCGGCCTGGACCGGGACGGAGTGGCCGCCGATCCGCAGGACCGCCGCCGTCCGCTCGATGCGGCTCCAGCCCTCGCCGCCGGAAACCCAGCGTTCGACGCCGATCAGCTTGGCGTGGCGAACCGGCCGGCCCAATACCGCCACGGCGAGATGCACATGACCGGCACCCCGCCCGCAATCGACGGCGGCCAGTCCATCGACCTGGCGAACGCGGGCCGGCCAGTCGGGCCACGCGGCGACACGCTCGGCCACGCCGCAAGACGGGAGCGGCACGGCGACCGGCGGCCGCTCGACGTCGGGCCAGACCAGCCACGAAACGACCGGAGCCACCGCCACCAGAACGGCGCAAAGCAAGGCGGCCGCCGGAATCGACAGGGCCGGCGCGGGGAGAGACGCGCCAGGAAGGACGGGAGGCGGCTCCAGGTCCTGGCGGAAGCGCCGCCCCAGAACCATGGCGCCAAGCAGAAGCAGCGAGAAGAAGGCCCAGCCGTAAAAAATATGGTCGTCGGCGATATTGCCGACATTGTCGGTGAGATGGGCGATGGCGATGATCAGGAACACCCGAAGGATGTTGCCGCCGACCGCCAGCGCCAGCATGGCCGACACGAAGGCCAGGCGCCGGCGCCAGCCGCGATAGAGCATCTCGGCGAAGGCGACCGAGGTGGCCAGGGCGGCCAGCACGAAATTGAGACCGGCGCAGCCCGGCGCGACCACGTAGGCGCCGGATGGCACCTCGATGCCGATACCGTCCCGGAAGGTGGCGATGCCGACCGCGTCCAGCAACCAGGCGGACGCCTTGGCCGTCGTCAATTGCAACGTCGGCACCAGGAACTCGCCGCTGGGAACCAGCAACCACAGATAGGCGAAGGGCAACAGCAGCCGGGCATAGACCCGCCAGCCCAACAGGGTCAGAAGCACGCCCTGGGCCATGCCGACGATGGCGAACTGTACGCCTTCGGCCACACCCGCGAGCAGCGAAACCAGCCAGAGGCCGGCAAAGGCCAGAATGACGATCCCGCCCCACGGCAGCGGTCGCGGGAAAAGGTCATGCCGTTCATCCCGGCCCGACCACACCATCCAGAAAAATATCGGCAGGATCAGGAAGCAGTGATTGTACGAACTGGAATGGGCCCAGATGGATACGGCCCCCTGAGCGCCGCTCCAGCACACCGCCAACAGCAGCGACAGGACGATGCCGACGGCAATGGCCGCCAACCGCCATTCGCGCCGCTTTTCATCGGCGAATCGAGACAAAACCCCACTCATCGCCCAGAAAATTCCAGTAGGAAATCAGATCCAGACGTGCGCTGATTGTCGCGTATATGTAAATTTGCGCCATCCTTCACCAGATAATACGATGACACTGGCACACAATTGCACGCATATACGATACAATTTTTTTCACGCCGGACGACTTTTTTGATGGAATTCTTTTAGTTATGAACCATCTATTGTTTCTTTCTCAACGCATACCTTACCCCCCCAACAAGGGCGACAAGCTGCGCTCGTTCTCGGTGCTGCGCCATCTCGCCAAGTCGTGGAAAATCCATCTCGGCTGCTTCATCGACGACCCGGCCGACTGGCGCCACGTGGATGATTTGCGCCCCTATTGCGCCGATCTGCACTGTGTCGGCCTGGACAAACGCCGAGCCAAGCTGCGCAGCCTGACCGGCCTGATCGCCGGCACCTCGCTGAGCGAGGTCTATTTCCGCGATCCCCGGATGGCGCGATGGGTGGACGGGGTGCTGCGCGAGGTTCGGCCGCCG
>Ga0265327_10000855_pt1 | contig 45569 bp, 40 predicted proteins | sample 41621metaG_FD_202089 | JGI IMG/M metagenome (GOLD analysis project Ga0265327, IMG submission 202089) | Rhizosphere microbial communities from Carex aquatilis grown in University of Washington, Seatle, WA, United States - 4-16-21 metaG | ecosystem: Host-associated > Plants > Roots > Rhizosphere... | reverse complement strand
CTGACGGCGATCGCCGGTGAGAAGCAGATCACGGCGCAGACCGAGGAAAAGCTTCGGGCCGCTCTGGATGCTTTCACCAAGACCTTCGCCTGAGCCTAGAGGGCCCCGATGCCGAGCCTCAAGGACCTACGGCTGAGAATCGTTTCGGTCAAATCGACCCGAAAGATCACCTCAGCCATGAAGATGGTCGCCGCCTCCAAACTCCGTCGCGCGCAAACCGCGGCGGAGTCGGCCCGGCCCTTCGCCGAGCGCATGGAGCGCATGCTGGGCACGCTGGCGGCTTCGCTGGCGGGTCAGAGCGGCGCCCCGCGCCTGTTGGCCGGCAACGGCGCCGACAAGGTCCACCTGATCGTCATGGTGACGGCGGACCGCGGCCTGTGCGGCGGCTTCAACTCGTCAATCGTCCGTGACGTCCGGCGCCTGACCAGCGAGTTGCTGGCCCAGGGCAAGACGGTGCAGATCATGCCGGTGGGCCGCAAGGGCCGCGAGCAGATCAAGCGCGATTACGGCAAGAACCTGATCGAGGGCTTCGAGCAGCTCGGTCGCAAGGGCATCGCCTTTTCCGAGGCCGACCAGGTCGCCACGCGCATCACCCAGATGTTCGAGGCCGGCGAATTCGATGTCTGCACGGTGGTCTACAACCGCTTCAAGTCGGCCATCGCCCAGGAAGTGACCCGCCAGCAATTGATCCCCTTCCCGGTGCCGGCGCAGGATGCCGACAGCGGGAGCGTGGTCAAGGCGCTGTACGAGTTCGAGCCGACCGAGGAAGAGATCCTCGCCACCCTGCTGCCCCGCAACCTGGCGGTGCAGATTTTCCGTTCGCTTCTGGAGAGCCAGGCGTCGGAACAAGGTGCGCGGATGTCGGCGATGGACAACGCCACCCGCAACGCGGGCGATATGATCAACCGGCTGACCATCACCTACAACCGGTCGCGCCAGGCGCAGATCACCAAGGAATTGATCGAAATCATCTCCGGCGCCGAAGCGCTGTGACGCGAAACTAGGAGCTATCCCATGGCAAAGACTTCCGTCGGCACGATCACCCAGGTTCTGGGCGCCGTCGTGGACGTGCGCTTCGACGGCCAGCTTCCGGCCATCCTGAATGCGCTGCACACTCAGAACCAGGGCAAGACCCTGGTGCTTGAGGTCGCTCAGCATCTCGGCGAAAGCGCCGTGCGCACCATCGCCATGGACTCGACCGAGGGTCTGGTGCGTGGCAACGAGGTGACCGACACCGGCGCCGCCATTTCGGTGCCGGTCGGCGCCGAGTGCCTGGGCCGCATCATCAACGTCATCGGCGAGCCGATCGACGAGCGTGGCCCGGTCAACGCCAAGGCCACCCGCGCCATCCACCAGGAAGCGCCCGAGTTCGTCGATCAGGCGACCGAGACCGAGATCCTGGTCACCGGCATCAAGGTCATCGACCTGCTGGCGCCCTACGTGAAGGGCGGCAAGATCGGCCTGTTCGGCGGCGCCGGCGTCGGCAAGACGGTGCTGATCATGGAACTGATCAACAACGTCGCCAAGGCCCACGGCGGTTACTCGGTGTTCGCCGGCGTCGGCGAGCGTACCCGCGAGGGTAACGACCTTTACCACGAGATGATCGAATCGGGCGTCATCAAGCTGGACGGCCCCGGCTCGAAGGTGGCCCTGGTTTACGGCCAGATGAACGAGCCTCCGGGCGCCCGCGCCCGCGTCGGCCTCACCGGCCTGACCGTCGCCGAATACTTCCGCGACGTCGAGAACCAGGACGTGCTGTTCTTCGTGGACAACATCTTCCGCTTCACCCAGGCCGGCTCGGAAGTGTCGGCGCTACTGGGCCGCATTCCTTCGGCGGTGGGCTATCAGCCGACGCTGGCCACCGACATGGGCACGCTGCAGGAGCGCATCACTTCGACCAAGAACGGTTCGATCACCTCGGTGCAGGCGATTTACGTGCCCGCCGACGACTTGACCGACCCGGCGCCGGCGACCTCGTTCGCCCACCTGGACGCCACCACCGTTCTTTCCCGTCAGATCGCCGAGTTGGGCATCTACCCGGCGGTGGATCCGCTCGACTCGACCTCCCGTGCTCTCGACCCCCGCGTCGTCGGCCAGGACCACTACACGGTCGCCCGTGAAGTGCAGCGCGTGCTGCAGACCTACAAGTCGCTGCAGGACATCATCGCCATTCTCGGCATGGACGAGCTGTCGGAAGAGGACAAGCTGGTCGTCGCCCGCGCCCGCAAGATCCAGCGCTTCCTGTCCCAGCCCTTCCACGTCGCCGAAATCTTCACCGGCTCGCCGGGCAAGCTGGTGTCGCTGGAAGAGACCATCAAGGGCTTCAAGGCGATCATCGGCGGCGAATACGATCATCTGCCGGAGGCGGCCTTCTACATGGTCGGCGGCATCGACGAAGTGATCGAGAAGGCCAAGAAGATGGCGGCCGAGGCCGCCTGACCCTGACGGAAGGATCCTTTTAAATGGCCGACAACAAGATCCTGTTCGAACTGGTGTCACCGGCGAAGCTGGTGGTTTCCTCACCGGTCGACATGGTGGTGGTGCCGGGCAGCGAAGGCGATTTCGGTGCGCTGCCACAGCACGCGCCGATGATCGCCACCGTTCGTCCGGGCGTCATCGACGTCCATGACGGCGGCAAGGTGGCGAAGCGGATCTTCGTTGCCGGCGGCTTCGCCGAGGTTACCGAGACCCGCGTCACCGTTCTGGCCGAGGAGGCCATCCCGCTGGCCGATCTGACCCGGGAAATGGCCGAGGCCCGCCGCCAGGCGGCCGAGACCGCCCTGTCCGACGCCAGTGGCGAGGCGGCCCGTTTGGCTGCCGAGGCGTTGCTGCGCATCGCCACCGCCATGGAAGCGGCGGCGAGCTAGATTTCGGCGTTTGCGCCGATGGATGAGGGGGCTGCCGAGAGGCCAGCCCCCTTGTTCTTTGGAATCCTCTTGAAAACGCCGACAGTGGCGACAAAATGCCGGCAAAGATCGCCACTGTACGCGGGGGTCGCCAAATGAAACGTTGGGGTCCGGACGATATTCCCTGGCAGAATTTCGACCCCGCTTTGCTTGACGGCGACATTCTCAAGCTGGTCAAGGCGGCGGCGATGGTCGAACGCAACGCCGCCGACTACACCCAATATCTCAAGGCGGTTTTCCGGGCCGAACCGGCTTTCCTCGCCGTCGCCGATTCCTGGGGCGCCGAGGAGGTGCAGCACGGCGACATTCTCGGCCGTTACGCCGAAATGGCCGATTCCAGCTTCAGTTTCCAAACCCGCTTCAAGCGATTCACCGACGGCTACCGCATCCCGCTCGACCAGTCGGATTCGGTCCGCGGCTCGCTGACCGGCGAATTGATCGCGCGGTGCATCGTCGAGACCGGCACCAGCTCGCTGTATTCGTCGCTACGCGACGCCGTCGAGGAACCGGTGTTGAAACTGATCTGCCACCGCATCGCCGGCGACGAATTCCGTCACTATAAGCTGTTCTACAGCCTGATGCAGAAGCTGTCGCAGCGCGAGAACCTGCATTTGCTGCGCCGGGTGATGGTGGCCGCCCGCCGCATCCTCGAGGCCGATGACGACGAATTGTCCTATGCCTGGTACGCCGCCAACGAATCGGCCGAGTCCCCCTACGATCGCCAACGCTGCGCCCGCGAATACGCCCAGCGCGCCTTCCGCCACTATCGCGACAAGCACGCCGAGCGGGCGGTCAACATGATCTTCAAGGCGGTCGGCCTCGACCCCAAAGGCTGGTTGGGCGCCAAAGCCAAGGCCTACACCAAACGGAAGATGGGCGCGCTATCGGCGGCGTGACCGGCCATCCCCAGGATGGTCATATTTTTCGTATCGTCCCGAGCGCAACCAAGGGATCTCCGTTTGGTACAGCCGAGCCTGTTCTGAAAGACGAGCCCCTACGCCGCCCCGTGGCAGTGCTTGTACTTCTTGCCCGAGCCACAGGGGCAGGGGGCGTTCCGAGGGGTGCTGCCCCAGGTGGCGGGATCGGTCGGATCGGGAACCATCCGGCGGGCCGGCTGGACACCGCCGGTCTGGTGGGTCTCGGCGGTAAAGGCCGGGTCCTCGCGGGTTTCGCGCATCTCGCGCGGGCGCGGCGGCGCCAGCGCCGCCTCGGTCTCGTCGGGATCGACCCGCAATTCGACATGGGCGAGCACGCTGGTCACCCGCTCGCGCAGGTCGTGCAGCATCTGCTCGAACAGGTTGAAGGCCTCGCGCTTGTATTCGTTCAGCGGATCGCGCTGACCATAGGCCCGCAGGCCGATGCCCTGGCGCAGATGATCCAACTGCAACAGGTGTTCCTTCCAGGCGGAATCGAGAATCTGCAGCAGCAGGCTGCGCTCGACCATGCGCATGACCTCGGGGCCGAAATTGGCGGCCTTCTCGGCCATCCGGCGGTCCACCGCGTCCTGGATGCGGTCGCGCATCTCCTGTTCGGCGATGCCCTCCTCCTTGCCCCAATCCACCACCGGCAGATCAAGGCCGAAGACGCGCAACACCTCTTCGTGGAGGGCGGCGACGTTCCAGTTCTCGGCGTAGGCGCGCTCGGGGATGCAGCGGCGGACCATCTCCTCGATGGTTTCGTGGCGCATGGCGACGACGTCTTCGGCGACGTCCTCGGCCTGCATCAGCTCCTTGCGCTGCTCGTAGATCACCTTGCGCTGATCGTTCATCACGTCGTCGAACTTCAGCAGGTTTTTGCGGATGTCGAAGTTGCGCGCCTCGACCTTCTGCTGCGCCTTTTCCAAGGCCTTGTTGATCCACGGATGGACGATCGCCTCGCCCTCCTGCAGACCCAGCTTCTGCAGCATGCCGTCCATGCGCTGCGACCCGAAGATGCGCATCAGGTCGTCTTCCAGCGACAGGAAGAACTTCGAGGCGCCGGGGTCGCCCTGGCGACCGGAGCGGCCGCGCAACTGGTTGTCGATGCGGCGGCTTTCATGGCGCTCGGTGCCGACGACGTAAAGGCCGCCGGCCTTCAGGACGACCTCGCGGGCGGCGGCGATCTCGGCGCGAATAGCGTCCTCGCGCGCCTTGCGCTCGTCACCGGCCGGCAGTTCGTCCAATTCCAGCTTGATCCGCATGTCGGCGTTGCCGCCCAACTGGATGTCGGTGCCGCGGCCGGCCATGTTGGTGGCGATGGTGATCGCCCCCGGCCGCCCCGCCTGGGCGACGATGCTGGCCTCCTGCTCGTGGTAGCGGGCGTTCAGCACCTGGTGCGGAATCTTCTTCTTTTTCAGCAGTTCCGACAGCAGCTCGGACTTCTCGATCGAGGTGGTGCCGACCAGGGCGGGCTGCTGGCGGCCGATGCATTCCTCGATCAGGGTGACGATGGCGTCGTACTTCTCGCGGGCGGTGCGATAGACCTCGTCGTCGGCGTCCTGGCGGGTCACCGGCATGTTGGTCGGAATCTCGACCACTTCAAGGTTGTAGATTTCCTGGAACTCGCCGGCCTCGGTCATCGCCGTGCCGGTCATACCCGCCAGCTTCGGGTACAGGCGGAACAGGTTCTGGAAGGTGATCGAGGCCAGCGTCTGGTTCTCGTTCTCGATCTTGACCCGCTCCTTGGCCTCGAGCGCCTGGTGCAGGCCTTCCGAAAAGCGCCGCCCCTCCATCATGCGGCCGGTGAACTCGTCGACCAGAACCACCTTGTCGTTCTTGACGAGATAGTCGACATCCCGGGTGAACAGCGTATGAGCGCGCAGCGCCTGGGTGACGTGATGCACCAGGGTGACGTTGCCGATGTCGTAGAGGTTGCCCTTCATCAGATCGGCGGCGCGCAGAAGGTCCTCGACGTGCTCGACGCCGGTCTCGGTCAGGCTGACCGCCCGCACCTTCTCGTCCTTTTCGTAATCCTCGTCGACCAGCGACGCCATCAGGGCGTCGACCTGACGGTAAAGCTCGGAATTGTCCTCGGTCGGCCCCGAAATGATCAGCGGCGTGCGCGCCTCATCCACCAGGATCGAGTCGACCTCGTCGACGATGGCGTAGTTGAAAGGCCGGTGGACCATCTCCTCGATGCGGAACTTCATGTTGTCGCGGAGATAGTCGAAGCCCAACTCGTTGTTGGTGGCGTAGGTGACGTCGCAGGCATAGGCGGCGGCGCGCTGGGAATCGTCGAGGCCATGGACGATGACGCCCACCGTCAACCCGAGGAAATTGTAAATCTGGCCCATCCATTCGGCGTCGCGGGCGGCCAGATAGTCGTTGACGGTGACGACGTGGACGCCGAGCCCGGCCAAGGCGTTGAGATAGACCGGCAGGGTCGAGACCAGGGTCTTGCCTTCACCGGTCTTCATTTCGGAAATCTTGCCCTGGTGCAGCACCATGCCGCCCAGCAGCTGAACGTCGAAATGGCGTTGGCCGAGCGTCCGCTTCGCCGCCTCGCGCACGGTGGCGAAGGCTTCCACCATCAGATCGTCGACGGTCTCGCCCTCGGCCAAGCGGCCGCGGAACCACGCGGTCCGGCCCCGCAGTTCGTCGTCGGAGAGTTTCTCGAGTTCCGGTTCCAGCGCATTGACCGCCTCGACATGCTTATTAAGCGGTTTGAGAACACGGTCGTTGGCGGTTCCAAAGAGCCGCCGGGCGATGGCGCCGAACATGAAGGGACCTCGAACAGATGGACGAATGAGCGGCCACCGGAATCGGGGCCTTCGAGCAACGCGCTCACAGATAGAGCCGGAGGCGCCATCTGTCAATGTTGGCCGCCCCGCGCGCCGGCCGCTTTACGCCCCCGGCGCGTCGGGGATGGTGAACTGGAAAACCGCGCCCTCGCCGACCGCCGATTCGACCCAGGCCTCGCCGCCATGGGCCTCGGCCAGCTTGCGGACCAAGGCGAGCCCGGTGCCGTTGCCGGAGATGCGCTCGCGCACATGCAGGCGGCGGAACAGGGTGAAGATCGCCTCGTGGTATTCGGGCTCGATGCCGACTCCGTTGTCGCGCACCCGAATCAGCCAGGCCGAGGGCCGCCGCTCGGCCTCGACGGTGATGCGGCAGGGAACTTCGGCGCGGCGGAATTTCAGCGCGTTGTCGACCAGCGCGAACAGCAGCAGCGCCAGTTTGTCGGGATCGGCCCTCAGCGTCGGCAATCGCCCGATGACGATCACCGCGCCCGCCTTTTCGATTTCCGGACGCAAGCGGTCGAGGACCTCTTCCAGCACCGCCCGAAGATCCACCGGCTCCAACCGGAGCACCGGAGCCGCCGCGAAGCGCTGGGCATCGGACATCAAGGCCTTCAGGCGGCCGACCCCCTCGACGGCGAAGGCGATATACTCGTCGGCCTCGGCATCCAGCCGCCCCTTGTACCGGCGTTCCAGCAACTGCACGAAGGCGTTGATCTGCAACAGCGGCTTCTGCAGATCGTGCGAAATGGCCTGGTCGATCTCACGCAGGCGGCCGTTGGCCAGCGCCAATTGATCCAGGCCGATCAACAGCTGGGTTTCCGCCTCGATCCGCTGGGTGATGTCGATCAGCACCGCCACCCGCACCGTCCGATCGCCCTGCGACACCGAATGTCCCTCGATCTCGACGTCGAGCAGACGGCCATCCTTGCGGCGAACGCGCCAGATCGTTCGCGCGGCGATACCGGCGCGGATCGTCGGCAGAGTCCGTTCCAGCGCCGCGCGATCCTCGGGCGGGCACAGGTCGTCGACACGATGGCCGACCTGCTCACCCGCCGAATAGCCCAGCATTCCGCAGGCCGAGCGGTTGATCTCGATTATCCGCAGGTCGCCCGGATCGTAGGCCATCATCGGCATCGGATTCTCGGCGAACATCAGGCGGTAGCGCGCCTCGGAAGCGTCGAGGCGGGCGGTGAAGCCGCGTACGGTGACGTAGATCAAAGCCGAGCTGAGGGCGACGAAGAACCAGCCCTTCCAGATGGCAATGACGACCAGGGTGCGGGTGTCGTCAACCAGCGCCTCGACCAGAGGGTCGCTGACGGCGATCCAGACGAATCCGAACACGGCGTAGGCGACCGTCGTCGCGGCCGCCGAGCCCGCCCCCACACGCCATCTGAACATGTGGCCTCCCCCGCCCCGCCAGATGATGGGCGCAGCTTACCGGAAATCAGTGGGAAAAACATTCCATTATCCTTGGCGGCCCTTGTGCTGCCACAAAGGTTGTGCTTCATACCCTGGACGGGCTGACCGGAGGCCCCGGTCTTCACGGACCGCCCGCGTCCATCAAAGGAGAACACCGTCCTATGAAGATCTTCGCCGCTCGTCGCGGTGCGCTGGCCCTTGGGCTGGCCGCCGGCCTCGCCGCCCTGCCCGCCTTGGCCGCCGACAAGGACCCCGTCGCGGCGGTCGTCAACGGCTCCGAGATCCACGTCTCGCAGGTGGCCGATTTCCAGCGTTCGCTGCCGCCGCAGATGGCCCAGGCGCCGTACCCGATGCTGCTGGACGCGCTGATCAACAATCAGCTGCTGACCGAGGCCGCCCGCAAGGACAACATGCAGAACGACGCCGACGTGAAGCGCGCCGTGCGCGCCGCCGAGGACCAGATCGTCCGCAAGGCCTGGATGTCGAAGAAGATCCGCGCGGAGATTTCGGAAGGCGTCATGAAGCAGCACTACGACGTCTTCGTCGCCAACTTCAAGCCCGAGGACGAGGTTCACGCCCGCCACATCCTGGTCGACAACGAGGACGTGGCCAAGGCGGTCATCTCCGACCTCCGGAACGGCGCCAAGTTCGAGGACCTGGCCCGCGCCAAGTCGAAGGACCCGTCGGCCCAGCAGACCGGCGGCGACCTGGGCTACTTCACCAAAAGCGAGATGGTGCCCCAGTTCGCCGAGGCGGCCTTCGGCATGAAGGTCGGCGAGGTTTCGCCCGAGCCGATCAAGTCGCAGTTCGGCTGGCACGTCATCAAGGTCGAGGATCGTCGCCTGACCTCGGTGCCGAATTTCGAGGACGCCAAGCCGGTCATCCGCGAGCAGCTGGCCGAGCAGGCGGCCCAGCAGATCGTCGCCGACATCCGTACCAAGGCCAAGGTCAAGCGGTTCAATCCGGACGGCTCGCCGCTGGCCGACCAGCCCGCCAAGAACTAAAGGACACGACGACCATGACCGCGCTGTCGCCCCTGGCTCCGGCCGCGTTCCCCACCATGCCGATCGTGGCCGGCGTTCGTCTCGCCGGCCACGAATGCGGCATCCGCTATTCCGGACGACCCGACCTGTTGATGGTCGAGGTCGCTCCGGGCAGCACGGTGGCGGGCGTCTTCACCCGTTCCCTGACCTGTTCGGCTCCGGTGCTGTGGTGCCGACAGGCGGTGGCGAAGGGCAAGGCGCGCGTCCTGGTCGTCAATTCCGGCAACGCCAACGCCTTTACCGGCGCCGTCGGCATGGCCTCGGTCGAGCGTACCGTGGCCAAGGCGGCCGAGGTGGCCGACTGCAAGAAGTCCGAAATCACCATCTGCTCGACCGGCACCATCGGGGTCACCCTGCCGGACGAAAAGATCACCGCCCATCTGGCGGCGGTGCGGGGCAAACTGGCGCCGGACGCCTGGCCCGACGCGGCCAAGGCGATCATGACCACCGACACCTTTGCCAAGGGCGCGACCCGGCGGGCGGTGATCGACGGCGTCACCGTCACCATCAACGGCATCGCCAAGGGGGCCGGCATGATCGCCCCCGACATGGCGACCATGCTGGCCTTCGTCTTCACCGACGCCGCCCTGCCGGCCGAGGTGCTGCGGCCGCTGCTGGCCAAGGGCGCCGACAAGTCGTTCAACTGCATCACCGTCGATGGCGACACCTCGACCAGCGACACCTTGCTGCTGTTCGCCACCGGCCAGGCCGGCAACGCCAAGATCACCGACGCCAAGGACAAGCGTCTGGCCGATTTCAAGGCCAAGCTGAACGACCTGCTGCTCGATCTGGCCCAGCAGGTGGTCAAGGACGGTGAGGGAGCCACCAAGTTCGTCGAGGTCCGCGTCACCGGCGCCGTCGGCAACAAGGCGGCGCGGCGCATCGCGCTGGCCATCGCCAATTCGCCGCTGGTCAAGACCGCCATCGCCGGCGAGGACGCCAATTGGGGCCGCGTCGTCATGGCGGTGGGCAAGGCCGGCGAGAAGGCCGACCGCGACCGGCTGTCGATCAGCATCGGCGGCGTCGAAGTGGCGAAGGACGGCCAAGTGGTCCCCGGCTACGACGAAACGCCGGTCAACGCCCACATGAAGGGCAAGGACATCCTGGTCGAGGTCGATATCGGCCTGGGCAAGGGCAAGGCCACCGTCTGGACCTGCGACCTCACCCACGGCTACATCGACATCAACGGGTCCTATCGGACCTGATGGACGAGGAACGCGGCTGCCGACAGGCGGGGACAGTCTGGGCCGGCCATCCGCTGCCGACCCAGCGTCTGCGCCTTAGGCCGTTGGCCGAATCCGACGTTCCCGCTCTGGCCGCCCTGCTCGACGACTGGGAGGTGGTGAAGCACACCGCCAATATCCCATTCCCCTACGAAGAGGCCGACGCCCGCGCCTTCGTCGCGATGATGGCGGCAAGGGCGGCCGAACGCGCCGGCGTGGCGCTGGCGATGGAGCGGACCCTCGACCGGCGGCTGATCGGCTGCATCGGCTTCGGCACAGAAACCGACGGCACCCCGGAACTTGGCTACTGGATCGGCCGCGAGCACTGGGGCCAGGGCTACGCCACCGAGGCCGCCCGACGCCTGATCCGCCATCTGTTCCAGGACCTTGACGCCCCGCGCGTCTGGGCCTCGGCCCATCCCGACAATGGCGGTTCGCGCCGCGTGCTGGAGAAGGCCGGTCTCCGGCCCGCCGGCCACCAGATCATCGGCATGCCGGCCCGTGGGCAGAGCGTGGTGATGCCGGTGGTCAAGTTGGAAGCCGCCGAATGGCGCCAGGTCCACGCCGCCCGCCCGATGGTGCTGGTGGCGGCGGCGGCGCTGATCGACACCGACGGCCGCGTGCTGATGGCCAGCCGGCCACCGGGACGGTCGATGGCCGGGCTATGGGAATTTCCCGGGGGCAAGGTGGCGACCGGTGAAACTCCGGAACAGGCGCTGGTGCGCGAACTGGCCGAGGAATTGGGCATCGATACCGGCGAGAGCTGTCTGGCGCCGATCGCCTTCGCCTCGCACGATTACGACGACTTCCATCTGTTGATGCCGCTTTACGCCATCCGCGTCTGGCGCGGCACGCCTTCGGCCCGCGAAGGCCAGGAGCTGACCTGGCGCCACCCCAACCGCCTGGGCGACCTGCCGATGCCGCCGGCCGACATTCCGCTGGTCGCTCAGCTGCGCGATTGGCTATGACAACTCAGTACCGAGGCCGATCCAACAATGCCGGCGGCGTCCCTGGGATGCGCGGCCAGTCCTTGGGGCAGACGACCGGTTCGGTCTTGGTGACACGGGCCGCGCCGGCCGGCAACCCCGGCTTGTGCGGCAGCGCCGCGATCGCCTCGTCCTCCAACTTGCGCTTCACCGCGTGCGGTGGCTCGCCCCCCTCGGTCACCACCATGGTGGTGCCGAACCCCGAGATGGGGTAGTAGGCGAAGTCGCCGGCCCCGCCGGTCGATTCGTAGTAGACCCAGCGATAGAAGACGAACCAGCAGGACGGCTGCGGCGGGCCGGCGGCGGCGACGGGCGAGGCCAGCAGACCGAACAGCACCGCCACCGCCGCCCGCGAACTGATCCCCCCCATCCGCACTCGAACACCCGCCTCAGCCGAATTCCTGGCGGCAGAATAGCGGCAAGCGGGCGGGGCGGACAACCCGCTGGCTGCCCGCCCCGCCGACTGGCATGATGGAAACAGGGTGACAGTCCCGGGAGGCTGGGCCTTGGCGTTAAACAAGAAGGAACTGGAGGCGCTGAAGTTCCTCGGCGCCCACCTCTGCTACGGCGCCGCCGCCGCGATCACCTTCGGCGTGGCCGTGCTGGTCATCAATCTCAGCAATATCCGGGTGCTCGCCCTGGAATCGTCGCATCCGGTGCTGGTGCTGGCGGTGATGTTCTTCGGCCTGTTCATCATCTTCGGCGGCGTCAGCATGGCCGTCGGCGTGATGAGCCTGGCCCGCGACGACGAGAATGATTAGGCGGACCTCCGGAATTCCGCGCCCGACCGGCCGCTTGCCGCGCTCCGGCGGTCTCGGCTATTGATGTTCGATGAGCGATCAACCCTCCGACCTTCCCGCCGACAACCGCCTGGCGCTGCGCCAGGTGGTGCGCGCCTGCCGCAAGGCGATGCTGGCGACGCTGGATGCCGACGGCGCCCCTTACGCCTCGCTGGTCACCGTTGCCGTCGATCACGACTTGGCGCCGATCCTGTTGCTGTCGGAATTGGCCGACCATACCCGCAACCTGGCCGGCGACGGCCGGGTCTCGCTGCTGTTCGACGGTACCGCCGGCCACCCCAACCCGCAGACCGGCCCCAGGGTAACGCTGACCGGGGTGGCGTCCGCGACCGACGACGGCCGCCTTGCCGCCCGTTTCCTCGCCCGCCATCCCGGCGCCGCGCAATATGCCGGCTTCGGCGATTTCGGCTTCCGGCGGATCGAACCGGCCCGCGCCCATTTCGTCGGCGGCTTCGGCCGGGCGGTGTGGTTCGACGTCCCCTTCGGCCAGCCCGCCCAGGCGGCAGCGGCGATGGCGGCGGCGGAAGCCGACATTCTGGAACATGTGAACGGCCGCCACGCCTCGGCGCTCGATCTATTCGCCCACGCCCTGTGCGGCGAAGACGGGACCGGTTGGCGGATGGTCGGCATCGACCTCGATGGCGCCGATCTGGCGCTTGATGGGCGCTTTGCGCGCCTGAGCTTCGAGTGTCCGCTGGCCGGACCGGACGCCGCCCGCGACGTCCTCGCCGATCTGGTTCGCCGCCACAACATGTAATCCTTTGGTAGCGGTTTTCGTCACGTTAGGCATTGCCCGCGACCGGTTGGCCGGCTAAGCTTCCCCGGCTTGAACGGCGGTTGTCCAAAAGACCGCCGAATCGTGGTCGATCCCCCCGAGGCGCCGGCCCCCGATCCCTATTCGCGGGTCGTCCGGGCGCGGGATCGTCCCCCCTTAGGGACGGAGAACATCGCAATGAGCAAACTTGGTATCCCCGGCGGATCCACTCTTAATACCAAGCTGTTGGCTTGGATCGACGAAATGGCACGGCTGTGCAAGCCGGACAGCATCCACATCTGCGACGGATCCCAGGCCGAATACGACGCTCTTTGCCAGAAGATGATCGAAGGCGGCACGATGATCCGCCTTAACGACAAGAAGCGTCCCAATTCCTATCTCTGCCGCTCCGACCCAGGCGACGTCGCCCGCGTCGAAGACCGCACCTTCATCTGCTCGGCCAGCAAGGCCGAGGCCGGCCCGACCAACAACTGGGTCGACCCCAAAGAGATGCGGGCGACGCTGAACAAGCTTTATGACGGCTGCATGAAGGGCCGCACCATGTACGTGGTGCCGTTCTCGATGGGCCCCTTGGGCTCGCACATCGCCCATATCGGCGTCGAGATCACCGACAGCCCCTATGTCTGCACCAACATGAAGATCATGACCCGCATGGGTCAGAAGGTGCTGGACGTGCTGGGCGCCAACGGCGAGTTCGTCCCCTGCATGCATTCGGTCGGCAAGCCGCTGGCCCCGGGCGAGAAGGACGTCGCCTGGCCGTGCAATCCCAGCAATATCTACATCGTCCACTTCCCCGAGGACCGCGAGATTTGGTCCTACGGCTCGGGCTACGGCGGCAACGCGCTTCTCGGCAAGAAGTGCTTCGCGCTGCGTATCGCCTCGACCATGGGCCGCGACGAGGGCTGGCTGGCCGAGCACATGCTGATCGTCGGCGTCGAGAACCCCAAGGGCCAGAAGACCTATGTCGGCGCCGCCTTCCCCTCGGCCTGCGGCAAGACCAACTTCGCCATGCTGGTGCCCCCCAAAGGCTTCGATGGCTGGAAAATCTGGACGGTCGGCGACGACATCGCCTGGATCAAGCCGGGTGCCGACGGCAAGTTCTACGCCATCAACCCCGAGGCCGGCTTCTTCGGCGTCGCCCCCGGCACCGGTGCCGACACCAATCCGTCGGCGATCGCCGCCTGTGCCGCCAACTCGATCTTCACCAACGTGGCGCTGACCGACGACGGCGACGTCTGGTGGGAGGGCCTGTCCAAGGAGGTGCCCGCTCACCTGATCGACTGGAAGGGCAACGACTGGACCCCGGCCACCGGCACGCCGGCGGCGCACCCCAACTCGCGCTTCACCGCGCCGGTCGGCCAGTGCCCGTCGGTCGACCCCGATTGGGAGAACCCGGCCGGCGTGCCGATCTCGGCCTTCATCGTCGGCGGCCGTCTGTCGAAGAATGCGCCCCTGGTGGTGCAGTCCTTCAACTGGGCCCACGGTGTCTACCTGGCCTCGACCATGGGCTCGGAAGCCACCGCCGCCGCCGTCGGCCAGGCCGCCATCCGCCGCGATCCCTTCGCCATGCTGCCGTTCTGCGGCTACAACATGGCCGATTACTGGAACCACTGGCTGAACATGGGCCGCAAGGTCAACAACCCGCCGCCGATCTTCCGCGTCAACTGGTTCCGCAAGGGTGACGACGGCAAGTTCATGTGGCCGGGCTACGGCGAGAACATGCGCGTACTGAAGTGGATCGTCGATCGCGTCAAGGGTGGCGCCTCGGCGGTGGAAAGCCCGCTGGGCTTCGTGCCGAAGTACGAGGACCTGGAGTGGAAGGGCCTGGAATATTCGCGTGAGAAGTTCCAGGAACTGATGCGGGTCGACCGCGACGCCGGCGTCGCCGACGCCCGCAGCCAGGAGGAGTTGTTCGACAAGTTCCTCGACCGCGTGCCGAAGGAACTGCTCTACGAGCGCGAACTGCTGAAGTCCCGCCTGTGGCGCGCCCCGGCGGTGTGGGAACTGTCCAACGACTGAGTCGTTGACGTTCGAAGGCCCCCTTCCGGCGACGGAAGGGGGCTTTCTTTTTTGGCGGACACCTCCAAACGGCCGATTCTGCGACCAATGGCGGGCGGCCTTCGCCCAAAGGCACCTTTGGCAGATACCTTTGCACCGGCGACAGGTCGAGCCGCGCGGCCTACCATCATCGATAGGGCAGCGAAGTGGGTGGAGGCCGACCATGGCCGTCAATGACGCCGAGATCAGGTGGTTACGCCCAGGCGCCGAGCCGTGCCTGGAGGAATTGTTGTCCGACCCGGTGCTGCTTGCGCTGCTGGCCCGCGACAACCTCTCGATCGACGACGTGCGGACCGCCGCCCATCACGCCGGCCAGCGCCTCAGCCGTCGGCGGTTGCAATAGGTTAACGTCGCGCCAAGAGGTCCCGCGCCCGCGCCCGCAACTCCGCCAGACTGGGAAACAGCGGTAGACGCGGCGCGTCGATGCGGGTCGGCTCGGCCGCCAATCCGACTTCGGCGATGGCGTCGTCGAAGGCCAGCCCCCGCACGATCAATTCGGCGTCGCCAAGCGCGACGCGGTCGCCGATCCCCGGATGACCGCCCAGCGCCCATTCCAGGTATTGGGCGACGGTGGCGTCGCGGGCTTCCTCGGGCACCGGTAGGCCATACATCAGCGCCACCTCGCCCATGCGGGCCATCGGATCAAGCGGGAAGTCGCCGAAGAATTGGCGGTCGGACTCGGCCGCCTGGGCCGGGCTGGCGAACAGACGGTCGAGATGGGGAACCCGCTCGGGCTTGGCGAACAACCAAACCAGATCCCCCGGCGCCAAGGCGCCGGCCGTATGCGCCAACAGCGAACGGTTACCACGCACCACCAGCGACGGCTCGGCCCAACGCGGCAACCGGTGGCCGCGCGCCACCAGTGAATCGGCTACGATGCGATAGGCGACCAATTCATGGCGGGCGCCGGGGATTTCCAGTTCCATGCGCTCGACCGGCCCCAGCCGACGCGGCACGATCTGGCCCAGCCATCGCGCCACCGGACGGATACTCCAGCCCTGCACCGCCAGCGACACCAGCACCACCAGGAAGGTGACGTTGAAATAGACGCGACCTTCGGGGATGCCCTCCAGCATCGGCAGGATCGACAGCAGGATCGACACCGCTCCGCGCAGGCCGACCCAGGCGACGAAGGCGGTCTCGTTGCTCTTGATCTTGAAGGGCAGCAGCGACAGCCAGGCGGCCAGCGGCCGCGCCATGATGATCAGCACGAAGGCCACCGCCAGGGCCGGCGCCAGCACCGGCAGAAACTCCGACGGTCGCGCCAGCAGGCCCATCGCCAGGAACATGGCGATCTGCGCCAGCCACGAGACACCGTCTTGGAAGCGCCGCAGCGTGTCGGGAGCGGCGAGACGGGCGTTGCCGGCGACTAGGCCGGCGACATAGACGGCAAGGAACCCCGAGCCACCCACCAGCGACACCGCGGCGAACAGGGTCAGCGCCAAGGCCAGCGCCAGGATCGGCAGCAGCGAACGCTCGACCCCCAGGCGGTTGACCGCCTGAACCACGGTGTAGCCGCCGGCGATGCCGGCGACGATGGCGATACCGAATTGCTTGAAAAGGTCGAGCGCCACCGCCAGGCCGAAGCCGGGATACAGGCCCTTGCCGCCGGCCAAGGTGATCAGCGCCATGGTCAGGAAGATGGCCATCGGATCGTTGCAGCCGGATTCGACCTCGAGCAGCGAGCGCACGCGCTCGCGCACGGTGATGCCGCCGACGCGCAATAGGAAGAAGATCGCCGCCGCGTCGGTCGACGCCAGAATGGCCCCCAGCAGCAGCGCCGGAACCCAATCGAGCCCCAGCAGGAAATGCGCCGGCGCCGCCACCATCGCGGCGGTGATCACCACCCCCACCGTCGCCAGCGACAAAGCCGGCAACGCCGCCAGGCGGAAACTCTTGATGCCGGTGTGGAAGCCCGAATCGAACAGCACCACCGCCAGCGACATGCTGCCGATCAGATAGGCGGTGCCGGCGTCCTGGAATTGCAGCCCCAGCCCCTCGCCGCCCGCCGCCAGGCCGACGCCAAGGAAGACCAGCAGCAGCGGCGCACCGATGCGGAAACTAAGCAGGCTGGAGAAGACGGCGACCGCCACCAGCCCCGCCAACGCCAAAACCGCGAAATGCATGCCCTCGATCACCGGCCGCTTCCCTCCTCCCGTCCGGGTGTAAGGGCGGCGGCCAGCCCTGTCCAGCGCCGAGCGATCCCTATTTCAGGATCTTCTTCACCGGATTGAGCCGCAGGCGATAGGCGTCGGGCATGCCCGAGCCCAACAGCGGGCGCAGATAGAGGCGGAACGCGTCGGTGACCCCGGTGCCGGCGGCATTGATGAATTCGTCCTCCATCACCCGGGTCTTGCCGGCCACCGCTTCCAGCGGCAGCAGGTGGTAGTCCACCGAATAGAAACCGGTGCGTTTGATGGTGACCGAACCGTCACGGTCGCCCCACATGGCGAACTGCACCGCCTTCTCGCCGACCTCGCGCGCCTCGCGCTGGTCGACGTCAGAGACGCAGCCGATGAAGGAACGTTGCAGATAGCCGAAGGTGTCGCCGCGCACCCGCTTGATGCCGAGCTTGGCCTTCACCTCCTCGCACAGAAGATCGGCCAGGGCGCCGGTGCCCGAAAGCTGCACGTTGCCGTGGGCGTCCTTTTCGACCTCCTTGGCCAGCTTGGTGATGATCGGCGCGCCGTTCTCGTCGTGGATGCCTTCCGACGCCGCCACCACGCACCGCCCGTGCTTCTCGTAGGTGGCCTTGACGTCGGCCAGGAAGTTATCGATGACGAAGGTGCGCTCGGGAAGGTAGATCAGGTGCGGACCATCGTCGGGAAACTTCTTGCCCAGCGCCGAGGCGGCGGTCAGGAAGCCGGCGTGGCGGCCCATCACCACCGCCACGTAAACGCCGGGCAGGGCCGCGTTGTCGAGGTTGGCGCCCATGAAGGCCTGGGCGACGAAGCGCGCCGCCGAGGGGAAACCCGGCGTGTGATCGTTGCCGACCAGATCGTTGTCGATGGTCTTGGGGATGTGGACGCAGCGCAACGGATAGCCGGCCTTGTGGGCCTCTTCGCTGACGATGCGCACGGTGTCCGACGAATCGTTGCCGCCGACGTAGAAGAAATAGCCGATGCCGTGGGCCTTCAGGACCTTGAATATCTCCTGGCAGTACTTGAGATCGGGCTTGTCGCGGGTCGAGCCCAAACCCGAGGACGGCGTGTTGGCGACCATTTCCAGATTGTGGCTGGTCTCCTGGGTCAGATCGAGAAAGTCCTCGTTGACGATGCCGCGCACACCGTGGTGAGCGCCGTAAACCAGATCGATGTTGCGGAACTTGCGGGCTTCCAGCACGACGCCGGCCATCGATTGGTTGATGACGGCGGTCGGTCCGCCCCCCTGGGCGACGAGGACCTTTCCATGCAACATGCCGTTCTCCTTCACATTCCTGGCAATCGCGCCCAGGCGGTAAGGATAATGGATTTTCCGGTGGGGCCGCCAGGGGGTGTCGGCGAAGAATCGTCACAATCCCGGAATCGGCATCAACGCGTCCGGCTCGGTCCCGTCCCCGCGATCATCGCCCGGCGTCCATTCGGCCAGCAGGCGGTCGACAATGTCGGCGACTTGGTCGGCCTTGCAGCCGTGCAGCATCGGTCCGCCGCGCGCCTTGAGGTTCGGCCCCTGGCCGCAATAGCCCATGCAGAACGACTCGACCACCTCCCACGGCAGGCGGCGACGATCGAGTTCGGCCCGCAACGCGGCGATCAGCGCGCCGCTGCCGGCGGCGGCGCAGGATGGCGTCGTCAAGCCGAAGCGGAAATTGTTGCAGACCAGCAGCGTCGCCTTCATCGCCGTCCTCCGTTTCCGCTCTCCATCAAATGGTTCTTCGCCATTCGGCGGACAACCGCCGCCGCTTTTCGCTTGCGTCGATCCGATAAATTATCGAGCTTCTAACCTTCGGTTGGGGAGAACCGGGATGCCCGCGCTCGAGGGCTATTCGCATACGCGGCGATTGCTGCTGTCGGCCGCCTTGTCGGCCGCCCTGGTGACTTGGGCGGCGACGGGGATCTGGCTTTGGTCATCCCGCCAGACGATCCTGTCGACGGCGCGCGACGATTTGCAGCGGATGAGCGTCATCGTCGCCGAACAGACCCTGCGGCTGATGTCGCTGGCCGATACTCATATCCTCGCCATCGACACAATTCTCGCCGAAAGTGCCGGGCCGGCATCGATCGATAATCCGGCGGTAGCGATGCTGACCGCCCGTTTCGCCGAGCAGGTCGGCGGCGCCGCCGCCATGCGCTTCGTCGACGCCCAGGGCTTCATCCATTCTTCGCCGCGCTCATCGAGCCCCGAAGGGATATCGGTCGTCGACCGCGATTACTTCAGGCACGCCGGAACCGAACGGCTGACCGTCGGCAATCCGGTGATCAGCCGTCTTAGCGGACACTGGGTGATGCCGACGGCGCGCCGCCTGCGCCGGCCGGTCGATGGCATCGTCGTGGCCTACACCTCGATCGACCTCGGCCGGCTGGAGGGCATCTACGACACCATCCGCCATCCGAGGGGCGGCGCGGTATCGCTGTTCCGCCGCGACGGCACCTTGCTGGCCCGGGCGCCGCGCCGGGAGGACGCGCTTGGCAAGGTCTTTGACCGCTCATTGTTGATGACCGAACATCTGCCGCGGGCGCCGTCCGGCTTCTTCATCGCGGAAAGCAGCGTCGTCGATGGCGAAGCGCGGTTGGTCGCCTACCAGAGCGTCGCGGCCTACGACTTGGTCGTGGTGATCAGCGCCATCGAGCGCAGCGTTCTGATGCCATGGCAACGGACGCTGTGGCTTGGGCTGGCGGCCGCCGGCGCCGTGTCGCTGCTGATCGCCGCCGGCACCGCCATCCTCCTGCGCCTGCTGCGCAACCTTGAAGGCAATGCCCGAACCCTTGATCGCCGGGTCCAGGAACGAACCGCCGCGTTGGAACGGGCGGTGGCGGCGCGGTCGCTGATGTTGACCTCGGTCTCGCACGAATTGCGCACGCCGCTGAACGCCATTATCGGCTTTTCCGACGGACTGTGTTCCGGGATATTTGGCCCGCTGAGCGAACTCCACCGCGAGTATATCGGCGACATCCACAATTCCGGCGTCCATCTGCTGGCGGTGGTCAACGATCTACTCGACACCGCGGCGCTCGAAAGCGGCAAGATGAATTTCGACGATGGCGAGGTTGACCTCGCCCAGTTGATCGCCGAGGCGCGGACGATGATCGGTCAGCGCGCCGGCGCCGTGGGGGTAAGTGTCGAGACCGAGGTGGCGCCCGGCCTGCCGCCGGTCCTCGCTGACCGCCGTCGACTGCTCCAGGCCGTCATCAATGTCGGCGCCAACGCGGTCAAGTACAACCAGCGGGGCGGCAGCGTCCGCCTGGTCGCCGGACTCGACGCCACCGGCGACTGCCATATCGAAGTCATCGACAACGGCATCGGCATGTCGGAATCCGATCTCGAACAGGCGTTGCAACCCTTCGGTCGGGCCGCCCACCCGGTCGCCCAGGCGATCGAGGGCACCGGCCTGGGCCTGCCGCTCGCCGCCGGAATCCTGAAGACCCTTGGCGGCTCGCTGACCATCGACAGCGCCCGCGGCCGGGGGACCACCGTCCGTCTGACGCTGCCCGCCAGCCGCGTACTGGCGACGGCCCGGCATCAGCCCGAGACGGTGCCGGCTTAGAAGCCCCTCCCCCATTGGTTCCGCCGTTCAGCCATGCTATGGTCCGCCCGCTTCCCATGCGGCCGCGACAGGCAAGGCGTTGAGCGAACACAAGATTTCCTTCGATCATTCCACGTGGGTGCTGGTGCGCCGGCTGTTCCGCGAAGGCATGCGGCCCTACCTGGGCAAGGTGGCGATGGCGATCGGCTGCATGGTGGTGGGTGCCGCCGCCAATGCCGGCTACGCCCTGCTGATGGACCCGGTGGTCAACAAGATCTTCACCCAGCGGGTCGAATCGGCGCTGCTGCCGCTGGCCGCCGCCGTGCTGGCCACCTTCGCCATCAAGTCGATCGCCAATTACGGCGAGGCGGTGTTCCTGTCCCGGGTGGGCCTGCGCGTCATCGCCGACATGCAGTCGCGACTGTTCGCCCACCTGATGCGGCTCGATGTCGCCTTTTTCCACGCCAACCCGACCGGCAAGATCCTGTCGCGGCTGACCAACGACATCTCGGCCATGCGTTTCGCCGTCTCGGACGCGCTGACCGGGGCTGGGCGCGACGCCTCGTCGGTGATCTTCCTGATCGGCGCCATGTTCTACCAGGACTGGCGGCTGTCCTGCTGGACCTTCTTCGTCTTCCCGATCGCCATCCTGCCGATCGCCAAGCTGGGCCGACGGATGCGCAAGGTCACCGCCAACACCCAGGAGCAGATGGGCCAGTTGACCACCTATCTGGAGCAGGCGATCCAGGGCATCCGCGTGGTCAAGGCCTATTCGATGGAGGATTACGAGCGGCGCAAGGTTCACTCCCTGGTCGAGACGCTGCAGAATCTGGTCTACAACGCCGCCCGCGTGCGCGCCGCCTCGTCGCCGATCATGGAGCTTCTGGGCGGCGTCGCCATCACTATCGTGATTCTTTACGGCGGCTCGCGCGTCGTCCACGGCCACACCACGCCGGGCGCCTTCTTCTCGTTCATCACCGCCCTGATGCTGGCCTATCGGCCGCTGAAATCCATCGCCGGCCTCAACACCAACCTCCAGGAAGGCCTGGCGGCGGCGGCGCGCACCTTCTCGGTGCTCGACACCCAGCCGGCGATCGAGGACCGCGAGGGCGCCACCGAACTGGTGGTGCGCGAGGGCGCGGTGCGGTTCGAGGGGGTGTTCTTCACCTATGACGGCAGCAAGTCGGTGCTCGACGGCATCGACCTCGAGGTTCCGGGGGGGCGCACCGTCGCCCTGGTCGGCCCCTCGGGCGCGGGCAAGTCCACCATCCTCAACCTGCTGCCGCGCTTCTTCGATGTCGCCGACGGCCGCGTGCTGATCGACGGGCAGGACGTGCGCACGGTGACGCTGGCGAGCCTGCGCGGCAAGATGTCGCTGGTCAGCCAGGAAATCACCCTGTTCGACGATTCGGTGCGGGCCAACATCGCCTACGGCCGCTTCGGCGCCACCGACGAGGAGATCGAGGCGGCGGCCCGCGCCGCCGCCGCCCACGAATTCATCACCCAATTGCCCGAAGGCTACGACACCGTGGTCGGCGAGCGTGGCCTGTCGCTGTCGGGTGGCCAGCGCCAGCGTCTGGCCATCGCCCGGGCGATGCTGAAGAACGCCCCCGTCCTGTTGCTGGACGAGGCGACCAGCGCGCTCGACACCGAATCCGAGCGGCAGGTGCAGGCGGCGCTGGAAAAGCTGATGCGGGGACGAACCACCGTCGTCATCGCCCACCGCCTGTCCACCGTGGTCAACGCCGACGTCATCCACGTCCTCGACAAGGGCCGTCTGGTGGAATCGGGCGACCACGCCTCGCTGCTCACCAAGGGCGGCGCCTACGCCCGTCTCTACGCCATGCAATTCGCCGAGGAAGCCCGTTCCGAGGCGGAAAGCGGCGGCGGCTGACGGGGGAGCGAACGGCCATGGGCTTCGCCAAACGCCTGGGCCGAAGCGAACGTCTGCGCGGGATGCTGTGCTGGCTGACCGCCCAGTACATTCGCCTGGCCCACGCCACCGGCCGCTGGGAGGTGGAGGGCGGCGACATTCCCGCCGCCTACTGGGATCAGGGAAAGCCCTTCATCCTCGCCTTCTGGCATGGCCGCATCCTGATGATGCCGAAAAGCTGGCGGCCGGAAAAAGCCATTCACATGCTGATCAGCCAGCACCGCGACGGCCAGTTGATCGCCCGCACCGTCGCCCACTTCGGCATCCGCTGGCTGGCCGGTTCGTCGACGCGCGGCGGCACCCAGGCGTTGCGCGCCATGCTGAAGGCGTTGAAGGCCGGCGAATATGTCGGCATCACGCCCGACGGCCCCCGGGGGCCGCGCATGCGCGCCTCGGCCGGCATCGTCAACGTGGCGCGCCTGTCGGGCTGCCCGATCATCCCCGCCACCTTCGCGGCGCGGCGCCCCAAGGTGCTGGACAGTTGGGACCGCTTCGTCGTCGCCCGCCCCTTCTCCGCCGGAATCTTCGTCTGGGGCCGGCCGATCGTCGTGCCGCACGACGCCGACGCCACGGCGCTGGAGGCCTGCCGCCAGGCGGTCGAAGCCGAGATGAACGCCATCACCCGTCTGGCCGACGAGCGCATGGGGACGGTTCCCGTCGAGCCGGCGCCGGCGGAGGACGCGGCATGATCCACCACCTCTACCGGGCGCTGACCGTGGCCGGCGGTCCGCTGATCGACCTTTATCTGCGCCGCCGCATGGCGCGGGGCAAGGAGGACCGGCAACGCTTCGGCGAACGTCTGGGCCGCGCCGGCCGCCCGCGCCCCGAGGGGGCGCTGGTGTGGCTGCACGCCGCGTCGGTGGGCGAGGCGCAATCGCTGCTGCCGCTGATCGAAATTCTCGATGCCCGCCCCCGTCTCAAGCTGCTGGTCACCACCGGCACCGTCACCTCGGCCCGGCTGATGGGCGAGCGGCTGCCGGAAGGCGCGGTGCACCAGTACATGCCGGTGGACCGCCCCGCCTTCGTCGCCCGGTTCCTCGACCACTGGCGCCCCGATCTGGCGCTGTGGGCGGAATCGGATTTCTGGCCCAACCTGCTGGCCGAGACTCGCCGCCATGGGGTGCCGCTGGTGCTGATCCAGGGGCGCATCTCGCCTCGCTCGTTCGCCTCGTGGCGGCGTTTTCCCGGCTTCATCGGCCGGGTTCTGTCCAATTTCACCCTCTGCCTGGCCCAGACCTGCACCGACGCCCATCGCCTGACCCAGTTGGGCGCGCCCGAGGTACGCTGCCTCGGCAACCTCAAGCTGTCGGTGCCGCCGCTGCCCTGCGACGAGGCCGAGTTGGAGCGGCTGAAGGCGACGATCGGCGACCGCCCGGTATGGCTGGCGTCAAGCACCCATGCCGGCGAGGAGGCCATCGCCGGACGCGTCCACCGCCAACTGGGCCGAGACCGCCTGCTGACCATGGTGGTGCCGCGCCATCCCACCCGGGGGCCGGCCATCGCCGCCGAGTTGGAAGCCATGGGGCTACGGGTGGCGTTGCGCTCGAAGGGCCAGTGGCCGGACGAGGCCACCGAAATCTACGTCGCCGACACCATGGGCGAGTTGGGCCTGTTCTACCGCCTGGCCCCCGTCGTCTTCGTCGGCAAGAGCATCACCGCCGAAGGCGGCCAGAACCCCTATGAACCGGCCCGGCTGGGTGCCGCCGTGCTGTTCGGGCCGCACATGGGCAATTTCCCCGACATGGCGCCGGGCCTGCTGGCGGCCGAAGGCGCCGTCTCGGTCGCCGACGAGGGCGAATTGGCGCGGACGCTCGGCCGCCTGATCGACGCCCCCGATTCGAGCGCCCGCGTCGGCGCCGCCGCGCTGAGTTGGGCGACATCCGAGGCCGGCGCGCTGGAAAAGGTGCTGGCGGCGCTGGAACCCTTCCTGACGGCGGCGGAGGCGCGCCATGCGCAGTCCTGATTTCTGGCGCCGCGACGGCGCCCTGCCGCGCTTGCTGTCGCCGCTGTCGCTGGTCTGGGGCTGGGCGGCCGAGCGTCGCATGGCCGAGGCCGAGCCGTTCCGCGCCAGCATCCCGGTCATCTGCGTCGGCAACATCGTCACCGGCGGCTCCGGCAAGACCCCGGTGGTGCTGGCGCTGGTGAAGTGGTTCCGCAATCACGACCGCCAGGCCCATGTGCTGACCCGAGGCTATGGCGGCACCGAGGTGGGACCGCGCGCCGTCGATCTGATCCGCCACGATTCCGCCCGGGTCGGCGACGAACCACTGCTGCTGGCGGCCGAGGCGCCGACCTGGGTGGCGCGCTGGCGTCCCGACGGCGCCGTCGCCGCGCAGGAAACCGGCGCCCAGGTGCTGGTGATGGATGACGGGTTCCAGAACGTCACCATCGCCAAGGATATATCCCTGGTGGTGGTCGATGGTGGCTACGGCTTCGGCAATGGCCGGGTGATGCCCGCCGGCCCCTGCCGCGAATCGATCGCCGCCGGCTTGGCGCGCGCCGACGCGGTGGTCCTGGTCGGCGAGGATACCGTCGGCGTCGGCACCCGCTTCGGCCATCTGCCGGTGCTGAAGGCCCGGCTGGTGCCCGGCCCCGAGGCCGCCGACCTCAAGGGCCGCAAGGTGGTGGGCTTCGCCGGCATCGGCCGCCCCGACAAGTTCTTCGACACCCTGGACGAGGTCGGCGCCGAGATCGAGCACACCGTCGCCTTCCCCGACCATCACCCCTACGCCAAGGCCGAGATCGAGGAACTGATCGCCGAGGCCGAGGCGGCCCAGGCGCTGCTGGTCACCACCGCCAAGGACGCGGTGCGGGTGCCGGCCGAATTGCGCCCCCGCCTGACGGTGCTGACGGTAACGCTGGAATGGGAGGACGAAGCGTTGCTGTCCTCCGTGCTGGGCAAGGTGCTGTAGGCGATGGAACTGACGGCCAAGACGCTGCGCTGGCGCGCCGAGGCGCTGGCGGCCCGCACCTTTTTCGGGCTGTTCGGCCGGCTGCCGGTCGATTGGGCCTCGGCCCTGGCCGGCGGATTGGCGCGCCTAGTCGGACCGCGCCTCAAGGTGTCGCGGGTGGCGCGGCGCAATCTGGCCAAGGCCTTTCCCGAGATGACGGCCGAACGCATCGAGGAGGTGGTCGCCGAGGTGTGGGAAAACCTCGGCCGCGTCGTCGGCGAGTTTCCCCATCTCGATTGGCTGATCCACAACCGCGTCGAAGTCGAGAACATGCAGTATCTGCACGATATGCGCGATGACGGCCAACCCGGCCTGTTCATCTCGGCCCATTTCGGCAATTGGGAACTGGCCGGCGCCATGGCCGGGCGCGAGGGCCTGCCGATCACCCTGATCTATCGCGCCGCCAACAATCCGCTGGTCGAGGAGATCTATCGCCGCGGCCGCGCCGATGCCGCCTCGGCGGGACAGATCCAGAAAGGTCCCGAGGGCGCCCGCGAAGCCATGCGGTTGTTGAAGGAGGGCGGACACCTGGGAATGCTGGTCGATCAGAAGATGAACGACGGCATCGCCGTGCCATTCTTCGGTCGCGACGCCATGACCGCGCCGGCCGTCGGCCGCTTCGCCGTGAAGTTCGGCTGCCCGGTGGTGCCCGCCAAGGTCGAACGCGTCAAGGGCGCCCATTTCCGCATGACCTTCTATCCGCCTTTGACCCATACCCTATGCGGCGATTCCCACCAGGACACCCTGACCCTGATGACCCAGGTCAACGACCTGATCGAATCCTGGATTCGCGCCAATCCCGGCCAATGGCTGTGGCTGCACAAGAGATGGCCGGACTAGCCGGTTGGTGGAATTACCTGCATAAATTTTGTGCCCTTTTTGCCGGTCTGCTTATCGGGCATGCATCTGGCCGCCCAAGCCGGGGAAAATGCGGCGGACTTCCGGGCCAAGCGATCTGGCATAGCCGTTGCCTGATGGAGGATGCCTTCCATCGGGAGCCCATCCATGCTCGACATCCTGCTTCTGGCCGCCCTGGTCGTCCTGGCGCCGCTCGCCGCCTATTGGGCCGATCGCCGGGCCCGTCGTTCGGTCGGCGCCCTGGCGACCACCGCCGCCGCCCTGGCCGCCGGCGACCGCCACCTGAAGGTGCCTTATTTGGAGGCGGCCGGCGATTCCGGCAAGCTGGCCAAAGCCTTGGATGAATTGCGTCGCGGCCTGATCGAGGCCGACGCCGCCATCGCCGAACAGGAAGCCGCCGGCGAACACCGGCAACAGCGGCAAAAGGCGGTCGAAATGTTCGTCGCCCGACTGGAGAGCACGGTCGACGGCGTCCAACGCTCGCTCGATCAGGCGGCGGAAGGCATGCGCGCCGCGGCCATCGGCCTGGTTGAACAATCCGGCACGGTGTCGGAGCGCAGCCTGGGCATGGAGAGCGCCGCCGCCACCGCCTCGCGCGAAACCGCCACCCTGGCAGAGGCCGCCGGCCAGATGGATTCCTCGCTCGGCGACATCGACGGCAGGGTACGCGAGGCGGCGGGTATCGTCGCCGGTGCGGTGCAATTGGTCGACCGCGCCGATTCGACCATCGGTGGCCTGGCCCGCGCCGCCGACGGTATCGGCAATCTGGCCGGCGCCATCGGCGCCATCGCCGGCCAGACCCGCATGCTGGCCTTGAACGCCACCATCGAGGCCGCCCGCGCCGGTGAATTGGGCAAGGGCTTCGCCGTGGTCGCCGACGAGGTCAAATCGCTGGTCGGCGGCATCGACCGCGCCGTCGCCGACATTGCCGCCCAGACCGCCGACATCCGCAAGGCGGTCGAGAACGCGGTGGCGGTGACCGGCGACATCGCCGGCGCCATGCACCGCATCGACGGAGTGGTGGCGGCCGTGGCCGGCGCCGTCGCCCAGCAGGCGACCTCCAGCCGCGCCATCACCGAGGCCGCCCGCACCACCGCCGGCGAAGCCGACCGCATCACCGCCGGCATCCGCGACGTCGCCGCCGCCACCGCCCAGACCCGCCAGGATTCCGGTGCGGTGCGCGACTCGGCCGAGGGACTGGCCAGCCAGTCCCAGGCGCTGAAGGCCGCCGTCACCACCTTCCTCGACGACCTCGACCACGGTGCCATCCGCGTCGGCATCCTGCATTCGCTGTCGGGCGGTTCGGCGGTGGGCGAGCGGCCGCTGAAGGACGTGCTGATGCTGGAGGTGGCGCGCCTCAACGCCGCCGGCGGCATCCTCGGCCGCCCGGTCGAACCGTTCATCTACAATCCCCGCTCGGACGCCGAACTGACCGCCCGCCTGGCCGACAAGGCGCTGTCCGAAGACCATTGCCGGGCATTGTTCGGCGGTTGGAGTTCGACCTCGCGCAAGGCGATGATCCCGGTGTTGGAGCGCCATGACGGCCTGCTGTTCTATCCGTCGCAGTACGAGGGATTGGAGGCGTCGGCCCACATCGTCTACACCGGCGCGCCCCCCAATCAGCAATTGCTGCCGGCGATCAGCGCCCTGATGAGCCCGGAACACGGCGGCTATCGCCGCTTCTTCCTGGTCGGCAACGACACCCTCTACCCCAAGGCCACCCATCAGGTGCTGAAGACCTTCCTGGCGGGACAGGGAATCCAGGCCGGGGCGGTGAAGGAAATCCTGCTGCCGGTGGGTGCCGACGACTGGAGCGCCGCCGTGCGCGACATCAAGGCCTTCGCCCAGGGCTCGGGCGGCCCCGCTTTGGTGGTGTCGACGGTGGGCGGCGACAGCAACTTCTACTTCTTCCGCCAGATGGAGGGCGCCGGGGTGCCGGTGTTGACCGTTTCGATCGGCGAGGCCGAGGCGGCGCTGATGGATTCGCGCCTGCTGGCCGGCCACATGGCGGCCTGGACCTACCTGATGGCGGTCGATTCCCCCGAGAACAAGGACTTCCTCGCCGGGTGGCGCGCCCATGCCGGCAACGACGCCGTGGTCAACGACGCCATGGAGGCCTCGCTGCTGGGCCTGCGGCTGTGGGCCCAGGCGGTGGAGAAGGCCGGTTCGTGCGAGCCGGCGGCGGTGCGCGCGGCTTTGCCCGGCCTGTCGACCCGCTCGCTGACCGGCTTCGACGTCCATGTCGATCCCGCCAACCGCCACCTGCACAAGCCGGCCTTCCTCGGCCGGCTCGAGGCCGACCGCTCGATCCGCATCCTGTGGCGCTCGCCGGGACTGATCCGCCCCGAACCCGGCGCTTGAGTTTTGGCGGGGAAGAGGGCATTAACCCCGCCATGACCTCGCTCATTGAGTCCTTCGCGCTTCGGCGCACCTTCGCCATCATCTCGCATCCCGACGCCGGCAAGACCACCTTGACCGAGAAGCTGCTGCTGTTCGGCGGCGCCATCCAGATGGCCGGCGCCGTGCGCGCCCGCGGCGAGCAGCGGCGCACCCGCTCGGACTGGATGTCGATCGAGAAGGAACGCGGCATCTCGGTGTCGTCGGCGGTGATGACCTTCGAAAGCGACGGGCTGACCTTCAACCTGTTGGACACGCCCGGCCACGAGGACTTTTCCGAGGACACCTACCGGACGCTGACCGCCGTCGATTCGGCGGTGATGGTGCTGGACGCCGCCAAGGGCATCGAGACCCAGACCCTGAAGCTGTTCGAGGTCTGCCGCCTGCGCGACATGCCGATCACCACCTTCATCAACAAGGTCGACCGCGAGGGCCGCGAACCGTTCGACCTGTTGGACGAGATCGAGAAGACCCTGGCGCTCGACGCCACGCCGCTGACCTGGCCGATCGGCATGGGCCGCGACCTCAAGGGCGTCTATGACCTGACGCGGGACCGCGTCATCCTGTTCGATCCCGGCCGCGGCGACCACATCGCCGAGATCGCCGTCGACGCCAGCCTCGACGATCCCCGCCTGGACGAGGCGGTGGGCAAGGACGCCGCCGACCGGCTGCGCGAAGAGATCGAACTGGTCCGGGGCGCCTGCCCGGAATTCGACCTCGACGCCTATCTCGCCGGGCACATGACCCCGGTGTTCTTCGGCAGCGCCCTGAAGACCTTCGGCGTCGCCGAACTGCTGAAGGGCGTCGGCCGCCTGGCGCCGCCGCCGTTGGCCCGCAAGTCCGACCAGCGCGTCGTCGCCCCCGAGGAGGAGAAGGTCACCGCCTTCGTCTTCAAGATCCAGGCGAACATGGACCCCAACCACCGCGACCGCATCGCCTTCACCCGCCTGTGCTCGGGCCGCTTCCAGCGCGGCATGAAGCTGAAGCATGTGCGCTCGGGCAAGGTGATGGCGGTCTACAACCCGATGTTCTTCCTGGCCCGCGACCGCGAGTTGGCCGAGGAGGCCTTTCCCGGCGACATTCTCGGCATCCCCAACCACGGCAATTTGCGCATCGGCGACACCCTGTCGGAAAGCGAGGACATCAACTTCCTCGGCATCCCCAGCTTCGCCCCCGAGGTGCTGCGCCGCGCCCGCCTCGACGACCCGATGAAGGCCAAGCAGTTGCGCAAGGCGCTCGACGATCTGGCCGAGGAGGGCGTCAGCCAGGTGTTCAAGCCGATCGACGGTTCGTCCTGGATCGTCGGTGTCGTCGGCCCGCTGCAATTCGACGTGCTGACCACCCGCATCGCCTCGGAATACGGCATCAAGGCCGGCTTCGAGGAAGCCCCCTTCGTCACCGCCCGCTGGGTCGAGGCCGACGACAAGGCCGAGTTGGCCCGCTTCGCCGAGGCCAACAAGTCCAACATGGCCGAGGATCGCGAGGGCGCCACCGTCTACCTCGCCCGCAGCACCTGGCAACTGGGCCGCGCCCAACAGGATTTCCCCGAGATACGGTTCTCGGCGACGCGGGAGCAACACTGAGGGGCGCCTCAGCGGTTGTCGCCGCCACCGGGTCATCGGAGGCGATGAACCTACGAATTTCCCGGAGATCCGCCCGCGCGGCGGGCGGCCAGACACGTTCCAAGGCCGGGTGGCTGCCGGCGATGGCGCGAAGCTTGGCTTCGCGCTCTGCGTCAGGGGGGGAGTGCGGTTCGGGCATAGCGATCGCCGTCATCGAGCCGATGATACCAATATTGGTTAGCGACGCGGCTCTTTCCAAGCCACAGACTGGGCTTCTGGGCATTTTGCCCCCCCAATACGGTTGCCTTCGCGGCGCCAACCGACTATCCCTTACCGCCTCCATGACGTTGATATCCCAAGCCCCCATGCGCCTGATCCGCCACTGCAGCGAATTGACCCCCGAGCATCGCGGCTCGGTGGTGGCGCTTGGCAATTTCGACGGCGTCCATCTGGGGCATCAGGCGGTGATTCTGACCGCCAAACGGATCGCCGAGGCGACCGGCCGCCCCCATGCGGTGATGAGCTTCGAGCCGCATCCGCGCGTCGTCTTCAATCCGGCCCTGCCGCCATTCCGGCTGACGCCGCTTCGGGTCAAGGCACGGCTGATCGAGGCGCTGGGGATCGATGTCCTGCTGCTCCAGCATTTCGACGCCGCCTTCGCGGTGCAGACGGCGGCGACCTTCGTCGACGAGGTGCTGGTCCATTGCTTCGGCGTCCGCCACGTCGTGGTCGGCTGGGACTATGTTTTCGGCAAGGGCCGCGAAGGCACCGGCGACTTCCTGCAAAAGGCCGGCGAACGGCATGGCTTCGGCGTCACCGTGGTGCCGCCCGCCGTCGACGCCGAGGGCCAGGTCTATTCGTCGACCCGGGTGCGCGACTATCTGGTGGCCGGACAGCCGGCCGAGGCCGCCCGCCTGCTCGGCCATTTCTGGGAGATGGAAGGCCGGGTCGAGCACGGCGACGGTCGCGGCCGCACGCTCGGCTTTCCCACCGCCAACATCGCCCTCGCCGAATACCAACGCCCGGCCTTCGGCGTCTATGCGGTGCGAGCCGGCATCGATGCCGGTGGCGCCACCCATTGGCACGACGGCGTCGCCAATTTCGGCCGCCGCCCCACCATCGGCGGCGAGACCGAATTGCTGGAAGTGCATCTGTTCGGACTGACCGAGGACCTGTACGGCCGCCACCTGCGGGTGGCGCTGGTCGATCATTTGCGCGCCGAGCGCAAGTTCGCCGGCCTCGACGAATTGAAGACGCAGATCGCCGCCGACGCCGCCCAGGCGCGCCGAATGCTGTCCACCCGCGATTTCCCCGCCCAATCCGGCCCGTTGGTGCCGGTTGCCGAGTGCCGCCGATGACCGAGCTCAAGAATACCGTCTTCCTGCCCAAGACCGACTTCCCAATGAAGGCGGGCCTGCCCGAACTGGAACCCAAGCTGCTGGCCCGCTGGGAGAAGCTGGGCCTGTTCGAGCGCCTGCGCGCCGCCGCCAAGGGCCGCGACAAGTTCGTGCTGCATGACGGCCCGCCCTACGCCAACGGCCATCTGCACATCGGCCACGCCCTCAACAAGATCCTCAAGGACGTCATCAACCGCACCCGCCAGATGCAGGGCTTCGACGCCCCTTATGTGCCGGGCTGGGACTGCCACGGCCTGCCGATCGAGTGGAAGATCGAGGAAAAGTATCGCGAGGCCGGCAAGGACAAGGACGAGGTCGACGTCGTCCAGTTCCGCCAGGAATGCCGCGACTTCGCCGCCCGCTGGATCGACATCCAGCGCGAGGAGTTCAAGCGGCTCGGCGTGCTCGGCGACTGGAGCCACCCCTACACCACCATGAGCTACCCGGCCGAGGCGGCGATCGTCCGCGAACTGGGCAAGTTCCTGATCGACGGCTCGCTTTATAAGGGCGCCAAGCCGGTGATGTGGTCGGTGATCGAAAAGACCGCGCTGGCCGAGGCCGAGATCGAGTACCACGACCACACCTCGATCACCATCTGGGTCGGCTTCCCGGTGGTCAAGGCGTCGCACCCGGCGCTGGACGGCGCCAAGGTGGTGATCTGGACCACCACGCCGTGGACCATGCCGGGCAACCGCGCCATCGCCTATGGCGCCGAATTCGAGTACGCGGTGGTCGAGGTGACCGAGGCCGCCGAGGGCAGCCTGGCGGCGCCCGGCACCCGTCTGGTGGTGCTGAGGGATCAGGTCGAGCAGGTCGCCAAGGACGCCAAGTGCGGCCTGGCCGTCAAGGCGGTACTGAAGGGCGTCGAATTGGCCGGCACCGTCTGCGAGCATCCGTTGAAGCGCCACGCGCAAGCCAATGGCGGCTACGACTTCGCCGTGCCGCTGTTGGCCGGCGGCTTCGTCACCACCGACACCGGCACCGGCTTCGTCCACATCGCCCCCGGCCATGGCGAGGACGACTGGCATCTCGGCAAGGAGCATGGCATCGCCATCCCCGACACCGTGCAGCCGGACGGTCTTTATTACCCGCACGTCGCCATCTTCGCCGGCCAGTCGGTGCTGGCCCAGGGCAAGAACGGCAAATACTACAGCCCGGTCGCCAAGCCGGTGATCGAGGCGATGACCGCCTGCGGCAACCTGCTGGCCCACGGCAAGGTCGAGCATTCCTACCCGCATTCCTGGCGGTCGAAGGCGCCGCTGATCTTCCGCAATACGCCGCAATGGTTCATCTCGATGGAGACCACCGGTCTTCGGGCCAAGGCGCTGGCCGCCATCGACGACACCCGCTGGGTGCCGGCGCAGGGACGCAACCGCATCTTCTCGATGGTCGAAAGCCGGCCGGATTGGTGCGTGTCGCGCCAGCGCGCCTGGGGCGTGCCGATCGCCGTCTTCGTCGACAAGAAAAGCGGCCAGCCGCTGCGCGACCAAGCGGTGGTCGACCGCATCGCCGAGGCCTTCGCCGCCGAGGGTGCCGACGCCTGGTACACCTCGCCGCCCGAGCGCTTCCTCGGCAACGCCTACGATGCCGCCGATTACGATCAGGTCTTCGACATCCTCGACGTCTGGTTCGATTCGGGCTGCACCCATGCCTTCGTGCTGGAGGGAGCCGAGTGGCCGAACCTGTCGTGGCCGGCCTCGCTCTATCTCGAGGGATCGGACCAGCATCGCGGCTGGTTCCATTCGTCGCTGCTTGAATCCTGCGGCACCCGAGGCCGCGCGCCCTACGATTCGGTGCTGACCCATGGCTTCGTCCTCGACGAGCAGGGCCGCAAGATGTCGAAATCCTTGGGCAACGTCACCAGCCCGCAAGAGGTGGTGGCGGCGTCCGGCGCCGATATCCTGCGGCTGTGGGTGATCGGCTCGGATTATTCCGACGATCTGCGCATCGGCGCCGAGATCCTCAAGACCCAGATCGACATCTATCGGCGGCTGCGCAACACCCTGCGCTACCTGCTCGGCGCGCTCGACGGCTTCGGCGCGGCGGAACGGCTTCCCGTCGCCGAGATGCCCGAGCTTGAACGCTGGGTGCTGCACCGCCTGGGCGAAATCGGGGACGGTCTGGCCAGCGCCTGCGACAGCTTCGAGTTCCATTCCTGGTTCACCGAGTTGCACGGCTTCTGCGCCATCGACCTGTCGGCCTTTTATTTCGACGTCCGCAAAGACGCGCTTTATTGCGACGCCCCCGACAGCGTGCGCCGCCGCGCCGCCCGCACGGTGTTCGACATCCTGCTCGACACCCTGTGCAAGTGGCTGGCGCCGTTCCTGTGCTTCACCGCCGAGGAAGCCTGGCTCGCCCGTCATCCCTCCGAGGACGGCAGCGTCCACCTCGAGGCCTTCCCGACCCTGCCGGGCGAGTGGCGTGACGAGGCCCTGGCGGCCAAGTGGGCCAAGGTGCGCGAGGTGCGCAAGGTCGTCACCGGCGCGCTGGAACTGGAGCGCGCCGCCAAGCGCATCGGCTCCAGCCTGCAATCGAGCCCGGTCCTTTACGTCGATGCCGCCCACGCCGAGGCCATCGCCGGCCTCGACATGGCCGAGCTTTCCATCACCTCGGGCCTTGAGGTGATCGTCGGCGAGGCGCCGGCCGAAGCCTTCGTCCTGCCCGAATTGCCGGGCGTCGCGGTGGCGCCGCGCCCCGCCGAAGGCGACAAGTGCCAGCGCTGCTGGCGGGTATTGCCCGAGGTGCATGCGTCGGCCGAGGGCATCTGCCACCGCTGCGCCGCCGTCGTCGCCGGGGCGGCGAAATGAACGCCTCGCTGCGCCAGGGCCTGCCGGCCGCCGCCATCGTGCTGATCCTCGACCAACTGTCGAAATGGTGGGTGGTGGAGACGCTGTTCCGTCCGGACGGCGTGGCCGAAACCCCCTTCTACACCTCGCTGCGCATTCCGCTGGCGCCGTTTTTCGAGTTGGTGATGGCGTGGAACCGCGGCGTTTCGTTCGGCATCCTCAACCAGCCGGGCTCGGACTGGAACGGCTGGGCGCTGTCGGCGATGGCGGCGGTGATCGTCGTGCTGCTGGTCGGCTGGATGAGCAAGGCGCAGAACCGACTGGTGGCGCTGGCGCTCGGTCTGGTGGTGGGCGGCGCGCTCGGCAACGTCGTCGACCGCCTGCGCTTCGGCGCTGTTGCCGACTTCCTCGATTTCCACGTCGGCGCCTGGCATTGGCCGGCCTTCAACGTGGCGGATTCGGGGATTACCGTCGGCGCCGTCATCCTTGTTTTGGACTCCTTGTTTGCCCGCCGCACTTCGTCTAAGAATTAGGGTATGAGCCAGTCCAAAGTCATCGCGCCTTACGCCCTCCGGGCCATGGCCGCCGCCACCCTCGTAACCCTCGCGCTTTCCGGCTGCTCGGAAGCGAAGCGCGCTCTCGGCTACGAGAAGGCCCCACCCGACGAATTCCAGGTGGTGCAGCGGGCGCCGCTGGCGATGCCGCCCGACTTCTCGCTTCGGCCGCCGGCCCCCGGCGCGGTCCGCCCGCAGGAGGGCACGACGCGCGATCAGGCCCGCGCGTCGCTGACCGGTACCCGCCAGGCGACGCCGATTTCGGCGATTGGCCGCGATTCCGGCGACATCGCGCTGTTGAAGCGCGCCGGCGCCGAGCAGATCCAGCCGGGCATCCGCGAACTGGTCAACAAGGAAAGCCAGGCGCTGGCCGATGCCGGGCGCACCTTCACCGACAAGCTGGTGTTCTGGCGCAAGGCCGAGACCATCGGCTCCGGCGAACAGCTTGACGCCGAGAAGGAGGCCCAGCGCCTGCGCGAAAACCAGGCCCTGGGACGCGCCGTCACCGAGGGTGAGACGCCGCGCATCGAGCGCAAGAAGAAGGGCATGCTGGAAGGCATCTTCTAGCGGCCGCCTTGGTTTCGCCTCAATCGGAAGGCCATGATCGGCTGCCGGACCCGGCGGCACGACAGGTTTGCCATATCCTCCCGGAGGAGCGATGACGATGACGTTTGCGAAGCGGATGTGGTCGGCGATCGCGCTGGCGACGGCCCTGGCCTTGCCGCCGCCGGCGGCGGCCCAGGTGTTCAATCCGACCACCTATACGCTGGACAACGGCCTGCGCGTCGTCGTGGTCGAGAACCACCGCGCCCCCATCGCCACCCACATGGTCTGGTATCAGGTCGGTTCGGCCGACGAGGTCGACGGCAAAAGCGGCCTGGCCCACATGCTGGAACACCTGATGTTCAAGGGGACGCCGTCGATTCCGCCGGGCGAATTCTCGAAGATCATCGCGCGAGCCGGCGGCCGCGACAACGCCTTCACCTCGTCCGACTACACCGCCTATTACCAGAACGTCGCCGCCGACCAGCTGGAGCTGGCGATGAAGCTGGAATCCGATCGCATGCGCAACCTGACGCTCGACGAGCGGAACTTCCAGACCGAACGGGCGGTGGTGATGGAGGAGCGTCGTTCGCGCACCGACAACAACCCCGGCGCCCTGCTGACCGAGCGGATGGAGGCGGCGCTCTACCTTGTCCATCCCTATCACCGGCCGGTGATCGGCTGGGAAAGCGACATCGCCGCCTTCACCCGTCAGGACGCGCTCGATTTCTACAGGCGCTGGTACGCCCCCAACAACGCCATCCTGGTGGTGGCCGGCGACGTCAAGCCCGAGGCGGTCAAGGCGCTGGCCGAAACCTATTTCGGTCCCGTTCCCCGCGCCGAGGTCCCCGTCCGCGCCCGCCTGAAGGAGCCGCCCCAGGCCGCCGCGCGGCTGGTGACGCTGAAGGACCCCAGGGTACGGCAGCCGAGCATGAGCCGCATGTATCTGGCGCCCAGCGCCCATTACGGCGACGACAAGATCGGCCCGGCCGCCAGTTCCTACTCCCTGGAAGTGCTGACCGAGATTCTGGGCGGCGGCGCCACCAGCCGGCTGTACCGGTCGCTGGTGGTCGGCCAGGGTCTGGCCACCGCCGCCGACAGCTGGTACGACCCCACCGCCGTCGATTACACCACCTTCGGATTCAGCCTGACGCCACGCGCCGGCGTCGGCCTCGACAAGCTGCAGGCTGCGCTCGACAAGGAATTGGCCGCGATCCTCAAGGACGGCATCCGCCCCGACGAGGTCGAGCGGGCCAAGAAGCGCCTGCGCTCGACCGTGGTCTTTTCCCGCGATTCGCTGCATACCGCCGCCCATGTGCTGGGCGCCGCCCTGGCGGTCGGCATGAGCCCCGACGACGTCGAATCCTGGCCCGCCCGCATCGCCGCGGTCACCGCCGACGAGGTCAACGCCGCCGCCCGCAAGGTGCTGGACATCGACCGCTCGGTCACCGGCCATTTGCTGACCGACACCAGCCCCGGCGCCAGCGCCAAGGCGCTCGCCCCCATCCAGCCGACGCGGGAGATCCGCTGATGCGCCGCCTGATCGCCACCCTCGCCCTGCTTGTCGTATGGGCCGTCCCCGCCGGAGCCGTCACCGTCGAGCGGGTCACCAGCCCCGGCGGCGTCGAGGCCTGGCTGGTCCAGGACCATTCCAATCCGATCATCGACATGGAGATCGCCTTCCGAGGCGGCGCCGCCGTCGAGGGCGCCGCCCGACCGGGCCTGGCCCATATGGCGGGAGGCCTGCTCGACGAAGGGGCGGGTCCCTATGATTCACAGGCCTTTCAGACCAAGCTGGAAGACTTGGCCATCGAACTCGGCTTCGACGCCAGCAAGGATTATTTCCGCGGGCATCTGAAGACGCTGGTCGAAAACCGCGAAACCGCCTTTGACCTGTTCCGTCTGGCGCTGACCCAGCCTCGCTTCGACAAGGAGCCGGTCGAACGCATTCGCGGCCAAATCCTTGCGGCGCTGGCCCGCCAACAGCAAAGCGCCGAGACCACGGCGGCGCTGGAATGGTACCGCACCGAATTCGCCGGCCATCCCTATGCCCAGCCCACCCGCGGCACGCCGGAATCGGTCAAGGCGATCAGCGCCACCGACCTCAGGGGCTATGTGAAGTCCCATTTGGGGCGCGACAATCTGGTGATCTCGGTGGTCGGCGACGTCACCCCCGACCAGTTGAAGCCATTGCTCGACTCGACCTTCGGCGCGCTGCCGGCCAAGGCCGTCGCCGCTCCGGTGGCCGACGTGGCGCCGAGGACACCGGGACGGACCCTGGTGATCGCCCGCAACAACCCCCAGGCTTCGGCCATGTTCGGCGCCCCGGCGATCAAGCGCGCCGATTCCGATTGGTACGCCGCCTATGTGATGAACTACATCCTGGGCGGCGGCGGCTTCTCATCCTGGTTGACCGAGGAGGTCCGGGAGAAGCGCGGCCTGGCCTATTCCGTCTATTCCTATCTGCAGCCGATGGCCCATGCCGGTCTGCTGATCGGTGGCGTCGCCACCGAGAATTCCCGCTTCGCCGAATCGGTCGAGCTGATCAAGGCGGAGTTTTCCCGCATGCGCGACGAGGGCCCGAGCGAGCGGCAATTGGCCGACGCCAAGACCTATCTTGTCGGCTCGTTCCCGCTGCAAATGGATTCAACCACCAGCGTTGCCAGCCTGCTGGTGACGATGCAGTTGGACGAATTGGGCATCGACTACCTGGACCGCCGCAACCAGCTGATCCAGGCGGTAACGCTGGACGACGTCAAAAGGGTGGCGCGGCGCCTGCTCGACCCGGCGGCGTTGAGCTTCGTGGTGGTCGGCAGTCCCGAGGGCGTCGCGTCGACGCCGTGAGCCGCCCCCCGTCATCCTGACGACCGCCGGGAGGAAGGATCCCCTCCTGGCGCGATATTTCCGGTTCGGGACCATCGCGCCAGACTGGGATCCTTCGGCTCCGCCTCAGGATGACAACGGAAGGCCTTACTTGCCCAGGTAATCCTTGGCCAGCACCTCGGCGATCTGCACCGCGTTCAGCGCCGCGCCCTTCCGCAGATTGTCGGACACGCACCAGAAGGCCAGGCCGTTGGGGACGGTGGGGTCCTTGCGCAGGCGGCTGACATAGGTGGCGTCCTCGCCGGTGGCCTCGACCGGGGTGATATAGCCGCCCGGTTCGTGCTTGTCGTAGACGATAACGCCCGGCGCCTTCTTCAGCGCCGCGCGCGCCGCCTCGACCGAGACCGGGCGCTCGAATTCGACATTGATCGATTCCGAGTGGCTGACGAACACCGGCACGCGCACGCAGGTCGCCTGCACCTGGATATCGGGGTCGAGGATCTTCCGAGTCTCGACCACCATCTTCCACTCTTCCTTGGTCGAGCCGTCCTCCATGAAGACGTCGATCTGCGGAATCAGGTTGAAGGCGATCTGCTTGGGGAACTTCTTCACCGTCACCGAATCGTTGACGAAGATGCCGCGGGTCTGCTCGAAAAGCTCGTCCATGGCGTCCTTGCCGGCGCCCGACACCGACTGGTAGGTCGAAACCACCACCCGCTTGATCTTGCCCAGCGTGTGCAGCGGCTTCAGCGCCACCACCATCTGGATGGTCGAGCAGTTGGGGTTGGCGATGATGCCCTTCTTCTTGTACTTGGCAATCGCCTCGGGATTGACCTCGGGCACCACCAGCGGCACGTCCGGGTCCATGCGGAAGTGCGAGGTGTTGTCGACCACCACGCAGCCGGCCGCCGCCGCGCGCGGGCTGTGCACCGCCGAGACCTTGGCGCCGGGCGACGACAGGGCGATATCCCAGCCCTTGAAGTCGAAGGTGGCGAGGTCCTTGACCTTGAGGATCTTGTCGTCGCCGAAGGACACTTCCCGACCGACCGAACGTTCGCTGGCCAGGGCCACGATGTCATCGATGGGGAAGTCACGCTGGACCAGCGTCTGCAGCATTTCGCGGCCGACATTGCCGGTGGCACCGATGACAGCAACCTTGTAACCCATGTGTTCTCTCCGTTCTCTCGTCGCCCTAGTTTCTCGTCGCCGATATGGCGAGGCTCCCATGCGAAAAGGCCCGCGGGGTGCGATCCGCGGGCCTTTTCGTGCATTCGTGACGAACCGGCCCGCTTATCGGGGGATCTTGGTGCCGGTCTTCGTGGTGGTGACGGAAGCCATCGCCAGGGCGGAACCCTGGACGCGAAGCGCGTCATCGATGGCGAGGCGAACCAACATCTCTTCCTCCGTCAAGCGGCTAGCAATACCTGAAGCCCGGGGGCGGTGCAAGTGCTTCCGCCGTGGCTACGGCACAAGGGCCTCGGAAGACCGGCCCTTGACACTTCCGGCCCCGGCACTGTCATCCCTGGCGGAGCCGAGGGACGACAGCGAGCGCTGAGGACTAGGAAGCCTTTTTGATGCCCGAGCAGACGCGGGCGACGAAGGCGTCGATGTCGTCGTTCATGCCGACCGTCCGCTGGGCCAGATCACCAGCGGCGACCAGGACCTGATCGGCCGCCTCGGTGGCGGTTCCGGCCACGTCGGCGACCTCGCCGATGGTGCCGGCCACCGTCTGCACGCCGACGGCGACATCGCGGATGCTCCGCGACATGGCGGCGACCGCCGCCGATTGCTGCTCGGTGGTGGCGGCGATGTTGGTCGAGTTGTCGTTGATGTCGCGGATCATCGTGGCGATGGTGCGCACGGCGTCGACCGCCTGCTGGGTGGCCTGGCGCATGCCGTCGATCTGGGCAACGATATCCTCGGTGGCCTTGGCGGTCTGGTTGGCCAGATGCTTAACCTCGTTGGCAACGACGGCGAAGCCCTTCCCGGCCTCGCCCGCCCGAGCCGCCTCGATGGTGGCGTTCAAGGCCAACAGGTTGGTCTGGTTGGCAATCTCGGTGATCAGATTGACCACCTGACCGATGCGGTCGGCAGCCTCGGACAGGCCGTGAATGGCCTGGTCGGTATCGCCCGCCACCTTCACCGTTTCGCGCGCCATGTCGGCCGAATGCTGGGTGCGCTGGGCGACCTCGCGGATGCCGGCGGAGACTTCCTCGGCGGCGTGGGCCACCGATTCGACGTGGGAGGAGGCGTCCTCGGCCGCCTGGGCCACCGTGCTCGACTGCGAACTGGTCTGGCTGGCGATCGCACTCATCTGCTTGGCGGTCGCCTCCAACTCGGTGGCGGTCGCCGCCACCGCCTGGCTCAGATTCTTGATGGTCTCGCCGACACCGGTGGCCTCGGTGGCGAAAGCCTGGGTCTTGCGCTCCATGGCGGCCAGCGCGTCGTTGATCAGGCTGGCGTGGTCGGCGAACTCGCCGACCAGGCCATTGAGCAGGATGTGACGGAAATAGCGGCCCTCCGAGGTCTTGGCCATGGCGGCATCGGCCTCCTTGGTGAAGACCTCGGTCAGGTCGAGCAGGCGGTTGATGGCCCGCTCCAGCCGACCCAGGACACCGCCTTCGCTGATGCCGACGATGCGCGCGTCGAGCTGACCGTTGGCGGCCTGGACCAGCACGCCGGCGGCCCGGCTGAGATTAACGCGTACCCGATTGGTGAAGAAGGCGCCGGCAAGGGCGGTAAGGGCGGCGATGGCGCTGGCGGCGATGGTCTGCCAAGTGCCGCCGACCAGGATGTTGGCGCCCATCACCATCAGGGCCAGACCGGCCGAAAGAATGGAGGCGAAGAGAGCCCTAGAGACTGAAGACAAACTCATCATAAGGCACCCCCAAGGTTCCCAACTGATCGACCAACGCTTTGAAACTCGCTTCCATGCCGGCATTGCGGTCGGCGTGGCCGTTCTCGATGGCAAGAAGCTGCTCGTACAGACCGCTGGCCTTGGCCACCGCCTCGGGCCGGGGCGAGCGCCGGTTCGAGTGATAGCTGACGATGTTGCGGTTGGCGTCGAACGTGGGGGTGACATGGGCGAAGACCCAGTAATGGTCTCCGTTCCTGGCGCGGTTCAACACGTAGGCGAAGATTTCCTTGCCCGATTCGATGGTGAGCCACAACAGCTTGAAGACGCACCGCGGCATCGCCGGATGACGGATGATGCTGTGCGGCTTGCCGAGGATTTCCCGCTCGGAAAAGCCCGCGACGCGCAGGAAAACCTCGTTGGCGTAAATGATCCGCCCCTTGGTGTCGGTCTTCGAGACGATGATCTCGTCGCCACCAAAAGTGCGCTCGACGCCTGTCAAATGGACGTTACTGGACATTCCCATCTTTCCCACGGCTTAGTGCGAAACCTCGTCCGCCGCCCCCCCCACAGGGCCAGCCACCCCAAGCCGGCGTCACTGCCGCCGACTTCTTTGGGATTTTGGGGAATTTATAGAAGCATGCTGTGCACATCAACAACGTTCGCGCCCGCCTCGCCGCTGGAATTTCGTCCGCCGCTGGTCCAGACTCCGGTAAAGCCACGGATACCGCCGGAAAGACATGAATTATCGCCATAGTTTCCACGCCGGAAATTTCGCCGACGTCGTCAAGCATGCCGTCCTCGCCCTGGTGCTGGAGCACTTGAAGCGCAAGGAAACGCCGTTTTTCGTGCTGGATACCCATGCCGGCACCGGCCTTTACGACCTCGCCGCGTCCGAGGCCGAGCGCACCGGCGAATGGCGGGGCGGCATCGGCCGCGTGATCGAGGCGCCGCCGCCGGAACTCGAGGCCTATCTGGCGGTGGTGCGCGACCTCAATCCCGAGGGCGGCTTGCGCTGGTATCCCGGATCGCCCGCCCTGGCCGCCCGACTGACCCGCCCCCAGGACCGTCTGGCCTTCGTCGAATTGCACCCCGAGGACCACGCCACCCTCCGGCGCAATTTCGCCCGCGACCGGCGGGTCGGCGTCCACCATGGCGACGGCTACGGGGCATTGAAGGCGCTGCTGCCTCCGGCGGAGCGGCGCGGGCTGGTGCTGATCGACCCGCCTTACGAGAGCGCCGACGAGATCGAGCAATTGCGTCGAGGCCTGGCCGAGGCGTTGCGCCGCTGGCGGAGCGGCGTCTTCCTGCTTTGGTACCCGATCAAGGACCCTCACGCCGCCGAGCGTTTCCATGCCGACCTCGCCATGCTGGGGCCGCCCCCCACCCTGGTCGCCGAGATCAGCCTGGGTGGCAAAAGCGGCGGTCGGCTGGCGGCCACCGGACTGGCGATCGTCAATCCGCCCTGGCAATTGGATGTCGCCCTGATCGCGCTGCTGCCGCCACTGGCGGAAATCCTGGCGCCCGGCGAGGGCGACAGCCGCATCGACTGGTTGGTACGGGAGGGCTAATTGTTGACCGAATCGACTCGCCAGCCCTCGGGCGAGGCGTCGATTCGGGTCAGCGACAGCGGACGGATGACGAAACGCAGCGCCGCCGCCGGCGACAGGTCGAGGGCGACGGCGAGCGCCGCCCGAATGGTCCCGGCATGGGCGATGGCGAGGATGTCGCGGCCGGCGAACAGGGCGTTCAGGCGGTCGATCGCCGGCCGCACCCGCGCCACCATTTCGGCGAAGCTTTCGCCGCCGGGCGGTGCCGTGCCGGCCGGATCGCGCCAGAATTCGGCCAGGGCCGGATCCTTGGCGGTTTCCAGATGCAGCCAGGACGAGCCCTGCCAATGGCCGAAATCCTGCTCGGCCAAAGCCGGCTCGATCTCGGGCGGCGGCAGCACCAACCCCGCCAGTTCCAGCGCCCCGGCGGTCTGGCGGCAACGCATCAGGCCGCTCTCGACCAACACCGGGTTGACCGGAAGCAGCCCGGCCAGTCGTTGGAAGTCGCCCTCGTCGGAAACGTCGCAGGCGAGGTCGAGATTGCCGTGGATGCGCCCCTCGGGACAGGGAACGGGCGCGTGGCGCAGCCACCACCAGCGGGTCCACATGCCGCTCATCGCCAAGCCACGGCGGCGGCCAGCAACACCGCCACCTCCACCAGCTGGGCCGTCGCCCCCAGCACGTCGCCGGTGAAGCCGCCGAGCGCGCGCCGCGCCAGCCAACCGAGGACGATTGCGGCGGCGGCCGAAGCCGCCAGCGCCGCCAGCGCCGCCATCGGACCCAGCCCCAGCACCGCCAGCACCAGAGCGGCCACCGCCGCCCGCGCCGCCACGCCGGCGTCGGGCACGCCGGCCCCGGCGCCCAGTCCGTCGGCGCGGGCCGGCGGCAATGCCTGCATTACCGCCGGAAAGGCGGCACGGGCCAAGGCTCCGGCGGCAACCAGGGCGCCGAACCCGGCCCAGCCGGAGGGAGCCGCCGCCAAGCAGGCCGCCCTGAGGGCGATGCCGAACACCAAGGCCAGCACACCAAAGGCGCCGGTGCGCGAATCGCGCATGACCTCCAGCCGGTGCTCACGACCCCCGCGGGCACCCAGCCCGTCGGCGAAATCGGCCAATCCGTCCTCGTGCAGCGCCCCGGTCAGCAGGGTGGCGACGGCAAGCGCCAGCAGCGCCGCCGGCAGCGGCGGCAGAACCTGGAACCCCGCCAGGAACACCAGTCCGGCGGTGGCGCCGATGGCGCCGCCGACCAGCGGGAAGACCGCCATCGCCGGCGCCAGCCCGCCCGGCCCGCAGGGTGCCACCGGCAGCGGCAAGCGGGTAAGGAAGGCGGCGGCCAGATGCAGATCGGCGAACCACCCGCCGGAATGGGCGGGAGCGGGAGGAGCATCGGCGGTGGGTTCGGATTCGGGTGTGTCGTTCATGTCTAATGACGGGAAGGAGTCTTTCGGTTATAGGACGCGGACCCCCCTTGGCGCAATATCTGGTGGAGCGGCGCTTTGAATACCTCCATTTCTAGCCTTTCCGACTTCGACGCCCTGTTGACGCGGCTGCCCGGAGCCGACGCGGCGGCCCAGGCGGCCTGGGCGGCGCGGGAGCCGCAATTGACCAAGCCGGCCGGCGCCCTTGGACGGTTGGAGGAAATCTCGGCCTGGCTCTCGGCTTGGCAGGGCCGCCATCCGCCGCGCCTCGACACGGTGCGGGCCCGTGTTTTCGCCGGCAATCACGGGGTGGCGGCGTTGGGGGTCTCGGCCTTTCCCGCAGCGGTCACCGTGCAGATGGTGAAAAATTTCGAACACGGCGGCGCCGCCATCAATCAGCTGTGCCGCACCTTCGACATCGAATTGAAGGTCGCGGCGCTGGACCTGGATCGCCCCACGGCCGACTTCACCGCCGGACCGGCGATGGACGAGGCGGAATTCGCCGCCGCCCTGTCGACCGGCTTCGCTTCGGTGCCGGACGGCACCGATCTGCTGGTGATCGGCGAAATGGGCATCGGCAACACCACCCCGGCGGCGGCCATCGCCGGCGCCTTGTTCGGAGGTGACGCCGCCGGCTGGACCGGTCGCGGCACCGGTGTCGAAGGGGCCGCATTGACCCGCAAGACCGAGGTGGTGGCCGCCGGCATCGCCCGCCATGGCGGCAATTCACCGATCGAGATTCTGCGTCGCCTGGGCGGCCGCGAATTGGCGGCGATGGCCGGAGCCGTGGTGGCGGCGCGCCTGAAGCGGGTGCCGGTGCTGCTCGACGGCTACGTCGCCACCGCCGCCGTGGCGCCGCTGGAAGTGGCGCGGCCCGGCGCCCTCGACCATTGTCTGATCGCCCACGCCTCGGCCGAGCCCGGCCATCGCCGCCTCTCCGACAAGCTGGGCAAGACGCCGTTGTTCGACCTTGGCATGCGCCTGGGCGAGGCCTCGGGCGCCGCGCTGGCGGTCGGTTTGGCGCGGGCGGCGCTGGCCTGCCACACCGGCATGTCGACCTTCGCCGAGGCCGGAGTAAGTGACAAGGAGTAATTTGCGAATAAGTCGCAATTGCTTCTTGCGCCCCGCTCCGCGCCCTGCCATGTTGAAACCATCGCATTCGGAGGTTTCAACGATGTTCCTTTGGCGCAGTCTCACCCCCGGGGCCCTGGCCGCCGCCGCCCGCCTGCTCTCCACCCGACGCACCAAGGTGCGGCGGTCTTTTTGGCGCTGAGACCGGCGCCCGGCAAGGGGCCATAAGGCGGATCAATTCATTGAGCCGCCGGTTTGATCC
>Ga0265327_10000854_pt1 | contig 45570 bp, 44 predicted proteins | sample 41621metaG_FD_202089 | JGI IMG/M metagenome (GOLD analysis project Ga0265327, IMG submission 202089) | Rhizosphere microbial communities from Carex aquatilis grown in University of Washington, Seatle, WA, United States - 4-16-21 metaG | ecosystem: Host-associated > Plants > Roots > Rhizosphere... | reverse complement strand
TGGGCGCAACAGGGCTCGAACCTGTGACCTTCCGCGCGTGAAGCGGACGCTCTCCCAGCTGAGCTATGCGCCCTGGGACTGCGGAGTCTAATGGATCTAGTGCGGTACGCCGGCCAGCGGCGGCCACAGCGACGGGCCCGTCGTGGCCAGGTCGTAGAGGCTGCCGCCGACCGCGCCGCAGTCCTGCAGCGCGCTCACGAATCCCTGCACCTGACCGGCTCCCGACTTCGCTGCCAGCCCGCCGATGACGTGGATCGGCTCGTTCGGATTGCCGGTCGCCGCCTGGAGCAGCAGGATGTTGTCCCGCGTGTACTGGCGCGCCGGGTAGTACCCGAAGCCGTGGTAGGTGTAGTAGCCCATCACCACGAAGGCGTCGTAGCTCTGGGCGATGCCGGCGAACGGGAACCCCGGCCAGTAGCTCGGCGAGAGCACCATCCCCTCCGGCGCCGGGATGACGGCGCCCAGCGGGTACCTCGCGCCGACCGCGGTGCGCAGGCTCTTGCCGATCGACACGACGCGGGCGCTTCGAACAGCCGGGTTGGCGACCGCGTTCGACTCGATGTCCATGGCGAACGAGTCGAAGCCGACGGTGCCGTTTCGGAAATGCACGATGGCGAGCGAACGCGCGATCGCCATATGGACATCGAGGAAGGTGGGCAGGTACCAGCCCACGATCCGCAGTCCGCTCTGATGGCAGAGGCGGACGAACGCGGTGACGCCGGCAGGGTGTTGGATCGTGCTCGTGCCGGGCACGAAGGGCACTTCGAGGTACAGCGTCCGGACGTGGTGGGACACGAGCTGGTGCACCACGTCGAGCGGGTGGAGCCACTCGCCTTTGTCGTAGATGTCGACCCAGGCCCCCAGGCCGCGGTAGGCAACGACCGACGGCGCCGTTGCCTGCGCCACGGCGGATTGCTGGAGGCCGTTGGCCGCCGGAGCTGACGCTGCCGCCGTGGCGAGCAGCCCGACCAGCGCCGCCAGGGCCAGGGCGCGCCTCACTACGAGCGCAGCGGGGTGGCCGAGCCGTCGACCACGGTCGACCCGCCGTCGACCGCGATCGAGACTCCGGTGACGTAGGAGGCCGCCGGACTGGCGAGGAACGCCACCACCTCGGCCACGTCCTGCGGGGTCGCCGGGCGTCCAAGCGGCGTATTCTTTACCGACAACGCGTACGCCTCCTCACGGGTGATGCCGTTGGCGGCGGCGACCCGGTCCATGTCCTCATCGCCCATCGGCGTCCGCACCCAGCCGGGACAGACCGCGTTGGCCCGCACGCCATGGGGCCCGTAGTCGACCGCCAGCGACCGGGTCAGCATCGTCAGACCGGCCTTCGATACGCAGTACGACGCCCATCCAGGCCCCACCAACAGAGCGTTGATGGAGGCGATGTTGACGATCGCCCCCTCTCGCTCGATCAGGTGCGGCAGCGCCTCCCGGCAGATCAGGAACGCCCCCGTCAGGTTGGCGCGAAGCGTCGAATCCCACCCCTCGGCCGTCTCCTCGAGCACGGGTGCGCTGTCGCCGACGCCCGCGTTGTTGACCACGATGTCAAGGCCTCCGAACCGGGAGACCGCCGCCGCCACGGCAGACTGAACGGCCGTCTCGTCGGCCACGTCGGCCGACACGGCGAGCGCCTCGCCGCCGGCCGCCTCGACGGCGGCCGCGACCCGCTCGATCGGCTCCAACCGGCGCCCGAGCACCGCGATCGCGCATCCCTCAGCGGCCAGCCGGTGGGCGACCGCCTCGCCGATGCCGGTCCCGCCCCCCGTCACGAGCGCGACCCTGCTCACGAGGCCACCGCCCCGCCCGCTTCGTCCCGCAACCTGTACCCGATCCCGGTCAGCGTCTCGATCGTCCTTCGCGGCACCCCATGGCTCTCGAGCTTATCCCGGAGCCGCCCCATGTGCGTGCGGAGGAGCTGCGTCTCGGTCGCGTATCCGGGTCCCCACACGCTGCGCAGCAGCATCTGGTGGGTCAGCGGGCGGCCGTCCGCCAGGGCGAGCTGCTTCAGCAGGTCGAATTCGGTCGGCGTCAGGTGCACCTCGTCGCCGCCGTTGACGGTGACCAGCCGGTGGGGCAGGTCGACCGCGAGCGGCCCGACCTCGATCACCTGGTCGGCCGGCACTGAGCCCTCGGATCGGCGCAGCAGTGCCCGCACGCGCGCCAGCAGCTCCCCGATGCCGAACGGCTTGGTCAGGTAGTCGTCCGCGCCGGCGTCGAGCGCGCGGATCTTGTCGCGCTCCTCGCCGACTGCCGAGATCAGCAGGATCGGAGCCGTCAGCCAGTCGCGAAGCTGGGTGCACACGTCGGCGCCGTCGGCGTCGGGCAGCATCAGGTCGAGGATCACCAGGTCGGGCGGAGTCAGCGCGGCGGCGGTCAGCGCCTCCGCGCCGTCCGTCGCCACCGCCACCCGGTAGCCGGCCTTCGTCAGCGTCACCTCGAGCGCGCGGCGGATCGGCCGCTCGTCGTCGACGACCAGGATGCGAGGCCCGTCGCTCACGCCTGCTCCTGGGGATCGCGCGGAACGCCGAGCACGAAGCGGCTGCCCCGGCCCGGCTCCGACGTCACCGTCAGCGTGCAGCCGTTGGCAACCGCCAGTCCCATGGCGACCGCCAGCCCGAGGCCTGACCCGGGCACGCCGGCGTGCGACCGGGAGCGGTAGAACGGCTCGAAGATCGTGGTCAGATCCTCGGCCGGGATGCCGCAGCCGGCATCGGCGACCGCCATGTCGACCGTTGCCGGGGTCTCCTCGATGGACACCGTCACGACCGATTCGGCCGGAGAGAACTTGAGCGCGTTCTCGATCAGGTTGACCAGCACCCGCTTCAGCTGCGGCTCGTCCCCGCGCACCAGCGGCAGATCGTGGCCAACCGCCAGCGTGACGCGCGACTCCTCCTCGCCGGTCACCGACTCCTCGATCGCCGCCTCGGCCAGCTCGCGGGGGTCGATCCAGTCGGCCGCGGGCTCGAGCGCGCCCGCGGTCAGCCGGGACAGGTCGAGCAGGTCGTCGATCATCCGGCTCATGCGGTCGCTCTGCTCGCTGATCGTCTGCAGTAGCTCGCGGTCGTCCTCATCCAGGTCGGCATAGCGCAGCCCGCCGGCTGCGGTGGTGATCGCCATCAGCGGCGAGCGCAGGTCGTGCGAGACCGCGCGCAGGAGGGCCGTCTTCAGCTCGTTGGAACGGGCCAACGCCTCGGCGTGAACCTGCTGGCCGCGGCGGCGCTCCCGCTCCTCGCCGAGCACGATCAGGCTGGCCAGGCTCCTGCCGACCCGCTCGGCCGGAGCCGACTGGGCGACGTCCGGCGGGCCGCCCACCAACCGCAGCTCGCCGACCAGCCGCCCGCTCAGCTCGAGCAGGACGCCGTCCGGGTGAGCCTGCTCGCGATCCCGCGTGATGATGCCGTCCGAGGCGCCGAGCGCCTGGGCTGCCTCCCGGGCCAGCTCGGGCAGGACGCTCTCCAGGTCGGGCGCCTCCGCCACCAGCGTGGCAAACCGCTCGCCCAGCCGCGCCTCGGTCGCCCGCTGTGCCGCCTCGTCTCGGTTGCTGCGCTCGCGGGCTGCCAGATCGCTGGTGACCACCGCGGTGACTGCGAAGGCGGCAAGGGCGAGCCAGTCTCCGGAGGAGTCGATCACCAGCGTGTGCGCCGGGGGCAGGAAGAAGAAGTTGAACGCAAACGCCGACAGAAGGCTCGTGGCCAGCCCCCACCAGAGCCCGTACAGCGAGGACGCGGCCAGGACGGCGACCAGGTAGAAGACGCCTGCGCTGTCGACCGGGACGTGGGGCGTGAGCACGTTCACGACCAGGGTCGACACGGCGACCATCCCGACGGTCAGCCCGAGTGCCGCCAGCCGCGACGCGCGCAGGCGCCGCGCGGTCTGGAGTCCCCATTCGCGAGCGGGACTGGCCGGATGGTCGAGTTGCCCTGTTGCCATGATCACATTGTGTCAGGCGGCGAGGCCGCATCCGGTGCGCGATCTAGGATCCGCCGACCGATGGACGTCGCCGGATTCCTGGCCTGGGCGGGTGTCGGCCTGGCGCTCAGCGTGACGGTGCTCTCCGCCGGGTCATTCGCACCGCTGCTGATCGTCACGGTGCCCGCCACGCTCGGCCTGGCGATCTACGTCTACCGCCGCTTCCGGCTGACCGCAGCCACGTTCGGGATCGGCCCGGGGTTCGCCGTGGTCTGGCTCGTTCTGGCCTACGCGAACCGGCACGGTCCCGGCCTCCACTGCCATCTGGTGGGCACGCCGCCCAACGCAGCAAACGAGTGCAAGCACGAGCGCGACCCCGCACCGTTCCTGCTCGCAGGGATCGCCCTGTGCCTGGTCGGACTGGGCTGGCCGGCCGCTCGGCTGCTTCGACGGTAGAGACGGAGAGGGCGGGATTCGAACCCGCGAAGCAGGTTGCACCCGCTTACGCGATTTCCAGTCGCGCTCCTTAAGCCAACTCGGACACCTCTCCTGGAAGCGTCCAGTATGCCACCGGCGCCTCGGCGGAGGCGAGCCGGCAGTTCGTCAGAGGCCCCGCACCCTGTAGGCGTTGACGATCGTCTGCCGCACGGAGCGGCCGCCGGCGTCGCGTGCGATGACGCGCAGCGTGGCCGACGCCGATGGCTGGTTCTGCACCCGGTAGCTGCACTGGCCGGCCGATGCGCACCGCGTCGGGGCGAGCGTCTTCCACGACTTTGCGTTGTCCCACGAAAACTGGACCTGCAGCGACGTGATCGGCCGCGCGGCGGCGTCCGGCGGCATCCGCACACCGACGTTGAACGCATAGCCGCCGGGGGGCGCCGTCTCCAGATTCGACAACGGAAGGTCGTAGTCGACGATCAGAAGCGGGAGCACCACGATGCCCGAGGCAGGCCTGCGCGAGCTGAAGGTCCAGCTCGTCAGGGTGTGCGTCGAGCGCTGCCAGAACGGGGTCTTGCGGTGAGTTTCGTACACCAGCCGGTAGCTGTGGCGGCTGCTGGGGAAGTCGCCCCACAACCACAGCGGGTCGTCGCCGGTCATCACCAGCTGGCCGTCCTGGTAGACCTTGCCGGCGAACTCGTTCAGGAACAGCGACGAGCCGGCATGGCCTGCATCGTCGGTCCACTGCGGCATGTACATGTAGATCGTGTCGCCGTCGCGGTGGGGGACGGCGTCGTCGCCCATGGCCGACAGGTAGGGCGAGTCGCTCGACCCGATAGGCCCGCCGAACCACGTGTCCGGCCGCCGCTCGCCTGCGGTGACGGCGATCCGCGGCGCCCACATCTCGGCGACCGAGCCGCCCTGCACCGTGATCATGTCGACTGATCGCTCCCACTGCGAGCCGGGGCTGACGTAGTGGGTGACCGTGCTCGGCACCGCAACCGGCCGGGTCATTCCGTACGCGGCGTCGTCGCGTCCGGGAGCCCAGCCGATCAGCATCTCCATCGCGTGCAGCCCGTCGGCGGTGGTGCCGCCCATCGAGTCGTAGTGCTCGACCAGGCGCGCCAGCCCGGAGTCGCGGCCTTCGGTGACCCATCCCGCCGGCACGCGGTCCTGCCAGGTGTCGGCAAGGTCGTAGATGTAGGACGGCGAGCGGACGCTCTGCAGCCAGAACCTGCCGGGAGTGGGCAGGTCCGCGACTGCTGCCGGACGAGCTTCGAACACCGGGACAGGCGCCGGCACGGCCAGCGTGCCGGCGCAGGTCGATCCGGGGCCGGGGTAGACGATGATCGCCCGCGCCCCGGCCGCATGCAGCGCGGCCACAGCGGCGTCCAGCGGTGTGCAGTCGCCTTCCAGCAGCGCGACGGCGCCCTGCAGGCCATGTTGCCGAGGCGCCGCCGACGAGCCTGCATCGAGGATGCGGAACCGGCCCGAGATCGGTGGCACCGACGCCGCCCATGCAGGCGTGTCGCCTGACGGGACGACGCGGAGCGCCACCGGTGCGTCTGCCCCACCGGCGAGCACCGCGTCCGGCTGGGTCAGCAGCCAGTTGATCCGCGAGTCGACACTGCCATCCGCCGGGTTGCGAAGCGGCTGGGCGTAGAGCCGGTCCATGCTGCCGGTGATGGTGTAGCCCGAGAACCCTGCATCTCCGTTCCAGTCGATCGTCAGGTTGACGCCGTCACGCAGCACCGGCCGCCGGACGTCGTAGGTGAACAGCCTCGCGCGAGCCTCGTTGAGGGTTACAGCCGTATTGGCAGAGACGTCCACCGCCTGGTCGAAGCTGACAACGCCCTCGCTGTCGCCGTCAGAGGCGTTGCCGAAGCTGAGGGAGCTGACGCTGTAGGCGCCGGGAGGCACCCGGAAGGTGGTCGTCTGCGGACCGTCGCCGGCCAGCGCCCGTTGCTCGAAGCTGCCGTTCTGCAGTCCGACGATCGCCACCTGGTGCGTCTCGTTCTGGCTGCCGGGCCGTGGCCTGACCGTCACCGTGACGTCGTAGTGCTCGCTCTCGAGGTCGGCCCCGAAGGCTGTGCGAATCACCTGGCCTCCGCCCGCCGGCCGCGCGGTCAGGAGACCCGAGTCCTCTCCGATCCCGGCGACTGCTGGGTCGAACGTGAGATCGGCCGACGCCTGACCGCCGGCGGGGACCCTGAGCCTGGTGGCCGAAAGGCTGACGCCGGGCGCCGGGGTGAGGGCCAGCCTCAGCGTGACCGGGACATCGCCGGTGTTGGTGTAGGTCACCGGCCTTGACTCCGGTAGGTCGCCGGTGTGCGGCCACGGGAACCATCCAAGACCGATCGAGGGCGTCGCCAGCACCGTCTCGTGCGTCGCCTGCTCGACGTCGATGCGGCCGGTGCCCGTGTCGAACGGCGTGGCGTTGGCGATCCTGTCCGTGCTCTCGACGATGGCGTCCTTGAGCTGGACACCGTCCCAGCCAGGGTGCTCCTGCTTGAGGATCGCCGCCTCGCCCGCGACCTGGGGAGTCGCCATCGACGTTCCCGAGAGGGCCGTGTAGTACTGGTCGACGGGCGCGCCCAGCGAGGTGCCGGCGGCGCGAGCCGCGACGATGTCGACTCCCGGGGCGGTCACGTCCGGCTTCAGGCCGCCGTCGCCCAGCCGCGGGCCGCGGCTCGAGAAGTAGGCCAGCGTGTCGGTCGAGTCGACGGCGCCGACCGTCAGCGCATCGGCGGCGGATCCGGGCGAGGTGATCGTGCCCGGATCGCTGCCGATGTTGCCTGCCGCGATCACGAACAGCGACGTCGAGCTCTCCGACAGCTCGTCGACGGCCTGGCTGAGCGGATCCGAGTCCTGGCCGGGGGCGTCACCGCCCAGGCTCATGCTAATCACGTCGGCGTGATGGTCGACCGCCCACTGCATGCCGGCCAGCACCTGGGAGTCCTCGCCGGTGCCGGTGTCGTCCAGCACCTTTCCGATCAACAGTCTGGTCCCGGGCGCGACGCCGCCGTGCACGCCGTCCGAGGCGGCGCCGGTCCCGGCGATGATCGAAGCCACATGGGTGCCGTGGCCGTTGCCGTCGGTCACCGTGGGGTTGGTACTGAAGTTGGCGGTGTCGGCGACGACGCCCTGCAAGTCCGGATGGGTCGGGTCGTAGCCGGTGTCAAGGACGGCAACGGTGGTCCCGGTCCCGGTGTACCCCGCTGCCCAGGCCTCGGGTGCATGGATCTGCTCGACGTTGGGGTCGACGAGGGCATGAACACGGCCGTCGAGGTCGATCCGCGTTGCGCCGTCAGCCAGCCGCGAACCGTCGGTTACGGCGTCCCAGAACGCGCGCGCGTGGCGCTTGTCTGCGGCGTAGGCGGCCATGCCGAGCAGGGGAAGGGTGGCCGTGGTCGCGGCATGGGGCAGCACTGTCCCCCGGGCGCGGAGCGCCGCCACGCCACCGTGCCCGTAGTCGACGATCACCGGAAGCGTCGAGCGGTGGGCATCGTCGTAGCCCTGCCGGATCAGCCCCGTGACGTCGAACAGCCGCTGGTCGAGCCGCCCAGCGGCGAGCAGCGGCAGCGCACGGGCAGGCGTTACGTACAGATGGCCGTCGGCCCGCGTGATCGCGGCCTCAGGGATGCGGCCGTCGGGCCCGGGCTCGAGTGACACCGCCTGCCGGCCATCAGCGCTGGTGGTGACGTCGACGACGTCGCCTGTGATCAGCGTCACCGTGACGCGGTGGGGACCCGGGAGCGCCGTCTGCGCAGTCCGTGCCGGCGATGCCGAAGCGGTCGCCAGCGCCAGCAGGACGATCGCGAGCAGGGGCGGCGCGGCGCGGCGCAGTCGGCGTCGAGGCATGGTCACCTTCTGGTCGGTGGCAGGTGGCGATATGAGGCGATTCGCCGGCGTCCATGCCGGCTCCCCGCTGGTCACAGGTGCGCCACGGTACCACGCGAGGTCGAGCTTGCGCCTCGACGGCCGATATCTCCCGGTCGTGCTGGACGATGTGCAATGCGAGCGGCCGCCGCCTCGTGGTGCCGACTTGCCTGATCGGAGCCGACGCGACAGACTGTGCGCTCCGACATTCGCAGAATCCACGAATCGAGGCCCCGCATGTCCGACGCGCGTATCGAGATCTTCCGGCGAGTACCGCTCTTCGATGGTTTGTCCGACAAGGAACTGACCGCCGTCGCAGGTGCCGCCAAGGAACGACGCTTCGACACGGGCGACGTGGTGGTCGGAGAGGGCGAGGGGGGTGTCGGGTTCTTCGTGATCGCCGACGGCAGCGCCCGGGTCGAGACCCACGGCGCGCGGCGGGCGACCCTCGGCCCCGGCGACTCCTTCGGCGAGGTGGCGCTGCTCGACGAGGGCGGGAGGCGGACGGCGACGGTGGTCGCCGAGTCCCCGCTCGGCGTGCTCGGACTGACCGCCTGGCAGTTCACGCCGCTGCTGGAGCAGTACCCATCGATCGCGATCAAGCTGGCGAAGGTGCTCGCGCGGCGGCTGCGCGAGGCCGAGGACCGCGCCGCAACCTGACCGCCGGCCCGAGGCGCCGGTGGTAGCATCTCGCGCGACCGTGCTAAGCGGGGAGCTAGCGGTTCCCTGTACCGGCAATCCGCTCTAGCCGGGCCGAATTCCCACCCTGAGGGGTGAAGCGTTCGGAAATAGGGTCCGCACGTTCGGTGTTGATCGCCAGGTCCCACGCAACGGAAGCTTGTGAACCGCGTCAGGTCCGGAAGGAAGCAGCGCTAAGCAACGTCCTCTGGGTGCCGTGGGTTAGCCTGGCAGGAGCCTGCGGTGTGGGCACCGTCCGGGTGCGACATCTCGAAGGGGGGTGCACGGTCGCTTCTACCCCGCCGCTTCTCCCCCCGCCCATCCGGGCGGGGAGAGCCGCCCGGTAAGCTTCCCTGGTGCCCGCCCTCTACCGCACCCATCGCCCGCTCACCTTCGACCAGGTGGTCGGCCAGCAACACGTTGTGCGGACGCTGAAGAACGCGATCGAGCTCGACCGCGTCGCCCACGCCTACCTGTTCGCGGGGCCGCGCGGCACGGGCAAGACGTCGATGGCCAAGATCCTGGCCAAGTCGATCAACTGCGTGCACGGGCCCACCGTGACCCCATGCCTGGAGTGCGAGTCGTGCCGCTCCATCCACGACGCGACGTCGATCGATGTGATCGAGATGGACGCGGCGAGCAACCGCGGCATCGACGACATGCGCGAGATCCGCGACCGGGTGGCGATGCGGCCGGCTCAGGGGCGGCGCAAGGTGTACATCATCGACGAGGCGCACATGCTGACCAAGGAGGCCTCCAACGCGGTCCTGAAGACGCTGGAGGAGCCGCCCGACCACGTCGTGTTCGTGCTCTGCACGACCGAGATGCAGGCGATGCTGCCGACGATCCGCAGCCGCTGCCAGCGCTTTTCGTTCTTCCGGCCGACCGTCTCGGAGCTGACCGAGGTGCTGCAGCGGATCTCTGCCGCCGAGTCGATCCAGCTCGACGGCGCCGCCACCCAGCTGATCGCGAGGGCGGCTGCCGGCAGCTTCCGCGACGGGGTGTCGACGCTCGACCAGCTGGCCACAGCGACGGCGGGCAACGTGACAGCCGCCGACGTCCGCCAGCTGCTGGGATCTGCGGACGAGCAGACGCTGCTGCAGGCATTCGACCTGATCGCAGCCGGCGACGCCGCAGGCAGCCTGCGCCTGATCGACGAGCAGGCCGACAGCGGCGTCGACCTCGCCAGCCTGACGACCGCACTGGTCGGCCACGCCCGGGCGCTGTTCCTGACCCAGCAGCTGGGCGATCCTCCGGCAGAGCTGGGGCTGACCGCCGACGAGCAGGAGCGGCTCCGCGACCAGGCCGAGCGGGTGACCCCGACCACGGTGCACCGGTTCATCGACCTCCTGCGCGCCACGCTCGACGAGATCCGTGAGGGCGCCGACCCGAGGCTCCCACTCGAGCTCGCCTTCGTGCGCACCTGCCGGCCGCAGACCGAGCTGTCGGTGGAGGCGCTGGCCCAGCGGCTGGAGCGCCTGGAGGCCGGAGCGCCGACCGCGCCCGCCGCACCCGCGCCGCCGGCCCGACCTGCAGCCTCTCCGCCGGCCGCCCCCGAGCCCGCCGCAGTCGCTCCCACCGCCAAGCCGGCAGAGGTCGAGCCCGAGCCGGCCGAACCGGCGCCTCCGCCGCCACCGCCGGCACCCGCCGCCGCGGCCGGCGGGTCGGAGCAGCGCTGGGCGGACGTCGTGGTGCCCGAGATCCAGCGCCGCAACGCACCGCTCCACTCATTGATCGGCTTCGTCAACGTCGTCAGCTGGGACGAGAGCGAGCTGGTGCTCGGCCTGCCCAAGGCCCGCGGCGCGTTTCGCCCGATGATCGACAGCGAGGCGAATCGCACGCTGATCGGCGAGGTCGCCGGCCAGGCCACGGGCGGCGCGCCGCCGCGCGTGCGGGTGGTCGTCGACACCAACGGCAGCGCCGCAGGAGAGCCGCCGCCGGCTCAGACCGACGAGCCCGATGCCCTCAGCGAGGACGAGGTCGTGTCCCGCCTCAAGGAAGAGTTCAACGCGATGGAGGAGACCCGGTGAGCATGGATCCCAACAAGATGATGGCCCAGCTGGGCAAGATGCAGCAGCAGATGGAGGCCGCGCAGGAGGAGCTCAAGACCCAGGTCGTCGAGCACAGCGCAGGCGGCGGAGCGGTGACCGTGAAGGCGTCCGGCGCGCTCGAGATCATCGACATCAGGATCAAGCCCGAGGCGATCGACCCCGACGACCCGGAGATGCTCCAGGATCTCCTGGTGTCGGCCGTCAACGGAGCGCTGGCCGCGGCGCAGTCGCTGCAGCAACAGAAGATGATGGGCCAGCTCGGAGGCCTCGGCCTGCCCGGCATGTAGCGGGCCTGACAACCGCCCTTGTACTCCCCCTCCGTCGACAACCTGATCACGCAGCTTGCGCGGCTCCCGGGTGTGGGCCGGCGCACCGCGCAGCGGCTGGCGTTCTTCCTCCTGCGCTCCGACGCCGACCAGGCGATGGCGCTCGCCGATGCGATCCGCGAGGTCAAGGAGCGGATCACCTTCTGTCCAGAGTGCTTCAACCTGGCCGAGGGCGACCTGTGCCCGATCTGCCAGGACGCCCGGCGTGATCGCAGCCTGATCTGCGTGGTCGAGGACCCGTCCGACATCGTGGCGCTCGAGCGGACGCACGAGTTCCGCGGCGTCTACCACGTGCTCGGCGGCGCGCTCTCGCCGATCGACGGCGTCGACCCCGAGCACCTGCGGATCACCGAGCTCTCCGACCGGGTTGCCCGAAACGGCGTCAGCGAGGTCGTGCTGGCAACCAACCCGACGATGACCGGCGAGGCAACGGCCGTCTACATCGCCGACCGGCTGCGCGACCGCTGTCGCGTAACCCGGCTGGCAAGCGGCCTGCCGGTTGGCGGCGACCTCGAGTACGCCGACGAGGTGACGCTGGGTCGCGCGCTCGCCGGACGCCGCGAGATGTAGCCTGGGCCGGTGCATCGCTACAGCGACGAGACGGAGCGCCTGGCGCGCCTGATCATGGGGGTCGCGCTCGACCGGCTGCGGATGGAGCCCCCACTCGACGGCCCACGGCCGCCGGACGAGCTCGCGAGGCGGGCCGGAGCCACGATCACGCCGCAGGGTCTCGGCGGCGAGTCGGCCCTGGGCATCTGGAACGACATCCTGGCGCCGGCGACGATGTCGGTCGACCACCCTCGGTACCTGGCGTTCATCCCTGGCGCACCGACCGAGGAGTCGACCATCTTCGACCTCCTGGTCGGCGTCTCGTCGATCTACGGCGGCAGCTGGCTCGAGAGCTCCGGCGCCGTCTACGCCGAGAACCAGGCGCTGCGCTGGCTGGCCGACCTGGCAGGCCTGCCCGCGGCGGCCGGCGGCTGCTTCGTCCCCGGCGGCACGCTGGGCAACCTCTCGGCACTGGTGACAGCCCGCGACGCCGCGATCCAGCGGCTGGGCGGCGCGCGTCCGGAGCGGTTCCGGGTGGCCGTCACCGCCGAGACGCACTCGTCCGTCATCTACGCGGTCGAGAAGGTGATGGACGCCGAGGTGCTCGCGGTGCCCGGCGACGAGCGAGGCCGGATGACCGGCGAGGCGCTGGCCGAAACCTTCCGCTCCGAGGGCACGCGCGGGGTGTTCGCGGTCGTTGCCACCGCAGGCACCACGAACCTGGGGATCGTGGACGACCTGGCCGGTGTCGCCGCGGTCTGCAAGGAGCACGGCATCTGGATGCACGTCGACGGCGCCTACGGGGGCGCGGCGCTGGCGGCGCCGTCCGTGCGCTACCTGTTCGACGGCATCGAGCACGCCGACAGCTTCATCGTCGATCCGCACAAGTGGCTGTTCGCGCCGTTCGACTGCTGCGCGCTGCTCTACCGAGAGCCGGAGCTCGCCCGTCACGCCCACACCCAGCACGCCGGGTACCTCGACCCGATTGCGACCACCGACGAGTGGAATCCGTCCGACTACGCCGTCCAGCTCTCACGCCGGGCCCGCGGCCTGCCCTTCTGGTTCTCTCTGGCGGTCAACGGCACGGATGCCTACCGGGACGCGATCGAGTCGACGCTGGCGGTCGCCCGCGCAGGCGCCCAGGAGATCCGCCGGCGGCCGAATGTCGAGCTGCTGGTCGAACCGGAGCTGTCGGTGCTGGTGTTCCGGCGCACCGGCTGGGCGGCCGAGGACTACAAGCGCTGGAGCATGCGCCTGCTCGCCGAGGGCTACGCCTTTGTGACGCCGACGACCCACCGCGGGGAGACCTGCACGCGGTTTGCGATCGTCAATCCGCGGACGACCGCGTCGGACCTGAGCGGAATCCTGGCCACCATGGACTAGAGACCCACTGGCGGGGTGTCTACCGGAGCCGCTCGGTAAACTTCCGCCATGGAAGCCGCTTCGCAGGCCACCAGTGCCGTGCCCGCCGGCCGGGTCATGGTGATGAAGTTCGGAGGGTCGTCGGTCGCCGACGCCGCTAAGATCCGCCGTGTTGCGGAGCGGCTGGTGTCCGTGCACGAGACCGGCCGGCCCGTTGTCGGGGTGGTCTCGGCGATGGGCAAGACCACCGACCAGCTGGTTGCCCTGGCCGGCGAGGTTTCGCAGCGGCCGCACCCCCGCGAGATGGACATGCTGCTCTCGACCGGCGAGCGGATCTCGGCCGCGCTGTGTGCGATGGCGATCGAGGATCTCGGCCACCACGCCGTCTCGCTGACCGGCTCCCAGGCGGGGATCGTCACCGACACCGTCCACACCAAGGCCAAGATCGTGGAGATCCGGCCTCGCCGCATCGAGCAGGCGCTCGCCGAGAACCGGATCGTGCTGGTGGCCGGCTTCCAGGGCGTCTCCACTGAACTGGACGTGACGACGCTCGGCCGCGGCGGCTCCGACACCACCGCCGTGGCGCTGGCAGCGGCGCTGGGCGGCGACTGCGAGATCTACACCGACGTCGACGGTGTGTTCACCGCCGATCCGCGGATCGTGCCCACCGCGCGCAAGCTGGACGCCGTCTCCCCGCTGGAGATGCTTGAGATGGCCGGCAGCGGGGCAAAGGTGCTTCAACTGCGGTCAGTCGAGTTCGCCCGTAACCACGGCGTGCCAGTCCACGTACGCTCGACGTTCTCGGACGCCCCGGGAACCTGGATTCGAGAGGACCCATCCATGGAGGACGCGATCATCTCCGGCATCACGCACACGACCGACGAGGCGTACGTGACGCTGACCGACGTACCGGACAAGCCGGGAACGGCCGCCAGCATCTTCAACGCCGTCGCCGCGGCCCACATCAACGTCGACACGATCATCCAGAACGCCGTCACCCACGGCGACGCCGACGTCACCTTCTCGATCCCGGCCGACGACCTGCGCCTGATGACCGACACCATCGAGGTTCTGTGCCGCGACCTCGGCCTGCACTGGCGGGTCGACGAGGGCGCCGGGAAGGTGAGCCTGATCGGGGCCGGAATGAAGAGCCACCCGGGCGTGGCGGCCAAGATGTTCCAGACGCTCGCCGAGCACGGGGTCAACGTCCGCATGATCGCAACCTCCCCGATCAAGGTGTCGTGTGTGATCGCCCGCGAGAAGGTGCCGGAGGCGGTCGCCGCCCTGCACGACGCCTTCGCCGCCGAGCTCGACCTCTCGCACCGAGCGGCCCATGCGTGATCTCCGCGTCGCAGTCGTTGGCGCCACCGGCGTTGTCGGTCCGGAGGTGCTGTCGATCCTGCACGAACGGGAGTTCCCGGCAGCGGAGGTGGTGCCGTTCGCGTCGGCGCGCTCCGCGGGCACCCGGGTCGCGTTCGGAGACGACCAGCTCGAGGTGCGCGAGCTGACGGCGAACGCGCTGGCCGGCTTCGACCTGGCGCTGTTCTCGGCCGGAGGCGGAACCTCCAAGCAGTTCGCGCCCGAGGCAGTGCGCCGGGGCGTCGTGGTGGTCGACAAGTCCGGCGCGTTCCGGATGCACCCCCAGGTGCCGCTGGTCGTCCCCGAGGTCAACAGGGACGCCCTTGCCGGTCACGGCGGGATCGTGTCCAACCCCAACTGTTCCACGATCCAGCTGGTGGTCGCCCTCGCCCCGATCCACCGTCAGGCGCGGATCACGCACATGACGATCGCGACCTATCAGGCCGTTTCGGGGTCCGGCGCGCGGGCGGTCGAGGAGCTCCGGGAGCAGTCCCGGGCGCTGCTTGCAGGCGAGGCCGCCCAATCAGAGGTGTACCCTCACCAGATCGCGTTCAACGCTCTTCCCCACTGCGATTCCTTCGAGGGCGACGAGACCACCGAGGAGACCAAGCTCGTGAACGAGACGCGCAAGATCTTCGCTGACGGCTCGATCGCGATCTCGGCAACCTGCGTGCGAGTGCCGGTCTGGCGATCCCACTCCGAGGCCGTGTGGATCGAGACCGAGCAGGAGATCTCGCCGGACGAAGTGCGGGAGCTCCTCGAGCATTCGCCGGGGCTGCGCGTCGTCGACGACCCCGCCTCGGCGAGCTATCCGATGCCCAGCGAGGCAGCCGGCCGGGACGACGTCCTGGTCGGCCGCATCCGCAGGGACAGGTCACGGAGGAACGGCATCGCCCTCTGGGTGGTGGCCGACAACCTGCGCAAGGGCGCCGCGCTGAACGGCGTCCAGATCGCCGAGGCCCTGGCCGAGGGCGACCTGATCCGTGTCCCCGAGCAGGCGGCCGTCGCGTGAGGGGACATTCGGGAGGGCATCTGTGCCCGGTCTGCATCCGCGCCACCGGCGGCGGCAGGTGTGTCGAGCACGGCCCCTGGAAGTCCCACCAGATGCTGACCGGCGGCGACCGGCGGCGGCTGGCCCGCGAGGAGTGGCAGCCCTACGAGCCCGCGGTGCACGCCTGTCCCCGCTGCCTGGGAGACGTCACCGAGACCCGGTCGGGGTGGGAGTGCGTCGACCACGGCCACACCCGTGACCCGCACGGCCCCTATGTCGTCGCCGAGTTGCTGTGCGCAACCGCACAGCGGGAGTCGGCGATCAGCCGGTCACTGCTTGCCCGCCGCCACCGCGCACGGGTGGAGCGGACGCGCAACCCGGTGGTGACCGTGCCGCCGCTGCCCAGCGTGGATCGCCTGGTCCGTGTCACCGCAGCCGCCGCCGTGGTCGCCGGCACGATCGCATACCTCGCCCACTAGATGTGGGCTTCGGCGATCGGCGTGGTGGTCGGCTTCGGCGATCCGCCCGCCGGCTCGACGGTCACGGCGATGACGTCGCCATTGTGTCCCTGCTCGCGCAGCGTGAACCCGTTCGAGGCGGTGCTGAAGGTGCCCGCAGGCAGGGCGGTGCCCGCCGGCGTGATGACCCAGGCCTCGTAGGTCTTGCCCGACGGCGGCGCGGACGGGCTGGCGAAGATCTTCACCGTCCCGGACGGCTGGGCGACCACGTTCCCGAACCCTGCCATGGTCGCCGTGCGGTCGTTCGACAGCGAGCTGTGCAGCGAGTTGATGTCGCTTCGCAGGGCGATGTTCCAGACCAGCAACGCGGCCACGACGACGGCCAGCGCAGGCACCGCAATCGCCGCCGAGCGCGGCCAGGCCGCAAACCACCGCCGGGACCGCGCACGCTCGGCCGGCCGCACGACGGGCGCCGTCACCACGGGCTCGACCGCCGCCAGGATCCGGTTCCGCAGCTCCGGGGGCGGGGCGGCCTGCGGCACCGACAGTGCAAGGCCGGCCGCAACCGACCGGTACTCGGCGAGCTGCATGCGGCACTGCGGGCACTCGGCGAGATGCTGCTCCGCAGCCTCTGCCGCGTCAGCGTCGAGCCCGTCCAGGGCGTGCGCAGCGATCAGCTCGTCGAGGTGTTCCACTCATCCTCCGGGTGTACGCCGGCTGCCGCGAGCGCGTCGCGGAGCTGCTTCATTGCCGCAAAGGTGCGGCTCTTGACGGTGCCGATGGGAAGCGCCAGCCGTTCGGCCAGCTCGGACTGGGAGTAGCCCGCAAAGTACGCCAGCTCGATCACCTCGCGCTGCTGATCGGGCAGGGTGCGAAGTGCGGCGCGGACCTGCTCACCGGCAACGCTGATCCATGCCTGTTCGTCCACCGGGACTGCCGGATCGACCCCGTCCCGTGACTCGTCGATGGGATCCGCCCGCCGGCGGTGTTCGCGCCGTACGACGTCGACCGCTCGGTGATGAGTGACGGTGAGGATCCAGCTCGATGGTTGTCCACGATTCGCATCAAAGGTCGCAGCCTGGTTCCACACGACCAGAAAGGCATCCTGCACGACGTCGGCCGCCAGCTCGCGGTCGCGGACGACGCGGAGCGCGAGCGAGTACGCCGCCTGTCCGAACCGGTCGTAGAGGCGGGCGAATGCATCCCGGTCGCCGCGCGCGATCAGCGCCAGGAGAGCGTGGTCCGAGAGGTGTTCGTTCTGCCCCTCTGACCGTGTGGTGTCGTCGCTCATTCGCCCCAGGTGAACAGATGGTTCAAGGTGCGCCGGCCGGCGCCGGGCTGACCACGGCGAGCCGCTCGCGCAACGCCTGCAGCGCAGAGCGCTCGGGAGCGGTCTCGATCGCCCGCAGATCGAGCCTCGCCAGCTCGATCCTACCCGCGGTTCTGTGCGCCTGGAAGCCGAAGTCGTGAAGGAATCCGGCCGGGAAGATGGTGCGGTGGTTGAGGAACCGGCCCGCGAAGCTCTCGTCGCGCGGGTGCCGGTATCCGAACGTCTCCAGGGCGGCCACGCCGCGGTCACGGCACTCACCGATCGTGGCCAGGAACAGGCTCTGCAGCACCCAGGGCGTGTAGACGTCGGTCAGGTAGGCACAGGTGATCAGCACCGCATCGCGGCTGGGCGGTCCGGCGGGCATGGTGCGGGCGCGGGCAAAGCGGTCGGACGGCCCATACTGGATCAGGCCGATCACCTTGCCCTGGTCGTCGGCGTACAGCTTGCCCCAGGGGCCGAACTCGTCCTCGGTGTCGGCCGTCCAGCGGTCGCGGTCTGGGGGCCGCGTGCCCGGGCGGGACTGCCACCAGACGCACTCCCGGCAGGGCTCGGGCGCGTGCGGCGACGTGACACGGGTCAGGTGATCGACGCCGTTCACGCCGGCGGAGCGACGTCGTCGACGACCACCGCCACCTCCCCCGGCCGGAGGTCGATCATCGAGGCCAGGTACGCCCGCACCTGCCGGGTGACGTCCCGCGCCACGGTCGGGATGTGGGCGCCCCAGGCGGTGATCAGGTGCAGCTCGAGGTCGACCCGGACGCCGTCTCCCGAGACACGCACCCCTTTCGGCGCCCGTTCCGGGTCGATGGCGCCGCCCAGCGGCCCGCCGGCGATGCCCGCCACGCCGTCGACGTCGACCGCGGCGGCAGCGGCGTAGGTGGCGATCACGGCATGTGAGATGTGAGCCGAAGCCGAGGCGGAGTGCACCGACTCGACAGGCCCCGGCCCGGTGGGCTCGGTCATGGCAGCGAGTATAGAAGCGTCGGTCAGCTGGGAGAATTGCCCAGCCGGGCGAGGAAGCGGACAACCGCTCCCGAGTAAGCGATCGGGTCGTGATTCCAGGCCCGCACGTGCCCGACTCCGGGAAGCTCCACCAGTGTGACGCGATCCGGCCGGGCCGCGCGCAGGCGGCGGCTGGTGGCGACCGGCACGGTTGCGTCGGCCGACCCGTGGAAGACCAGCGCAGGGATCCGCAGCGCTCGCGCATGCCGGGTCTCGTCCAGGTCGTCCAGGCTGACGTCGATCTGGCGCTCGAGCTGGCGCAGCACCAGCATCGTGAGCGGGGCGGGGATCCGGCGCCTGCGGGCGGTCGCAGCCAGCGTGGCGTGCCAGTCGAGCAGCGGCGAGTCGAGCACCGCGCCGACGACCGCGTCGCCCTCGGGCGCGAGGCGGGCGAAGCGGAGCGCGAGCAGGCCGCCCATGCTGAGTCCGACCAGCACGAGCTCACGTGCCCCGGCGGCGAGCGCGAACCGGGCGGCCGCGGCGACGTCCTCCCACTCCGTGGCGCCGAGGTGGTAGCGCCCGTCGGAGGAGGGCGGGGCGTCCTCGTCGTTGCGGTACGTCGTCACGAGCGCCGTGAGCCCCGCCGCGTGCAGCGCGGGGAGGATCCTCAGCGCCTCCGAACGGCTCGACCCGCGGCCGTGCACGACCAGCGCCCATCGATCGCCACCCGGCAGCAGCCAGGCCGGCATCGCTCCCAGCGGGCCGTCCACGACCACGTCCTCGTAGGGCAGGCCGTGCGCGTGCCGGGGGTTCAGGACGAACCCGTAGACGCTGACCGTGACGCCCTCTCCTGCGTGCAGGTCGCCGTCCCGGCGCACGAGATTGCGCACAACGGCCTCCCGGGTGCAGCGTAGGACGCGGGAGGTCTGTCCGTACCCAGCGCGGGCAACGATTCCGTACACCCCATCCTGCTCGGCATCCGGGTGCGCAGCGAACGTGATCGTGCGGTTGCCCACGTCGAGCACCGGCACCTCGTACAGCGCCGGGTAGCGCACCGGGTGGAGCACCTGGGCAGCCAGCCGCGTGTCGGGCCGCAGCCCTCCGGGCAGCGTTCCGCCGGCGGGCACGGCCTTCGCGGGAGCTCTAGCGGCCCGCCGCACCCTCGACGGACGCCAGGCGCAGCAGCGCCACCTCCGGGCGGGCCATCAGCCTGATTGGCACCAGGGTGGTGCCGGTGCCCCGCGACACCACGAGGGTGGTCGATCCGACTCGGTGCACGCCTTCCAGATACTTCCATTCAGTATGCGAGAGCCGGATCTTCCCCGCCGGTGAGGGCAGGCAGATCTGGCCGCCGTGCAGATGCCCCGCCAGCACCAACGAGCACGCGCCGGCGGGCAGGTCGTCGACGGCGTCGGGGAAGTGCGTGAGCAGGATGCGCAGCGCGTCGTCATCGCCGAACAGCTTCTCCGGCTCGGCGGTGCCGTTCATCCACGAGTCCGGCTCCATCCCGGCGATCTCGATCCTGGCGCCGTGCGTCTCGACGGTGACGGAGCGGTCGCGCAGCAGCTCGACGTCGGCCGCGCCCCAGTCGTCGATCACCTTTCCGCGAGAGAAGGGGTCGCGCGTGTCCCCGGTGTCGTGGTTCCCCAGCGTCGCGTACATCCCCAGCGGCGGCGCCAGCCGGGCGAGCTGTTCGATGACCGCCGCCTCGGCACGCGGGTGGGCAACGATGTCGCCGGTGATCGCCACCAGGTCTGGCTGCTCCTCGACTCCGAACGCAACCGCCTTGCGGAGGGCGCGCATGTTGAGTGAGGGCGAGCCGGCGTGGAAGTCCGACAGGTGGAGGATCGACAGCCCGTCCAGCGCCGGCGGCAGGCCTGCCACGGGAACAGTCAGCACGCGTCGCTGGATCCACTGCGACTCGAACACACCCCACGCCGTCAAGCCGGCACCGGCCACGGCCAGGGCGCCCACCGCCCGTCTACTGACCACGCACGCTGTCGATCTCGTCCTGCAGGCGCTTCCGCGCGGCGTCGATCCGCTCACGGAGCAGCTCGACACGGTCGCGGTCGGCGGGATGGCCGTTCCCCTCGCTCTCGACGGCTCCCCCTCGTGCCTTCAGCGCCCGGACCACGGCGAGCGCCGCGAGGGCGAGCAAGGCAACTCCAAACAGTCGGCGCACGGGAGGCAGTTTACCGCCTCTACACCACCGGGCCGTAACCCCCCAAGGACGTCAGCAGGCGGACCAGAGCCCGCGCCCGGCCAGGGCGGCCTGCCGCTCGAGGCCCGCCAGCTCCGCGGCATGCTCTGTGTTGGGGGCGAACGGAAAGGTGCGGGCGTAGCCGAGCCGCACCAGCCGCGCGTTCACAAACCGGTCGCGCCCGGACGCGAGATAGACGTATGCCAGGACCCGGCCGTAGCGGTCGTGATGCTCCTGGTCGTAGCGGAGCACGACGCGCCTGCCGGTGACCAGGCTCTTGGTGAAGTGCGACGCCTCGGGCCCGTAACACTGCACCGGCTTGCGCGGGTCGACCGTCTCCGGTGTGTCGATGCCCAGCAGGCGGACGTCCCACACCTTCCCCTCCGCGCTGACGAGGATGGTGTCCCCGTCCACGGCGCGCACGACGGTGCCGCCGCTCGGAAGCGGAGGTGGCCGGTGGCGCACGAAGGCGACCGCGGCCGGGAGCGCGACCGCGAGGGCGAGGAGCGGAACGAGGCGTGCGTAGCGCATGCCGGGAGTCTCCCGGCGGGCGCGTCAGGGGTGGGTCACGAGGCGTGGCGAATGTGTGGCGGATGCGCCGCGGCGAGCGTAACGGGCTCCAACCCGCGCGCCCGCACCGCCTCGACGATCGGCCCTACCGCCGCCGCGGTCGCCCGCCAGCAGCCCGGAGCGGAGTAGAAGTCCGAGTCGTGGAGCAGGACCACGTCGCCGGAGGCGAGGTCACGCGTGGCGTGGGCGGTGATCGAGGCGGGGGTTGCACCGCGCCGCCAGTCCCAGCCCCAGCACGACCAGCCCGTCAGGTCGAGCCCGCGGCGCCGGCAGAAGGCCATGGTCGCCAGGCTCATGGCGCCGAACGGGGAGCGCACCGCGCGCACCTCCGTGCCCGCGATCTGCTCGATCACATCACAGGCGTACGCCAGGTCCCGCCAGACGAAGGGTGGCGGCAGCAGGCAATGCGGCAGATGCCGGTCGCCGTGGCAGGCGACCTCGTGGCCGGCCGCAAGGATCTCGGCGACCAGGGACGGCCGGGCAACCGCCTGCCTGGCGACCAGGAAGAACGTCGCCCGGGCATCGGCCGCGGCCAGCTCGGCCAGCACGGCCGGCGTCCCCGAGGGATGCGGCCCGTCGTCGAACGTCAGTGCGACCCCGGCGCGGCCGTCAGAAAGTTGCGTCACCACCCCTGGGAAGCGGTGGCCGGGGAACACGGCGGCTGCGGGCGCCGCGTATGCGGCGAGCCCCGCCGCCAGCGTCAGCGGAAGACGTGCGACGGCAGCAGCCCCACGGTTCCGAAATCGAGCGGCGAATGCTCCGTAACGACCCAGCCCATCAGCAGGCACGACGCGAAGGCCACCGAGATCACCCGGCGCCGCGCGATCCACGACCGCGACCGGATGGACAGTCCTTCGAGGTGCGACGCTGCACCCGGGCGCTCGAACAGGGCCGAGGCCATTTCGATGGTGCTCAGCGCGGTCACGCTCCAGTAGTCCTCGTCGAGCAGCAGGCGGCGCAGCCCCTGATCGCCATCGGCAAGCACGATCGTGCCCTCGTTGGCCATGTGCCGGCTGTTGTCCTCGCCGTGGCCCGGGAGGGGATCGAACATGACGACCGGGAGGCCGGTGGAGAACGCCTCCAGGCAGGTGACGCCGCCGGCGTTCTGGATCAGGACGTCGCTGGCGTCCATCAGGTCGGGCATGCGGTCGGTGTAGCCGAGCACGCTGGTGTGGCTGAGGCGGTGGTCGGCCGCCATGTGCTTGCGCAGACCCTCGTTCTTGCCGGTGACGACGATCGCATGGAACCCGGGGAGCCCGTCGACCACGCGCGCGGCGCCCTCCAGGTTGCCGACGCCCCACGCGCCGCCGACGATCAGCACGACCTTCGAGGCGGCGGGAATCCCAAGCTCGGCGCGCACGCGCTCACGGGCGCCGGGGCCGGCGTTGAACCCGCACACCGGCGGCCGGATCAGCGCCACGCCGGGGACGTCGTGCCCCACCGCCAGGTTTGCGTCGAGGTCGGGATGCAGCCATCCAGGGTGGGGATCGAAATCGGTGATCAGTGTGGCGCAGGGCACGTTCAGGCGGCCGCGCCGGCGAAGGCCCGCCAGCGCCGCGGACACCAGCGGGTACGCCGAGACCACGTAGTCGCACTGCGACTCCTCGATCCGCTCGAGCAGCCGCTTGCCGCGGTGCCAGGAGAGCCACCAGCCGAGCAGCCGGATCAGGCGCGGGTGGCGGCTCATGCGGTACATCAGCCGCCACGACCAGGCGGCGTGGAGGATCTGGAACCGGTAGCCGTCGACCACGATCCTGGACAGCCCGAGCATCGCCAGGCCGTCGTCCACCTCCGCCTCGACGCCGTGCTCGGCAAGCTCATCCTGCACTGCTCGGGCCGCCGCGTCGTGACCCGCGCCGACGGGGGCCGAGAAGATGAGTGCACGCATTGGGGTGATCATATAGAGGGGGCCACGGCTGTCGTGACGGTCGGGATCGACGTTCCGGTGTATCGGCAGCGCGAGTGTCAGGTTCAACACAAACCTGCCGTCTCCCGCCAGGACAGGTTGGAAGCGGGTTTGGAAGAGGCTCTACGCGGCAGCGCGGTCGGGCGCCGCGGTGACCGCTTCCTGCACCGAGCCCCGGCGTAGCCAGCGGCACGCCACGACCCCGACCAGGCCCAGCAGCCCGGCCGCGAAGTAGGTGATCCGGGCCGCCGGAACGACCGACGGGACGTGGGCGCCGCTGTGCTCCGAAGCGTGCAGCGCAGCGTGTGAGAGCGACGCCGCGAAGACGGCTCCGGCGATCGCGATGCCGGTCCCCGACCCGACCTGTCGCGACAGCGGGATCGAGGACGTGGTCTGGCCCTCGCGGCCCTGTTCGCCGTCCTCGAGCACGACGGCGAACAGCGCGGGGCTGACGATGCCCATCCCCAGCCCGGCGAAGGCGTAGGCCAGAATCGGGACGACGACGGGCGCCGGGATCGCCATCACCAGCGTCGCCACTGCGACCAGCACGGTGCCCACGAGGACCTGATCGCTGGCGTCGGCGCCGACCCTGGCCGCTGTCATCGAGCCGGTCGTCCAGCCAAGCGTCGCGAGCACCAGCGCCAGCCCAACCACCCAGACCGAATGCCCGTACCCGACCTGAAGCTGGAGCGGCAGGTACGTCTCGGCCCCCATGAAGGCGGCACCTCCGGCGAAGGCGGCGACGTTCGCCGCCAGCGACCGGCTGCGGTGGGTGAAGACCGGTGCCGCGGTCCGGCGCTCCTGAATCACGAACAACGCCGCCGGCACCACGAACAGCAGGGCGAACAGCTGGTTGGGGACAAGGAGCGTGAGCACCGCCAGCCCAAGCAGGACCGGGCCAAGGATGTTCAGCGGCCGGGTCTCCTGCGGTGTGCGGGCCGGATGCTGGGCGAACGCCAGCCTGGCGGCCACCGCGACCACCGCGATCAGCGGCAGGTTGATCCAGAACACCCACCGCCACCCGACCGAGCCCGTCAGCAGCGCCCCCAGCGCCGGGCCGATCAGGGCCGAGACGCCCCACATGGCCGCGTTCAGGCCGAAGGCCCGCGGGCGGAGGGCGTCAGGGATGTACAGCGCGAACAGCCCGACCGGCACCGCGAACATGAACCCCGCGCCAAGGCCGAGTACGGCGCGCGAGACTGCCAGCACCGGCATGTTCGGCGCCAGCCCGCCGATGATGTTCGCCACCGTGAACAGCGTGCAAGCCACGGCGAAGCTGGGGGCCGCGCCACGCCGGTCGATGATCCCGCCGGCGATCGGCAGCGTCATCACGATGGTGACCATGACGGCGCCCACCGCCAACGCGATCAGGTCGACCCCGCCGATGTCCTGGGCCGCGCTGGGCAGTGCGGTCACCACCATCAGCGCGTCCAGCGATCCCAGGAACGTCGCACCGAGCGCGGCGATCATCAGTGCCCGGTAGGACGGGCCGAACAGGCTTGCGAAGCTTGGGGTAGGCAACTGCTGCCCGGTATCGCTAACCGGCGTAGATCTTGTCCGTGGCCGGGTGCGTCTTGACCAGGTGCCGCTTGAACAGGAGCTCGTCGTAGGTCAGGCCCGCGGCCGCCCCGACCAGCTGCGCCAGGTGGAAGATCGGCAGGTCGAACTCGATGTCCGCCTCGCGCGACGCCTTGCCCTGCCAGGCGTCCAGCGACAGGTGGCAGAGCGGGCACGGTGTGACCATCGCGTCGGCCCCGGCCTCCTTGGCCTCCGCCAGCGGCTGGATCAGCTCGCCGAGGGCCACCTCCTCGCGCGCCAGCACGATCGGGAAGCCGCAGCACGTGATCTTCGAGGGGTAGTCGACCGGCTCGGCGCCGCAGGCCTCGATGATCCGCTCAAGCGACTGGGGACGGTCAGGATCCTCGAAGCCCAGCAGCTTGCTGGGGCGCAGGATCTGGCAGCCGTAGAACGGCGCGATCTTGAGGCCCGTGAGCGGCTTGCAGGCGATCTCCTTCAGCTTCTCGTAGCCGTCGCCCTCGGCGATCTCCCACAGTAGGTGCCGCACCTCGACGCCTCCGGTGTACGCCGCGGCGCCCACCTCGCGCAGGTTGTCGTTGACCCGCGCCATCAGCTCCTCGTCGTCGCGGAGCTTCTTGTTCGCCTGCCGCAGGTTGAGCGTGCAGACGTTGCAGATCGTCAGCAGCGTGTCCTGGTCGAGCTGCTCGGCCTGGCCGAGGATCCGCGCGTTCAGGTGCAGGTAGTACTCCGGCCGCGCCTCGTGGATGTCTCCGGCGCCGCAGCAGGTGAAGCCGGGGATGTCCACCAGCTCGAAGCCCAGCTTGCCGGCGATCGCCCGCGTCGAGGTGTCGAGCTCCTTCTGGGAGAGGCTGGCGAGGCAGCCGGGGTAGTAGGCGTAGCTCTGCTTCACGGGGGTCCTTTACTCGTCGTCACCGGCCGACGGCCCAGCGGCCGCCGCCTCGCGCTGCTGCTTCTCCTGCTCGGCGATCAGCTTGTTCAGCCGCTTGACCTCGTCCAGCTTCTTCGCCTTGTGCGGCTTCAGCGGGTTCGGCACCTTGCCGGCCTTGGCCATCTTCAGAGCGAAGGGGATCTCCTTGATCGCCCCGATCGGGCCGATCGTCTCGGGCACCAGCTGGGTCTCCAGCAGGTAGCCGGACTGATAGGTCGACTTCACGAACACCTTGGCGTGGCGCGCGCCCTTGTCGGACTGCATCCCGGCGTCGTAGATCTTCGCGCCAACCTTTGCGATCGCGTCCCGCGGATCGACGCCCTTCGGGCACCGCTCCTGGCAGAAGTAGCAGCGGGTGCAGTCCCAGACGCCGTGTGCGCCGTTATAGAGCTCGAGCCGCTCCTTGCCGCCGCGATCGCGGACGTCGTAGACGAACCGCGCCGCCTTGGCGAGCGCCGCCGGGCCCAGGAAGTCGGGGTCGGCCTGCATCGAGTTGCACTCCGAGACGCAGCAGCCGCACTGGATGCAGAGCGCCTCCTTCATGATGCGGTCGAGCTCCTCCTGCTGGACGCGCCACTCCTTGACCGGCACCTCGGCGTCGCCGTCATCCAGATAGGGCTTGATCGCGCGGAACTTCTCCCAGAAGGGCGCCATGTCGACGACCAGGTCCTTGACCACTGGCAGGTTGCCCATCGGCGAGATGACCGGGATCTCCCCGCTCTCGGCGTACGGCGCCATCGGCGCCTTGCAGGCGAGGACGGCGGCGCCGTCCATGCGCATGCCGCACGACCCGCAGACGGCCATCCGGCACGACTTGCGGTAGGTCAGCGAGCCGTCGATGTCGTCCTTGATCACGTCCAGCACGTCGAGCAGGGTCGCCGTCTCCGGCGCGTCGACAGTGAACCGCTCGATGTGCGAGTCCTCGGTCTCCGGGTTGTAACGCTCGATCTTGATCGTGAATTCCACGGGTCTCCTAGTAGGTGCGAACGGCCGGCTCGTACTCGGTGATGGTGACGGGCTTGTAGTCGAGCCGCACCTCGCCGTCGTCGTTGTAGGCGAGGGTGTGGCGCAACCAGTTCTCGTCGTCGCGCTCGGGGAAGTCGAGGCGGCTATGGGCGCCGCGGCTCTCTTCCCGGGCGACTGCGCCGGTGACCAGGCAGTCGGCCATCTCCAGCATGGCGCCCAGCTCGATGGCCTGGACGAGGTCGGAGTTGAACGTGCGGCCCTTGTCCTGGATCACGATCCCGCGGTCGTAGCGGCCGCGCAGCTCGGTGACCCCGGCCTTGCAGGCGTCGAGCTTCTCGGCGGTGCGGAAGATGCCCGCGTTGTCGTACATCATGTCGGCCAGCTCCCGCCGGAGCACTGCCGGGCGCTCGCCGGACTCGACGTCCAGCAGGCCCTTGATCCGCCGCTCGGCGACCCGGACTGCGGCGGGCGAGAAGACACCGCCCTTGCCGTTCGATCGCACGTCCTGCGCGGCGGCCATGCCCGACCGGCGGCCGAACACCACCGTCTCGAGCAGCGAGTTGCCACCCAGGCGGTTGGCGCCGTGCACCGACACGCAGGCCGCCTCGCCGGCGGCGTAGAGCCCGGGCATCGAGGTGCGGCCCCAGAGGTCAGTGTCGACTCCGCCCATGTGGTAGTGCGCACCCGGCCGCACCGGGATCGGCTCCTCGATCGGGTCGACGCCGGCGTAGTCCATCGCCAGCTCCCGGGAGCCGTGCAGCCGCTCCATGATCCGCTTCGCGCCCAGGTGCGTGAGGTCGAGCAGGACGCAGCCGTCGACGCCGCGGCCGTTGTCGATCTCGGTCTGCTCGGAGCGCGAGACGACGTCGCGGGAGGCGAGCTCGCCCGCGTTCGGCGCATAGTCGTACATGAAGCGGTCGCCGTTTCGGTTCCGCAGGTAACCGCCCTCGCCGCGGGCGCCCTCGGTGATCAGCACCCCGTTTGACTTCAGCGTGGTCGGGTGGAACTGGATGAACTCCATGTCCTTCAGCGGCACCCCGGCCCGCCAGGCCATCGACATGCCGTCGCCGGTGCAGGCGTACGCGTTGGTCGTCCCGCGGTAGATGCGGCCGAGGCCGCCGGTTGCCAGGATGACCGCGCCGCCCTCGACGCCCTGGACGCCGCCGTGCATCAGATCCCAGGCAGTCAGGCCGACGCAGCGCTCGCCGTCGGTGACCAGGTCGAGAGCGAACCACTCCTCGTAGACGGTCACGCCGCTCTTCACCAGCTGCTCGTAGAGCACGTGCAGCAGCACGTGGCCGGTGATGTCAGCCGCGTAGCAGGTGCGCGGCGCACCGCCCGCGCCGAAGGGCCGCTGGGCGATCTTGCCGTCCTCCGTGCGCGAGAACACCGCGCCCATGTGCTCCAGCTCGTAGATGTCGCCCGGGCCGTCGGCGCACATGACCGCGATCGCGTCCTGGTCGCCCAGGTAGTCGGAGCCCTTGACGGTGAAGAAGGTGTGCTGCTCGGGGCTGTCCTCGCCGGCATTGCCAAGCGCGGCGTTGATGCCGCCCTCGGCGGCTCCCGAGTGACTTCGCGTCGGGTGCAGCTTGGAAACCACGCCCACGTCCGCGCCGTAGCGGGAGGCCTCGATCGCCGCGCGCATCCCGGCCAGGCCCGCACCCACCACAACCACGTCGTGTCGCACCATCGAATGCCTCCAGGTCAGCGCAAATGGCTCGTCTTGGAGCCTACCAACCCAGGCCGCGGATGGCGTTGCTACCCGCAGGAGTTGGGGTATTCTGGTGTGAGGCGCGGCCCGGCCCGCGCCCGTTCACTTTCCCGGGAGGACCCTTGGCGAAGATGGCCTTTGCACTACCCGCCGCGCGGCGGGTGTCTCGCGACCTGTCCCAGGCAGAGCTGCACGAGCTCGCCCAGGAGATGCCGACCGCCCGGCGCACGTCCTACGGCGCGGTGAACGTGCAGACCGAGGTTCTCGCGCGCTCCAAGCGCAGCACCTACATCGTGTCCGACGCACCGGACGACGAGCCCCACCAGGCCATCGACCGCGACGAGTGGGAGCGGATCTCCCGGCTCCAGGACGCCTACATCGCCGACCACGAGATGCTGGTCATCAACGGCTACATCGGCAGCGAGGCCGAGCACCGGGTGCCGGCGCGGCTGTACATCGAGGCGTCGAACGCCAACATCGCCGGCATGCAGGACGTGCTGTATTTCCACGACGGCGAGGACGAGGACTTCGAGCCCGAGCTGCTGGTCATCTACACGCCCAGGCTGGCCGTCGAGGGCTACCCGGACGATCGCCTGATCGCGGTCAACCTCGACCTCTACGTCACGCGCGTCTTCAACTCCGACTACTTCGGGGAGTCGAAGAAGGGCGGCCTGCGGATGTGGAACCACCTGGTCTACGAGCGCGGCGGCCTGCCGCTGCACGCCGGCTGCAAGGTGATCCCCACCGACAACGGCCTCAAGACCGGCATGATCGTCGGCCTCTCCGGCACCGGCAAGACGACGACCACCTTCACGCGCCAGAACGGCTCGCTCCCGGTGCAGGACGACTTCGTCGCCTGGTGGCCGGACGGCTCGATCAGCGCAACCGAGGCCGGCTGCTTCGCCAAGACGTACGCCCTCAACCCCAAGGACGAGCCGACCATCTACGGGGCCGTCACGAAGCCGAACGCCTACCTCGAGAACGTCAGTCAGAACGATGCCGGCGAGGTCGACTTCTTCGACGAGAGCTACACCAAGAACGGCCGGTCGGTGTTCTCGTTCTCCGAGATCGAGGCCGCGGACGCCGCGTCCGTCGAGCGGGCCGACTTCCTGCTCGTGCTGAACCGCAACGAGAACGTGATCCCGGCGGTCGCGAAGCTCGAGGGGCCGCAGGCCGCGGCCTTCTTCATGCTCGGCGAGACGACCGGCACGGCCGCGGGCGGCAAGGACGAGGAGGGCCAGTTCCTGCGGGTGCCGGGCACCAACCCGTTCTTCCCCATGAACCACGACAAGCAGGGCAACCGCTTCCTGGAGCTGCTCGAACGCAACCCGATCGACGTCTACATCATGAACACGGGCAGCGTCGGCGGGAAGGCCGGCGAGGAGGGCAGCAAGAAGGTGCGGATCCCGCACAGCTCTGCCATCGTCAAGGCCATCGCCGAGGGCACGATCCGCTGGGAGACCGATCCCGACTTCGGGTACAAGGTCGCGGCCGAGGTGCCGGGCATCGACGCCGAGGACGCCGACATCCTGCGGCCGCACCTGCGCTACGAGGCGACCGGGCGGTCGGAGGAGTACCGGCAGCGGGTCGAGCGGCTGAAGAAGGAACGCGCCGAGTTCCTGTCTCAGTACCCGAGCTTGTCCGAGGAGATCGTCCGGTCGGTCGGCTGAGCGCGCCCTGCGTTCGGTGAGGCGGCCGACGGCGATGCCGTGGTGACCATCCGCGAGCCCATCGACGGCGAGCTGGTGTCGTTGACACCGCTCAGCATCGAGGGGGCAGACGACTGGGTGCGCTGGATGGAGGATCCGGACACCACGCGCTACCTCTACGCGCCGGGAGACGAGCCCAAGCAGCCCTTCACGCTGTCCGTCGCCCTCGACTGGGGGCGGCGGATGCTGGCCGATCCGCGGCGGATGGTGTTTGGGCTCCGCGAGGTGTCGACGGGCCGCGAGATCGGCGACGCCCGCCTGACCCCGATCGCCGGCCGGCGGGCAAAGTTCTCGATCATGATCGGCGAGCGCGATGCTCGCGGCCGAGGGATGGGCACCGAGGCGACGCGACTGGCGTGCCGCTACGGGTTCGAGACGATGGGGCTGCGCGAGATCGAGCTCGACGTCCACCCTGGTAACACGCCGGCGATCAGGGCATACCTGGCAGTGGGGTTCGAGCACGCGCGGGGAACGACCATGCGCCTGCGGCGTCCAAACGGCGACGGCCCGCGGCGCGGGTAGCCAGACTGTAGGCTCTCCCCGTCCACGAAAGGGGAGCGATGACGACCGCATCCGGGTCCGGGTGGAAGGCTGCCACCCTGGACGACATCCCGCCGGTGAAACCGGACTGGCCGGCCACCTGGAAGTCGGTACGCCACCACCTCGGGATCACGGCGTTCGGTATCAACGCCGTCCGCAAGGACGAGGGCGCCACGCTGATCCCCGAGCATGACGAGGCGCAGTCCGGCCAGCAAGAGGTGTACATGGTGCTCGACGGCAAGGCCGTCGCGGTGCTGGACGGCGAGCACATCGAGCTGGAGCCGGGCGACCTGGTGGCGATCGAGCCTCAGGTGCGGCGCAGCGTGCGGGCCGAGGCGTCACCGACCATGCTGCTCGCGATCGGCGGCACGCCCGGCCAGCCCTACGAGATCGGGGACTGGGAGAAGTAGGGCCGGACTAGGTGCGCAACAGGTCGGGCTCGAACTGGTCGACCTCGACGATGGCGTCGGCCGGGATCTCGAGCCGCTTCGCGGCCGCCCGAATCGCGTCAGGCGAGGGTGCCTCGTACAGGCAGTAGGTGCGGCGCTTGTCGGCGGTCAGGAACGAGAACAACCAGCGGATTCCCTCATCCGCGTTGACCTCGTCGATCTCGCGGACGTCGTCGCCCGACAGATCCAGCTGATCGGCGAACTGACGCTCGATGATATAGAGAGGCATGGCAAGACCCTACTCTTTTGGGGCAGGCTCGGCCAGCCCGCGGAGGTGGGCATAGCTGGCAACCTCTGTGCGGTTCGCCGCCCCTGTCTTGCGCAGCACGCTTCGGATGTGGTTGGCGACCGTGTGCTGGCTGATGAACAGCTCCTCGCCGATCTCACGGTTGGACATGCCGCGGGCGACCAGGCGGATCACCTCCGCCTCCCGCGGCGACAGGTCGTCGGGAAGGCTCGGCACCAGCCGCATCGGCCCGCTGATCGCCCGCACCCGGCCGGCGAGCACCGGCATCCCGATCTCGCCTGCCAGCCCACCCGCTTCGGCCAGCAGCTCGTCAGCGTGGACGCGGGCGCCGATATCTCCTGCGGCCAGCATGCGGCCGTACTGGTAAGCACTGTGCGCCAGATACGTGCGTGCGCCCATCTCCCGGTTCAGCGCCAGCGCATCCTCGAAATGCTCCGCCGCCAGCCGCCGATCGCCGATGGTGGCGGCGAGCATTCCCAGGTAGCGATCGGCGGCGCCGTAGCACGCAACCCCGTGGCCGATCACCAGGTTCCGGCCCCGCATCGGTTCCAGCTCCGCATACAGCGTCCCGGCCATGGCGGCGTCTCCGACCGCCGCGCAGCCGTCGGTGAGATACGACAGCGCGGCGCCCCACAGGCCCACCCGCAGCTCGTCGAGCCCACGGCGGCGGAACCCGTCCAGCTCCCGCCGTACCTCGTCGAACATCTCGAGCTCCGCGAGCAGCGCGACCAGGCCAGGCCGCCAGGATGCCTGGGCGCCGTCGTCCCGTGCCATCAACCGGACGGCCGGGGCTAGCTCCGCGAGCCGTCCCTGCTCCCGGCGGATGCTGAACATCTGCACCCCGTAGATGCCGGAGGGATCGCGGCCGGTCAATAGCCTGGCCCACTCGCGCGAGCGCTCGGCGTGCTGCTCGGCGAGGTCGAGCCGGCCCTCCGCAAGCGCGATCGTCGCCGCATAGTGCTCCGCGACGTGGAGGATGAACGGCTGCCCCACCTCCTCAGCCAGCGCGTGGACCGCGACCAGCTCCTGGCGTGCCAGCGCGAGCTGCGACATCGTGATCAGCGCGGAGATCCGCCATTCGGCCGACTCGGCCTGCAGCTCCGACTCGCCCAGATCGGCTGCGACGTCACGCGCCTCGACGAGCATCTCGATGACCTCCTCCGTGCCGGCCGATCCACGCGTCCAGTAGGAGCCCATCAGCACCGAAGCGAGGCCCAGGCGGTCGTCGAGGCGGCGGGCCATGGCGACGGCCTCCTCGCGATACAGGGCGCTGCGCTCGTGCTCGCCGATGAAGGCATGCGCGCGCGCCAGTCCGCCCAGGACCATCACGAGCTGCTCGGAATCGCCGTCGGGCAGCAGAGCCCGGGCCTCCTCGAGCAGCTCGAGCGCGCCCTCGTCGGAGACGCCGAGCCGCCAGCAGCAGCTCTCGAAGCCGATGGCGGCTGCGGCGACCAGCTCTCCGTCGGTCAGCTCACGTCCCACACCGGCGGCGGTGCGGAACGCGTCCAGGGCGGCGGCGGAACGGCCGGCCCGGAAGCATGCCTTGCCGAGCTCCGTCGACGCGACGGCGCGCTCGGCCGGATCGTCGATCCCGAGGTCGAGGGCGGTCGCGAAGCGCTCAGCCGCCTCGTCGAACGCGAGGGCCGTGTCAGCGGCGCGCGCCGCGCGCAGGTTGTAGTCGACTGCGCGGGCGGTCTCCCCGATCGGCGCAGCGCAGGTGAAGTGGTGAGCGAGGTCGGCCAGCAACCGCGGCGTCATCGGCTGGCCGGCCTCCTCGAGCGCGCGTCCCACCCGCAGGTGCAGCTCCGCCCTGCGTACCGCGCCGAGCTGGTCGTAGAGCGTGCGGCGCACAAGTTCGTGCGAGAACCGGAACGACAGCGACCGCCCCGCAAGCTCCTCGATCATCCCGCTGCGCACCGCCTCGTGGAGCGCCGTCGTGCGCACGGCGTCGTCGGGCGCCTCGGCGCGGCGCAGGATGTCGTACGAGAACTCAGGACCGACCACCGCCGCGGTCTGGAGGACGCCGACCGTCTCCGGCGCCAACCGTGCGACCCGCTGCCCAACCACCTCCCGGACGCTCTCGGGCGTGCCGATCGAGGCCAGAGGTTGTGTCATGCGGATGCCGCCGTCGCCGGTCTCGACGGCGCCCGTCTCGAGCAGCATCCGCCAGAGCTCGGTTATCAGGAAGGGGTTTCCGGAGGTCAGGTCCGTGAGGTTTCCGGCCAGGGCGAGCAACTCCCCGTCGACCTCGCCACCGACCGACCGGGCCAGGAACTCAGCGACCTCTGCCGGTTCCAGCCCGCCGAGGCGCAGCCGGACGACTCCCTCGGACCGGCGCAGGTCGGCAAGCGTGTCGGACAGCTCGGCCGGCACGTCAGCCTCCGTGTCGCGGAACGTGGCGACCACGAGCATCCGCGCATCCGCGGCGTCTCGGGCAAGATGCCGGAGCAGGAGCAGGCTGGCCGTGTCGGCCCAGTGGCCGTCCTCGATCACCAGCAGCACCGGCCGGCGCATGCTTGTGTTGCGCAGGAGCTCGGCGACGGCCAGGTGGAGCCGGTGCCGCTCCGTATCCTGATCACCGCTGAGCGGGGCGGGGAGCGGGCCGGCAACGCTCGCGAGGTCCGGCAACAGGCGGGTGAGCTCTCCGCCGCCCGATCCCATGTCCTCACGGAGCTGGTCGGGATCTGTGTCGCGGACGAGCGCCGAGAGCGCCTCGACGAACGGCTGGTACGACGTGCGGACGACCGCGTCGCACGCGCCGTACAGCACCGTCGAGTCGTCCTTGGCGGCCTCCCGGACGAACTCGCGAACGAGCCGGCTCTTGCCCGATCCGGGCTCCCCGCCGATCAACGCGACCCGCCTGCCCTCGGCCCGCGCCCGCGGCTGCAACGAGCGCAGGGTCGCGAGCTCCCGCGGCCGGCCCACAAACGGGAACGACGGGGTCAGGCGGAGCGGTCCGGGAAGCAGCGACACGGCGGGCGGATCTCCCTGAAGATCGGGCTCGATGGTCAGACCTGACTATTCGCCCGAAGAGATTACTCCGCCCCGCGGGAAGAAAAGTGGGTCAGATCGCGTCATGCGACCCAACGACCGGCCACATACCGTGGTTCGCGATCGGTTGCACCAACGAGAGTGGAAGGGGATCACATGTCAACTGTTACGGGTTCGCTGGCGCAGGCTGCGCGTGCGGAGCTCGCCCAGCAGGGGTTCGCGGGCGAGCTGATCGGGCCGGACGACGCCGGCTACGACGAGGCCCGGAAGGTGTACAACGCGATGATTGACCGCAAGCCTGCGGTGATTGCGCGCTGCACCTCCGCCTCCGACGTGGCTGCGGTGATCGGGTTCGCGCGGATACATGACGCACCGCTCGCCGTGCGCGGCGGTGGCCATAACGGCGCCGGTCTGGGCGTCGTCGACGACGGGGTCGTCATCGACCTGTCGCAGATCAACTCGGTCGAGGTCGACGCCGACGCCCGCACCGTGCGGGTGGGCGGCGGGGCCAAGCTATCGGAGGTGGACGCGGCCACCCACGAGAAAGGGATGGCAACGCCGTTCGGGATCTTCGGATCGACCGGCGTCGGGGGCCTGTCGCTCGGCGGCGGCATCGGCCACCTGTCACGGCAGTACGGCCTGACCGTCGACAACCTGCTCGAGGCCGAGGTCGTGCTGGCGGACGGCCGCACGGTGCGGGCGAGCGCGGACGAGAACTCGGACCTGTTCTGGGCGCTCCGCGGCGGCGGCGGCAACTTCGGCGTGGTCACGTCGTTCCTGTTCCGGACGTATCCCGTCGCCATGGTCAACGCCGGGCCGACGTTCTGGGCACTCGAGCAGGCGACCGAGGTGCTGCAGGCCTACCGCGAGTTCATCCCGGCTGCCGACCGCGAGCTGAACGGGTTCTTTGCGTTCCTCACCGTGCCGCCCGTGCCTCTGTTCCCGGAGGAGCTCCACCTGAAGAAGGTGGCGGCCGTGATCTGGTGCCACACCGGGTCAGAGGAGGACGCCGCCGAGGCGATCGCCCCCATGCTCGAGGTCGGCACTCCGCTGCTCCACGCCGTCGGCCAGATGCCGTTCCCGGCGCTGCAGGGGCTGTTCGACCCGCTGCTGCCGACGGGGCTGCAGTGGTACTGGCGGGCCGACTTCGTGCGGGAGCTGCCTGACGAGGCGATCGCACGGCACGCCGAGGCTGCCGAGAAGATGCCGGTCGGCGGGTCGCAGATGCACATGTACCCGATCGACGGGGCGGTGCACGACGTCGGCTCGACCGACACGCCCTTCAGCTACCGGGACGTGACCTGGGCCGAGGTGATCGTGGGCGTCGACCCCGAACCGGCCAACGCCGGCATGATCCGCGACTGGACGGTCGACTACTGGGAGGCGACGCACCCATACTCCGCCGGAGGCGCGTACGTCAACTTCATGATGGACGAGGGCCAGGAGCGCGTCCAGGCGACCTACCGCGACAACTACCCGCGGCTGGCGCAGATCAAGGCCAAGTACGACCCGGAGAACACCTTCCGGGTCAACCAGAACATCCGGCCTGCCGGATCGTAGGGAGGGGAGCAAAGAGAGCGCCTAACAGAATGAGTCGTGGATGGATGGCCGGTGGCGGGCCAGTTGGAGGCGAATGCGTGGTGCAGCCCATATACGGAGTTCATCTGGGCAAGACGCGCATTCGCCTCCAGCGCCAGCCCGACGCTTGCCAGGCGCCACGAGGCATTCTGTTAGGCGCTCTAAGGCGCCCGGGGTTGCTCAGGCGGCCTCGGGCGCCGAGCGCTGCTCGATGGGCACGTAGTCGCGCGGTGGCGGGCCGATGTACTCCGAGCTGGGCCTGATCAGCCGGTTGTCTCCGTGCTGCTCGATCACGTGGGCCGCCCAGCCGACGATCCGGCTCATGGCGAAGATCGGCGTGAAGAGCCCGGTCTCGATGCCCAGGTAGTGGTAGGTCGAGGCCGAGTAGAAGTCGACGTTGGGGTACAGCCCCTTCTCGTCCATCACCGCCTTCTCGACGTGCTCGCTGATCGAGTACCACTGCGGCTCGTCCGACTGGTCGGCGAGCTGCTTGGAGAAGCGCTTGAGGATGACGGCCCGCGGGTCGTAGGTCTTGTAGACGCGGTGGCCGAAGCCCATGATCCGCTCGTGCCGGCCGAGCCGGGCGCGGATGTCGTCCTCGACGCCCTCGTCGGTGCCGATGTCCTCCAGCAGGTGCATCACCTGCTCGTTGGCGCCGCCGTGCAGCGGCCCCTTCAGCGCCCCGATCGCCCCGGTGATCGCCGAGTGCATGTCCGAGAGCGTCGAGGCGATCACGCGTGCGGTGAACGTCGAGGCGTTCATCTCGTGGTCGGCGTGCAGGATCAGCGCGACGTCGAAGGTCTTGACGGCGGTCGCGCCGGGATCCTCGCCGGTCAGCATGCGCAGGAAATTCTCGGCATGGCCGTAGCGGGCGTCCGGCGCGATCGGCTCTTGCCCCTGCCTTAGGCGGGCATAGCGGGCCACCATCGTCGGCATGCGGGCGATCAGCCGGGTGGCCTTGCGGAAGTCGGCCTCGGGATCGTTCGAGTCCTTGTCGGGATCGTCGAAGGAGTCGGCGGAGACTGCCGTGCGCAGCATCTCCATCGGAGCTGCATGGCTGGCCAGCATGTCGATGACCTCGGCGGTCTCACCGCTCAACTCCTGGGCCGACGCCAGCTCCGCCCGGAACCCGTCGAGCTCGTCCTGCTGCGGTAGCCGGCCTCGCAGGATCAGGAAGCAGACCTCCTCGTAGCTGGAGTGGTCGGCGAGGTCGTTGACGTCGTACCCGCCGTAGATCAGCACGCCGCGCTGGCCGTCGATCGAGCACAGCCGACTGCGCGCCACCACGACCCCCTCTAGTCCACCCTTCTCGGCCATGCCGGCGCCTCCATCCTCCTCGACTTCGACCGGATGCTAGCCAATCGTGCGAGAATCCCCGGCCGAAATCGAAGTCCGCGAACCCCGGGGGGATCACCCAATGAGTCGAGTCAAAGTCACTGTCGTCGGAGCAGGGAACGTGGGGGCGACAACCGCCCAGCGCCTGGCCGAGCGCGACTACGCCGACGTGGTGCTGGTCGACATCGTGGAGGGCCTCCCGCAGGGCAAGGCGCTTGACCTGAACGAGACCGGCCCCGTCGTCGGCTACGAGCCGAACGTGGTCGGCAGCAACAGCTACGAGGAGACCGCCGGCTCGGCAGTCTGCGTGATCACGTCGGGCATCGCCCGAAAGCCTGGGATGAGCCGCGACGACCTGCTGACGACCAACCAGAAGATCGTCGCCGACGTGACCCGGAACCTGGTCGCCCGTTCGCCGGAGACGATTCTGATCGTGGTCACCAACCCGCTGGACGCGATGTGCCAGGTGGCCTTCAAGGAGGCCGGCTTCCCGCGTGAGCGCGTGATCGGCATGGCCGGCGTCCTCGACTCCGCCCGCTTCCGCACGTTCCTGGCCTGGGAGCTGGGCGTGTCGGTGCGCGACGTGACCGGGTTCGTGCTCGGCGGCCACGGCGACCAGATGGTGCCCGTCGCATCGAACACCAACGTGGCCGGGATCCCGGTCACGGAGCTGATCGAGGCCGAGCGGCTGGCCGAGATCGTGCAGCGCACGCGCGACGGCGGCGCCGAGGTGGTCAAGCTGCTGAAGTCGGGGTCGGCGTACTACGCGCCGTCGGCATCGGTCTGCGAGATGGTCGACTCCATCGTCCTCGACCAGAAGCGCGTGCTGCCCTGCGCCGCCCACCTGCAGGGCGAATACGGCCTGGACGGCATCTTCGTCGGCGTCCCCTGCCGGCTGGGCGCCACCGGCCTCGAGGAGATCATCCAGATCGAGCTCTCATCGGACGAGCGCGGCCAGCTCGACCGGTCGGCCGCCGCCGTCCGTGAGCTCGTCGAGGTGATGGGCCTGTGAGAGCCCGAGCCAGGGTGCCTCGCGGCGTCTGACGAGGGTCACACTGGCGCGGGAGACTCTGGCGTGCCTTGCCCAGATGAACTCCGTATATGGGCTTCATCACGCCAGGGTCTCCCCCTGGCGTGCCACGCACCATCCATCCACGACTCACCCTGGCTCGGGCTCTAGCGGGCGGCGCGGCGCAGCGCCAGCAGTGACAGCATCTCGAAGCACGCGCTCGCCGCCACCCAGGCGGTGATGTTGGCCGGCTGGTCGTAGACCGGGGCGACCTCGACGCAGTCGAACGCCCGGAAGTCGATGCCGGTCAGCGCCCGCAGGTAGGCGAGCGCCTGGCCGCTGCTCGGGCCGCCGACCTCGGGCGTTCCGGTGGCTGGGGCGAACGCGGGGTCGACGAAGTCGATGTCGAAGGACAGGAACGCAGGGCGGTCACCGACGCGCGCTCGCACGCGGTCGCCGTAGGCGTCCGGGGTCATCTGCTCGAGCTCGTCCCAGTAGATCGCGTCGTAGCCGAGCTGGCGGGGGGCCTCGATGTCCGACGCGCCGTAGAGCGTCCCGCGCATCCCGGCCTGCACCGAGGCGTGCGGGTCGACCACTCCCTCCTCGACCGCACGCTTGAAGATCGTGCCGTGGAAGTAGCGGGCGCCGTAGTAGGACTCCCAGACGTCGGCGTGTGCGTCGAGGTGGACCAGCGCCAGGGGGCCGTGCACGGCGGCGGCGGCGCGCAGCTCGGCGAGCACCATCGAATGGTCGCCGCCGAGGCAGAGCGGCACGACGCCGGCTCGATGCACCGGCTCCAGGTGCTCCTGGATCCGCTTCAGCGTCTCCAGGTGATAGCCGGGGACGGTCGGCGAGTCGCCGTGGTCGATCAGCGACAGATGTTCGGTGACGTCCACCCGCAGCCGCTGGTTGTAGGGACGCAGAAGCGCAGACGCGCTGCGGATGCCCTCGGGGCCGAACCGGGCGCCCGACTTGTACGACACCGCGTCGTCGGTCGGCACGCCGATGATGGCGACGTCCACGCCCTCGAGCGTCCCCACGTACGGCAGCCGCATGAAGGTTCGAACGCCGGTGAACCGGGGAGTCTGCGACGAGTCGGCCGGGCCGTAGCGCATGGGCCGGTATCGTACCGACCGTGGATCTGGGACTCGAGGGAACCGCAGCCATCGTCTGTGGAGCGTCCTCCGGCATGGGCCGCGCGACCGCCGCCGCCCTGGCCGCCGAGGGCTGTGCCGTGACCATGTTCGCGCGCAGCCAGGAGCGGCTGGAGCAGGCGAAGGCCGAGGTTCCCGACGCGCTGATCCTGGCCGGTGACGTACGGGACAACGTTGCGCTCGAGGCGGCGGTCGACATGACGGTGAGCGCCCGCGGGCGGCTCGACATCATCGTCAACAACGCCGGCGGCCCACCCCGGGGCACCTTCCAGGAGGTGCCCGCCGAGGCGTGGGCGGACGCGTTCGAGCTGTCGCTGCACAGCGCCGTCCGGCTGACCCGCCACGCCCTTCCGTACCTCAAGCAGAGCGGCCGTGGCCGGATCGTGAACATCACCTCCTGGGCGGTGCGCGAGCCGATCGTCCAGCTCGTGCTCTCAAACGCGGTGCGGCCCGGCGTCGTCGGCTGGGCCAAGAGCCTCTCCCACGAGCTCGGCCCCGACGGCATCACGGTGAACACGATCGCGCCCGGTCAGATCGACACGGCCCGGATCCGCGAGCTGTGGGAGGCCTACCCCGATCCCGAGGCGGCGAGGCAGCAGGCGATGGCCGGGATACCCGCCCGCCGGCTGGGCACGGCGGACGAGATCGCGGCGGTGATCGCCTTCCTCTGCTCGACTCGGGCGGCCTACGTTTCGGGCACCGTGATCCCCGTCGACGGTGGTCTGCTGCGGGGAATCTGGTAGCGGCACCTCCCAGCGCCTTCACAGGAAGCTCCCAGGGCCCACACGTACACTGAGGCTGTGACCGACCCGGTGACAACCTGCTACCGCCATCCCGACAGGGAGACCGGGCTGGCCTGCTCGAACTGCGGCCGCCCGATCTGTTCCGAGTGCATGACCCACGCCGCCGTCGGCATCCGCTGCCCGGAATGCGCCGGTCGCACCGCCCGGCCGCAGCGCACCTCGTTCCAGCGGACGAGCAAGGCGCCGGTGCTGACCTATGCGCTGATCGGTGCCAACCTCGTGATCTTCGCGCTCACCAACAAGATCAGCCTCGGGTTCTCGACGGCCGACATCAACCACCTCGGCCGCGAGCTGCAGATCACAACAACGGGCATCCAGCAGGGCCAGTACTGGCGGCTGGTCAGCAACGCGTTCATGCACTACGGCCTGCTCCACATCGCGTTCAACATGTACGCCCTGTGGATCCTGGGCGGCGTGCTCGAGCCCTACGTGGGCACGCTGCGATTCGGCATGATCTATTTCGTCTCGGCACTGACCGCCAGCCTGGGCGCCCTGCTGATCAACCCGGGCTCTCCCAGCGCCGGCGCATCCGGCGCCATCTTCGGGCTGATGGGCGCGCTGTTCGTGCTCGAGCGGCAACGCGGCATGGCGCTGCTGGCCGGGCCGATCGGCGGCCTGCTGGTGATCAACCTGATCATCACCTTCGGCGTTCCCGGCATCTCGATCGGCGGCCACCTCGGCGGGCTTGCTGGCGGCGTGCTGGTCGGTCTGATCCTCTCCCGCTTCGGCAGGGGGCACATCGCCTACAGCCCGCTGACCCCGCTGATCGCGCTCGCGGTCGTGGCGGTCGGCATCGCGGCGGTGGCCGCATCACTGGCGGTCGCGGGCTGATGATGCAGGAGAAGAAGCTTCGCAAGCCTCGCTGGCCGGTGGCATTCGCTGCGTCCGCAGCGCTGGCGCTCGGCGTCGGCGTCTACGGCTGGGCGACTCAGTCCGGCTACTTCGCCTTCCTCCCCGACCAGGCGCACCCGACCGTGAACGCCGTCACCGTCCCCGGCGGCAAGCCGCCGGCGCCCGGGAGCGGCTTCTACTTCGTCGACGTCAAGCTGCTGCAGGCGAACCTGATCGAGAAGTACTGGGCGGAGTACCTCGTCCACGGCGCGTCGCTGGTGCCCGACAAGGAGGTGCTGGCTCCCGGCCAGTCCGAGACGCAGCGCGTGCACGAGGACTTCCAGGCGATGGCGACGTCCCAGGAGACCGCCCAGGCGGTGGCGGAGCGGGCGGCGGGGCTCAAGGTGCAGCTGGTGCCCCTGGGCGCCCAGATCGCCTATCTGTATCCCAACATGCCGGCGCAGAAGGCGGGAGTCGAAGTCGGCGACATCATCACGGCGATCAACGGGCGCAAGGTGGCCAACGCCACTCAGATGACAAGCGCGATGAGCGGGATCGCGCCCGGCCAATCGGTGCGTCTCGCGCTCCGGCGCGGCAAGACGGTGACCGTCACCACCGTGCGCGATCCGAAGGACCACAGCCGCGCACTGGTCGGCGTGGGGATCGCAGACGCCGTCCACATCGGCCGTATCCCCGTGCACGTCCACTTCTCGACCGCCGGCATCGGCGGCCCGTCGGCCGGGCTCGCCTTCTCGCTGGACATCTACGACAGCCTGACCGGGCGCAAACTCCTCCACGGGAACAAGGTGGCGGTCACCGGCGAGCTCGCGCTGAACGGCTCCGTGATCCCGATCGGGGGCGTCAAGCAGAAGACGATCGGAGCGATCGAGGCAGGCGCCCAGACGTTCATCGTGCCAAAGGGCGGTGGTAATTACCGCGACGCGAAAGCGGCCGCGGACGGCAAGATCAAGATCGTCGGGGTCACTTCGTTCAGTCAGGCTCTAGCCGCTGTCCACCACCTGCACCCCAGATGATTGGTGCCACTCATCTCGGTGATGAAGCGGTAATCGCGTTCTCCCGCAAACAGCGGGAATTCCATCGCGACAACGCTGGCGTTCCCCGGCAGGGCGCCCGTACACTTGCCGCTCGCGACCCGCACGTTCAACCCCGACGGAGGCACACCGTGACACAAAAGGCTCGTTGCGTTACCTGTAACGACTGCTATTTTCGCAAGACGAGCCTGTGTGCGTTGAACCTTTCGGAGCCGTGCCCCACGTTCCGGCCCGCAATCCGCGGCCAGATGGTCGCGCCTCGTCAGCCGCGGCTGGTCGAGACCCCGGTCTACACGGCACCCGCCTGGCAGCAGGGCGGCCGCGTGGTCGTCGGCGTGGCCTGACCACGAGGGCGTAGCTCAGCAGATCGCGCCGGCATCGCGCATGGTTGCACCAAGAATGGAGCGCACGACGGCCTCGTCGATCTGGTCCGATCGCCGGTACCGGATGCAGCCCTTGCCGACCGAGAGCCCGGTGAGGCGGTCGCTGTAGGCCGAGAGCGCTGCCTGCCGAAGAATGTACAGGGAGACGTACGCCTTCTGGTTCGCGAAGGCCACCTCGACGGCATCGTCGCGGAGGTAGGACGGCATGCCGTGCCTGATCGCCTCGTCGAAGCCGGCCAACTCCTCCCGGCACAGCTGTCGGAGCAGTTCAAGCGCGCCCCGCCGACCGGACGGCGCACTCGCGATGTACTCCTCGACCGTGGCGGCGGCTGACACCACCTCAGAGTAACGCCGCCGACCGGCTGATAGTACGGACGAGCACTGGCCGGAGTGACACCCGGCGGCCATCGGCGACGCCCGCCGAAGCCTTCTTACACCGCCGCGGGCTCGCGCTGATCGGCGAGCAGGGAGCCGAGGCGGGCGATGCCCTCGCTGATCTGATCGGGCTTGACTGCGCTGAAAGCGAGGCGCAGCGACGAGCGGCCGCCGCCGCCGATGCAGAAGTCGGCACCCTTCACGAACGGGACCCCGCGCTCGCTGGCCGCGGTCAGCAGCGCCCCCGTATCGAACTGCTCGGGCAGGTCGACCCAGTAGAAGTAGCCACCGCTGGGCGTCGTCCAGCGGGCGTCCGGGGGGAAGTGCTCGCGGAGCGCCGCCTCCATCGCATCGCGCCGCTCCTTGAGAGCGGCCGTCGCCCGCGCCACGTTGGGCTCGAAGCGTCCCGCGCGGCAGTACGCGTCGAGGGTCGCCTCGGCCAGGGTGTTCGGGCCGATCACGGTGTTCTCCGAGATCCGGGCGAGAGGCGCGGCCAGCCGCTCGGGCAGCACCAGGTAGCCCGTGCGGATTCCGGGCGCGACGGTCTTGGTGAACGACGAGGAATGGATCACGTTGTCGCCGCCGTCCAGCTCATGCAGCGTCGGCAGCGCTTCGCCCTCGAACCGCAGCAGGCCGTAGGGGTCATCCTCCATCACCAGCACGCCACGCTGGCGGCAGAGATCGAGCAGCCGGTGCCGGCGCTCGAGCGAGAGCGTCAGTCCGGACGGGTTCTGGAAGGTGGGGATGACGTACAGCAGCTTGGGAGCCGGTCCAGCGTCGAGCACGCGCTCGAGCATGTCTGTGTCGATGCCCTCGGGGGTCAGTGCCACGCCCGTGATCTCGGCACCGAAGGTGCGCATCGCGATCAGTGTCCGATCGTAGGTGGGGTCCTCGACCACCAGCCGACCACCGCTCGTGTGGAACAGGTGCTGGGCGACGAATACGACGCCCTGCAGCGACCCGTTCAGCATCAGTACCCGGTCGGGCGAGACGCCGTGGCGTTGGCCGATCCACTCGCGCAGCGGCCGGTAGCCGCCCGGCGAGTAGGACAGCGCGCCGGCCGGGTTGTCCTCGAGCGCCTTGGCTGCCGCCGCGCGTAGGTCGTCGACAGGCAGCAGATCTGCGGAAGGGACGCCGCGTGCGAACGAGATCGTGTCCACGGATGCCACTCTAGATGAGTGATCGGTATCTCGCGTGGTGTCCTGGGCGGCGAGAACCCGTGCCTCGCGCTGAACGCGGGGCGCGTCAATACCCATAGGTCGTATTGGCGCGACCCGCGGATACCGCGAGGTGCAGGTTCGCAGGCGCAGCCATCCCGGCCGACATCAACGACCAACCCCTCGCAGCGGCCAGGCCCGCGAGAGATGCCGATCACTCATCTACATCGCCTTGGCTGCGAGTTGCGCAGCCTCGGTGGGGCTGGAGCCGACCTTGACGCCGTGCGCCTCCAGCGCCTCCTTCTTCGCCGCAGCGGTGCCTGAGGAGCCGGAGATGATCGCACCCGCGTGGCCCATCGTCTTGCCCGGCGGCGCCTGGAAGCCGGCGATGTAGGCGACGACCGGGGTCTTCATCTGCTCGGCGATGAAGGCGGCCGCCTTCTCCTCCTCGTCGCCGCCGATCTCGCCGACCATCACGACCAGGTCGGTTCCCTCGTCGGCCTCGAACCTCCCGAGCACGTCGATGAACGACATCCCGACGACGGGGTCGCCGCCGATGCCGACGATCGTCGAGTTGCCCAGGCCGAGGTCGGCCAGCTCCTTGCCGATCTGGTAGGTCAGCGTGCCGGAGCGCGACACGAGGCCGATCCGTCCCTGGGCGAACACCTGAGCCGGGATGATGCCCACGTTGGCAACGCCGGGCGACAGCGCACCCGGGCAGTTGGGACCCAGCAGCGTCACGCCTCGCGGCCGGATGTAGTTGTAGATCCGCAGCATCTCGTGGGCGGGGATGCCCTCGGTGATGCAGATGACGGTGCCACAGCCGGCGTCGACTGCCTCGTAGATGGCGTCGGCCGCGAACGGCGGCGGGACGAACACCATCGCCGTGTTCGCATCCTCGCGCTCGACGGCCTCGGCCACGGTGTCGAAGACCGGGACGCCCTCGACGTCCTGCCCACCCTTGCCCGGCGTCACCCCGGCCACGACCTCCGTGCCGTAGGCCTTGTTGCGCAGCGCGTGGAAGCTGCCCTCGCGGCCGGTGATACCCTGCACGACCAGCCGCGTCTCCGACGTCACGATGATCGGCATTAGGTGATCACGCTGCCTTTCCCGCGAGCTCGACGACCCTGGCGGCTGCACCGAGCATGGTCGGCTCGACGAACACGTTGGGCGGCGCGGCATCGGCCAGGATCTGACGACCCTCGACGTCGTTGGTGCCGTCCAGGCGGACAACGAGCGGCACCTCGACCTTGAGCTGCTCCAGCGCCTCGAGAACGCCGCGGGCCACCTCGTCGCAGCGGGTGATGCCGCCGAACACGTTGAAGAGCACCGCCTTGACCTTGGTGTCGGAGAGCAGCACCTCCATCGCCGTCACGATCTCCTCGGCCTTTGCGCCACCGCCGACGTCGAGGAAGTTTGCCGGCTTGCCTCCGGCCAGGGCGACCACGTCGAGCGTCGACATGACCAGGCCGGCGCCGTTGCCGAGAATGCCAACGTCGCCGTCGAGCTTGACGTAGTTGACCCCCTTCTCGCGCGCCAGCTGCTCCTGGGGATCCGCTGCCGCGACGTCGCGCATCTCGGCGATGTCGGGGTGCCGGAAGAGCGCGTTGTCGTCGACCGTGTACTTCGAGTCGAGTGCGCGCACCTCACCCTCGGGCGTCACGATCAGCGGGTTGATCTCGACCAGCATGGCGTCGGTCTCGACGAACGCGCGGTACGCCTTCTCCATGATCTGGGAGACCTGCTTCATCTCCTCGCGGGGGATGCCGGCGCCGAAGCACAGCGAGCGGGCGCGGAAGGGCAGGAAGCCGGTCAGCGGGTCGATGTGCAGCTTGGCGATCTTCTCGGGCTCCTCGTCGGCC